>Ga0192240_10005_pt1 | contig 194632 bp, 178 predicted proteins | sample Koala_Koa27_H3_FD_131237 | JGI IMG/M metagenome (GOLD analysis project Ga0192240, IMG submission 131237) | Enriched cells from koala feces incubated with labeled cellulose particles, San Francisco Zoo, California, United States - Koala_Koa2-7_H3 ...
TGATCTCACCTTCACCTATCATCGGAGTGTGTCCGTCCTCAGGGAAAAAAATAGCGAATTCCCCGTCGTTGAGGGTAAAATATGTAGTTTCCTGATCGTTTAAGAAAAGAATGTCTTTTTCAGAATTGTAATCTCCTTCAGGCATTACGCATGCTTCTCTTTTTATCCAGCCGAAAGTTTCCTGCCCCTTAATGCATATCTGTATGTCGATATAATTGTTGTGTATTTCCAGCTTAGCAGCTTCCTTGGGTTTGAGCGTTCCGTGAACAATGTTGGCATAAACGTTGTCGCCGTCGACCTCGTGGCGTCCCGGTTCAAGCGATGCGAGATCATTAGTTGCGATGAAATAAAAAGCTTTAGCGAAATGAGGATTTAATCCTGAATATTTCGCACAATTTTTCAAACTGTCGATAACCATAGTTTATTCCTTTTTTAGTTAATATTTTATTTGTCCTGTCTGCAATGACATCCGACTATGTGATCGTTTATATAACCCGCCGCCTGAAGGTGGGCATAGCAAATCGTAGATCCGAAAAATTTAAAACCTCGTTTTTTCATGTCCTTGCTTATCGCGTCGGAAATTTCCGATGTTGCGGGAATTTCTGAAATACTTTTCCAGTTGTTTACAACCGGTTTATTGTCAGGGAAAAACGGAAGGATATAGTCGCAGAAAGAGCCGAATTCCTTCTGTATTCCGATGAACAGTCGTGCATTCGTTATCGCTGTTTCTATCTTTCTTCTGTTACGGATGATACCTGCATCCTGCGTCAGGCGTTCCACGTCTTTGTCAGTAAACTCCGCAACTTTTTTCACGTCGAATCCTGCAAATGCGTTCCTGTAATTTTCCCTTCTGCGAAGTATCGTTATCCAGCTCAGTCCGGCTTGGGCGCTCTCCAGAACGAGAAACTCGAACATTTTCTCATCGTTGTCCACGAACCTTCCCCATTCCTCGTCGTGGTATTTTACATATAGCGGATCGTCCCCGCACCATCCGCATCTTATAGGTTCCATAGATTTATTCTTTAATACATAATTCTCCCCCTGGGCATATTACCTTTATAGCTCCCTGTTCACATGTGATTTTGAGTGGGAAGTGCGGACCCGTCTGACCGTCTATATCGGTAGTTTCGTTGCCTGCAGAAGTTATGGTAATATCGTCGCTCTTGACATGGATTATATCTTTAGGGTATCTTTTATGGCTGTTGTGTGTAATATAGTGAAAAACCGTCCGGATCGTTTCTTTGATATTGTCGCCTTTGAAGAGAAGAATATCCAGAAGTCCGTCCTGAATGTCCGACAGATATGCAATTTTGAGATTTCCTGCGGTCTTGCCGTTGAATACAAAGAATATCAGTGCGGAGTCGGAATAAACCTGTTTCCCGTTTGCAGTAATATTCAGATGGAGTTTTTTGAAATTCGGCAGTTCTCCGATGCTGCTGAAATAATAAGCGAGCTTGCCGAAGGTGTTTTTCATAATTGTCGGTGTCTTCTGCGATACATCGGTAAATAGTCCGCAGCTGAAAACATTTACGAAGTATTTATCGTTTACCTTGCCAAGGTCGAGTTCGCGAACGGAACCTTTTATATTTTTCTCACACGCTTCGATGATATCCGTCGGGACGCCGATAAGGTTTGCAAAATCATTGGCCGTACCTGTGGGCAGGACTGCTATGGGAATATCTATGTCGTTAGACTTGAGTATATTAACAATATAATTGATAGTCCCGTCTCCGCCGGCTGCTATTATATGGTGGTAATTGCCGTCAGTATATGAAAGAAATTCATCGTCGGCAGGATTGAATTTTAATATATGCGGTACGACATGAAAATCGTATTTCTGATATACGGTAATAATATCATTTAGTGAATTGACTATCCGGTTGTCTCCGGATGATGGATTATAAACAAGTTTTACTTTTTTCATTTTCTAACCGTTTATTTCAAGATTGTCGGTGTAATATACAAGATATTCCCCATTATCTCCGGAATATACGATATAAGCCGCAAGTTCGGGATGCCGGGAAAGAAATTCTTTTGTTTTTTCCAACCCTACAATCATAAATACGGTTCCCCACACATCTGCAAGAGTAGCGTCGGGACCTACCACTGTCGCAGAGAGCATTGTGCTTATTACCGGGTCTCCCGTTCTGGCATCTACGGTATGAACCACCTTGCGTCCGGACTCGTCGGTATAGAATTTTCTGTAATTACCGGATGTAGCCAATCCTTTGCCGGATAATTTAAGAGTTACCTGAAGGTCTGCCCCGGGAGTGTAATTTCCTTCGAACGGTTTGTCTATTCCCACGACCCATGGAATACCCTTCATGTTGGTTCCCCGTGAAAAAATTTCTCCTCCGACTTCGACGATGTAATCGGTAAAACCGAGTTCGTCAAAATATCTGGCGATTATGTCCGTAGTGTAGCCTTGTGCTATCGAGTTGAGATCGAGCTGTATTTCAGGGCGTTCTTTGATGATCCTGTCGCCTTCGATCTTAATCTTATCGTAGCCTACGAATTGAAGAAGGGAGTCCACATTTACATTTTCAGAATTTACTTCGCCTGCAAATCCATATGCTGCGGTGAGCGGTTTTATCGTGATGTCGTAAACTCCGTCCGTCTCGATACTTACTTGTTCTGCTATTGCGATACATTCTTTCATGAATGAGTCCAGAGAGTCTGTTTCATTTCGGTTGATTTTAGAAATCAGTGAATTAGGCTCGTAGACGGACATCGACATATCGATCATTTTATATATGCTGTCCAGGGCTTCCTGTACATCGTGTTTTTTCGTATCCTTGATAACTATATGGTATGTGCTTCCCTGCACGAATCCATCGAATACACTCTGTTGGTACTGGGATTTGGTCTCGCATGAGGCGAAGACCGTAATAGATATCAGAAACAGGGGCAGTAATATATTAAACTTTTTCATAGAGACTTCAATTGTAAATACAAAGTTAAAAAATAATGTTTAAGTTTGTAAGGAGTAAAAATAAAAGCGCATATATGAACAGTTTCGAACGGCCGTTTACTTTTGACCGGGTAATAAGGATTCTTATAACCGTGGCGATTCTTATAGGACTGTATTTTTTCATAAACAGGATCAGCGGTGCGCTTCTGCCGTTCCTTGTTGCCTGGCTGATAGCATATATGATAAATCCGCTGGTGGAATTTTTCCAGTTCAGGGTGGGGCTTAAAAACCGTATCTTATCTATTGCGGCAGCGCTTCTCTCGATAACGGTTGTCTTCGGCAGCATTATATGGGCGTTGATACCTTCGGTGTCAGCGGAAATACGCAAGTTTGTCGAAATGGCGTCATCTTATGAATACGGGTCGAAATACATTCCTTTTGTTCCGCAGAGCTGGATCGACTTTATCAATGAACATATCAACCTTGGAAAAATGCTGGAAGAACTCAATAAACAGGATCTTTTAGGACTTCTCCAACATCTGATGCCCAAGGTAAGATGGCTGTTTTCAGGGTCCATAAGCGTAGTGGTTGGATTTCTCGCTTCATTTATCGTGCTTCTGTATATAGTATTTATACTTCTGGATTTCAATAAGATATCGACTATATTTATCAATCTGATCCCTCCGCGCTTTAAAAAAGGCGTCACAGGAATTTTCAGCGATATAAAATATTCGATGAACCGTTATTTCCGCGGACAGGCCCTTGTTGCGTTATTAGTGGGGATATTGTTCGCCATAGGCTTCAGTATAATTCAGTTGCCGTTGGGTATAATTTTGGGATTGTTTATCGGATTTCTGAATCTTGTACCGTATCTTCAGGTGGTGGGATTTATACCGACCATATTACTATGTATGCTCAAATCTGCGGAAACAGGACAGAATTTCTGGGTACTGGCAGGACTCACGGCCCTTGTTTTTGTGGTAGTTCAGATAATTCAGGACGGATTTATAGTTCCGAAAATCATGGGTAAGATAACAGGACTTAACCCTGCTATTATACTTCTTTCACTGTCGATATGGGGAACCTTGATGGGATTCATAGGATTGATCCTCGCCCTTCCGATGACAACCCTCCTGCTGTCTTATTACCAGCGTTTCGTCATAAATGGTGAAAAACTTTACGACGACCCCGGTAAAGATGGTGGTGGATAATGATTTTTATTGTATATTTGCGTTGTAATAAACGGAAGACGGGGGTGCCGCAGTTTAATTTGCGGCTGAGATTATACCCTTAAAGGAACTGCGGTTCCTGAACCTGACACGGTTAGTACCGTCGTAGGGGGCTTTTCCTTCTGATCTCAGAGAAGCCAGCCGCCTTTCATTTATAAACATATTTTATGGAGATACTATTAAATAATGAAAGGACGGAAACCAACGCCGAAAACCTCGGAGAGTTGATAACCGAAAAATTACCGGACACTAAAGGCATCGCCGTAGCTGTGGGAATGAAAGTAATTCCCCGCGATGTATGGAATGATACCGTTTTGAAAAACGGCGACAGTGTGACTGTTATTCGTGCGACACGGGGAGGCTGATCCTATGATCCGTACACCTATAATCATAACTTTGCCCGGCTTTTACGATAACGAGACGGATGCGGTCTGTGCATTGGCCGATGCCGGTGCGGACATAATTCATTTTCGTAAACCTGATGCCGGTGAAGAGAATTTAAATCTTTGGCTGGGTGCAATACCCGAAAACTACAGGGACAATCTTACTATTCATTACCGTATCGATCTGGCAGAAAAATATATGCTTGGCAGCATACATTCGAAAATTACCGATTTAAAAACTTTTGAAAATCCTGATCTGAGAAAATCGACATCCTGCCATTCATGGGAAGAAGTTGAAAATGCGGAAGGGATAGCCGATTATGTATTTTTAAGTCCGGTCTTCGATTCGGTCTCGAAGGAAGGTTATAAATCTGCATTCGATCATGGATTTCTGAAAGAAAAATTGAACGGCATTAATATTCGGACGAAAGTCGTGGCCTTGGGGGGCATCGCTTCGGACAATATCGGAACTATAAAAGACATCGGATTCGACGGTGTGGCGATGATCGGCAGCATATGGTCGGTTAAAGAAAACAAAATAGACATAGAAAAAACCACGGCTAATTATATAAAAATAATGGAGGAATGGCAGAAAAAACTGTAATCGATAAACTTTTGATCCAGTTGATTACCGACGGACAAGATAGAAATGATATCTTATCGCAGGTAGAAATGTTTCTGGAGGGCGGTGGCAGATGGGTGCAGTTGAGGATGAAGGACATGCCGGAATCCAATATAATAGAAACTGGTAAAGAGTTAAAAAAACTTTGCTCGGAACATGATGCCGTTTTCATCCTGAACGATCATCCTCATCTGGTCGAGAAGATAGGAGCCGACGGTGTTCATATAGGAAAAAACGATATTTCTCCTGCTGAAGCCAGAAAAATATTGGGATCCGGAGCAATTATAGGATGTACCGCGAATACCTTTGAAGATATCCGGAAGCTGAAGGAATACGATATAGATTATATAGGTTTAGGGCCATACCGCTTCACGACTACTAAAAAAAATCTCAGCCCCGTACTGGGAGAGGGGGGGTACAGGGAAATTTTTAATAAAATGAAGCACGAGGGGGTCGATATTCCGGTCACTGCGATCGGAGGAATAGTCTTGGACGACGTGCCGAAACTCCTGAACGCCGGAGTGAAGAATATTGCCGTATCCGGAGCAGTAAATAAAAGCGCGAACCCCCGGAAAATAACAGAAGAATTTTTGAAACTACTAAGAAATAATATATGAAACCGATAAAAATAGGGGATAGGGTCTATAATTCGAGACTTTTTCTCGGTACAGGTAAATTTTCATCGAACCAGTGTATGAAAGATACTGTCATCGCGAGCGGCAGCGAACTGGTGACCGTAGCCTTGAAAAGGGTGGATATTGAAGATAATAGCGACGACCTTCTCAAACATCTTAAAGATGCCGGAGTAAATCTTCTGCCGAATACTTCCGGTGTGCGCAGTGCGAAGGAGGCGGTCTTTGCCGCACAGCTCGCACGGGAAGCTATTGAAACCAACTGGCTCAAACTGGAGATACACCCGGACCCGCGTTATCTTCTTCCGGATCCGATAGAGACTTTGAAAGCTACGGAGGAACTCGCCAAACTGGGTTTTATAATCATGCCTTATATCCATGCCGATCCGGTATTATGTAAAAGATTGGAAGATGCCGGTGCTGCCTGCGTTATGCCGCTCGGAGCTCCGATAGGTTCCAATAAAGGTCTTGCTACGAAAGAATTCTTACGTATAATAATCGAGCAGAGCAGCGTCCCGGTTGTCGTAGATGCAGGGATAGGAGCACCGTCACATGCTGCGGAAGCTATCGAGATGGGTGCGGATGCTGTATTGGTCAATACGGCGATCGCCGTGGCCAAGGATCCCGTAAATATGGCGATAGCCTTCAGGCTTGCTGTCGAGGCGGCTGAAATTGCGAGAGAAGCATCTTTGGCGCCGGTTGTGGACGGTGCAAGCGCGACGAGTCCCATGGTGCCGTTTCTGGATGATATAGACGATTTAATTTAAGGGTATGGCTACGTTTTATGACACATTAGCCGGTTATGACTGGAAAAACGTTACCGAAAAAATATATTCTTCGACAGATTCCGATGTAATTAATGCGATAGCCAAAGAGAAGCCTTCGCTGGATGATTTTGCTGCATTGGTTTCTCCGGCTGCGGAAAAATACGTCAGACTTATGGCGGAAAAAAGCTACGGGATCACTCGGCGGAGATTCGGAAATACGATTCAGCTTTACGTTCCGCTATACCTCTCCAATTATTGTTCTAATCAGTGCGTATACTGTGGTTTTAACTGTAAAAATCAAATAAAAAGAACGATACTCGACGAAGCGGAGATCAGGCGTGAAGCGGAAGCTATCAGGGAAAAATATAAATTCGAACACATTCTTCTTGTGACAGGGGAAGCTCCGGCGAAATCCAGCGTTGATTATATGGGCAGGGCGATAGAGATAATGAAAGAATACTTTTCACAGGTGTCGCTCGAAGTACAGCCTCTCGATGTGGAAGAATATAAATATTTGATCGACAAAGGATTGTTCGCCGTATACATATATCAGGAAACTTACAATAAAGAACGGTATCCACTATATCATCCGAAGGGACGCAAGAGTGATTTCAGATACAGGCTCGAGACGCCCAACCGTCTCGGCGAGGCCGGAATATATAAAACAGGGCTGGGTAATCTTATCGGTCTGGAAGAGTGGCGCACGGAAGCGTTTTTTACTGCCCTTCATTTGCGCTACCTTGAAAATAAATACTGGAGGACTAAGTACAGTATAGCCTTCCCGCGGCTTCGTCCGTTTGCGAACGAGGGAGATTTCGACCCGAATTATCCTGCTACTGAGAAAAATCTGTTTCAGCTTATATGTGCTTACCGTCTGTTCTCGGAAGATGTGGAACTCTCCGTATCGACCCGTGAGAGTTCGGTTTACAGGGACAAAATCATGCCGTTCGGTGTTACTACCATGAGCGCAGGTTCCAAAACTATGCCTGGCGGATATGCCTATGATAACGGAGCTTTGGAACAATTCTCAGTAAATGACGACCGCACTCCGTATGATGTGGAGTCTGCCGTTAAAAATAAAGGGTTCGAGGCTGTCTGGAAGGACTGGGCTTTGTACCTGCAATAATATTATAAAATAAATAAGCTGTGGATTTCCACAGCTTATTTTTATTTGTGAATTAAATAAATTTCTAAGTGTTCATTGCACCGCAGACATTTATAACCTGACCGCTCACATATGATGAAAGATCCGATGCAAGGAACAATGCAGCTTTAGCGACTTCTTCCGGAGTACCTCCGCGGCGCATAGGAATTTTCTTGTTCCATTCGTTTCTTACCTCTTCAGACAGTTGTCCTGTCATTTCGGTTACGATAAATCCGGGAGCGATAGCGTTGCAGCGAATGTTGCGCGATCCCAGTTCTTTAGCAGTAGATTTCGTAAGGCCGATAAGACCTGCTTTAGATGCGGAATAGTTCGCCTGACCTGCGTTGCCGGATACACCTACAACGGAACTCATATTAACGATCGAACCGCTTTTCTGCTTCAACATGAAGTTAAGAACGCCTTTGGTAAGGTTAAATGCGGATTTAAGATTTACGTTGATAACCATGTCCCATTGATCTTCGGTCATTTTCATGAGAAGACCGTCGCGGGTTATTCCTGCATTGTTTATAAGAATATCCACACGTCCGAAGTCTTTCACTATCTGCTCTACAAGGGCGATAGATTCTTCGTAGTCAGATGCGTTGGATGTATATCCTTTTGCTTTAACTCCGAGAGCAAGCAGTTCTTTTTCCGTATTTTGGAAATTTTCGTCGTCACGCAGGTCGGTAAACGCCACATTGGCACCTTCTTCTGCGAATTTTACGGCAATCGCTTTACCGATGCCTCTTGCAGCTCCGGTTACGATAGCAACTTTTCCTTCCAGTAATTTCATCTGTAATTAGGTTTTGTAGTACGAGCCACAAAAATAATAAAAATAATTAAACGGGAGAATTGTCGGTTTAAGATGACTTATCGGTTATCGTATATATAACCTTTGCGTATCCATCATCAGTATGTAATTATATCCATTATGTTGGACTTCAGTTACCGGACTATTCCTGCCTACATAATTTCCCGGCATCCACATATCTATTTCTTCGATTTCCACCCATTCTACTCCTTCGAGAAGTGACGGATCTACTTCTCTCGAAGCATAATAAGATAAAGGTCGTCCTTTATCGAGATAAAAATTGAAAACATTTTGAAAAATACCGTTATTAGGATCAGGCCTCTTAGCTTCATCTCCATACCATGAATCTATAAAAAAAATAACCGCCTTTACTCGTTATTATTTTAGCACATCCGAATTTTATGTCGAAAGGGCTGGGGCGGCTTCCGGATTCGTCGTAGATAGAAAAAAGCAATTCCATTCTTCCTGTGGCAGGGCGTCCGAGGGTGCATTCTATCCAGAAGGATATATTGTCGTTCACCGCCATTTTAGTATCTTCCGGAATTTCGATTTCCGTCGTTTCCTTGCTGCAGGAATAAAACGCTGTTACGCAACAAGCGATAAGTAGTAGTTTTTTCATAGTAATAAGGTTTGATTAATTTATTATAATAATAATTATTTATATTGATTTAAACAAATTATGGTAATTATTGTATTTAAATAATAAGTAAGCACTTCGAAGGAATTGCTTATCATTAATTCGATGGTTGCCGACTATATCTAATATAATTCTTATTGGCGACTGCTTATTTTTTCCATGTTTCATGAAATATTCGGGATTCTCTTTTTCCAGTGCAAATAGAATTTCATCGATTCCCGGTTATCGTATGATATGTTTTTTTGTGCAAATGCCGTAATACCGTAACTTATTACTAAAATGAATGCAAGTATTTTTTTTCATCAGTGTGGGGATAATGATTTTTAACGCATGGCTAAAAATAATAAAATACCTTTAATTAATTTCCTGTTTAGTGTTTTTTATGTAATTTTGCGGTGTATCAGAAACAATTTATCCAAACATTCATAATTATGGAAAGAGACACGAAGATTTTCGGGTTGATAGAAGAGGAGAAACAACGACAGCTGCATGGTATTGAGTTGATTGCCTCTGAAAATTTTGTAAGCGAACAGGTGATGAACGCAATGGGTTCGGTTCTCACTAATAAATATGCCGAAGGCTATCCGGGAGCACGATATTACGGAGGCTGTGAAGTTGTAGACAAAATAGAGCAACTTGCTATCGACAGGGTTTGCGAGCTTTACGGTGCAGAGTATGCCAACGTTCAGCCTCACTCTGGTGCTCAGGCTAATATGGCGGTGTTCCTTACTGTTATGCAGCCGGGAGATACATTTCTCGGACTGGACCTTGCGCATGGCGGACACCTTACACATGGTTCCCCTGTGAATTTCTCCGGTCTTCTTTACAAAGCCGTAGGATATCAGGTGGATGAAGCTACCGGTGTGATCGATTATGATAAAATGGAACAGCTTGCTATCGAGCATAAACCGAAGATGATCGTAGGTGGCGCTTCTGCATACAGCCGTGAATGGAATTATGCGAGAATGCGTGAAATAGCGGATAAAGTGGGGGCAATACTATGGATAGATATGGCGCACACAGCAGGACTTATCGCTGCCGGAATTCTTGAAAATCCGGTTAAACATGCTCATATAGTTACTTCTACTACACATAAAACCCTTCGCGGACCGCGCGGCGGTATTATTCTCGTTGGTAAGGATTTCGAAAATCCATGGGGAGTTACGACTTCTAAAGGCGAGATCAAGAAAATTTCCGCAATGCTCAATTCTGCGGTATTTCCGGGAGTACAGGGTGGACCGCTGGAACATGTGATTGCGGCTAAGGCCGTTTCCTTCGGAGAGGCGCTGGAACCTTCATATAAAGAATATCAACAGCAGGTGGTTAAAAATGCTGCGGCAATGGCTAAGGCTCTTGTTGAGAAGGGATATAAAATTATTTCAGGAGGTACTGACAACCACCTTATGCTTATCGATCTGAGAACCAAGTTCCCGGATCTTAGCGGTAAAAAAGCTGAAAGGGCATTGGTTGCAGCGGATATTACAACCAATAAGAATATGGTTCCTTTCGATTCGCGTTCTCCGTTCCTTACATCGGGAATCAGGGTGGGTACTCCGGCTATTACAACCCGTGGATTAAAGGAGGCGGAAATGGAAATTATCGTGGGACTTATCGACCGCGTTCTTTCGGATCCGGAAAATGAAAACAATATAGCGGAAATTCGTAAAGAAGTGAATGCTCTTATGGCGGGACGACCGTTGTTTGCATGGTAAAATCTATTATAATTAAAATAAATATAAAACGGCTGGTTAATACCAGCCGTTTTTATTTATTAATCGAGATATTCTTTGATGACTTCGATGTGCACTACCCATTTATTTTGTGGAGAAACATCGGCAGTGTCCACAGAGATCTTTAATGGATTATCCGGATTGATGTTGCCATCCCGCTCTACGGTCGCACTTTTCAAAAGGTTGCCGTTCTCGTCCTCTACAATTAATTTGACGGTTACAGGATTTTCAGGCGGAATGGTTTGAGCTATTATTTCACTGAAAACCGCTTCGATTTTATCTATCGTAGTACCGTTGAAATTAAAATTCCTGTTATTGTAAATAACGAGCGTCTGACTTTTATCTTTTTCCAAAGTAGCTGATCCGCTTAAATTCGGGACCGGATTAACGAGGTCCTCAGGTTCCATAGGATAACTGTTTCCCTGATAGAAACGGACAGGCGGATCCAGGATGTATTCGATCCTGGAATAGCCGCCGGATTTGTTTATCAGGGTTATATCGGTAAAAAATTTAATTAATGTTGACATATTCAAAATAAGATTAATAGTTAGACAATCGCGGAAAAATAACTTCCGCAAGAATTAATGTTTTGAAATATGTTAATCGATTAACTACTCTATAAAGTTAATAAAAATATTGTAAAATGAAAATATTATGATATGATTATTAAAAATTAATATTATATCAACACCTATTTATGCTGTAAATTATATTTGGATATACTTGTATTTATTCTATTCTTTCAAGATTGATTCGTTTTCTTTCTTTGTCTACCTCGATTACTTTTACAGTAACATGTTCGTGAAGTTTAACGATCTGTGTCGGATCTGCAACGAATCCTTTAGCCAACCTCGAAATGTGGATCAATCCGTCCTGTTTTATCCCTAAATCCACGAAGGCTCCGAAATTTGTTACATTGGGTATGATTCCCGGAAGTTCCATGCCGGGAATCAAATCGTCGATGGTTCTTACGTTAGGATCGAATTCGAATACCTTCGCTGCCCGGCGCGGATCCCTTCCCGGTTTCTTCAGTTCTTCGATAATGTCCGTGATCGTCGGAAGTCCGGCATTCTCGGTAATGTATTTCGTCGGATCGATCCGGCCGAGTATTTTATCGTTCCCTATAAGGTCTTCTACCGCAATCTTATTATCCTTTGCCATTTTTTCCGCTATATGATAGGACTCGGGATGGACCGCGCTGTTATCGAGCGGATTATTAGAGTTAGTTATACGCATGAATCCTGCACATTGTTCGAATGCCTTGTTACCGAGGCGGGGTACTTTATGTAATTCTTTGCGTGAAGCAAAACCACCGTTCACGGAACGGTAGTCTACAATGTTTTTGGCCAGTGCCGGTCCGATTCCCGATACATAAGAAAGTAAATGTACGGATGCGGTATTGAGATTGACTCCGACTTTATTTACGCAGCTCTCGGTTACGGCATCCAGGGAATTTTTCAGTTTAGACTGGTCGACGTCGTGCTGGTATTGTCCAACGCCGATAGATTTCGGGTCTATTTTTACGAGTTCAGCAAGGGGATCCATCAGCCTGCGTCCTATGGATACGGCGCCGCGTACCGTGACATCGTACTCTGGAAATTCCTCGCGTGCTATTTTGGATGCGGAGTAAACCGATGCGCCGTCTTCGCTGACCATGAAAATCTGAATTTTTCTTTCGAAGCGCATTTTTTTCAGCATATTTTCAGTTTCGCGTCCTGCTGTTCCATCTCCGACTGCAATGGCGTCTATATCATATGTTTCCACCAGATGGTTGATCTTGGACATTGACTTGGAGGTCTGGCTTTGCGGAGGGTGGGGATAAATGGTTTCGTTGTGCAGGAGGTCGCCGTGTTCGTCGATACACACCACTTTACATCCTGTCCTGAATCCAGGATCTATCGCAAGTATACGTTTCTGGCCGAGCGGAGCGGATAGCAGTAACTGCCGCAAATTTTCAGCAAATACCCTTATGGCTTCGTCGTCTGCTTTTTCTTTTGCCGCCGCCAGTATTTCATTCCCGATAGATGGCTTTATGAGTCTTTTATAGCTATCTTTAAGACTTTTTATTATGTATTTGCTCGATGGAGAGTTGGCTTTAACAAAAATATTTTCAAGCTGAGACAGGATTTTTTCATCATCTGCCTCCAGTGATATTTTTAAAATTCCTTCATTCTCACCACGCATTATAGCCAACAGTCTGTGGGATGGAATTCTTTTTAATAAACTTCTGTATTCGAAATAGTCCTTGAATTTAATTCCTTCCTCTTCTTTATTTTTTACGACTTTGGAAACAATTTCGCCTTCATAGGAAAAAATTCTGCGGACGGAATTTCGTGCCCGGATACTCTCGCTCATCCATTCGGCAATTATATCGCATGCTCCGTCCAGCGCGTCTTCGATCTCCTCAACGTTATCGTTTAAAAACCGTTCTGCGGATTCTTCAGGATTCCTGCCGTCCTGTTTCATTATCAAGCCGGCCAATGGCTCCAGTCCTTTTTCCTTCGCCGCAGTTGCTTTGGTTTTTCTTTTGGGTTTATACGGCATATAAATATCCTCCAGAAGATTAGAGTCGTAGCAATCTATGATCTTTTTCTCGAGTTCGTCCGTTAATTTGTCCTGCTCCCTTATGGTTTCGATTACGGTTATTTTTCTTTTTTCGAGCTTCTTTAGTCCGTTGTAGGTATTTTTGATCTTATCTATTTCAGTTTCGTCAAGACCGCCCGTAGCTTCTTTGCGATACCTGCTTATAAACGGTATGGTAGCTCCCTCTTCGAGTAATTTTATACAGCCGGATACACGTCCGGTGTTTATTCCGCATATCTCTGCAGTGATTCCTATAATTTTTTCCATTATTGCCGTATTGAATCGTCAAAGATAATTATATTTATAAATCATTTATATTTGCAGTCATCAGTAAAACTCGAATCATGTCCGGAAAAAGAACATTGATAGTGGCGGAGCTTTCCGCAAACCATAACCAGAATTTGAATACGGCAGTCGCAACGATAAGGGCTGCTAAAATGGCAGGAGCCGATGCTGTTAAATTACAGACATATACTCCGGATACGATAACTATCGACAGTGATAAAGAATATTTCCGTATAGGGCACGGAACCTTATGGGATGGCAGGAATCTGTATGATCTTTATAAAGAAGCCTACACTCCGTGGGAGTGGCACGAAGAACTTTTTCGTATTGCCCGCGAAGAAGGACTGCTTTGTTTTTCTTCTCCTTTCGACCATACGGCAGTGGATTTTCTGGAAACGCTCGGTAATCCTATATATAAAATAGCCAGTTTCGAGATTACCGATATTCCGCTTATCGAGTATGCAGCATCCAAAAAGAAAAAAATGGTTATATCTACAGGTATAGCTACCATGGATGAAATCACCGAAGCTGTGGATGCATGCCGGAGGATGGGTAATGACGAGGTTATAATGTTAAAATGTACCTCCGCTTATCCTGCTGATGTTTCAGATGCAAATCTTTCGATTATTCCGGATATGAGAGAACGGTTCGGAGTTGAGGTGGGTGTATCCGATCATACTTCAGGAGATACTGTTCCCGTCGTAGCAGTTTCGCTCGGAGCAGTGCTGATAGAGAAACATTTTATTCTGGATAGGTCGGCAGGGGGTGTAGATTCTGCATTTTCGTTGGAACCGGATGAGTTTGCCAATATGGTGCGTGCAGCGAGGAATGCTGAAAAAGCTCTCGGATATCCGACTTACAAACTCGATGAAAAATCTTTGCAGAACCGCAAATTTGCCCGATCCCTGTTCGTCACGGAAGATATGAAAAAAGGCGACGTTATAACACAAAATAATGTCCGCTCCATAAGGCCCTCGGATGGTATATCGCCTAAATATCTACCTGTACTGATAGGGAAAAAAGTAGTCGTGGATATAGAGCGAGGAACTCCCCTGGAACTCGATATGCTCGATATTTAGGTTTAACCGTGTAAAAACCGTAATATTACGGTATTTGGCATAATTCATGATGTTTTACGGAAAAAAATCCGTAAAAATTTAATCAAAAACCGAATAATTATGCCTAATCCAGTTAAAAATATCTCTACGGGGCAGCTTGCGCTTATGACTGCCGCCGCGGTGATAAGCCTCAGGGGACTACCCATGATGGCGCAGGAAGAACTGACGATGTTCTTCTATATATTTTTCGCTACGTTTCTTTTCCTTATTCCTGCCGCTCTGGTCGGAGCCGAACTCGGAAGTGCCTTCGCGGAGAAGGGTGGAGGAGTTTACACCTGGGTCAAAGAGGCCTTCAACCAGAAACTGGGATTTGCCGCCATATTCCTCCAATGGATACAAAACGTAGTGTGGTATCCTACGGTACTCGGATTTGCCGGAGCCGCAATAGCGTATATGATAGGTAAACCGGAACTTGCTCAGAACGGTAAATTCGTGGGATTGTTCGCGATAGCGATGTACTGGTTAGCTACTTTGATAACTTTTAAAGGCACGAATACCATTTCCAAAATAACCAGCCGTGGTTTTCTTATCGGAACTGTTCTTCCCGGAGCCGTGATAATAGTTATGGCGATAATATGGATAATAGGTAAAAATCCGATCGCACTCGAAAATATTCCTTCTTCCGTCAGCCAGATAGTTACGGTCGATGCTTCGAATCACGTACATCCGCGTTTGTTTCCACATATCACAGGTATAAGCGATATTGCCTTCCTTGCAGGTATACTGCTCCTGTTCGCAGGGGTAGAGGTTCATGCGGTACATGCTCAGGAAATGAAAAATCCACAGAAACAGTTCCCTGCGGCGATGTTCCTGGCTGCGCTTATTTCCTTTGTATTATTCACCCTCGGAGCCCTTGCCGTGGCCATAGTTACTCCTTACGATCAGATAAATTCACAGGATGGATTATTGGTGACTTTCCGATCGCTTTTCGATCATTACAATGTGGGGTGGCTGACCAATGTGATGGGATTGCTTGTTGCATTCGGTGCGCTTGCCAGTGTGATGTCGTGGATCTCAGGACCGAGCCGCGGTCTTCTTTGGACCGCACGCGACGGACAGCTTCCCAGGTTCATGACCAAAACCAATAAGAACGAAGTTCAGGTAAATATTCTTCTTGTGCAGGGATGTATAGTAACCATATTGTCGTCGCTTTATATTTTTATGAATGACGTTAGTGTCGCATTTTTCCTTTTGAGCGCGTTGACCATAGGGCTGTATCTTATAATGTATATGATGATGTATGCCTCCGGTATTAAACTCCGATACACTCAACCGGACCTTAAACGGACTTACAGGATTCCGGGAGGGAATATGGGAATGTGGCTGGTTGCCGGGATCGGTTTCGCCGCAGTGCTTTTCTCTTTCGTAGTGACATTCTTTCCTCCGTCCCAGCTTCCGGTCGGAAGTCCGTCCATGTATACTTTGCTGGTAGTTTGCGGTACGGTTATTTTCTTATCCGCACCCTTCCTTATAAGCATGGCTGTCGCAAAAAAAAGGAACAAATAGTTTTATCGATATGTACAAAAAATCCCGGCAGCTGCCGGGATTTTTTATGGGTATTATATATTAAAAAATTTTCTTGGTTACCTTAAATGATATAACGGGATAAAACTTTACTTTATTCATTATATCGATAAAATCTGAGCTGCCGAGTTCGTCGTTCAGTACATCTACGACACCTGCATTTTTACTTACGATCTTAGGTGTGCCATGATACATACAACCGAGATCGAATTGGAAGCCCCACTGACTCTGCGATATGGTGCGTCCGAATCCTATTCCGAAGTACGGTTTGATGCCATTGATCTGTATTCCTGCGTCTACCATTCCGTTATCGTCGGGTTGGATCGTATTGTCGCCGACAACGACACCGAGCTCCACAGGAGACAGTCCCCACGACGGATTTCTCCCTATGAGGTTGTTTACGTCGTTAGCTGTCCGCCATGTTTCTTCAGGAAGTCTTCCTTTAATTGTCACGAGACGTTTTTTCCCGAAATATACTCCTGCGGTTACATGGAAAGAGGACGATTTGAAAGGATGAATATCGACGAGAATCTTACCGTTGTACAGTCCTGTTTTAGCTTTAAGGTCGGCAGTGACATTCTCGAGATGAGAGAGACTGATGTTGTTTGCTGCCAGTTCCGAAGAATAATTTGTTCTCAACTCGTATAATACGTCGGTGTTGTAGTCGATGTCGAAATCGTAATTATAAGAGAACGGAAGGGCGGAGAATCCGGCACGCAGGTTAATGAATGAATTGATGTTGGAGCTAACCTCCAGACCTCCTCCTGTAGTCGAAATATCCAGACCGACGGACATACTGTTAAACGCTTTTGTCTGAGAGTAGGAATTTACAGTGATAAAAGCAAAAATTATTGCCGCAAAAATTTTAGTAAAAGTTTTGGTCATAAATATTTGGATTAGTGGTTAGTTTAATAAGCATAATAAAAGGTACGGCATTGCCGTATATGGTATATATGAGTTAAAATGTCGTATAATATTTCAGCTACAATCGTCTTAAAAGACAAAAATTTGCCGTAAAGATATAAAAATCTGTAAACAAGCAAATTGAATAATAAAAAAAGCGGGAATATTCCCGCTTTTACAAATATTATTTGATATGGTAATTATAAAAACTTCTTCATGAATGAAGCTGCCAGCATAACCAGGCCTTTAGTTTGGGGAAGTTCCGCGAAACCGTTCAGCATTTCCCAGTCATGTGTAATTCCGTTGAAACGAACAGGAAGTGTGTATACGCCTGCTTCGTCGAGTTTGCGGGCCATCTGTTCGCCGCCGTCGCGTAGAATGTCGTTCTCCGCTACTTCTATAAGAGTAGGGGGAAGTCCTTTAAGTTCGTCTATAGAAGCCCTTAGAGGAGAGAGGTAGATGCTTTTGATATCGGAAGGACATGAGATGTAATTCTGCACCATCCACTCCATAAGAGAAGTCGTGAGGAAGCGCTCCTTACCGAAAAGTTTATATGAATCGAAATCCGTACTCGCATCCATGAACGGCCACATCAGCACCTGGCATTTTATTTCAGGACCATTGTTTTCTTTTGCTTTCATGGATGTTGTCAAAGTCATGTTGCCCCCAGCACTGTTTCCTACTACAGCGAGTCGTTTTCCGTCGACATTGATCTGGTCGCCGTTCTCAGCCACCCATTTAGTCGCCGCGTATACTTCGTTCGGAGCTTGGGGGAATTTAGCTTCAGGAGACAGCGTATAGTTGACGAATGCACATGCAAATCCTGACTCGACTACCAGATCCCTTACCAGACGCTGGTGGGTAGGATAGTCTCCGAGGACCCATCCGCCGCCGTGAACGAATATAAATACTGGTAATTTATCTTTTACTCCTTCAGGACGAACTATTGTCAGTTTGAGATCGTATCCGTCTGCAGTAATATTTTTCTCACTTTCTTCGATTCCGGACAAGTCTACTTTTATAGATTTCTGTGCGTTGAAAAGCACGTTGCGTGCATCGGATACGGGAAGTGACTCTACCGGGGTGTCGCTTGCGTTCAGGACTTTAAGATATTCTTTGGTGCCTGTGCTTAACTGAGGGTCTTCCAGATAATTCGGTCTTGGCTTAATTTCGTCGCTCATAATATTTTTGTTTTAGATTACATTATATGAGTATCAAAATATATGCCTCTGTTAATGGTTTACGGTTTTATATTTTTCTCAATGGAATAAATATGGCAAATCGTTATTTTTTACATGTTTTAAAAGTCATTTTACATTTTAATTATATTTTTGGTTGTTAATTTTGTATCAATAGGTTAAGAATTAATATCGAGTCGCAACTAAAACTAATTATTATACGTAATGAAGAAGATATGTTTTTTATTTCTTTCAGCCCTGTTTCTGGTCGGTAATAATGCATTTGCCCGTACAGAGGTAAGCGTGGAAGTTACACAGTCTGCCATACCTTTGATGGAGGGACATCTTAAAATGGGTAATCCCGGACCTGAGGGTAAGGAAATAATCGTAAATAATAAATACCTGACCATAGGCGGAGAGCCTGTTATTCCCGTAATGGGCGAACTCCATTTCTCGCGTGTGGCAAAAGAAGAGTGGCGGGACAGGCTCTTAAAAATGAAAGCCAATGGCATCAATATAGTTGCAACGTACATTTTCTGGATACACCACGAAGAAGCGGAAGGAATATTCGAATGGGAAGACAATAAAGATTTTAGGGCATTCGCTAAACTCTGCGAGGAGCTGGATTTTATGCTTTATCCTCGTGTGGGTCCGTGGTGTCACGGAGAGGTGCGCAACGGAGCGACGCCGGATTGGATACTGAAAAAAGACCTGCTGGTTAACCGTACGAACGACCCTGTTTATCAAGCGTATGTTGTAAGATATTTTAAAGAAATAATCCGTCAGATGGATGGACTTTTGTACAAAGACGGAGGTCCTGTTATCGGAGTGCAGCTCGAGAATGAATATTGGCGCGGACAGGGGGGAGAAGCCCATATACTATGGCTTAAACAAACTGTAAGGGAGTTGGGACTGGATGTTCCTATGTATACCGTTACCGGATGGGGGAATGTATCTGTTCCTGAGGATGAAGTCGTTCCTTTATTCGGTGATTACCCCGAGGAACCGTGGAAGGACAATGTTACCCAGCCGTCTAATAACAAACCATTCTTTTTCGATACCAACCGCGACAGCGAAGCCATCGGAAACGAACAGCTCAAAAAAGATGGCAAATACGCTGTCGACCTAACTCGCTATCCATACCTGACCTGTGAACTCGGGGTGGGAAACCAATTATCTTATCACAGACGTCCGATTCTCGACAAACTGGACGGATTGGCTATTGCAACTGTTAAAGTAGGTTCCGGCAGTAACCTTCCCGGATATTATGTTTTTACCGGAGGTACGAATCCGCAGAGTAAATTTACGCCTATGCAGGAGGATCAGCACGAGACGGGTATGTACAATGAATATCCTAAAATGTCTTACGACTTCCAGGCGGCCATAACCGAGACAGGTGAACTGGCGCAGTCATATTACGAGGTAAAAAAACTGCATTACTTCCTTAGTGAATTCGGGAATATTCTGGCTCCTTACTCTCCGTCGTTCCCTGAATCAGGCGATCGCAGTAAAAATCTTGAGTTCTCAGTCAGGAGCAACGGTAAGAATGGATTTTTATTTGTCTCGAATTATGTGCGTGGTGAACAGAGGCCGTTGTTCCGGGATATAACTTTTAATGTGAAACTTGAAGACGGAAGTTCATTGAAATTCCCTTCCAGCGGTATAAATATACCGGACAGCGCTGTATTTATTTTCCCGTTCAATTTCGATCTGAATGGTGTAAACCTTAAATATGCTACGGCCCAGCCTTTAGCGAATCCGTTAGAGAACGTATGGGTATTTTTCAGCTCTGGGAATATAAATCCGGAATTTACATTCGACGATCCGGCCATCGAAAGCGTAGTATTTGAAAGCGTAGTATTGCCTCAAAAAAACGGAATCTGGCGCGTAAGTGATATTCCGGGTGGTATAGGGCAGCTTATAACGGTAAAACTCAAGGATGGATCGTCCCGAAAATTATATGTATTGTCTGAAAAAGAAGCGCTTCAAAGCTGGATCTTCTACGAGAACGGAAAGAAATACTTCTACCTGTCGAATGCCGACCTGACTTTGGACAATGGTAATTTGAATATAACGTACAGGGACGATTTTTACCTTGCTTCTTTAGATCAACTTCCGGAAATAACAGCAAAGAATCTGCGAAAAAATGACTCTGCGGAATCGAACGGTTGGAATTTGGCTGCATACGAGGGCACCGATAAATTCGAAGATAAATTAACACTTAAGGAAAAAAGTTTATTTGCGGATGCTGAGTCGCTAGTCGTTAACGTGGATAATATAACTTTGAAACAACAGTTGTGGCACAGATTCTTTTTCAAGGAATTCGGACTTTACAATTCCGCTGAAATAAGAAGCGCCAGTCTTTATATATATGCGGATATTGCACCGGAAGTAAGAATAAATAATAAGTATATAAACCCGCCGACTGAATCGAAGAAATTAAATGTGATCGATATTACCGGTTATGTTTCGAAAGGAGAGAACTTACTTCAGATAGGATTTCCGTTCGTTACGGAGAAAGCTGCAGTTACCGCGGTTATGGAGATAATTTTCCATAATAATCAACGGGTCCTGTTAAATTCCGGAAGCGACTGGCTGTTCTTATATCAATATGTTGCACCTGCTCCGTGGACTTCGGTAAAGGGAAAAGCAAAGCCTTCGATAATTGCGGATGTTAAAGAACTTCCGGATGCGGACTTTAAATCTTATGGGTTCCATATTCCTTATGACTCGTTCGGAAATACTGAAAATCTTTATCTGCATGTGGATTACTCCGGAGATGAAGGGGAAGCATACCTCGGACAGAAACTGGTCTGGGACAACATGAACAACGGTACGTCATGGAAGATGAATCTTACTACGTATCGATCCCTTCTCGAAGCTAACTCCATAGATATTGTAATCAAACCACTTTCACCTGATGCACGGATACGACTCGATAAAGAGATCGGTCGAGAACCTACGATAACAGGATACGAGATCATACCGGAATACCGGACAACGGTCTCTGTGAAATAATTTATTTAACCCGGCTCAAGAGGCCGGTTTTTTTGTATGGTACTTTTTTTGTTCCGGAAAATAAAAACTGAAAACAATGGGACGAAGAGAAGAACTGGAAAAACAACTGGACATAGCACAGGAAAGATTGGATAACGCACCTAAAGATGTGTCGAAAGAAACTCTGGATGCCTGGAGGCAGGAGTACGACAGCATATCGTTTGAATTGAATAATCTTTTCGACGATTTCGAAACGCAGTACGAATAAAACGGAAGATAATCCGGAATATTCCGTAAGGTCTGATTTTTAACTCTTTTTTGAATGTTTTAGTACATTATTTGCATGTTTTAATGAACAATCAAAATTATTAACATTAAAAATCAAATACCATGAAAAACGATCAGATCAACAACGAGAGCTGCGACACGTGTAACGAGGATTTTCAGAGAGGTGTGGACAGTATAGTAGACCGCGTGGACGGATATAACCGGAAAGAACACCGTAACAAAAAGAAAGAGGTTGAAGAAGCTTTCGATACGGACACAAGGGATAATACCAAATTATCCGATATAGCTGCGGCTGGAACGGCAGCTACTGCAGGCCTGGCAGGCGCAGGTGCGTCGGACGCAAGCAGGATACAGGATGGAAAATACGAATCTGGAAAAACCGATAAGTATGATGCTAATGCATGCGGAGTATATAATACCGATGACGATATAAACGCTACAAAATTCGATGCTTCAGATATCAGATCTGAAAATCCGGTTTATTACGAAGAGTCATGCGGATGCGGTGACGATACTTTGGAAGATTCCTATGTTTCCACTGAAGATAAAAAGGAGAAATATTCTGCTAATACATGCGGTACGGAAAGTATTTATTCCGATAATCGTGAAACTGACGGCGATATCAAAGGCGCCAATAAATACACTGACTCTACAATGAAATCGGAAGAGGATATGTACAATGACAATATGTGCGGATGCGGTGACGATAATATGGAGAACTCATTCAGGGATAACAGTGATATAGCAGGAATGTATTCGGTGGAAGATGACATGGATGCATTTGACGACAGTAACGATCTTATAGCAGTTGTCGAAGAAATAAATATTTATGAATTCGACAGTGACGACGATAATAAAAACAATTAAAAGATTAGTTAACTGAAATCCCGCTCAGATCGAGCGGGATTTTTTATTTCTTTCTACTATTGCTTAAATTATTAACTTTGAGAGTTATTTACTCTTATAGTTTAATGGGAAACCTTAAGGCCCTTGCAGACCAGACCGCGATATACGGGATCAGTACAATAGTGACGAGATTCCTCAGCTATATGCTGACGCCATATCTTACTTATACACAGGATACAGAGGTGTTCGGAGCGATAAGTGATTTTTATGCTGTCATACCATTTATGCTTGTACTCCTTACAATGGGAATGGAGACAGGGTATTTCAGGTTTACCGGTAAAGCCGAAACACCGGAAGAGAAAAAAAATATTTTCAGGACTACATGGGGAGCTGTTTCGCTTGCGAGCGTGGTTTTTATCACCGTGGTGATATTGTTTTACAGGCAGATCGCTGACGCCATGCAATACTCAGGTACTCCGTGGTATATTATTCTTGTAGGTTCGATTATATTTATGGATGCTGTCGCGGCAGTGCCGTTCGCCCGCTTACGTGAGCAGGGGCGCGCATTGAAATATATGACGGTAAGGATTACAATGGTTATTACCACTGTTATAATGACCGTTTTTTTCTATTCCGTATTACCAAAAATAGATGCGCTGAGTTTTATTTATAATAGCGAATATCTTCCTGCTTATTATCTTATAGCCAATATTATTTCAAGTTTTGTAGCTCTGTTGATGTTGTATCCTGCATACAGGGGGCTGCTTCCTAAGATAGACCCCAAACTCTTTAAGGTTATTTTTCTTTATTCCCTTCCTTTATTACTTAGTGGAGTTGCCAACACAGCCAATGAATTTGTGGACAGGCAGTCTATCAAATATCTTATGCCCGGCGAAGACGCACTGAGCAATCTCGGGATATATACAGCCGTAGTGAGATTGGGAGTGATTATGGTTCTGTTCGTACAGATATACCGGATAGCTGCGGAGCCGTTTTTTCTTTCCAATTTTAAAAAGGATGAATTCGGCAGACTGAACGCCGAGGCCATGAAATATTTTATTATTGTTTCGGTTTTTATATTTCTGATGATATCCCTGTTCCCGGAATTGTTTGAAAAATTCATCGGAACCGATTATCGTGAGGGAATGTATATACTGCCGGTTGTATTGGTGTCGAATATACTCAGCGGAGTGGTCCTGAATCTTTCTTTCTGGTATAAGCAGATTGGTAAAACCAACATAGCGCTTGTTATCACACTATCGGGTTTATTCGTGACCACAGTACTTAATATTGTGCTTATTCCCGTTATCGGATATCTTGGTGCTGCGCTTGCGAGGCTGGCATGCGAGGTGGTAATGGTTGCCATCAGTTATTCGATGATGAAGAAGTATTATCCTATTCCTTATGACATTAGGCGTATAGGAGCTTATTTTATTATAGGAGGGATATTTTACGGAGTCGGAATGTCGGTTATGAATTTACCGTATGTGGTAAAATTTTGTAAGGATATTTTTCTGCTTGCGGCATTCCTGATGTTTGCGGTAAAAAAAGAAAATATAAATGTTAAAGCTTTGTTTAATTCAATAATAAAAAGATAAATAATGAAAGTCAAAGTTATTAATAAGTCTGCGTTCGATCTTCCACAGTATGAAACGGTTTATGCGGCAGGGATGGATGTCAGGGCCAATATTACTGAATCAATAATTATCAAACCGTTGGAGCGTGTTATGATTCCTACGGGATTATTAGTTGAAATCCCGGAAGGCCATGAGATTCAGGTTCGTCCGAGAAGCGGACTTGCTGCAAAATTCGGTATAACAGTGCTTAATACTCCGGGAACCATAGATCCGGATTATAGGGGAGAAATAAAAGTTATCCTTGTAAATATCTCTGACGTGGATTTCGAATTGAAACCTGCTGAGAGAATTGCACAACTTGTTTTTGCTGCGTTTACGCGCGCGGAATGGGAGCTGACAGATAAATTATCCGACACGGAACGAGGTGCCGGAGGTTTCGGGTCTACAGGGGTAAAATAGATATACTTGTATTTTGTCTGTAAAATAAAATCATGAGATAACTGCCGGAGATTTTTCCGATGCTATTTTTGTAAATGTAATTATAATAACTCTCGATGGGACATCCTTGGCAAGTACTTATTGGTATGCGTATATTAATGTTGGAAGCTGGAGATTTCCTGTAAAAGTAAATAGATATATCGATACTTTGATAAAATCGAGTTTCTTTTTGAAGTATAGATTAAAATATACAAATAAAAAAGAGAGCCGACGGGTCTCTTTTTTATTTTGGTCTCTATGACTAGTCGTTAAGAGAGAATCTCTTATAAGCGACAACTGTAGCATTAGGATTAGCAGCCTTGATGTAAGATTCAACGGTTTCCTTATTGTTCTTAACCAATGCCTGACTAAGAAGAGTATTCTCTTTAAGGAACTTGTTGACTTTACCGTCAGCGATTTTGTCGAGCATATTTTCAGGTTTTCCTTCGAGACGAGCCTGTTCACGGCCGATCTGATGTTCTTTTTCAAGAACGTCGGCAGGAGTGTCGTCTTTGCTGATAGCTACAGGAGCCATAGCGGCAGCCTGCATAGCTACGTCTTTGGCAACTTCTTCAGCAACTTGTGCGTTGAATCCGATCAATGCGCCGAGCTTGTTGTTCATGTGGATGTATGAAACACACTGTTCAGCTTCGATCTTAGCGTAATAGGCCAACTCGATTTTTTCACCTGTCTGTCCTGATTTGTCAGTTACGATAGTTTCAACAGTCTGCCCGTTTACTACCGTAGTTTTTAATGAATCGAGGTCAGCGGCATCGTTTTCAGCAGCTATGTCGAGAATAGAGTTTGCAGATGCAACGAAATCTGCGTTCTTAGCGACGAAATCGGTCTCGCATGCAAGGCAGAGCATGTAAGCTTTTTTACCGTCGGCAGTAACTTTCGCTACTACGGCACCTTCGGTAGCTGTGCGGTCCGCACGTTTGCTTGCTACGAGTTTACCTTTTTCGCGGATGATTTCCTGAGCCCTGTCGAAGTCGCCATTAGCTTCCTGAAGTGCTTTTTTACAGTCCATCATGCCTGCGCCTGTCATTTTACGTAATTTGGCTACGTCCGCAGCTTTTATTTCCATGACTTTAATTTTTTTAATGTTAGAAAATATGAGAATTATTCTGCCTGTGCTTCAGGTGCTTCTGCTGTTTCAACAGCAGGAGCTTCTTCAGCTGCGGTTTCTTCACCTTCGGAAACTTCTACCTGTTCTTTAGTAGTTTTTCTCGCACGTGTAGGTTTAGCTGCCTTATCCTTTTTAGGCTCAGAAGCAGCGTCTTTTTCCTTCTCTATTTTTCTTTCAGTAAGACCTTCCTGAATAGCAGCAGCTACGGTATCGATAATAAGCGAAATTGATTTTGTAGCATCGTCGTTTGCTGGAATAACGTAGTCTACATCTGTCGGATCACAACAAGTATCAACCATTGCAAATACCGGGATGCTCAATTTCTTCGCTTCTTTGATAGCGTTTGCTTCTTTCTGTACGTCGACTACGAACAATGCCGCAGGAAGACGCATAAGGTCTGCAATAGAACCGAGGTTCTTTTCAAGTTTAGCCCTTTGACGGCTGATCTGTAATTTTTCTCTTTTAGAGAAATTATCGAATGTACCATCGTTGTTCATTTTGTCGATGGTAGCCATTTTCTTAACGGCTTTTCTTATTGTGGGGAAGTTTGTAAGCATTCCTCCCGGCCATCTTTCAGTCACATAAGGCATGTTGATTGCAGAAACTCTTTCCGCTACAATGTCTTTAGCCTGTTTTTTAGTGGCAACGAAGAGGATACGGCGGCCTGACCTTGCGATTTGTTTCAGAGCGGATGCAGCTTCGTCGAGCTTTACCGCTGTTTTATGCAGGTCGATAATGTGGATGCCGTTTTTCTCCATGAAAATATAAGGAGCCATCTTAGGATTCCATTTCCTTTTAAGGTGTCCGAAATGGACTCCGGCTTCCAATAATTGATTAAAATCTGTTTTTGGCATTTTTTCGATCTTTAAAAATCTTAATTAATCTCTTACTTCAATCCCCGGGTAGCGCTCTGGTGCGGTCCCGGTGGATTTTTCCGCGGATAGGCATTCTTCGGTATATCCCGGTACTCACGTATTGGGAGGATACTCAGGAATTTAAACCGTATCCGTGCAAAAAATGACGTAAGTAAAAACTGTAATTTGATAACCAGTAAATAACGATAAGAAATCTTAACGTTTACTGAACTGGAATCTTTTACGTGCACCCGGTTGACCAGGTTTTTTACGCTCAACCTTGCGTGAATCACGTGTAAGGAAACCGTTCTTTTTAAGAACACCCCTTAACTCGGCGTCGATTTCGCAAAGGGCCCTTGCAATACCAAGACGTGCAGCTTCTGCCTGTCCTTTGATACCACCGCCGTCAAGATTGATCTTGATATCGAAATTTCCGAGGTTGTCGGTAACCAACAAAGGTTGTTTAACGACGAACTGGAAAATCTCCAACGGGAAGTATTCCTGCAATGACCTATCGTTGATGGTAATTTCACCTTTTCCGGATTTAACGTAAACTCTTGCTACAGCAGCTTTTCTACGTCCTACGGTGTTTACAACTTCCATACTCATTACTTAATCTCGTTTAATTTTAATTCCTTAGGGCTCTGTGCCTGGTGCGGATGTTCGTTACCGGCGTAAACCTTTAAATTGGTAAGCAGCACTGAACCGAGACGGTTTTTAGGAAGCATTCCCTTTACTGCTTTCATGATGATGAATTCCGGTTGTTTTGCAAGGTAATCCACCGGAGGGGTGTGTTTTTGACCTCCCGGGTATCCGGAATGGCGAACGTACATTTTGTCAGTCAACTTTTTACCTGTCAACTTGACTTTTTCACAGTTGATAATGATAACATTATCACCGCAGTCCACGTGTGGCGTGTAGTTCGCTTTGTGCTTTCCTCTCAGGATTTTAGCTACCTGAGAAGCAAGCCTACCCAATACCGCGTTAGTAGCATCTATTACGATCCATTCTTTCTGAACTGTCGATGCGTTAGCGGAAATTGTTTTGTAGCTTAATGACTCCACTTTTTTACGTTTAAAAAATTAATACTTTAATAAATTGTGATCCATATGCCCGCATAAACGGGCTTGCAAAGATAGTTAAAATTTCAATAAATAAAAAATATACGCTCAATTATTGATATTGACAGGTATGAAGCATGTTTCCGGATATTCGATATAGTTTTATTTATAAATAATTTGTATCTATTGAAAAAATATTCTATAATTGTATTGTCTACTAAAATTTTACTAACCTACTAACCTATTTAAAGTGTATGGAAGAAAATACTCTTTTGATTCCGCCTTCAATTGCGGACAGTTTACCAGCGATGGTCGTTAACGAATAAAAAAACCTATCACCTCAGAAACAACAGGAATTCGTTGAAGAATTTAACCGTAAAAAGAAATCCGTAGGTCTGGCTTATTTATTTTTATTGGTAGTTTTAGGTATGCCTTACGGATATCTCGGCAAATGGGGTCTGCAAGTTGTATATTGGATAACTGCAGCCGGACTGGGTATATGGGGCCTCATCCTTTTATTTACCTTGCCTAAGGTCGTAAAAGATTTTAATAAAGATGTGGCAACTGATATTCTCAGAAATATGCAGGCTATTTCTTCTCCGAGGTAGAGAATGAATTGATTGTGACAAAATATCAGGAGGCTGGCTTACGTTAGTCTCCTTTATATATTAATGAGTTTTGTAACGGGAAGTATGTTATATCATCATATTATAGAACATCCGGAATCCAAAGAGTGGGTAGTGTTTATACATGGGGCCGGCGGGAGTTCCGGTGTATGGTATAAACAAATAAAAGAGTTTAAGAAGCATTATAATCTGCTTTTTATCGATCTTCGCGGACATGGTAAATCGGTAAGTAAAAATACCCTTAAACGGTATTATACTTTTCGTACGGTTGCTCTGGAGATAATCGAGGTTCTGGATCATCACAATCTTAAACAATGTCATTTTCTCGGAGTCTCTTTAGGGACTATAATTATAAGGGAACTGGCCGAGTATGATCCGAGTTATGTGAAATCTATGATAATGGCAGGAGCTGTTATGAAATTCAACGTTAAATCGAAAATTCTTCTGAATGTAGCTGATAAAGTCAAGCATTTCCTTCCTTACATGTGGATATATAAGATATACGCTAATATACTTATGCCCAAGAAGCGTCATAAAACTTCGCGTAATCTTTTTATAAAAGAAGCCATAAAACTTAAGAGGAACGAGTTCCTGAACTGGATGACTCTGAATAACGAGATTAATTCATTACTGAACATATTTTGCCAGAATGAACTTCCTATTCCTGTAATATATATAATGGGTGATGAAGACTACATGTTTCTTACGCAGGTTAAACTGCTCCCCAATAAACATAAACAATATTCTTCGCTCGTAGTGCTAAAGGATGCGGGGCATGTATGCAATGTGGATCAGGGTGAAGAGTTCAATAAAGTGGCTCTGGAATTTCTTTCAGCAGTTGCAGCATGATAATTGTAAAAAAATAGTCGCAAATACTTTTTTTAATTTAAAAATATTTATATTTGCACAGACTTAAAATCAAAACATGAAATTACATTTTTCAAATATTTGGTGGTGGCGCTTACAACTTTCAAAGTCGTGAGTTGCTTTACTTGTGTGTAAATAGATGAAAAATTACAATACAAAAGGGCTGTCGGAACTCACGACAGCCCTTATTTTTGCCAATAAATAAAATAATATAGAAATGGATTTTAATGTAGACAAAGACGGTTATTACGGGGAATTCGGTGGTGCATATATTCCGGAGATACTTTATTCCAATGTTAAGAATCTAAGGGATTCGTATCTCGAAAATATGAACGATCCCGAATTCAGAAAAGAATTTGATTCTCTCATGAAGGATTATGTGGGGCGTCCGTCTCCGTTGTATTTAGCTAAACGGCTTTCGGAGAAATACGGAGCGAAAATTTATTTGAAGAGGGAGGATCTTAACCATACCGGAGCCCATAAGATAAACAACACTATAGGACAGATACTTCTGGCGCGCCGTATGGGCAAAACGAGGATAATCGCTGAAACCGGAGCCGGGCAGCATGGGGTTGCGACCGCAACGGTTTGCGCACTTATGGACATGAAATGTATCGTTTATATGGGAGAGACGGATATCGCGCGTCAGAGCCTTAACGTATTTAAAATGGAGATGCTCGGAGCAGAAGTCATACCTGTAACAAGCGGAAATAAAACCCTCAAAGATGCTACGAACGAGGCTATACGGGATTGGTGTTGTAATCCGTCCGACACGCATTATATAATAGGTTCCGTAGTAGGACCTCATCCTTATCCGGATATGGTGACCAGATTTCAGAGCGTGATCAGCGAGGAAATAAAAAAACAATTACAGGAAAAAGAAGGACGGGATTATCCGGATTATCTTATCGCATGCGTAGGAGGAGGAAGCAACGCGGCAGGAACGTTCTACCATTATCTTAATGACGAACGTGTTAAACTTATAGCAGTGGAAGCCGCGGGGCTTGGAGTGGATACAGAGGAGACCGCTGCAACGATACATCTTGGTAAGACAGGTATTATTCACGGCAGTAAAACATATATAATGCAGACCGAGGACGGACAGATAATCGAACCGTATTCGATCTCCGCAGGACTTGATTATCCGGGAATAGGACCTCTGCACGCAAACCTTGCCGATAAAAAAAGAGCGAAAGTGTTCGCGGCAACCGATGACGAAGCCCTCGAAGCAGCTATGGAACTTACAACCCTGGAAGGAATAATTCCTGCACTGGAGTCGTCGCATGCGCTCGCAGCATTTCCGAAAATGAAATTTAAGAAGGACGATGTAGTTGTCCTTACTGTATCCGGCAGGGGGGATAAAGATATGGACACGTATGTTAACGCTATAAAAAACAACAAAATATGAGGACTAAAATAAATACCGTCAGCAGGACTCAACTTGCAGATGTCCAGACTCCGGTCAGTATTTATCTGAAGGTAAGGGATATGTATCCGGAATCTGCTCTGCTCGAAAGTTCGGACTTTCATTCGAGTGAAAACAGCTATTCTTTTATAGGAGTGGAGCCTTTAGCTAAATTTACCGTTAAGAAAGGCCGGGTTACGGAACAGTATCCTTCGGGCGAATTCAATGTATATGAACTTAGGGAGGATAAAAGACTTGACGACGCGCTGAATGAATTCATACGCAATTTTTCGGTGGAAGGTGAAAAGACAGGACTGAACGGATTCTTCGGTTATACGTCTTACGATGCAGTGCAGTATTTCGAGGACGTGGAAATAACCGAACAGGACGAAGAGGTTGGCAATATACCTGAAATGACATATATCCTTTACCGCTACGTTATATCGGTCAATCATTTCAGAAACGAAATGACAATTACCGAGAATATAGCGGAAGGAATGTCGAGCGGTATAGAGGAGATAATCTCGGTTCTCGACAGCAGGAACTTCCCGACCTACGATTTCAAATCGCGAGGAGAGGTTAGTTCCCCTATCAGCGATGAGGACTATATGGAGATGGTTAAGAAGGGCATCTCACACTGTATGCGCGGAGACGTGTTCCAGATAGTTCTTTCGCGTAGGTTTGCACAGGGCTTCACAGGTGATGATTTTAAAGTTTACCGTATCCTGCGTTCGATAAATCCTTCGCCTTATCTTTTCTATTTCGACTTCGGATCGTACAGGATATTCGGTTCTTCACCGGAAACCCACCTTAAAGTAGAGGATAATGTCGCTACCATCGATCCTATCGCAGGCACGTTCCGCAGGACTGGCAACGATAAAAACGACAGTGAACTGGCCGCGAAACTATTGGAAGACCCTAAAGAGAACGCGGAGCACGTCATGCTTGTGGACCTTGCACGCAACGATCTCAGCAGGAACGCATCGGATGTGGAGGTCGTTTCATATAAGGAGATTCAGTTCTACTCGCACGTAATTCATATGGTGTCGAGGGTAAGCGGTAAAATAACAGAAGATGTTAACCGTATCAAACTATTTGCGGATACTTTCCCGGCAGGAACCCTGTCAGGTGCGCCTAAAGTACGGGCCATGCAGTTGATTGATTCTATCGAGAATCATTCGCGGGGAGTTTACGGAGGATGTATCGGATACATTGGATTCGACGGTAACCTTAACCAGGCTATTACTATCCGTACGTTCGTGAGTCGAAATAATACACTTTATTTTCAGGCAGGTGCGGGAATCGTGGCGAAATCCGATCCTTACAGCGAACTCTGCGAAGTCAACCATAAACTCGGTGCACTGAAGGCGGCGATCGAGGGTGCAAACAACTTAAAGAACTAAGGAGATGAAGATACTGATTTTTGACAACTACGACTCTTTTACATACAATATATACCACTCGGTTCGTAAACTCGGATATAATGATGTGGATGTGTACCGCAACGATAAGATAAAATTGGACGAAATAGAGAAATACGATAAGATAATTCTATCGCCCGGACCGGGGATTCCGTCCGAATCCGGTCTGCTGCCTGACGTGCTGAAACGTTTCGCTTCGTCGAAGAGTATTCTTGGAATATGCCTTGGCGAACAGGCGATAGGAGAGTGTTTCGGTGCTAAACTTCTCAACCTGCCGGATGTATATCACGGAATCTCTTCGCCGGTGAAAATTTTACGCGCAGAAGATCCATTGTTCAGGGATATACCGTCCGAGACGGAAGTCGGACGGTATCATTCGTGGATAGTAAATAGGGAAAATTTCCCGGACTGCCTGCAAATAACCGCGGAGGACGGCGAAGGTAATATCATGGCACTCGCGCATAAGGAGTATGATGTGCGCGGAGTGCAGTTCCACCCTGAATCCGTACTTACTCCGCTCGGAGATAAAATGTTGGATAACTGGTTAAAATCTTAATTGGAGGAACGATGAAAAATTTATTATACAGATTATTCGAACATAACAGTCTCGGTAGGGAAGAATCCAGAGATGTTCTTATAAGAATGGCAAAGGGCGAGTATAACCACAGCCAGATCGCAGCGTTCATTACGGTATACCTTATGCGCAGCATTACTATCGACGAACTTTCAGGTTTCCGCGACGCACTGCTCGAGATGAGGGTGCCGGTCGACCTCGACGACTATAATGCCATAGATATAGTAGGAACAGGTGGAGATAATAAAAATACTTTCAATATTTCTACCGCTGCGTGTTTTACCGTTGCCGGGGCAGGATACAATGTTGTAAAACACGGTAACTACGGTGCGACTTCGGTGAGCGGTGCGTCGAATGTTATCGAGGCACATGGTGTGAAATTCACCACCGATATAGACCAGATGAAACGATCGCTGGATGCCTGCAATATAGCTTATCTGCATGCCCCGTTCTTCAATCCTGCATTGAAAGAAGTCGCACCGGTAAGGAAGGCTCTGGGAGTGAGAACGTTCTTTAATATGCTCGGTCCGCTCGTTAACCCTATAATTCCTAAAAGACAATTATTAGGAGTGTACAGCCTTAAACTCGGGCGTCTGTATAATTATATGTACCAGCAGACGGGAATAGATTATTCCGTGGTTAATTCGCTCGACGGTTACGATGAAATATCCCTTACGGACAGTTTCAAGATTTATAATAAATTTGGCGAAACAATCATTTCCCCGGAAGAACTCGGTTTTAAAAGAGCCAAGGAATCCGATCTGTTCGGTGGCGATACCGTCGAAGAAGCTTCCGCGATTTTTGATTCGGTTCTCGATAATACCGCGACAGAACCGCAGAAAAACGCCGTGATAATCAATGCCGCTTACGGCATTAACACTATCGATTCTGCCAAATGCATGCAGGATTGTGTCGCCGAGGCACGTGAATCCATTGAGAGCGGTAAAGCAATGAAAGTATTCAAAAAATTTGTCGAATTAAATTCCTAAAAGCGATGAACATACTTGAAAAAATTATACAGACCAAAATAGAAGAAGTTGCAGAGAACCGTAAGATCATGCCGGAGATCGAAAGACTGGCACGCGAGGTAGAACGCCCTACTGTATCTTTTAAAAATGCACTTTTATCTTCAGAGTCCGGAATTATCGCCGAGTTCAAACGCAAATCCCCTTCTAAGGGGTTTATAAAGGCCGAAGCGAAGGTTGAGGATATTGTTCCCGGTTATGAGAGGGTAGGCGCTGCCGCAATATCGATTTTAACTGACGAACAATACTTCGGTGGTTCGGTGGAAGATCTTGTCGAGGCGCGTAAATTAGTGGATATACCTTTGTTGAGGAAGGATTTTATTATCGATACTTTCCAGATTGATGAAGCGAGATATTACGGAGCCGATGTTATACTCCTGATTGCAGCTGCTCTTAAACCGGAGAAGGTTAAAGAGCTGGCGGAATATGCGCATTCGCTTGGTCTTGAAGTTTTACTTGAAATTCATAACGAAGAGGAGTTGGGGCATATTTGTGATTCGGTCGATGTGGTAGGGGTCAATAACCGCGATCTTACGACGTTCGTTACGGATATTAAAACTTCAGTTATTCTCAGCCGTCAAATACCGACCGGATTCGTAAAAATATCGGAGAGCGGAATATCTGCTCCGCTCACGGTAAAGGAACTTAAAATTTACGGATTCAAAGGGTTTCTTATGGGCGAGAATTTTATGAAACAACCGGATACTGCCGCAGGACTTGCCGAATTTATCGGACAGATATGAAAATAAAGGTATGCGGAATGAAAAATCCGCAGAATATCCAGGAACTTGCCAGGCTAACACCGGATTATATGGGATTTATTTTCTATCCCGAATCCCCTCGTTATGCCGGAGAGCTGGACAGCGGGATCGTACGTGCATTGCCGAAATCGATAAAACGTATAGGTGTGTTCGTGAACGAATCGGTAAAAGAGATCAGAAAGAAATACGATGAATACGGGTTCGATTATATTCAGCTTCACGGGAACGAATCTCCGGAAGTTTGTCGTGAAATAGCTGAATTCTGTCCGGTTATTAAAGCGGTCAGCGTGTACTCTTCGGATGATATCAGGAATGCGGAGAAACAATATTCAGGGGTCGCCGAATATCTTCTGTTTGATACGAAGACACCGCAATATGGTGGTTCCGGTCAGAAATTCGACTGGCAGGTGCTCGCGGATTACAACGGGGAGACGAAATATTTTCTCAGTGGAGGTATCGCTCCGGAGGATACGGAGAGGATAAAGAATGAATTGTCTGTGGATATGGTGCATTCGCTCGATATTAACAGCCGTTTCGAGTCAGAGCCGGGAATCAAGGATATTGAAAAATTAAGGATTTTTATTAAAGAGATAAGAAATGAACAGGATAAATAAACTTTTCGAAGAAAAAAAATCGGGAATTCTTTCCATATATTTTACAGCAGGGTTTCCTAATCTGGACGATACTGTTACCATTATAAAAGAACTTGAAAAAAATGGAATCGATCTGATAGAAGTAGGAATTCCATTCTCCGATCCGATGGCGGACGGAGTTGTAATACAGCAGAGCGGTACGGTCGCGCTGAATAACGGAATGTCGTTGAAACTGCTCTTCGAACAACTGAAAGATATTCGTAAGGAGGTATCTATACCACTTATAATGATGGGCTATCTGAATCCGGTAATGCAGTACGGTATAGAAAATTTCTGCCGCGACTGTTCAACGACAGGTATCGACGGTGTAATTATTCCAGACCTTCCGTTCAACGATTACATCAAGGATTACAAACCGGTAGGTGATAAATATGGAGTTAAATTCATTATGCTGATAACACCTGAGACTTCGGAGGAACGTGTCAGGCGGATAGACGAGAATACGGACGGATTTATATATATGGTATCGACCGCTTCTACCACTGGGGCAAGGGACAGCTTTGCGGATTCCACTCTGGAATATTTTAAAACCATTAACAATATGAATCTGCGCAATCCGCGATTGATAGGATTCGGAATATCTAATAAGAAAACATTCGATGCTGCTTGTGAGAACGCGAGCGGTGCCATAATCGGAAGTCATTTTATAAAACTGCTGAGTAAGACGGATTCACCGCAGGAGGCAGTGACGGAATTGAAAAAAAGTTTGGCTTAGGCCGAACTTTTTTTATTACCGCTTTTACTCTTATATTTGTTATACTTCATTCTGAAACTAAGATTCTAACTAAAACAAATAAAAATGAGGAGAGGTTTATTATTTCTAATGCTTGCCGTATTTGTCTCGACTGCGGCATTTTCTTCCAAAAAAGACCCTAAAGAATTTTTCGATCCTGCAAGACTCTCGGAGTTAGGAGTTTATTATTATCCGGAACATTGGGAAGAATCTCAGTGGGAGAGGGATATAGCCAAAATAAAGGAACTCGGTTTTACATTCATTCATTACGGCGAATTCGCGTGGGCGATGTTCGAACCGGAAGAAGGGATTTATGACTTTGCATGGATGGACCGTGCGGTGGCTCTTGCGGATAAATACGATCTTAAAGTTATAATGTGTACTCCGATCGCCACTCCGCCGGTTTGGCTGACACGTAAGTATCCTGAGATACTTATACAGCGTGAGGATGGTACCACGTGGGATCACGGTGCGCGCCAGCATCCGTCTTCATCGAGCGACCTATTCCGTGAATACGCGCTTAAAATGACGGAAAAACTTGCGGAGCACTATGGTAATGACAGCCGTATATGGGGGTGGCAGTTGGATAATGAACCGCGTACTGCTCTGGATTACAACGAAGGATCGCATAAACGTTTCCGCATATGGCTGAAAAATAAATACGGTACGATAGAGAACCTTAACAAAGCGTGGGGTACCGCATTCTGGAGTCAGGTTTACAGTGACTGGGATCAGATTAATGTTCCGCAGATGAACGGATTATTCACAAATAATCATATGATTCTCGACTTCCAGATATTCTCATCCGACGAGATCGCTTCGTTCCTCGACGAACAGGCTGCGATGATAAGAAAATACAACGGTGGTGAACAATGGATAACCACTAATCTTATTCCTGCTTATGAAGAAGGTCATATGAGGAAAATGGATGAACTGGACTTCCATGTTTATACGCGTTATATGGTTTACGGAGAGAACTTCGGAATAGGGCGCAAGGGGTATCGCCTGGGTCACGTGGAACGCATAGCTATGGCTAACGATTTTTTCAGACCGATAGACGGTGTTTACGGTGTGATGGAGCTTCAGCCCGGTCAGGTTAACTGGGGGCAGATAAACCCTCAGCCGCTACCGGGAGCTATGAGACTTTGGTTATGGCACGTATTCGCAGGCGAGAGCAAGTTTATCTGCACCTACCGTTTCCGCCAGCCTATCTACGGAACAGAATTATATCATTATGGTATTGTGGGGCCTGACGGAGTTACGGTATCTAACGGTGGAGAAGAGTACCGTCAATTTGCTGAAGAACTCGAAATTCTCCGCAAAAATTACGATCCTGAAAAAACATCGAATTCTAAGGATTACGAAGCCCGCCGTACGGCAATACTTTATAATTACGAGAACACTCTCGGTATGGAGCATAACAAGCAGACTACCGAATGGAACACCCTCGGACATATCGAGAAATATTATAATGCGTTGAAGAAATTCAATGCCCCTGTCGATATTATCGATGAAAGGGAGGATTTCTCGAAATACAATGTTATGGTCGCTCCTGCTTATCAACAGATCAACAGAGAATTGGTAGGACGCTGGGAAGAATACGTTGAGAATGGAGGGAACCTTGTACTTACCGTACGTTCCGGCCATAAGAACCGCAATGCCCAATTATGGGAAGCTCCGTTCGGAGAACCTATATATAATCTGATAGGGGCCAAAATAGATTTCTACGATCTCTTACTTCCTCATACACCGGATAATGTGGTCTTCGACGGTAAAAAATACGAATGGGTGAGCTGGGGGGAAATCCTCGCTCCGGAGAGCGGTACTGAAACTTGGGGTACTTTCGAAGGTGATTTCTATGAAGGGCGCACTGCAATAACATTCCATAAGTTTGGTAAAGGAACGGTAACATATGTGGGAGTCGATTCGAAAGAAGGAATGCTCGAAAGAGAAGTGTTGCGGAAGCTATACGGAAGGTTGAATATCCCTATTCTCGAGCTTCCGGACGGATTGCATATCGAATACAGAGACGGATTCGGTATTGCGGTAAATTATTCCGACCGGACATTGACGCTGCCTTTGCATGAAAATACAGAATATCTTGTAGGAAATAAAAATATTCCTACCGGAGGAGTTTCCGTTTGGAAAAATTAATGGTTTAATCATTTGATTTATTGGATAATTTTAAAATATAAGTCTATTGATAGTAAAAAAAATCCCATGCAATATTTTTTTGCGTGGGATTTTTAATTGGAAATTAATTATATATTTGTTTCGTTTGGGTTCCAAACAGAAAAAATAGAAATTAACTAATTAACTTAATCTTTAGGCTTATAAAAAAGAGTTTACTCTTATTAGTAACTATCCTGTTTGTCTTTGCATCGTGTTCGGAAAAAGATAAGGAAATGGAAGGTGACAACACCCCTTAACTATTTATAATGTGCCGGACGGTGGTATGGTGCTATCTTCCAATGTCGGTTCTTCCGCGAGTTTTATTATCACATCTTCCCAGTCATGGTCTATATCTAAAAAAGATGGCGACAGCTGGTTCTCGGTTTACCCTATGTCCGGGGAGGCAGGAACCACAACCGTAACGATTACCATAGATGAAGCGAATCCTCACTATGACGACCGCAGTTCCAATATTACAGTAGGAAATTATACTATAACGATTACGCAAAAAAAACTAAATGCCCTTATTCTGTCTCCTTATAAGCAGCAGGTTGCTTCAGAAGGCGAAATTCTGGAAATAACAATGATGCATAATCTGAATTACAGTGTTATAATAAATCAAAATTGGATAAAACAAATTTCAGGTAAGGGTCTGGAAACAGAAACCCTTTATTTCCAGATCGATCCGATGGATAACAACGACCTGTGGGACGGTCGTTACGGAGAGATAATTATAAAGGATAAGGACAGCGATCTGACAGATACTGTGAATATTTACCAGAACACAGGCGACAGGTTGATAATTTATCCTGAAACAAATTCAACTCAATATGTAACTTTCGAGGGAGGAACATTCGATATTGTTCTTCGCTCTAATATTTCCTATGAAGCTAAAATTGTCGATGAACAAAATGTCGATTGGCTTCGTTTTACACCTACCCCGAAATCTAATTACCGCGAAGATACCTACAGTTTCGAGGTGGATCCGTATGATGATATTGAAAAAAAACAGAACGGCAAAGGTGGCCTTTAAAAATACGGCAGGGACCGTGACGGATACTTTGTACGTTGTACAATCTTATATGGGTGCAGTTTTTACTACCCAATCGGAATACGACATAGATTATAATACTAATGTGTTCAATGTTATTCTTAATGTAAATACTGAAGATATTACCTACAAAGTAGATTATACAGGCGGTACAGGATGGATTACTACGGAAGAAGTCCCGGAAGTCAAATCTGTATTTTATGAAAAAGTAATGATCTTTAAGGCGCTTCAGAACTACTCTCCTTCAGCGAGAAAAGCGACCGTTACGTTAATAGTACCCGGATCCGGTGAAAGCCAGTCGTTTACCGTAAGCCAAGGAACCGGTTCGGAGTGGGATCAGGAAGTATTCGGACAACGAGCAATGTATGTCCAAAGAAGTATCCGTCATGCGAATTCCGCTGCATGGAACGGAGCGGATAGTGTCCTTGTGAGTTGGAGATCATTACCGGGAGAGACCGTAGCTTTCGATGTATATAAGGTATCAAACGGCGAAAGCGAGGTTAAACTTAATATAGAACCGATTGTAAGTTCTACGAATTACGTAGATCGTCCGGACTTTTCAGTAAATAATACTTATATACTTAAGATTGCGGGAACAGATGTAGAACTCGACAGGTATGAATTTACGTTTGCCAATGCGGAAGAACCATGGATTACGATTCCTGTGATTGCTGCGGAGGCTCCCGATGCAGAGCACCCTTATCAGATTGTAGATGCATGCGTGGGCGATCTTACAGGTAACGGTAAATACGATATCGTTATCCGCAGGGAATGTAACTCCGCCTCACTTAATGAGACTAAAGCATTGGTCGGAGAAACTTATATGGAAGCATATACTTTTGACGGACAATTCCTGTGGAGAGTAGGCTTAGGCCCTAATCTAATATTCCGCAAGGTGAACATACGGTGCCTTTCGTCGTATATGATCTGGACGGAGACGGAAGAGCGGAGCTTATCGTACGTACTTCTGAACTGACCACATTCGGGGATGGATATCAGGTTCCCGGAACAAATTACAGCAGCGACAGCAATCCGTTTGCAATCGGAGCGCCTGAATATTTATCCGTTATAGACGGTATGACAGGAGCTCTTAAGGCACAGACCGCTTATATCGATCCGGGCCCGAAGTCACAGTGGGAGAATACGTGGGGAGACAGCTACGGAAACAGGGCTAACCGCCACCTTATGGCAATCGGATATTTTGACGGAAGCACTCCGAGTTTATTCGTCAGCCGCGGATATTATCCGGGACAGACGATCATGCAGACATGGGATCTCGTAGGCGGACAGTTGGTTCAGCGATGGGAGTTCAAGGCTGCTAAGAACGGCCCCAATGCAAGTTACGACGGACAGGGGAACCACAGTATAAACATTGCCGATCTGAATGGTGACGGAAGGGATGATGTAATATTCGGATCGATGGCCGTGGATTCTTACGGTAAGCCGTTGTACAGTTATGGTTACGGACACGGAGACGCTATCTCTGTCGGTAAATTTATCAAAGGCAGTAAAGGTTTGCAGATTTGGTCTTGTTTCGAGACGGGAACTACCGGAGCTTCATTCCGTGATGGTATAGGCAGGGAATTTTTTAAGCTTAGCGGAGCAGGCGACATAGGTCGCTCCCTTATAGCTAACTTCCATCCTGATCATAACGGATATCTTATGTGGGCATTTCATGACAACGGAGCCTACTATGACACTGACGGAAATAAGATAGGTTATCTTGCCGACCATAGTAGCAACTGGGCTCGCTACATGTCTATGGCCGTATGGTGGACAGGGTCTCTGAACAGACAGCTGACATGGAGAAACACTCTGGATGCATTCAATGGGACGGGATTCGACCGTATACAAAATTTCAATCCTATGGGAGGTGCCGGTTATTCTAATAAAGATTGTCCGCTGTGGTACGGAGATATCTTCGGGGATTGGCGCGAAGAATTGATATACGCTAAGAGCGACCATACGGCGATTCTTATCTATTCGACTTCTCATGAAACTAAGTACCGTATCCCTTATCTTATGAGCGACCGCACTTACAGACTCAGTGCCATAAATCAGAATGTGGGATACAATCAACACACTAACACAGGATTCTATATGGGTCCCGATATGTTCGATTAAATTATAATAATTATGGAGTAACCGGTGCCATCAGGTGCCGGTTTTTTTATTTTATCGAAATAGCTTCTTTGGTAATAAACGTGAAATTTACTATCTTTCGCAAAATTTAGAACATAAGAATATAAAATTTAACATATGGAATTGGAAAACCAAAAACTCGAACTTGAAGATGTAGTGATTATTTTTTCGGGAGACTCGGGTGACGGTATGCAGATGACCGGAACTCTGTTCACCGATGCAGCCGCACTCTTTGGGAACGGAGTATCGACATTTCCCGATTACCCTTCCGAAGTACGTGCTCCGCATGGTACCGTAGCCGGAGTGTCCGGATTTCAGGTACACCTTGCAAATAAAAAGGTAAATACCCCCGGGGATAATTGCGATACACTTATTGCGATGAATCCTGCTGCATTGAAAGCCAATGCGAAAAGACTTAAGAAAAGTGCGACGATAATTTGTGATGCGGATTCTTTCGGGGAGCCGGATCTGAAAAGGGCAGTTTTTTCAACTAACGATCCATTCGAAGAATTAGGAATCAAAGACTATAATATAATTCCTGCACCCGTAACTTCGATGACTAAAGAAGCATTGAAGGAAACAGGACTGGATAATAAAAGCATTACAAGATGTAAGAACATGTTTACTCTTGGTATATGCCTCTATTTATACAACAGGGATCTGGATTATTCGGAAGATTATATAATACGTAAATTCGGTAAAAATCCGGGAATAGCGAACGCTAACATACTTGCTCTGAAAGCCGGTTATAATTATGCGGGCAATACCCACAGTTTTGCCAATACATACAATATTGCACCGGCAAAGCTCGAAAAAGGAACATACAGAAGTATCAACGGAAACCAGGCGACTGCATGGGGACTTCTTGCTGCTGCTGAAAAAGCCGGATTGCCTTTATTCTGCGGATCATACCCGATAACTCCTGCAACCGGTATTCTCGAGGAGCTTGCGAAAAGAAAGAGCCTTGGAGTTAAAACGGTACAGGCTGAAGATGAGATAGCAGGAATATGCACTTCAATCGGAGCTGCATTCGCAGGTAATTTTGCTGTTACGACCACTTCCGGTCCCGGGTTGTCGCTTAAATCCGAAGCTATGGGACTGGCTGTCATGACTGAACTTCCGCTCGTCATTGTAGATGTGCAGAGGGGAGGACCATCCACTGGGCTGCCGACTAAGACTGAACAGAGCGATCTTTATCAGGCTTTGTGGGGACGTAACGGAGAATGTCCGTTGATTGTTATTGCTGCGAGTACGCCTTCGAATTGTTTCGATTATGCTTTTAAAGCAGGTAAACTTTCGATGGAACATATGACTCCGGTGCTGCTGCTTACGGACGGGTTCCTTGCGAATGGTTCGGAATCATGGAAAGTTCCTGCAATGAGCGATTATCCGGACATTGTACCTCCTATTGTAAAAGAAGTTCCCGAAGGAGGGTATAAGCCTTATGTTCGTAACGAAGATAAATTGGCACGTAACTGGGCTTACCCGGGAATGAAGGGAATGGAGCATAGGATAGGAGGTCTTGAGAAAGATTTTATATCCGGTTCTGCTTCACATGATCCATTGAATCACCAAAGGATGACCGACGTGCGTGCTGAAAAAGTCAGACGCGTAGTGGATTTTATACCGGAGCAAACTGTGGAAGGCGCAGAGGAAGGCGAACTTCTCGTTATAGGATGGGGAGGTACTTACGGCCATCTTAAATCAGCAGTAGAATCTTTACAGGCAGATGGTAAAAAGATTTCATTGTGCCATTTCAATTATATCAACCCTCTTCCGAAAAATGTCGGCGAGATCTTGGGAAGATTTAAAAAGATCGTTGTCTGCGAATTAAATATGGGACAATTTGCTAATTACCTGCGTATGAATTACCCTGAATTCGATTATTTGCAGTATAACAAAGTGCAGGGACTGCCGTTCACTGTTATCGAACTGAAAGACAAATTCAATGAAATTCTGGAAAAATAATTAAAATAAATGGATACACAATTAAAACCAAAATATACTCCACAGGATTTTAAAAGCGAACTCGAGATTAAATGGTGTCCGGGATGCGGCGACCATGGTATTCTTAATTCCGTTCAGAAGGCGATGCCCGAAGTGGCCGAACAAATGGGTTATTCACATGAAGATTTTACTATCGTTTCAGGTATCGGATGTTCTTCGCGTTTCCCGTATTACATGAAAACTTACGGTTTCCACGGAATACACGGACGTGCCTCGGCTATTGCTACAGGCGTTAAAGTCGCTAACCCGAAATTATCCGTATGGCAGATCACCGGTGACGGCGATGCCATGGCTATAGGCGGCAACCATTTCATCCATGCGATAAGACGTAATATAGATCTTAATATAATTCTCTTCAATAACGAGATTTACGGCCTTACAAAAGGGCAGTATTCTCCTACATCTAAATATGGGAAGGTAACCAAAACTTCTCCGTTCGGAACCATTGAAGAACCGTTCAATCCTGGACAGTTGGTTATAGGTTCACGCGGAACGTTCTTCGCGAGATCGTTAGACGTAGAGTTGAATCTTACGAAAGAGTGTCTTGTCGAGGGTTCGAAACATCACGGAACTTCAGTAGTCGAAGTTTTGCAGAACTGTGTTATTTTTAACGATAAGACCCACATTGCGATTACAGACAAAGCAGAGCGTGCGGACCGGACTATTGTCTTGAAGCATGGAGAAAGAATGATTTTCGGAAAAGAAAAAAATAAAGGGCTCATCCTGGACGGTTTCGAACTCAAAGTTGTGACTATCGGAGAGAACGGGGTAAAGGAAGAGGATATTCTTGTTCACGATGCCCATGAAAAAAATCCGATTGTTCATACGATGCTCGTAAATATGGCTTATCCTGAATATCCCGTTGCATTAGGTGTGATAAGGGAAGTAAAGGAAGGTACTTACGATGCCCGCATGGTTGAGCAGATCGAGGAAGCCTCTGCTGAAAGCAAAATAAAAACTATGGACGACCTGCTGAATAGCGGCGATACATGGGAGGTGAAATAAAAAAATAAGGGGAATTTAAATTCCCCTTATTTTTTTATTTCTCTTGTTCCTTAAGAAGTTTTAGAGCGTAATCCAGTATCGTCCTGTCATTCAGGTTAACGATTCCCCCGTCCGGTCCTTTTTCTACATGAATTCCGACTGATTCTCCGTTCTCAAAGTGTCTGCCTCCGAAATAATTTCTGACAGCATCTATACTCAGATTAAGGTCATCAGCGATTTTTTTCATACTGCCGGATGGTAGACTGTCTTTAATTCTACGCAGCTCGTTAAATGTGATCACTTCCATAGCTGTATCGTTTTAGTTAAAGTTAATTTCTGTTTAAAGATAATTAATTAAATATAAAATACCAAACCGGTGGTCATCATAAAACTACGGTTCCTTAAATAAAAATGAATACATTTTATATACCAGAGCTCTTTATGTTGAGGAACTTAGTTGTAGCTCGCATATCAGACTCTTAAATATATAAAAATAACCGATTTTCATTTGCTATTAAAATAAAAAAAATCGTATATTTGCAATCCGATTATATGTTTAAGTATAAACTATTTAACCTTTATAAAAATGACAAAGGCAGATGTCGTCAATGAAATTGCTAAAAGTACCGGTGTTGAAAAAGTTCAGGTACAGAAAATCGTTGAATCTTTTATGGATTCGATAAAAGATTCTCTCACCCAGAATAATAATGTTTATTTGAGAGGATTCGGCAGTTTTATTGTTAAAAAACGTGCCCAGAAAGTGGCAAGAAATATATCCAAAAACACTACGATTACGATTCCGGAGCACAATATTCCGGCGTTCAAACCATCGAAGAGTTTTGTAGCGAAAGTAAAAGAAGTAAAATAATTTTTAACTTAAAAAGAAACTAAAATGCCAAGCGGAAAAAAAAGAAAAAGGCATAAAATGGCTACTCACAAAAGGAAAAAACGCCTTAGAAAAAACAGACATAAAAAGAAAAAATAGGTAGCCTGTTTTTCGTCTAATTATTTTTAGCAAACCTAAAGAGACTACTTACTCTTTAGGTTTGTTATTATTGGAGAAGTTTACTTTGTAAAATAGTATTACCGTTATAGGTCGATGAATAAAGAGTTAATAATCAGTGTTAAATCCGGAGAAATTCAGATAGCTTTAGTTGAGGATAAACAATTAGTTGAGTTCAGTAAGGAAAAAAGCAATACCGGATTTTCGGTAGGAGATATTTATCTGGGTAAAGTTAAAAAGATAATGCCCGGATTAAATGCCTCCTTTGTGAATATTGGACATGAGAAGGATGCGTTTATTCATTATCTTGACCTCGGACCGAATTTCGCCACGCTTCACAAAGCGATAAATTCCACGAAAAGCAAAGGAAACGAGTTTATTCAACTTCAAAATAAGCAAACACTAAAACGTGACGGAAAAATATCCCAGGTTATTTCTTCCGGTCAGAATATTTTAGTTCAGATAGCTAAAGAAGCTATCTCTACCAAAGGGCCGAGGCTTACTGCCGATATATCTATTGCCGGGAGACACGTCGTGCTTTTGCCTTTGGTAAATAAAATTTCAATCTCTCAGAAGATAAAGGCTAATGATGAGCGCAAAAGATTGAAAAAAATAGCAGAGAACGCTTTACCGCCTAATTATGGATTAATAATAAGGACTGCTGCTCTCGGTAAAGAAAACCATGATCTGGAACAGGAAATTAAAAGCCTTGTAAAAAAATGGGAGCATGTGTATGAAAAAGCACGCACTGAAGACCCTCCGGTTCTGCTTGCAAATGAAATAAACAGAACTACTGCTATTTTGAGGGATCTTTTAAGTGTTTCGTTTTCCAATATATATGTTGACGACGATATTACGTACGAAGAAATAAAAGAATACATCCGCACCATTGAACCGGGACGTGAAAAAATAGTAAAATTATACAAGGGAAATACGTCAATATTCGATAATTTCGATATAACCAAGCAAATCAAATCTTCCTTTGGTAAGACTATATCGTTCAAACGCGGTGCCTACATGATCATAGAGCATACAGAGGCTCTTCATGTGATTGATATAAACAGCGGTAAGCGTGCAAAGGTTGCGGATAATCAGGAAGAAACTGCCGTCGAAGTCAATTTGAATGCTGTATCGGAAATTGCCAGGCAACTTCGTTTAAGGGATATGGGGGGAATAATCGTTATCGATTTTATTGATATGCATCAGGCGGGAAATAAGCAGCTTATATATGAAAAAATGAGGGATGCGATGTCGACGGATCGTGCGAAGCATACGATTCTTCCTTTGACGAAATTCGGTTTAATGCAGATCACTCGTCAACGTGTAAGGCCCGAGACACATATAGAAACGAGTGAGGTTTGTCCTACGTGCAATGGATCGGGAAAAATCACTCCTTCAATTCTTCTAACCGAAAAGATCGAAAATGCCATCGGATATTATTCCAAGGAAAAGAATGCAAAATTTCTTGAAGTTCACCTTCATAGTTTTGTTGCAGCATTTATATGCTGTGGATTTTTCTCATTGAGAATGAAATGGATGCTGAAATATAAATGTTTTATTAAGATCGTTCCGGAAATGTCTCTGGTATTTATGAAAATTAAAATTTTCGATAAAAGCAAGACGGAACTGGAATGAAAGACTTTGTGATACATCCGGAAATCGGCAAAGTCACTATAAATAGGTCAAAAAGAGCCAAACGTTTGTCTGTAACCGTGAGAAATACCGAGACTATACTCACAATTCCCCCACGGATTAAGTACGATATAGCTTATGGATTTCTTGATGATAAAGCAGCATGGATATTATCTGTAAAGAAGAAATATAAGCGGGATAATCAAATTATTCTTCCGATTAAAACCCGCTGTTATGAATTAATTTCAACTCAGTGTATTGCAGGGGAGGAACCTTGTACCGTGTCTGGGAAAACTATCTGTATATTTTTATCTCAAAATATAGAATCCGACCCCTCTCAAGAAATCATAAAGAAAGTTCTGGATGATGTTTACTATCAGGAGGCTAAAGTTCTACTTCCGGGGAGGGTTAATCTTCTGGCTGAGAAATATGGGTTTGATTTTAATAAATTGTCATTCAGGAGGTCATACACACGGTGGGGTAGCTGTTCCGGTAAAAATAATATAAGCCTCAGTTCGAGGCTTATGAAATTGCCGGACCGACTAATAGATTATGTTATCCTTCATGAACTTTGTCATACTGTTCATAAAAACCACGGAAAAGATTTTCACGAGTTGCTGGATAAGGTTACATACGGGAATCACCGTTCTCTCAATTCCGAGCTCAGAAAATTTTCTACCAGATAGTTATAAGGAAGCTATCTGGCAGTAGGATTGGTATTTGTCGATTACCTTAGAAACAAACGCACTTGTTTCTTTATATCCGTAGAATCTCCCGCTTTTCACGATTTCTTCGGCAATTATATCGTCATTCGATTTTAACTCCAGGTATTTTTTTACACATAACCATTCATCCGGATTCTCTCCATATTTAACCGCCAGTTTTCTGGCATCCAATACATGTCCGATGCCGCAGTTATAACACGCCAACATGATACTCATCCTGTCGTTTATATGGGTTCCAGGAGCGAATTTTATGGACCGTTCAATGTTTTTAATAAGTTTTACAGCGACAGTTATGTTCGTTTCCACATCCATAAGATTATCCGGATCGTAATCGAATTGTCTGGCAACCTGTGGCATTACCTGCATCAGACCGCATGCTCCTTTGGAAGATATTACCGAAGGATTAAATTTTGATTCCTGATATGCCATTGCGGATATGAGCCTCCAATCGAGATTCTCTTCTTTCGCTATTTTCTTTATGATTTCGTCATATTCCGAGATTCTTCGTCCGTTGTTACGAACTATTTGGCTTCGTTGTTCCGGATGGCTGTATATCCTGTCGAGTTTTGCGTATTTATCAGAAGCTTTAAAAACATCCAACCAAGATTCGAAATGCTTTGCAACTATCGAATCTTCTTTATTGAACATTACATAAACAGGAATCTCTTCGCGGAACTCATAAATTCCCGTAAGGTTTTTAATAAGTGCTTGTCCGATATCCGCTTCATTCTTTTCACATATAAGATAATCATACTTACCCATACTCAGATCTTGAAGCATGTTAAGTATATTTTTGGTCGTAAGGTAAGTATGGGTGTTCTTAAGAGAATCCAGAAGAATGTCGAAAGATTTGGATGAAGAGAACGCCTGTGATACCATAATAGTTTTACCGTCCGCTTTTTCGATTAGTTCGAAGATATTGGAAAGTGGTGTACTCTTTTTTTCTTTTCTGGTTAGTACTACATAAGAAGTATTAAAAACAGGAATTGCGTAAGTTGATTCGTCAAGTATATTACTTTTCAGAACTGCGGCTATATTAATCTTTTTTTCTTTCAAAAGAGCTTCGTAAGCAGAAGTTGAATTGTCCGGTATTATTTCGAGCTCGATACCCAATAATGATGCATAGGAATTCAGGATTTCATGTTGAAGCCCGTAATACGAGACTCCGTTTATTTCAAAATTGCCGGGTATATTATTGTCGATAGCTACTAACAATCTGTCGGTGTGCTGTAATTTATCCCGGTATACTACGTCTCCGCGTGAATCTTTGTTGCTTAATAAATAAATTAAAACTGATAAAAAAATAATAGTTGTTGATGTAATAATAGATTTTCTGACCATATTTTCAGATTTGGTTAATACTAAGCGGAGTTTTAATCATAGAAACTCCAGGAGAAACCCAGTTTGAACATTCTCCGGTTGAGAGGATAATGTAGAACGCTGAAATAGTTTCTTTTGCCGAAAAGGTCCTCATTTACGTGTTGGAATTTAACCAATATTCTCATTCTCTTCCATTTGGCTGACACGAAGGCATCCATAAATAGATAATTTCCCAATTTTTTTTCATCCTGGTTATAGAACTGCATTGTTGCAGGCATATAAGCAGGGGCGTAGTATTCTGTATTATACCATGCGTCGATACCCAATTGTATGCGCAACACGTCTCTTACAAGGTTAAAGTCAATAAAATAAGCGCCGTATGCTGTTACCAATGGCAATGCAACGACTGATTCATTAGAACTCCACTGAAGCAATAACCTGTGGTTAAAATTGAAAATACCTGCTTTGGAGTTTTTCCTTATGTAAATTCCTGAAATACTTAAGGTTCCGCCATATTGTTCCGGCAATGCTTTGGTGTTGTAATAAATTTTATCGTTTATAACACTTTGCCAGCCGCCCACTTCCAATCCTATGGCTTCTGCTTCAAGTTTTGCGGAGATGTTTGTTTCAGTCTCTTTGTTAAAATTATTGCTCCATACAAAATGGTTGGAGAAATAATTTTCATCCCAATATCCCGGAGACCGGTTGTCTATCGATCCTGAAACGGTTAGCGACAGAGGTCTGGATTTAATGAATACCGACATTTTTAGTTCGGCATTTACGCTTAAATCCTGGCTCTTATCACCGAACGGATGATATGTAACATTTCCGCGCCAGTCTATATACTGCTTTATTTTACCTGTCAATGAACCGTAAATGTATGTGTCGTTCCTTTTTGTGTTCTTATTTCCCTGAAGATAATTCCGGAAGTTGAACATATAGTACGAATACATCGCGTGTCCGATTCCCGCATCAATCGTACCAATAACAGCGTTCCTATCCCATGGCTGAAGTTGGATGAATATTTTATTGTCTATTTTGGATTCGTTAATGGAGTCGTTTGATACAGAGGGAGATATATACCAGTTGTCATAAAAGTCCGTACTATTGGCCTTTGTGTCTGTATATTTTTTCTTAAATCTGGTATATTCGAAGTAATGTCCAACAAAAATAGAAGATTTATCTGCTATGGAAAAGTCCTCAAAGTATACTTTCTGAAGTGGTATACCATACGCCTGTGATACATAGAAAGTATTCCCTTTGAATTCATTTCGCGCATCGGTAAGGTTAACTTCAATATTATAGGGCAGACTGTATATCGTGTCGATAACATCTTCATCCCGAATTATACCTCCGTTCTCTCGGATATCTCCCATATTATATATATATCCTGCATGGATAGAATATTTTTTCCCGGTATGTGAGAATGCAGTAGAAAGATTTTTATCCTTAGACCTTTGGCTGCTATACATCCCTTTGGTTCCACGGTTCTTATAATCGATATTTATCCCTGTGGAAGGGGATATATTTTGTGCATGAACCACCCTCAGTTGTTCTTCCGCTCTCCGGGTCTGCCCGGACATGTACCAGGATAATTGTGTAAACGGTTCTTTAACGTTGAAGAATCTCGCGGATTGTGGATCGACGAGATATGAATCATAAGCCCTTAAAAAAACAAAATCATTATTAGTAGGTCTCTCGAAGTAGTTTAGTGATTGGGCTGCACCGCCAAGGTTCCCCAGATAAGCCGAGCCGGCCCATTTCTCCATAAAGGGATAGTCGACCTCGAATCTTTTCAATAAAGTGTCAATGGTTATGGTATCGACCCTGTTGGCATTCATTTCGGCCTGCCATGCGAAGATATGCATGTTTCTTATCGAATCGTCGAAAAAATACGATTCAAGTGGCTGTTTTTCTTTAACGACCTCTAATGAGTCTTTTTCTTTATTTTTTTTTAAAAGTTTATCTATTAACGCTTGTTGTCCATAAGAGGAATCCGGTGAGAAAAAAATAAACAAAAGAACAACAGTAATTGCTGTTCTCAGTAGTGCGTGTATTTTTTTCAACTCTGATATCATCCGATAAATAACCGCTAAAAAGCCTCGGCAAAGGTAATAAAAAAATATAAAATTGAATATAAATGTAATATGTTGAAAAATAGCCTATTATCTTCTATCTGCTAAATTCTTTGCGATAGATGTTGCTATATAAACCATAATTACGACAGGAATTGCGGCAAAGTCTAATAACAGTGCCATTCCAACGGTAAATATTACGAAGATATAACGGATTAAGTTACCACGTATTGCCGTATTTTTGAATTTAAAGGAAAACATTTTTATCTCGCTTACCATAAGTATACAGAATAATACTACCAGAATACTGATGATTATGTAGTTATAGGCCGCATAATTTATAACACGGTAACTGCTTGTCGATGCCAGATAGGTTAAAGATCCGAAAAAAATGGCATTAGCGGGTGTTGCCAGGCCTATAAATTCTTCCGTTTGCCGTGTGTCGATATTGAATTTGGCCAATCTGAGCGCCGAAAATACGGGAATAAGAAACATAATATAAGACCAGTTACCGGGAAAAATATTATAATATCCGGCAAAACAAAATAATGAGAATGCAGGTGCCATTCCAAAACTTACCATATCTACCAGCGAGTCCAGTTCTTTTCCTATATCGGAATATGACTTGAGGATCCTGGCTGTCAAACCGTCGAAAAAATCGAATCCGGCACCGATTAAAATAAAAAGGAAACTCCATAAAAAGTTGTAGTTAAACGCACAGATTATGGACATACATCCGGCAATAAGATTGAAGCATGTGATTATATTCGGTACAGTAAATAATTTCATTTTCATATTCAACGATTAAGGTACGAAAATAGTAAAAAAATATTTTCTACAAATTTATAACTTAAACGGAAAGACGTAGCATTATCGAAAGTTTCAATTTTGTAATATTTGGACAGACAGATATCTGCGCATGCTTTTTATTCTACATTTGCCTCCGTTGTATAAAATCGTGATTTATGAGAATATTGGTGAATTGCAACGATTCCCTCTTCTGCGATCTGATTGTCGAACGTCTCAGAATTGAAGGAAACGATGTTAATTATGTTTGCAACGATGATGAAATGCTCGCACTCTTGTCGTGTTCCGAATACGATCTGGTGATACTTGTACTCGATTACCGTTTTGCAGATAATGCGATTCTTCTTAAACTTACCGCAGACGGGATCAGGTTCTTTATTCTTTCTAAACTGGCAGATGAATACAGCGTTTATTCCGCTTATGTCTCTGGCGTGGTATATTACATGTCCCTGCCGGTGGATTTCACTAAATTTCTGGTAAAAATAAAACAACTGGTATATTGATGGAATATATTTTTTATTATTCCGTGCTTTTATTTCTATTGGCAATAACATTTATTTTGATGTATACCTTATACATTTATTTGTATCGTAGAAAGTATGCTAAAATTTATAATATTTATAAAAATAGGTTACTGCAATACTTGTCTCCGCACAAAGAACTGGTTCCCATGATCTTTCCTGATATAGAGAAAAAAATGAATTCCAAAGTGCTTACGGACATGATCTTTAACCTGATGCTGAAAGTAGATGGAACCGAAGCAAAAATAATGACCTTAATATTTCGAAGTAACGGATTAACCGATTACGTTAGTAAATATGGAGGTAAAGGTAGTAAAAGGCAGCTATGCAGAGCCTTGAATGTTTTTTCCAGATTTCCGGCGAGAATAAGTTCCATATTTACCCTCGGCCATTATTTATATGATAAAGATAGGGATGTGAGAATGTTTGCACTTATAGCTTTTTTTATGCATGATCCGCAAAGATTATCCCTAACATTGAAAAATTATCCGTATAGACTTATGATGCGTGATTACGCTAATATTTATGATTTTTGTGTCCGCAATTCATCGGATATTAATTATGAACTTCTTGAAAAATCCAGAAACAAAAGTGTTGTCAATTTTAGCAGGCAGTTAATAAAATTAAAAGGAAAAATAAAATAAAATGATAATGGTTGCTTTTCTGTCTTCAGCATTAATTTTTTGTCATATTATTTTTTTATTCTGTATTATTCGTATCTCACTCCGGATTATAGATTACAGAAATATCTCTCCGGATTTTGACCGACGAGTAATTTCGAGATCTCCGGTCCAGACGTCTTTTACCGTTCAACTTATTGCCGGTTATTATAAAAGTATTCCGGATATGGTCGACGAATTTTTAAAATTGAATTATATAAAATATGAAATACAAATCTTTGTCGATAAAAATAAGAATTGGAAAAACGGATTGGAGAAATACAATCTGATCGAAAATAGAGAATACGGATATATTTCGACAGAAAAGAATTATAAAAAATCACGTATTATTCCGGTTGTCTTAAAAAACAGATGTGTAAATGAAAATCTGAACGTACGTAGATTTCGTTTGATCTTAAATGGTGACAGTCTTTTCTTATTTCCTGATTCTTTGGCTAAATGTGCCACGTTAATAATGAGAAACGGTGAAAATAATGTCCGCAGCATTACCGGATTTTGCGAATATGAATTCGACAGAAATAACTTTTTTTCATTCTTTATTAATATAAGAAATAACTTCCATATCTTATATAGCTTGTCGGATAGTTGTTCAGAACAGGCATTTACAGTAGTAAAAAAGGATAAAAATTCAGGGAAGAAAACAGTCATTCCGGAATATCTATTTTATCGTAAACTACAAAGTAATATGAAAAATTTCTTACTCGAATTTAAAAATGGGATGTCCGAAATAATCGGTCTGTTAATATCGCTCATTGTATATATATCCTGCGGAATGTCGATTTTCTTTCCGTCCGAAAAAAATGTTTACATTTTGTTGTCAGTAACAGGGCTTATCTCATATTGGACCTTCTCTTTATCTGCATTATTTATTAATGAATATTTCATATCCGGAGGTAAAAAAACTGTAAAAAAAATGTTGACTAATATGATATGGACCTTCCCGGAAATGATAATATCGATAATCATTCTGCCATTTGTATGGCTGTACGGCTTGTTGATGATTAAAAAAGGGAAGTCTGAAGGAAGCCTCTGTTGAATGTCTTGCGATGATACGCAGTAAGGCCATGTGATCTTATAGCCAAACAATGGACTTTGGATCCGTAACCTTTATTCTTATTCCATCCGTATTCAGGATGTGACAGAGAAAGCTCCTTCATGTACTCGTCCCGAAATGTCTTTGCGAGTATGGAAGCAGCAGCTATAGATTGATACTTCCCGTCACCCTTAATAAAACATTTGTGCGGAATAGTTAAGTCCGTCCTGAAATTATTGCCGTCGATCAGAAGCAGCTCAGGTTGTACGGCGAGTCCTTTTACTGCTTTCGACATTGCAAGAAACGACGCGTTAAGTATATTAATTCTGTCGATTTCATCTGCGTCTACTTTTTTGACACACCATGATACAGCATCTCGGATAATTATATCCCGTAATTCGTCTCGTTTTTTTTCGGAAAGTTTTTTGGAATCGTTTAATTCAGGATTATTATATTCCTTATCGAAAATAACGGCAGCGGCAAAAACAGGACCGGCTAAACAACCGCGCCCTGCTTCGTCGCACCCTGCTTCGATGTATTCATTACTGTAATAAGCCGATAACATTAACTGCCGATTATATTCATCAGGTATCCGGTTATCTGCGAGTACTGTTCATCCTGTCCGTTATCTCCGGCTACGTTGCTTAATTCGTATAATATGGAGGCTTTGTCGCTCAGATACTTGAATACAAGGTTTTTCTTTCTTTCAGGGAAGTCCAAGTAGTGTTCTATATATTCTTTCAGAACTCTTGCGTAGTCCATAAGAATCTCATTGCCCCTATCGTAGTTGCCTGTCGCGTAATATGCTTCGATCAACGGTACGGTTGCGCTGTACGTGTAAGGAAGCTGCGTTGCGGGCATTTCCTGTTCTGCGTATTGAAGCACTTTCAGAGCCTTGTTTATTTCTCCTTTTTTCGCAAGTTCCGATGCCAGCCGTGCGAAAGAAGACATAACCCGCGTCGAACTGAAAAGATGTTTGATCGTATGATCTACGTAAACCCTCGGATCCTTTATGTTCCCGTAGCTGAATCTCTCCATGAGATTCTCGTACATATAATCCGTATCGATTCTTCCAAGTGTAAAATAACTGTCGTAAGAAGTTTTTATCGGAACAAACCTGTAAACGAATCCGTCCCATTGGATATATTCCAGTAAACCGAATGTTTGCAGAATTGAAAGCTGGGTCGTGAACAACGGTCTCTCCCAATTGAAGTTCGCGAGCATATCCAGGAACATCATATCCCCTCTGCTAATGGAAGATTTTGAGATATTAAGATACACAGCGTCTACGATCAGATCCGCATCCTCTGCTTTTACTAGTCCGGTTTTCAATACATTTTCCTTATTGACAGGAAGGGATATCTTTTTGGACGGGATCCAGCTGTAAAGTTTATTTCCGAAGAGCTCTTCCTTAGTTCTCGGATCGTCGCTCTTAACCCAGTCGATAATTTGTTTTATATCGACGTAACGGTCGAAAAGTTCGTATACCCGGAGTGATTCGTTTACTCCGAAATATTTATCGCGAGGGAGGGAGAACGGTACAGGGTCGGATTCATTGGCTTTAACCCTCATTTGGTCGATGTACCAGTCCGCATCGAGATAACTCATATTCATTATTCTTACGTCCGGCCTTGTTCCTTCCACTTCCTGACTGTACCATAAAGGGAAGGTATCGTTGTCACCGTAATTCATTATAATAGAATTCGGAAGCAGTGCATTGAGATAATTTGCTCCAAAGTCACGCGCAACATATCTGTGGGAACGGTCATGATCGTTCCAGTTTTGTGCAGCGAGTATTAATGGAACGGATGTACAAACGACGGTAGCCACAATCGCTGCTGCCGGAGCTTTTTTCAACCATTTCTTAAGTACTTCATAGAGGAATATAACTCCGAAACCTATCCATATAGCAAATGCGTAGAACGAGCCTGCGTAGGCGTAATCACGTTCCCTCGGTTCGGAAGGACTCTGGTTGAGATACAATATTATGGCGAGGCCTGTCATAAAGAACAGCCACATAATTACCACGAAGCCTCTTTTATCTTTGAGGAGCTGGTAGAACAGTCCGATCATTCCCAGTATGAACGGCAGGAAATAGTATTTGTTCCTACCTCTATTATTCGCAAGTTCAGATGGTATATTATCCTGTGGACCGAGATAAATCTCATCTATGAATTTTATTCCGGACATCCAGTTACCGTCCGTGATTTCTCCGGTGGAAGGCGTATCGCTTTGCCGTCCTACGAAATTCCATAAGAAGTACCTCCAGTACATAAAGTTGACCTGGTATGCAAAGAAATATCGTAGATTCTCGCTGAATGTAGGTACTGTTATAGACTGGGAACCGAAAGGTATTTGTTTGCCCCTGACCTGTCCCCATTCCTGGTACGCTTCGATATGGTAATCCTTATTGCTGTGCATTCGTGGGAAAAAGAACACGAAGTTCGGATCGTACTTTACCCCTACGGTGGTAAGATCGGCTTTGTATTTCCCGTCGTCACCCACGTGATAAGTGGTTTTGAACTTATAATCTATCGCCGGGGAAGAATAATACGGACCGAAAAATAAAGGCTGCTGTCCGTATTGGTCACGGTTAAGCAATGAAATAAGACCATAAGGATTATCCGGACTGTTGGAATTCATCGGAGGATTGACAGAAGAACGGATAACTACCGATGCATAAGAACTGTAACCAAGCAGTACTACGGTAAACATAAGAAAGAAAGTATTCAGAATGACTTTACCTTTCTTATGTGTTAGATATATTAAATACGCACATGCGGCGAATAATGCCATTACAAAAGTCAGTAGACCTGAATTTACAGGCATTCCTATTACATTCACAAAAAATCTATCTACCGATGCTCCTATTAATACCGTTCCCGGAACGACCATGTAAAGGACGAAAATTATTATGGCTACCGATATACCCGTAGCTGCGAGAATACCTTTGGTGTTGACTGGGTATTTTTTAAAGTAATAGATGAACACCATTGCAGGGAAGGCGAGAAGGTTCAGGAGGTGAACTCCTATGGATAGACCCATAAGATAAGCTATCAACACGAGCCAACGGTTGGACTGCGGCTGGTCCGCAACATCTTCCCATTTAAGTATAGCCCAGAAAACCACTGCAGTAAAAAGCGACGACAGAGCATAAACCTCTCCTTCGATAGCTGAGAACCAGAATGTGTCGGTAAATGTATAAGCGAGAGAACCGATAAGTCCTGCTCCCATCACAGCCCAAATTTCTCCTTTGGATAATTGTTCCTTGGATTTACCGAAAAATTTACGCGCGAAATGAGTGATAGTCCAGAACAGGAACAGAATAGTAAATGCACTGGCAAGCGACGACATCGCGTTTACCATTACCGCAACTTTGCTCACGTCTGGGGCAAAAAGCGTGAAGAAACGTGATATCATCATAAACAGCGGTGCCCCCGGAGGGTGCCCGATCTCTAATTTATATGATGTCGCAATAAATTCAGCACAGTCCCACAAACTGGCGGTAGGTTCCATTGTCACCAGATAAACTACGGCCGATATCGCAAAAGCGATCCAGCCGCACCAGATGTTATACTTTCTGTAATTGTTCATTTAATTGTTTTTTTCTTATTTTTGAGGCAAAGTTAATAATCTGTTTGAAAAATACACCAAAATACATTTTAAAACCGAAAAATGGACTCTAAACTGTTAATTTATAATACACTTACAAGGAAAAAAGAGAAGTTCGAACCATATAACCCACCGTTTGTGGGACTGTACGTATGCGGTCCTACCGTTTACGGTGATGCCCATTTAGGGCACGCACGCCCTGCGATAACCTTTGATATTTTATTCAGGTATCTGAAAGAACAGGGTTACAGGGTAAGGTACGTGAGAAATATAACGGATGTGGGACACCTTGAAAACGATGCGGACGAGGGAGAAGATAAAATATCCAAAAAAGCACGTCTGGAACAGTTGGAGCCTATGGAAGTCGCGCAGAATTATACTAACAGGTACCACGATTCCATGAAAAAAATGAATGTTCTTCCGCCGAGCATAGAACCGCGTGCTTCAGGGCATATCCCGGAACAGATAGACATGGTGAAGGATATTCTGGATAAAGGACTTGCATACGAAAGTAACGGATCGGTTTATTTCGACGTAGTGGCATATAACGATAAGTATGGTAATTACGGTAAACTGTCGGGACGCAAACTCGACGATATGGTGGCCAATACACGTAGTCTGGACGGACAGGACGACAAACGTAATCCATTCGATTTCGCGCTGTGGAAAAAAGCGTCACCGGAACATATCATGCGCTGGGAATCGCCGTGGAGCATAGGGTTTCCCGGATGGCATCTCGAATGTTCGGTAATGAGTACCAAATATCTCGGAGAAAAATTCGACATACACGGAGGAGGTATGGATCTCATGTTCCCTCACCACGAATGCGAAATAGCACAAAATACCGCTTCCTGTGGATGTGATTCCGCCCATTATTGGATGCATAACAATATGATAACCATTAACGGGCAGAAAATGGGTAAATCCCTTGGAAACTTCATAACTCTGGATGAACTCTTCAGCGGATCGCATAAATTGCTGGAGAAGGCGTATTCTCCTATGACCATTAAATTTTTCATTCTTCAGGCGCATTACCGCAGTACGCTCGATTTTTCCAACGAGGCGCTACAGGCTTCGGGAAAAGGTCTTGAAAGACTGATGAAGGGGATCAATACACTCAATAAAATCATTCCGTCGGACTCTTCGACAATGGATGTATCGGAATTCGAGAAAAAGTGGACCGAAGCGATGGACGACGACCTGAATACCCCGATAGCTATTTCTGTTCTTTTCGATTGGATACGTATTGTTAATCAGGTTAACGACGGGAAACAGACGATAAATGCTGACGATCTGGAGACCCTTAAACATAGCTTCAACAGGATAGTATTCGATATTCTTGGCCTGAAAGATGAGAATGAAGACGGTAATGCGGAAATGATTGCCGGATTGGTCGAAACGCTGCTCGATATGCGCATGGAAGCCAAATCGAAAAAAGAATGGGCGGTGTCAGACAGTATACGTGATAAACTGACGAGTCTGGGTATTACTGTCAAAGATAAAAAGGACGGTTACGACTGGGAAATAAATTAACCTCGAGGATATGAAAAGAATTTATTTATTATTTGTTGCTCTGGTATGCGTTTTGGCGGTGTCGGCGCAGCCGGGTAATTTTGTTAAATGGAGTTATACCGTTAATGAAACAGGAAATGATAATATTTACAACATTATTTTCGATGCGGTGATCGATTCTCCGTGGCACATGTATGACCTCGGACCCTACGAAGATGGTCCGAATGCCACTGCCTTCGAGTTCGAGAAGAATGATAATTACCGTTTGACAGACGGAATACGACATAATATCGAACCTAAAAAGATCAACGATCCCATATTTATGATGGAGTTGGGATACTTTGCTTCGAAAGCATCGTTCGTTCAGACTGTGGAAGTCTTGTCTCAGGATGATTTTATATTGACTGTTGCGGTGGAATACCAGCTGTGCGATGACCAGAGCTGTCTAATGCCGACCGAATATGAGTTCGAAATTCCTCTGAAGGGGACCGGAAAAACGGTTGACGTCGTCGAAAACGAAGAGGATAACAGTGAAGATTTTGCGGAAGCGGTGATTCCGGCAGACGAAAAAAAAACTCCGGTAGTGTCGTAGCAAGAGTTTCGGAACCGAATTCAGAACCGGAAATCACGGTATATGATACAGGAGAGGCCCTTAAAGGGTCATTCTGGACGCTGATCATATCCGCGATACTCTGGGGATTTGCCGCTCTTCTGACACCGTGCGTTTTTCCGATGGTGCCGATGACCGTTTCTTATTTTTTAAAATACAGTGAAAAAAAGAACAGAGGGAAATTCGGAGCTATATTATACGGGATATTTATAGTCGCCTTGTACACTATTCCAATAGGAGCCATAATACTGATAACTTATTTTGCCGGAGGTAAAACGGTTACGGCCGATATATTCAACTGGCTGGCTACCCATTGGCTCCCTAATGTACTGTTCTTTATTATATTTCTTCTTTTTGCTGCTTCTTTCTTCGGAGCATTCGAACTTCGGATGCCCGGCAAACTGATAAATAAAAGTGATTCCAAGGCGGACCGTGGCGGAGTAGGAGGTATATTTTTTATGGCCCTTACACTTGTTCTTGTTTCGTTCTCATGCACAGGCCCGATAGTAGGGTCGATCCTTATCAGTGCCACGCAGGGGGAAATATGGGAACCTGTTCTTGCCATGTTTGTATTTTCGGCTGCATTCGCCCTGCCGTTTTCATTGCTTGCGGTCTTCCCGTCGTTTATCGGTAAACTGCCTAAATCAGGCGGTTGGTTGAATTCGGTTAAAATAGTTCTTGGATTTATCGAGATCGCACTTGCATTCAAATTTCTCAGTGTTGCCGACCAGACGTACCACTGGGGGCTTCTGGACAGGGAAATCTACCTCTCTATATGGATCACGGTATTTGCTCTTTTAGGATTCTATTTCCTTGGTAAACTCAGGTTCGCGCATGATTCGGATGTAAAACATATAGGAGTCTTCAGGCTTACCTTATCCATTATTACATTTTCATTTGTCGTTTATATGGTTCCCGGACTATGGGGCGCACCGCTTAAGGGTTTATCCGGATATCTTCCGCCCATACATACTCAGGATTTCCGGATAGGCAGCAATACACAGGCTTCGGAATCAACGGTTATGATGTCCGCGAAATACAGCGATTTTCTTTCGCTTCCTGCCGGAATAAACGGTTTTTTCGATTATGAGGAAGCGTTGGAATATTCCCGAAAAGTTAAAAAGCCTCTGTTTATAGATTTTACCGGACACGGATGTGTGAATTGCCGAGAAATGGAAGCGAAGGTTCTTTCAGACCAGCGTATAATAAATTTACTCAACGAAGAATTCGTTGTGGTTGCCATTTATACGGATGACCGTAAGGAACTACCCCAGAAAGAATGGGTAACGACTGAAGAAGGGAAAATATTGAAAACTTTGGGAAAAGTAAATTCACATCTTGCCAATAATAAATATGGGGTGGGAGCTCTTCCGTATTATGTTATAATCGATGGTAGTGAAAATATAATCGCTCCGCCCATGGGCTATAATCTGAGTATTCCGGCATTTATCGAATTTCTCGAGTCAGGGAAAAAGAATTATAAATAATGATAAAAAATAAGGAATACACAAAACCGTGGAAATGGGTGCCTACGCTCTATTATGCCGAGGGACTTCCGTATTCGGTTGTAATGTTCACTTCGGTTGTCATGTATGGACTATTGGGGATACCTAACTCTACGATAGCTTTTTATACCAGCCTCCTCAGTTTGCCGTGGGTTCTGAAACCACTATGGAGCCCGTTCGTCGATATTTACAGAACGAAAAGGTGGTGGATAATATCCATGCAGTTTATTATTGCCGCACTTCTTTTCTGTGTCGCCGGAGTTATAAAGACGGAATACTTTTTTGCAGTGAGTATGGGTTTACTTATGTTGATCGCCTGTGCTTCAGCTACCCATGATATTTCTGCCGACGGTTTTTATATGATCGCACTGAAGCAGAAGGACCAATCTCTCTTTGTAGGTATCAGGAGTACTTTTTATCGTGCCGCTATGATTACCGGACAGGGACTTATAACAATCCTTGCCGGATTCCTTGCCCGTAAATATTTTGATGGCGATATGCACAGCGCATGGGCAGTATCTTTTCTGGCTGTTGCCATTTTATTTTTACTGATAGTTTCATATCATACTTTTATTCTGCCTGAACCCAAGGCGGATAAGCCCGTAAGGAGAGGGAAAAGTCCTTGGGGAGAGTTTCTGGAAACGTTCGTTACGTTCTTTAAAAAGCAGGGGATAATACCTGCCGTGTCATTCATACTGTTGTTCCGCTTAGGTGAGGCGCAGCTCGTTAAAATAGCTCCGTTATTCCTGCTTGCATCCCGCGATACGGGTGGATTAGGAGTCACCCCGGAATTTCAGGGATTAATTTACGGAACGGTGGGTGTTATAGCTTTGCTTGTAGGTGGTATTGCCGGTGGGGTGGTAATATCGCGCGGAGGATTGAAGAAATGGATAGTGCCGATGTTCTTCTTCCTCAATGTTCCAAATCTTCTGTACGTATATATGTCTTATTTCCAACCGGAAAATCCTTACATTATAGGTTCTTGTGTTGCACTGGAACAGCTAGGTTACGGATTCGGTTTCACGTCCTATATGCTGTTCCTTATTATGTTCTGCGACGGAGAGAATAAGACCGCCCATTATGCGATCGCGACGGGAATTATGGCTCTCGGAATGATGATTCCAGGTTCAGTATCCGGATTTATTCAGGAATCGTGGGGATATTTTATGTTCTTCGTATGGGTGCTAATATGTGCTGTGCCGGGATTTTTTATAATCAGGAATTTGAATATCTCCGCCGATTACGGTGTTAAAACATAAATAAAAAACCGGATTAATTCCGGCTTTTTTATTTTATATCGATAGAACCCTCAATACGTTAAGAAGATCTCTGTCTATCGGTTTTTCGTTTTTGATTGCACGTGCGAACGGTACATAAACTACTTTATCGTTCTCTACACCGACCATTACATTTCTCTGGTCCTCGAGAAGCGCCTCGATAGCTGCATGTCCTAAACGGCTCGCGAGTATCCTATCGGTAGAGGTAGGAGAACCTCCTCGCTGTATGTGACCAAGTATCGTTACACGTACGTCATACTGGGGATATTCGTTTTTAACCCTTTCTGCAAGGCCCATGGCGCCGCCGGTAGTTTCGCTTTCGGCAACGAGCACTATACTACTGTTTTTGGATTTACGGAACCCGTTTTCGATAAGTTCAGCCAACTGGTCGACTTCGGTAGCCATTTCCGGTATGATAGCGTCTTCTGCTCCGACAGCGATAGCTCCGTTAAGCGCGAGGAATCCCGCATCACGACCCATAACTTCTATAAAGAATAATCTCTCGTGCGATGTCGCTGTGTCGCGAATTTTATCCACAGCGTCCATAATGGTGTTAAGTGCAGTGTCGTATCCTATCGTTCTATCTGTTCCGTAGAGGTCGTTGTCTATTGTTCCGGGAATTCCGATGATAGGTACGTTGTATTCTTCTGCGAATATTCTTGCACCGGTCAATGAGCCGTCCCCTCCGATAACTACGAGCGCGTCGATTCCGGCAGCAGACATGTTGTCATACGCTGTCTTACGTCCTTCCTTGGTTTTGAACTCCATACTTCGCGCAGTTTTCAAAATGGTTCCGCCCTGCTGTATTATGTTGCTGACATTCTGGGTCTTGAATGTTACTATTTCATTGGCAATAAGTCCCTTGTATCCTCTGTAGATACCTTTCACCTTCAATCCGTTGAATATTGCCGAACGTGTCACCGCACGTATTGCCGCATTCATTCCCGGAGCATCTCCTCCGGAAGTCAGAATACCGACACTTTTAATTGCTGCCATAATTGTATTTTCTTAACTTGACTATTCGTTTTTCCTTAAAACTAACCGTGCAAAAATAATACTTTTAAATTATCTTATGAACATTTTAATAATAAGAAAAAGCTAAATCTGTGATGTATCGGGAATTTTAAATAAAATCAGGTCCTTTTTTCATCTTCACTTCCTCTACGAACATACGAATATTCTGTTCATCGTTTTTGGGACAGATCAGCAATGCATTATCGCTGTCAACTATAATAAAATCCTTCATTCCCTGAACTACCGCGACTTTTCCATTAGGCATATTTATAATGCAACCTTCGGTGTCATAGGTTAAAACATCGCCCAGGATAGCATTCCCATTAACATCCTTGGCGGAATGCTGATAAATAGAAACCCATGTCCCTATGTCGGACCATCCGAATTCACTGCATCTTACATAAACGTTATCCGCTTTTTCCATAATTCCGTAATCGATCGAAATATTACGGCATTCGGAATATATTTGTCTTATTGCGTTTTCTTCTTCTTCAGTATTGTAGCTGTCGTTTATCGATGCGAAGAGCCTGTCTACCTCTGGAAGATGATTTATGAACTGTTTTATAATTTCATCGGATTTCCATATGAATATCCCCGAGTTCCAGAAAAACTCTCCGCTCTCGACAAACATTTTTGCCACTTCGAGAGTCGGTTTTTCGGTAAAAGTTTTGACTTTGTTAAAGTTATCTATTTGTACTGTTGTATCGATCTGGATATAACCGTAACCCGTATCAGGTCTGTTCGGTTTTATCCCGATAGTAAGAAGGGTATTGTTGTCATCTAAAAAATCAAATCCTTCCGAGATAACCTCCCTGAATTTACTTTCATTTAAAACCAAATGATCCGACGGAGCCACTACCATTTTTGCATCCGGATTTAACTTATTCACTTTATAAGCAGCGTAAGCAATGCATGGAGCCGTGTTTCTTCCGAGAGGTTCTGATAATATCTGTTCATTTTTTAGTTCAGGAATGTGCTGTTTTACCAGTTCTGTATATTTTTTATTCGTTACGACATAAAAATTTTCTGCAGGAATTATATCGAGAAAACGTTCGTAAGTATGCCTTATAAACGATTTTCCCATGCCGAGAATATCAAGGAATTGTTTAGGGTGGTTTTGTCTGCTTACAGGCCAGAACCGACTTCCTACGCCTCCGGCCATTATGATGCAATAATTATTTTTATTCATACTCGGTTTTCAAATTTGCCCCAAAGTTAGGCAATAGACTCTATTAAACATCTAAATAAAATACTTTGAAAAGGTTTAAGAATATTCTAAAAAGACGCGCTTCTTTTGAGTTATTTTAAGCGGATTACTGATAATGAAATTCATTTCTGAAAAATATTTTTAATTTTGTCAGGTTAATTAAAATGATTTAGAAGATGAAAATTCTTAAACCACACGGTTACAGAGATATGCTCGAAGGAGTAAAAAACACGGAGAAGGCGATAAAACTGGTTAAGGACATGTTCCAGTCCAATCTTTCCGCACAGCTTTCACTTCTTAGGGTTACTGCGCCTATGGTGGTAATGAAGGGTACGGGAATTAATGACGACCTTAACAGTATCGAGCGTCCGGTCACATTTCCGATAAAAGAACTTAACGACAGTCCTGCCGAGGTGGTTCATTCTTTGGCAAAGTGGAAAAGACTTAAACTCGCAGAAATGGAGATGTCCCACGGATGCGGTATTTATACGGACATGAACGCACTCCGTCCGGATGAGGAACTCGACAATATACATTCTATCTATGTGGATCAATGGGACTGGGAAAGAGTCATAACTAATGATGAGAGAACGGTTGCGTTCCTGAAAAAAATCGTACGCCGGATATACGAAGCGATAAAAGTTACTGAAAACAGGCTCTACATAGAATTCCCTGATATCGTTCCCATTTTACCAGAGGATATATTTTTTATCCATGCGGAGGAATTGCTGAAAATGTATCCTGATAAATCCGCTAAAGAGCGTGAAAATGAAATAACAAAAAAATACGGTGCTGTTTTTATTATGGGGATAGGGCATCCTATGACTAATGGAGAGCTGCATGACGGACGTGCTGCGGACTATGACGATTGGAGTACTTTGAACGAAGAAGGTTTCAGGGGATTGAACGGCGACCTTCTTCTATGGAACCCTGTTCTGGAAATAGCTCTTGAAATTTCATCCATGGGAATCCGTGTGAATGAAAAATCGATGCGCTATCAGCTTGAAATGAGGGGACAGACCGAACGAGAGAACCTTTATTTCCACAAAAAACTTCTTAACGGGGAATTACCGCTTACTATCGGAGGCGGAATAGGACAAAGCCGTTTATGCATGTTCCTGTTGAGAAAAGCCCATGTAGGTGAAATACAGTGCAGTATATGGCCGGAAGAAATGAGGGAAGAATGTAAGCAGGCAGGGATATTTCTTGTTTAAGGTATGACCAGAGAGAAGAGAGAAGATACTATACTGCAATCGGAAGCATCCGGGGAAAAAAGTTCCGGCAGCCTTAATGTTATTGAAATATTGAGTATCGTACTGGTACTCATGATTTCCGATTTGTTGGTTGGATATCTGCTTTCTTTCTTTACGAACAGTATAGCAGGAATGTGTTTGTTCATTGCATTCACAGTGAAATTCCTGATTACCATTTTATATGCCACATACCTGCATCGGATTAAAACAGGGACATTCAAAGGTATCGTAAAAATATCGTGGAGAGGTTTGGATCCGGTGATGATATTGTGGGGGCTGTTACTGACTGTGTCCGCGAACATTGTACTCGAACCGGTTATTTCTTTGTTCCCTGAAAAATATATGCGGATTCTCGAGAATGCGGTAGGAAGCGGAGGATGGGCCTTGATTACTTCCATTTTTACTGCTCCGTTCTTTGAGGAATTGCTCTTCCGAGGAATGATACAGGAGGAACTCTCTGCTAAATACGGTGTTTTCAGAGGGATTATTATTGCTGCGTTGATATTCGGAATAGTCCATATTATTCCGCAGCAGGTTGTAGCAGCGTTCGTAATAGGCATAATTTTGGGTTATATTTATGTGAAAACACAGTCGATAATTTCCGTGATTGTAATTCATGGAGCTAATAATGCGCTGGCACAGTTTTCATTAATACTTACCGACGATATTACAGTTACTACCAGCGATCTGATTTCGTCCGACAACGTTTACTTTGGCGTTTATGCTGTTTCATCGCTATTTTTAATTATTTTCGCTGTCATATTTGTTAAGTTTTGTTTCGGGAAACGAGGTATTAATGGAACAGTTCCGGAAAATTAATGAGTTAAGATATAATATACCGCCGTATTTGACGTTGAAGATTAAAGTTAAATTTCTCTGATGTGTTTTTGTAAAAGAATAATTAAATACATTTTGATTTTCGGTACTTTGCCGATATTATTCTCGTGCAGGGATTTTTCATTCCAGTCCTATGTCAAAGGTGAAGTGGTAGCAAGTGTTGGTGACAACGAACTTTATTATGAGAATATTAGTGGCGTTATAGGTCAGGGGCTGAGTTATGAGGATAGTGTGAAACTTATCAATACGTGTATTGATAATTGGGTGAAAAACCAGGTTAAATTGCAGTTCGCGGAAGAATATTACAATGGTGATCTCTCGGAAATAGAAAGAATGGTTGCCGAGTATAGAAATTCTCTATTGATATTCAAATATGAAAACGAATATATATGTGCACGTCTTGATACTGCTGTGACGGCAAAAGAGATAGATGATTTTTATCTGAAGAACAGGACGGAATTCACGCTACCTGCATCTTTGGTAAAAGCTGTAGCTGTAAAAGTTCCTAACGGTTCGCGACAGGAAAGCGCTATGCGGAACCTTTCACGCTCCACCAGGGCGGACAATATTCAGGATATCGTAGACATCGCTATAAAAAATGATATGGATTACATACATTACGGAACATGGACGGATTATAACGAAATAATATCCTTCATGCCTCAACTGTCCCAACAGCAATATCATGATATTCAGACAAAAAAAGGTTTTTACGAAGTATCGGAAGGAGGTTACAGGTATATGCTCACTGTAATAGATATCCTACCGGAAGGCGGTATAATGCCGTTGAGTATGGCAAGCACCCAGATACGTAAGATAATACTTAACAAAAGAAGATCCGAGCTGCTAAGAAATTTGGAAGACAGTTTGTATTCGTCTGCACAGAGACGCGGAAATATTTACCTTAGGGATAAACCTGAAACCCAAAATCCGGACAATGATGAAAATGAGTAAAAAAATCTATATGACAAAAAAATTATTTCTACTGTTGCTGCCTGCTGTTCTTATTTTTACGTGCAGCGATAAAATGTTAGCTCAAAATAAGCAGATAGCGGAGCAGGTAGTTGCAGTTGTTGGTAACTCCATGATACTATTGTCGGATGTTGAAGAGACAGTCCGTGCTTTGGAACAGGAGCAGAAAGAGACAGGTTATACTATCGATGGAGATATCAAATGTTTTGCGCTTGAACTCAATCTGACACGTAAGCTCCTGGCAAGACAAGCCGATGTCGATTCGATATATGTAAAGAGCGCACGCGGACTTGAAGACCGTTTGGAGGATTACATAATGGAACTTATCGAGAAACACGGATCTTTGGGTGCCGTCGAGGAATATTACAGAAAACCGGATTATATTATCAAAGATGAACTTCAGCTTCGGTTTATGGAGATGTACAAGGCTATCGATATGGAAGATCATATTAAATCACAGGTGAGCATAACACCGTACGAGGTTGAAAGATATTATAAAAATCTTAACAAGGACAGTCTTCCGATGATTCCGGAGCAGTATGTTTACGGACATATTGTTTTATATCCTTCTTCTTCCGATGATGCTAAGTTGAGGGCGCGTGAAAGACTGCTCGAACTTAGGCAGAGGATTATCAACGGTGAACGGTTCGCGACTCTTGCAAGATCGTATTCTGTCGACGGAACTGCCAGCAGCGGAGGAGAATTGGACTGGATGAGGAAAGAATATTTTGAAAAGCCGTTTGCAGATGCATTGGAAAAATTAAGGGTAGGCCAGATATCGGACATAGTGGAGACCGTGTACGGATTCCACCTCATAGAATTGATGGACGTGCGGGACGGTCTTTATAAAGCACGTCATATTCTACTCCGTCCGGAGTTTACTGTGGAGGAGATCACTATGAATCAGATCAAATTGGATAGTATCGTAAATGAAATAAAGGAAGGGAATATAACTTTTGCGGATGCTGCCAGAAGATACTCGGAAGATAAAATATCCAGACAGAACGGAGGGATCGCCTCTAATAACGAATTGGCGGAATTACATTTCATGGACCCTAAGTATACTTCCACAAAATTTATGAGAGAAAATCTTGGACCGGATTATAATATTATAAAGGATCTTAAGATAGGTGAAATCTCGAAAGCCGTGAAGACAGTAGACCTTAGAAATAACGATATAGTAAAAGTAATTCAGTTAATGGAGATAATTCCTGCACACAGGGCTAATATAAAAGACGATTTTAATTATATCGAGGAAGCCGCTCTTGCTGCCAAACAAGAAGATATTTATGAAGCATGGCTGAAAAAGAAAATACAGGGAATATATGTAGTAATTGACCCGAGATTCCAGGATTGCGATTTCAAATACTCGGAGTGGATAAAAAAGTAAGATGAGAAAATTCGGTTCAGTATCTTTCATATTCATATTTATTTTATTTCTGTACTCTACGTTTGGAGTATCGGGTCAGGAAAGTAATACGGCAATCGTCGATTTTGAGGCGCAATGGATGCAGCCGCTAAAGATCGCGGATTCTTCCGTTCTCGTGTTGACCAATGATGTCGTATTTCATCATAATGGAGCTATTATTGTCTGCGACAGCGCAATAAGATACAGCGACCGTATGATAGAATGCTATGGTAATGTTATAATCAATAAGGATTCGACTTATATTTACGGCGATAAGGCTGATTACAATGGTAACACGAACTTAGCTAAAGTGTATTCGCCATTAGTTAAAATGATCGATAAAGACGTTACCATGTATTCCTACAATCTTGAATTCAATACGCTGACTTCTGTCGGAAAGTATACCCAGGGCGGTACGATCACTCAGAACGATAATCTGATGGAATCGCAGGAGGCTACATATTATTCCGATGACCGACAGGTATTTTTCGTTTATGACGTAGCTATGCGTAACGACGAATATATATTGCAAACCGATTCTATGGGATACAATTTCGATACGGAGATAACTACATTTTATAAAAAGGCCTACATCTGGAACAAGGACGGTAATTTCCTTACTGCAGACAGAGGACAGTATAACAGGTTTACGGATACGTATACTTTTACAGAGAATTCTTTTATCATGACCGAGGATTATCAGACATGGGCCGATAGTATAACTTTTAATCAAACCTCGGAGCTTTCTCATCTGTATAACGATATACAGATAATCGATGAAGAACAGAAAGTAATGCTTTTTGGAGATTACGGCATTTACTGGGGGCAACTCGAAAATGCAATGGTGACCAAGGATCCGGCTGTTGTCAGTTATGACACTTCCGAAGGACAGGATTCCACTTTTATGAGAAGCGACAGTATATTTCTTTATAAAATATTCCTGGTCGACGGTGACAAAGAAGATGAAGGGATACCTGAATATATGTCTTACACTCCTGAGGATATACAGAGAATTATGGATGAGGTCAGCTATTCGGATGAAATTGTTCTTCCCGAATTCTTTCCCATAAATATGTCTGACCCATATGCCTCGGATGTTATTATCGATGATGACAGACTTGTTATAGCGGATATGCAGACTCACAGCGATTCCGTAATGGTTGACAATATTTCGATACCCGATTCGGTTACGATCGCTGAATTACCGGTGTTAACCGATAGTATTTCTGTGCAGGAAGAGATCGAGACCCCTGTCGTTGTGGAAAAACCAAAGACCAAAAGGGAATTGAAACGCGAAGAGAAAGAACGGAAGAAACAGGAAAAACTCAATGCGAAGAGAGCCGAACTTTTAAACCGTATGCGCGTGCAGGAAGCAAACGATGCCGTGGAGAGAGAATTCGATTCGGTAACGGTGGTTACTGTCGTCGATTCTTTGAATATGGATCCATTGAGTTTGATAGACGACGAGGAAGAAGAATTAATAATAGTCGATTCGGTACAAAGGATCCTGAGGGCTTACCATAATGTTAAAATTTATCGGAACGATATACAGGCCGTGTGCGACTCGCTTGTAAGTTTTTCTGTAGACTCTACAATGCATATGTATATCGATCCTGTATTATGGAATGAAAATAATCAGGTTACTTCGGAAATTATGCATTTTTATACTGAAAACCAGGAACTCGTACGTGCCGAATTCGAGATTCAGCCCCTTATGGTGGAGTACGTTCTGGATTCCCTTTATAACCAGCTTGCAGGAAGGGTAATGATCGCTCACTTTGTGGACAACCGTATCAGAATGCTTGAAGCCAAGGGTAATGCCGAATCTTATTATTATTACCAGGAAGAGGAGAACTCCGATTATGTCGACGGATTTAGCGTCACCGAATGTTCGTTCATAAATTTTTATTTCGACGGCAATAAACTTACTGAAATAAGATGGCATGACGACGTGAATTACGCTCTTTATCCGATGGATAAAATTCCTGAAAATCAGCCACAATATATGAGAAACTTTAAATGGGAAGAAGACCGGCGGCCGAAGAGCAGATTCGAAGTGTTCAACCGCCGTATAAGAGAGTCTATAAGAGAGGAAATGTCCGCTATTCCGCAGCCCGGTTTCACCATAACCGCAGAGATTGACGAATATAAAATAAACCTGATCGACCAGGGAATATGGACCGACAGATCGGAAGATATATGGATAAATCCGGAGCATTTCCTTAAATAGGAAACAGAACTCCGGTCCCGATTTTTTTAATACTAAATTTAAACTATTTTTGCAGGATAAATATTCACGAATGGATAAATTATTAGATACGATTGTTGAAGCTATAGACGATAAAAAAGGCGATAATATTATAAGCCTCGATCTTACAGAATTCGATGGCGCGATCTGCGACACGTTTGTAATTTGTAATGCAGAATCCACCACTCAGATATGTTCGATAGCTGACGGCATTGAAGAAGATGTACAAAAAGAACTCCAAATACGCCCATACAGGATCGAAGGAAAAGAAAACGGTATATGGGTTGCTATGGACTACGGGAGTGTAATGGTGCATATTTTCCAGACAGAGATGAGAAAGTTTTATGCTCTGGAGGATATGTGGGCGGATGCCGACCTTACACGGTATGAGTTCGAATAATAATTTTAAGGGGAAAAAGATGGCAGAAAATAAAAAACCAAATAAACTTCCCGGATTACGCCCTCGCGGATATCTTTGGGTATATGGTATAATATTTATATTTCTTTTATATCTGAGTTTTTTCAATAATTCTTCGTCACCGCAAAAGTCTACCTGGGATGAGGTCCGGACTGAGTTTCTCGACAGGAATTATGTGGACAGGATAGTTGTTGTAAACGATAAACTTGCGGAAGTTTATCTCAAACAAGAGATAGTCAAAGACTTAAAGACCGAAGATAAATATAAATCCTTACCTCAGGATGGACCACAGCTCAAATTTATTATAGGATCTCTCGAGACATTCGAAAGAAGGTTCGACGAATATATGATCAGCAACCCCTATTCAGATAGGGTTGTTTTATCGTTCGACCAACGAAGCAGTTTCTGGGACAGCCCGCTCATATCGGCAATTCTTCCGATAGGGTTTATAATACTTATATGGGTACTTATCATGCGCGGAATGTCGAAAGGCAGTGGAGGCGGTGTCGGAGGAGTGTTCAGTGTTGGCAAAGCTAAGGCGCAGATGTTCGATAAGGATACTAAAGGAAAAATAACTTTTAAGGATGTAGCTGGGCTGGAAGATGCAAAAATCGAAGTAATGGAAATTGTCGATTTTCTCAAAAGCCCTAAAAAATATATCGACCTCGGAGGAAAGATTCCTAAGGGGGCATTGTTGGTGGGCCCTCCCGGTACCGGTAAGACCTTGCTGGCTAAAGCGGTAGCTGGAGAAGCCAACGTTCCGTTCTTCTCGATAAGCGGTTCCGATTTTGTCGAAATGTTTGTCGGTGTCGGTGCGTCGAGGGTAAGGGATCTGTTCCGTCAGGCAAAAGAAAAAGCTCCTTGTATAGTCTTTATAGATGAAATCGATGCAATCGGTAGGGCGAGAAGTAAAAATGCGGGATATACTTCCAACGATGAACGAGAGAACACCCTTAATCAGCTTCTCGCGGAAATGGACGGATTCGGTACCAATGCCGGAGTAATCGTACTGGCAGCAACAAATCGTGCGGATATACTGGATAAGGCACTTATGCGTGCAGGTCGTTTCGACAGGCAGATACACGTCGATCTTCCTGATCTTAAAGAAAGGGAAGAAATATTCAAAGTGTATCTTAAAAAATTAAAATTGGATTCTGCATTGAATACCGATTTTCTCGCTAAACAAACTCCTGGATTTTCAGGTGCAGATATAGCTAACGTATGTAATGAGGCCGCGTTGATTGCTGCCCGCAGTAATAAAAAACAGATAGAAAGACAGGATTTTCTGGATGCTATCGATCGTATAATCGGAGGACTCGAGAGAAAAAGTACTATTATCAGCAAAACAGAGAAACGCTCGATTGCTTACCATGAAGCCGGTCATGCCACCGTAGGTTGGATACTGGAACATTCTCATCCGTTGATCAAAGTTTCAATTATACCTCGCGGCAGCGCTTTGGGTGCGGCATGGTATCTTCCGGAAGAAAGAAAGATTACTACAAGGGAACAACTTCTCGACGAACTGGCTTCTTTTATGGGAGGACGCGCAGCAGAAGAATTGATGGTCGGAACTGTCTCCACAGGTGCCTTGAACGATCTCGAAAGAGCGACCAAATATGCTTATGCTATGGTATCTTATTACGGTATGAGCGATAAGGTGGGAAATTTATCTTTCTACGACTCTTCAGGACAGGGTGATTTTATGGGTAAACCATACAGTGAGAAAACCGCCCAGTTGATCGACGACGAAGCTAAACGGATTATTTCCGAAAGCTACGACCGTGCAATGAACGTACTTACCGGACATAAGGAAGGATTCGTAAAATTAGCGGGACTCCTTCTGGAACGGGAAGTAATTTTTACAGAAGACGTAGAAGCTATTTTTGGTAAAAGAAAAATAAAAGAAGAAGAAACCAATAACGAAGTTGCAGAAATAATTCCGGATACAGATATTGCGGAAGAAAATATTGCAGAAGCATAATTCACTGTCCTCTATATGGCCCTGAATAACCTTGTGGTCCGCACATTGAGCGGAATAGTAATAGCAGTAGTAATAATTGCAGCGATAGTTATCTCTAAATGGACATTGCTTGCTTTATCCGTTGTTATTACTGTCGGAGCCATGCACGAATTTCAGAAACTTGCTAATAAACATACTTCCCCGTTGAATATATTACCTATTGCGGGCGGAGTGATATTTGTTATCGGATTTTTTCTATATTATTACGATGTATTGGAGTTGAAGTACATATTGCTTCTTCTGATTTTTATTGTTACCATTCCTGTTTTGGAACTTTTCCGCAAAAAACCCAATCCACTTGAAAACATCGCAGTCTCTTTTATGGGGCTGATTTATATTGGTTTGCCGATGGCTCTGTTGAATTGTATGGGATCTGTGGTTGATACCTCCGGAGAAATGGGATACAATTATTTATATCCGCTTGGATTCACTTTTCTGATCTGGATGAATGACGTAGGAGCCTATATGATAGGGAGCACCATTGGAAAAAATCCTTTGTTTCCAAGAATATCTCCCAATAAATCATGGGAAGGATTCTGGGGTGGTTTTATAATTACCGTGGCGGTAGGCGGAGTGATAGGGTACCTTACACGTACGGATATTCATATGTGGCTATCGATCGCAAGTGTGGCTTCGTTAGGCGGAGTTGCGGGGGACCTTATAGAATCGATGTTCAAACGTGAGGCCGGAGTAAAGGATTCCGGTAAAATCATTCCGGGACACGGAGGATTTCTTGACAGGTTCGATGCAATGCTGATTGCTTTACCATTAGTTTTTATTATTATAAAGTTTTTTAACTGATTCAGCTACTACTAACCATGAAGATTCACAGAGAAGGAAGAAGAATTATTTTTGCTGCGCTTGTGCTTTTTGCATTTTTCGGAGCTATTTCTTTTATTTTTCTTGAACCGGTTATCGCATATCCGGTCTCTGCCATATTTTTCCTGTTATTTTTATTCGTAATCCGTTTTTTCAGGGTGCCTTCCCGTGAAATGAGTATTTCCGAAGGGGACGTATTTTCTCCCGCCGACGGTACGGTCGTGGCGATAGAGAAAGTCTTCGAGAGTGAATATCTAAATGAGGAAAGGATACAGGTATCGGTATTCATGTCTATCTGGAACATCCATATAAATTGGTTCCCTGTGGGGGGAACTGTAGAATATTTTAAGCATCATCATGGGAAATATATGGTAGCATGGCATCCGAAGTCTTCGGAAAAAAATGAACGGACGACTACGATAGTTAATACCGGAAAAGAAAAGATACTGTTCCGCCAGATAGCCGGATATGTTGCAAGAAGAATAGTATCTTATGCGGTTGTAGGTCGCAATGCCGGACAAAATACACAGTGTGGATTTATAAAATTCGGTTCACGTGTGGATGTTTTGCTTCCATTGAATGCGGAGATATGCGTCGATATCGATCAGAAAGTGACCGGTACAGAGACTGTTATTGCACGCCTCAAAAAATAATGATATTACTCTCGACCGCATATTACGGGAATATTCGTTATTATACGAAATTTTTCCAGGATCAGCCTGTGGTTATCGAAGCTCATGAAAATTATCAGAAGCAGAGTTACCGCAATAGGTGCCGCATCCTTACTGCCAACGGTTTAGCAGATTTGACCGTTCCGGTAGTCAAAGATTCCGGAAATAAGATTCCCATAAAAGATGTGAGAATTGATTACAGCAAGCCGTGGCGGCACCAGCATTGGTATTCCATCATGTCCGCATATAAAAACTCTGCTTATTATGATTATTATTATGATATTTTCGAACCATTGTACAGTGAACGATTCGAATTTCTCTGGGATTTAAATGAAGTGATTAGAGAGAAAATTTTCAATCTATTGAAAATAAAGTTCGAAATTAAATATTCGGAAGATTTTTACGGAGATGTCGAAAACGACTTCAGAAATTCCATATCCCCCAAAAAAAAGTACAATGTAGTTGATAAAAACTTCCAGTTGGTAGAATACTATCAGGTTTTTTCGGACAAATATGATTTTTTCCCCGATCTCAGTATAATAGACCTTATATTTTGTGAAGGTCCGAACGCGGTCGATATACTTAAACAATCTATATTAATAAAATAAAGAAGCCTGCATGCAGGCTTCTTTATTTTATATTACGGCTTTGCGAATACGTACTAGTTCTTCCAGTAAATTTTCCAGCATATCCAACCTGAGCATATTTGCTCCGTCTGATTTTGCTTTACCCGGTTCGGGATGTGTTTCCAGAAAAATCCCGTCGGCTCCGACCGCTATTGCTGCTTTGCCTATTGTTTCGATCAATTCGGGCCTGCCTCCGGTTACTCCGCTTCCCTGATTAGGTTGCTGAAGTGAATGTGTAATGTCTACGATAACAGGATATCCGTGTTCCTTCATTATCGGCACACTCCGGAAGTCTACTACTATATCGCCATATCCGAACATGGTTCCCCTGTCAGTAAGTATTATATTTTCATTACCTGATTCTGATATTTTCTGAGCAGCGAATTTCATTGATTCAGGGGACAGGAACTGTCCTTTTTTGATGTTTACGATTTTTCCTGTCTCTGCTGCTGCCTGTAATATATCCGACTGTCTGCACAGAAAGGCAGGTATTTGTAAAACATCCACATATTTTGCCGCCACTTCTGCTTCGGATGCGCTGTGTATATCTGTGATTACCGGGACTGAGAATTTTTCTTTTATTTCCGCCAGTATCTCCAGTGCCTCTATATCTCCGATGCCGGTAAAAGAATCGGACTTCGACCTGTTTGCTTTTCTGTAAGAGCCTTTGAAAATATAAGGAATGTTCAGTCTGTCCGTGATTTCGCAAACCGTCTCAGCTATTTGCATAGCGTTGGCTCTGCTCTCTATGATACACGGGCCGGCGATCAGGAAGAACATATTGTTCTCAGTGTGCCTTACCCAAGGCAGGTTTTTTATTATGTCAGTTTTCATCTTTTATTATTTTTCTCTGTTCCAAAGTTTATTCATTCTAGTCTCGGTTTCCCTTTCCCGCGGATTATCCGAAGGTTTATATAGACGCGTGCCTTCCAGTCCTTCAGGGAAAAACTCCTGAATCACGAAGTTATTTTCAAAATCATGTGCGTATTTGTAACCTTCTCCATAACCGATATTTTTCATGAGTTTTGTAGGGGAGTTACGCAGGTGCAGCGGGACAGGGCGGTTAGTCGTATCTTTGTTAACCATAGACATGGCGCGGTCTATCGCCATATATGCAGAGTTGCTTTTAGGGCTCGTCGCAAGGTAAATAGTAGCTTCTGCAAGAGGTATGCGTGCTTCCGGCATACCGATTTTGTGAACGGTGTCGAAACAAGCGTTGGCAAGCAGAAGACCGTTGGGATTGGCCAGCCCGATGTCCTCGGCTGCGAGGATAACAAGTCGCCGTGCGATAAATTTCGGATACTCTCCGCCGGCAAGCATTCGCGCCAGATAGTATACTGCTGCATCCGGATTACTGCCTCTTACGGATTTTATGAAAGCGGAAATTACATCGTAGTGCTGTTCGCCGTTTTTATCGTATAGCGCAATGTTCTGCTGCAATGCATCGGTTATATTTTTATCTGTAATTACGACCTGACCCTCTGCAGAATTGGCCAGTATGTCCAATATATTTAATAATTTACTGGCATCCCCCCCCGAAAAGGTGAACAATGCTTCGGTTTCTTTAATTTTTACCCCGCGTTCTTTTAATACTATATCGCTTCCGACAGCTCTGTTCAATAGTTTGTGGAGATCCTTGTCTTCCAGATTTTTAAGAACATATACCTGGCATCTGGATAAAAGAGGGGATATGACCTCGAACGACGGATTCTCAGTAGTAGCTCCGATCAGAGTGATTATTCCATGTTCGACAGCTCCTAAAAGAGAGTCTTGCTGTGATTTGTTAAATCTATGTATCTCGTCTATAAAAAGGAACGGTGCCGGAGTATTGAAAAATTTCTGTCCTTTGGCATTCTCGATCACTTCCCGTACATCTTTAACTCCGGAATTTATTGCGCTTAATGTGAAGAATTTCCTGTTCAACGATGTCGCTACAATCCTCGCAAGAGTTGTTTTACCGACTCCAGGAGGTCCCCAGAGTATGAATGAAGGTACATTTCCGGAATCGATGAATTTGCGGAAGACACCGTTTTTACCTACGAGGTGTTCCTGTCCGATATAATCGTCCAGAGTGTTTGGACGAAGCCTTTCGGCTAATGGTATATTGGTGTTCATTGTGGTTTATTCGATTGCTGTTACGGATGCCGTTATGAGCGGAATCGTATTAAGAACTCCGGCAAACTCCTGTGCCGTAAGTCTGTTGGAAAAAATCCCTATAAAATATTTTCCGTTCACCAGAGTAATTTCTTTATCGTGAGCATACCTGTCGATATAACTACGGACCGCGTCGTTAAGTTTACCGATACCTTCTATTTCAACGTTAAATGCACCTGCATTATTTTCAATATCGGAACCCAGATTTTTGAAATCTCCGTTATCCCACATTACTACTTCCGGTTTGCGGAAACCGTGTTCATTTTTAAGCTTCACAGCATCTGCGTAAGCCTCGGTCAATGTTTTGTACAAACCGATGAAATATCTGTATCGACCCTGGTTACGGTCGTAATGAACTGGAACTATATTTTTAAAAGTGGAAACAGCAGGCTTATTTGCGAATGTGCCTACCGTGATGCTGTAAAATTTTCCTTTTTCAGGCACATTGATCTCCGGAATAGGATTCTGATTATTGTACGGACTGCTCTGAACTTTGGAAATGCCGGCAAAATCGATAAAATCCCTTTCGGCAAGTATTATGTTTTGTTTAATAAAATCACTGTCGTCGAATCCGGATATGGCTTGGGTCAGAGAATCAAGGGCGCTGGCTAAATTCAGCGTCCGGGCAAGGAGTATTTCATATTCCGATATCAGTCTGTATTGGGACGGAAATTCCGCAAAGGTCTCGGATATCATTGTTTTGAGCTGTTCGGCGGGAATTTTTTCCGCTTTGTTCCTGCGGTTAATTTCATTGATGTCGGCCAGTTTGTTCAGTTTATCCAGAAGAAAGGTATAAACCAGCGTTTTGGTATTGAAGATCATCTCCCAGTTTTTGTTGAAATCTTCCTCGCATTCGGTAATTCCTGAATACAATCCACGGTAAACATTGTACAAAGAATCCGAAGTATACTGATCCTCTGCCGACTTATACAGGATTGCTGTTTCCTCCATATTCGTGTATAATGAAATGAATTCTTCCGACAATCCGGATATGTATTTTTCATTATCGAATACTTCCAGCAGAAGCTCGTAATCCTCTTTATTGAGATTATTTTTTATGTAGGAATTATACGGAAGAAAACGATTGTCCGTCCCGTTTATAGGAGATGGGCTGTCAGGCAGTTCATTTTCTAACGAATTGATAAGATACTCTTGTTCTATTATAGTGGTCTTGGATACGACTATACCAAGGTTGTTGCGGATGTCGAACAGATCCGCCTCAAGACTTAGTATCTCTGCACTCCTCATCGCACGATCGGACGTATCTCTCATGAATGCCGTTCTTTTTTCATCGAGAAGATTTAACAGCGAGTCTTCTTTATTTTTCAGAACAGTCTCTTCTAAAAGAAGTTCCATGTATACGGAATCATTCTCAAGTCCTGAAATACGAGGTGTGATACCTATATTAGATGACCCTATAAGGGTACTCAGTATTACAACGCTAAAAACTGATATATAATATTTTTTCATAGATATCTATCTCCAAATCCTGATCATCGCTATCAATAATAAACCGAATATTTCCAGACGGCCGATTAACATAAGCAAAGTACATATAATTTTTACATAATCGGGAATAACCGAATAATTGCTCAAAGAAGACACTGCACCGAAGCCGGGGCCCACATTCCCCATTGAAGCAAATGCCGCGCTGAAACTCGTCATAAGATCCAGTCCTGAAATCGATATCAGCAGCGTTCCCAAAAGTACGAATAAAATATAAATAACGATAAACATATTTACCAGACTTAACGTATTATCTTCGATAATTGTTTTATCCATTTTAACCCTTATTATGGCGTTAGGGTGCTGTAATTGCTTCACCCTCGCAATAACCGATTTGTAGGAAAGAAGGATTCGGTCGGCTTTAAGTCCTCCCGTAGTAGAGCCTGAACAGGCGCTGGTAAAGGAGAAATATATGAGGATTACTAGCGCGAATGGTGGCCATATGTTGGTATCGGTGGTTGCAAAACCTGTAGTGGTACATATTGTCGCAGCCTGGAAATATGCGTATCTCGCAGCTTCCCCTAAAGAATTGTAAGTGTCCGAAAACCATAGGCTTCCGGTAATCAACACACCTCCTATAATAAGACTCCATATATAAAACATGGTCACTTCCGAGCGAAAGATATTGTTCTTCTTTCCTGTAAGCGTGGCGTATAATACCCCGAAATGTATCCCCGCTATTACGGTAAAGAGTGTAATGATTATTTCTACCCATTTATTACTGAAGTATGAAATGCTGAGCGACCTTGTACTGAACCCTCCTGTCGCCACGGTAGAGAATGCGTGGTTTATCGAATCGAACCAGTCCATACCTGCGATTCTCAGAAAAATCGATGCCGTAAAGGTTAGTCCTATATAAACAAAAAGTAAGATCTTTACGATTTTCTGGGTTTTATATTTGAAATTGTCTTTTGCGAGAGCAGACATCTGTATATTGGATAAGGTCATCTTTACACGACCGAGGGACGGAATTGCAACCAGTACAAACATCATTACCCCTATACCGCCCAACCAGTGGGTCGACGATCTCCAGAATAATAGACTTTTGGGAACGGCTTCGATATCGTTCAGTATGGTGCTTCCCGTGGTTGTAAATCCCGATACGCTTTCGAACCAGGCGTTTACAACGGTAAATTCACCGCCCCACAACAAATAGGGGAAGGTTCCCACTACACAGGAAATTACCCATGAACCTACGACTATTATGTATGCTTCCTTACTGTTTATATTATTATCTGCGTCGACGAATATTAGCGGGAAGCATCCCAGTGCAACGGTAAGGATTGCACTCATAATAAGGGGATATAAACCGGTATCGATGCCGTAGTAAACCGCAATAAAGGCGGACAATAACATGAATAAGGCATTGATAACAAGCACAAGTCCAATATATCTCGTAATTATATTGAATCTCATCAGTTGACTTTTTTTGTTGAAGAGATAAGTTCCTCGATGTATGTACGAAGGTCTTTTATCTCATCCGTTCCTTCTACTTTGGGTTTGAACGGAACCCTTTGTTTGATATATGCTTCCAGGCTCCGGGTCATTTTGAGAACCGGTTTTATATAATAAAGATCGATCAATCCGAAGAATACGACTATTATTATAATAGCTATACCTAAAGTGATGATTCCGGGCATGATCGCACGGTAGGCATTATTTCTTAAGATTCTGGCAGTGTTGTCTACTGAATTGTTTGTCGACAGGATAAGATTTTTTATGGAAATATTAAGATCATAATAAGAAGATCTGTATATTTCTTCTATCCACTCTATATTGGAGTAGACGGTGTCGGTAATGTCGTTTGCTACGATATCATAGCTGTTTTTGGACGCGATAACCCTGTCTGTGCCCTCGTTGGTTTCAAATAGTTCCGCGGCTGCCGTGAATATGGAATCGAAATGATTCTTTCTGGATTCCAATAAGGAATCGGAGAATTCCCGACCCTCCATAATGACTTGTAATATAGAATCGTACAACTTTACGGATTGTACCATTTTATCGGACATTTCCATTTCCTGCCTGCTTTTTTCGAGTATTATCCTTGTCGAGGCGTTAAGTCGTCTTAGTTCGAAAAAAGATATTAGCCCGGAGAAAAATAATAAACAGCCCAGAACGAAAAATCCGTAAAGGATCTTATTCCTGATTCCGCTGGCAGATTTTATTTGTTTCATATTAAAATGAATTAAAAAACAAAGATATTAAATTTTTAATACGGGAACGGTTGTTGTTTGGTGGTTTGTTGGGTTCGCGATGAATAAATTACAATTTTTTTATACCTTTGAATCCGAAATGAATCAAAGTGAAAGATTATGAAAAAGTTATTTGTGCTCGTATTAGTATGCCTTGTAGTTTCCGGAGTTTCCGCACAGCCGTTAAAGATCGGAGTGAAGGGCGGATTGACATTTCTTTCCACTGATGCTGTAAGCAAAATAAGTACCGATAATAGAATCAAATCGAAGGATGTGGGATTTACTGTAGGTGTAGTTTCGCGTTTTACTATTCCTGTTATAGGCATTTACGCCCAGCCGGAGTTGGTTTACAATTATGCGAAATACAATGTATACAGAATGGATGGTGCAAGGAAATTAACTTACAACAACCTCGAACTTCCTGTGTTGTTCGGTCTGAACCTGCTTTTTATCAGGATTAACGCAGGACCGGTATTCAACCTGAAAACATTCGACGGAAAAGATAATTATTTCCATGTCTACCGTCCTAACGTAGGTTATATTGCAGGTCTCGGATTGTCTCTGGGAAGATTTGATTTCGATGTCCGCTGGCAGGGATATTTTTCTAAGGAGAATAGAAAATTCGACCTGAACTATGTCAACCAGGGCATTAAAGTAAACGACAAGTTCATTACTACTTCATTCACTTACTTTTTTTAATGAGGGAGAGAGTAATACCCATAGAAGGAATAGATACTAAGGACCTGTACGGAACGGCAAATAATAATATAAACCATATTGCCGCGAAGTTCCCCGGATTAAAAATTATAGCACGAGGTTCCAAGATTAAGGCTATTGGTCAGGAGGAACTTATCGAACAGTTCGAACATAAAATACTACGGCTTATAGATTATTATAACCGTTACGGACATATGTCCGAACAGGTTATTGACCAGATTATAGATAGCGGAACCGCCGAAGTCGACGGACCCGTGGACAACAATGTAATAGTTTACGGTAATAATGGCCTGATAGTAAGGGCAAGAACCGTGAATCAACAGAAACTTGTCGATCTTTATTATAAAAACGATCTGCTTTTCGCGACAGGACCAGCAGGTTCGGGAAAAACATATACCTCTATTGCTCTGGCTGTGAGGGCTTTGCGGGAGAAAGAGGTTAAGAGGATAATCCTTACGAGGCCTGCTGTCGAGGCCGGAGAAAAACTCGGATTTCTGCCCGGCGATATGAAAGAGAAACTCGATCCGTATCTCCAGCCTCTGTATGATGCTTTGAACGATATGATTCCACCGCGTAAACTTACGCAGTTTATGGAGGACGGTACTGTGCAGATAGCTCCGCTCGCATACATGAGGGGTCGTACTCTGGACAATGCCTTTGTTATTTTGGACGAAGCACAGAATACCACTATGCCCCAGATAAAGATGTTCCTGACCAGGATGGGTAAAAGTGCGAAATTTATCGTTACTGGCGATGTCACACAAATCGACCTTCCGTGGAAAAGGGATTCGGGACTGCTTCCGACTATTTCGCTGTTACGTAAAGTTAAAGGAATAGGCATTGTAGAAATGGACAACAGGGACATAATACGTCATCCATTGGTAAAATATATTGTCGAGGCATTCGATAAATTCGAAGAAAATAAAGAAGAAACCAATAAAATAATACACAATAATGGCAAAAGCGATTGTTAAAACCCAATTCGAATTCGAAGGGCAGAGGAATCTGTATGTCGGCAAAGTGCGCGACGTTTATAATATTAACGACGAATATCTTGCGATGGTGGTTACCGACCGTATCTCGGCGTTCGATGTGGTGCTTCCTAAAGGAATTCCATATAAAGGACAGGTATTGAATCAGATTGCTTCGAAATTTCTGGATGCGACTTCGGATATATGCCCGAACTGGAAAATCGCTTCACCGGATCCTATGGCTACGGTAGGACGCAAGTGCGAACCGTTTCCTGTGGAGATGATAGTAAGGGCGTATCTGACAGGCAGCTCGTGGCGCGATTATAAAGCCGGAGCCCGTGAAATATGCGGAGTCAGGATTCCGTCCGGAATGAAAGAACATCAAAAATTCCCTGAGCCTATAGTTACTCCGACGACCAAAGCCGAGATAGGGGATCATGATCAGAATATTTCCAAAGAAGAGATAATATCTTCCGGACTGGTAAACAAAGAAGATTACGAAAAACTCGAACAATACACACTGGCTCTCTTCAACCGAGGATCGGAGATGGCTGCCGAAAGAGGATTGATACTCGTAGATACGAAATATGAGTTCGGGAAAAAGGACGGCGAAATATATCTTATCGACGAAATACATACCCCTGACAGTTCGCGGTATTTTTACGCAGATTCTTATCAGGAACTTTTTGACAAAGGAGAACAACAGCGTCAACTTTCTAAGGAATTCGTGCGTGAATGGCTTATGGAGAACGGATTCCAGGGACAAAAAGGTCAAATGGTCCCTGAAATGACGGAAGAGTTCGTACAGAGCGTAAGCGACAGATATATCGAGTTATATGAAAAAATAACCGGTGAAAAATTTGTTAAAGGAAGCGAAAGCGAAGATATATTGTCGCGTATCGAAAACAATATAAAAAACATGCTTGCCCGTTTGTAATAAAATTATGGGTAAAATTACTTTTTTAGGGACGGGAACATCTCAGGGTGTTCCTGTTATTTCCTGTAGATGCGAAGTCTGTCTTTCGAGCGATCCTCACGACAAAAGGCTCCGCTCTTCCGTATTACTGGAAATTGTAGGAAAAGTAATAGCGATCGATTGCGGTCCGGATTTCCGGCAACAGATGCTTAGGGAAGACGTAAGAAGGCTGGATGCAATTCTTATAACGCACCCTCATAAAGATCATACCGGAGGTATGGACGATGTCCGCGCTTTCAATTATACGATGCGTAAACCTATGGATGTTTATGCCGAACAGCATGCCCAGAAAATCCTCATGAATGAATTTTATTATGCGTTCGGAGATAACCGCTATCCGGGAGTTCCGGATATAAATCTGGTAAAAATCGATGAAAATCCTTTTAAGATTGGCGAAATAGATATAATTCCGATACGCGGAATGCATTATAAACTTCCTGTTCTCGGATTCCGGATAGGTGATATTGCTTACCTTACTGACATGAATTCCATAGAAGATTTGGAACTCGATAAATTACGCGACATCGATATATTCGTTATAAATTCGTTAAGGACGCAGAAGCACCTTTCACATTTCTGCCTACCGGAAGCGCTGGAAATAATAAAAAAAATCAAACCTAAGAGAGCTTACCTCACCCATATATCCCATCAGCTGGGATTTCATAAACAGGTCTCGGAAATTTTGCCCGAAGGAGTAGAGTTGGCTTACGACGGACTAAAACTCGAATTCGATGAATAATAAAATATTACTGGTTACTCCGCCGCTACTTCAACCTAATTGCCCGTATCCTGCGACATGTTATTTGACCGGATACCTTAAGCGGGAAGGATTTGAGGCGGAACAACGCGATCTGTCCGTCGATCTTCTAAACAGCATATTTACCCGTGAGTTTCTATGTAAAATATTCAATGAATTCAAGGAAACGAAGGATGAGAATATTTCCCGGATATATTCATTGAGTAAAAATTATATAAAAACAGTGGAGACGGTAATGAAATTTCTGCGCGGTGAGGACGATACGATCTCCAATCTGATATGCGCCCCTGATTTTCTCCCCCAGGCCGGCAGGTTCCATGAAATCGAAGATATAGAATCCGGATACGGTTCATCCGGAATTGTGGATTGTGCGAAGTATCTGGCGACGCTGTATCTCGAGGATCTGACGGATTTTATAAATGCAGTGGTAACTCCGCACTTCGGAATTTCACGTTATGCAGAAAAAATATCCTTGTCTGTTCCCGAGTTTAAATTTCTTGAAGAAGAGCTGGTCAAGCCTGAAAATATTATCGAAAAGCTGATGATGCAGATTCTCGACGCATATATATCAGAACTCGAACCTGGCTATATAGGTTTTACGGTTCCATTCCCCGGTAATCTTATTTCTTCGCTTCGCTGTGGAGGTTATATTAAATCGAATTATCCGGAAATTAAAGTGATATTCGGGGGAGGATATCCTTCAACAGAATTACGTCAGTTAACTGATACGGCGGTTTTTAAATATACGGATTACATCGTACTCGACGACGGCGAAATTCCGTTGAAAAATATTCTTACCGGAGGAGAATTAGTGAGAACGTTCACGATGAACGGTAAAAAAGTAGAATATTCCGGTATCGATACCGAAAATATAAGCCACTACGAACGTGGTTGTCCGGATTACAGCGGCCTCGACGTTAGCCGTTATTTTTCTCTTGTCGAAACAGTAGACCCAATGCATAGGCTGTGGGGGGAAGGTTTCTGGAACAAGATAATGGCAGCCCACGGATGTTATTGGTCTAAATGTGCATTTTGCGAGACTTCGCTGGATTATATATGTCGGTACGATCCGGTAAATGCCTCTACTATCGTCGATCAGATGGAAGAGGTTATGTCTGTCACGGGTAAATCCGGGTTCCATTTCGTGGACGAAGCGATTCCTCCGAAATTAATGAAAGATATTGCGCTGGAGATATTGAAACGGGAACTGGTAGTTTCATGGTGGGGCAATATGCGCTTCGAGCCGTATTTTACTTCCGATCTCTGTCAGCTGCTGGCCGCCTCCGGATGTATTGCCGTATCAGGCGGTATCGAGGTCGCTTCCGACAGGCTTCTTGAATTGATGAATAAGGGAGTATCCATAGAGGAACTTACGATCGTATTGCGTAATTTTTATTATTCCGGGATCATGGTTCACGGCTACCTCATGTACGGGTTCCCGACTCAGACTGCGCAAGAGATAGTAGATTCTCTGGAGATTGTCCGCCAGCTGTTCCGTGCAGAACTTCTTACTTCTGCATTCTGGCACAGATTCGCCATGACCCGCCATTCTTATTCGGGAAAAAATCCTGAAGAGTACGGAGTCCGTATTAAAGGTGATATTATAAATAAATTTGCCAATAATGAGGTAAGGTTTGCTGAGAACCGCAACTATGATATAGACACCGCAGGTGAAGGACTGAAGACTGCCCTATACAATTATATGCGTAAGGAAGGATTCGATATGCCGGTTAATAAATGGTTCAGGCATAAATATCCTGCAACGGAGATCGAGGGCACAAGGGTAACTGACTGCCTTATCCAGCCCGATGCTTCGAGGCTGTACAATGATAAGACACGGGTAGTCTTTACAGGAAATATTCCGCAGGGAACGGAGACGGGCTTGTTGTTCAGAAATAATTCTTCAGAGAAAATCGTAAAAGCCGATGAATCTGAAAAACGATTCTTATTGGAAGTTTTCAGCTTGACTGCCGATCTCGACAGAGTTTATACCATGGTGGACCTGTCGGAATTATATTCGAAATATTCGGAAAAACCATTTTCGTTTCTCTATCATTCGAAGCAGTGGGATGTAATGAGAACTTACGGTTTGTTACAGGTTTAAACAATGGAATTCAGGACGAAAATAAATATCCCGGAATACGGTTTTCAGCTTGATTACAATCAAAAAGGGTTGATCATAGGGTCTTGTTTTGCCGAAAATATCGGTAAAATGATGACTTCGCTGAAATTCCCGGTTACGGTCAATCCGTTCGGTGTCGTTTACAATCCGCTATCAGTGGTAAATACTTTTAAAATTCTCGATTCCAAAAAAGAGTTTACAGAAAAAGATATAAATGAAAATAACGGCATCTGGTTTTCATTCAACCATCACGGTTCATTCTCTTCGCCTGAAAAGGACATTTTGTTGGAACGGATCAATAATTCCTTGACCTGCGGTAAAAAAGCGCTCGAAGAAAGCGACTATCTTATTATCACTCTTGGTACATCATGGGTTTATAAATTGGCTGCAACCGGAATCGTAGTAAATAACTGTCATAAACTTCCTGCTAAATATTTTGTCCGCGATCGATTGCCCGTAGATGTGATTATCGATAGTTTCAGCAAATTGTTCAGTAATTCGAAATATGCCTCAAAGAAAATAATTGTCACGGTAAGCCCGGTACGTCATATAAAGGACGGTATCCCTGCAAACAGCCTCAGTAAGTCTACATTGGTGGTTGCAGCTAATTACCTGACGGAGAAATTTCCGAATGTCCATTATTTTCCTTCATACGAGATAGTTATGGACGATCTGCGCGATTACCGTTTTTATGCCGCGGATATGCTTCATCCGTCGGAAGTTGCGATAGATTACATCTGGGAAAATTTCCGTGCTTCACTTATAAGCGAAGATGCGGTAGTCTTGTCCGGAAAAATAGAAAAGTTAATGCGTGCATTGTCTCACCGACCTCTTTATCCGGAATCTGTACAATATAAAAGGTTTACTGAAAAAATAAATTCGGATATCCGTGAACTGCAAAGCGAATATCCATTCGTTGATTTCAACAAATAGGAGGGGCGATAATCCAGGGACTTTTTTCTTTCTTCTTTTAAGGTTATATTTGCACCTTATTTCATAAATCAAACTAAATATGTCAGACGAAAAAATAATATTTTCTATGGTTGGTGTATCCAAAGTGTTCAACAACCAGAAAAAAGTACTTAACAATATATACCTTTCATTTTTCTATGGGGCTAAGATCGGTATTATAGGTTTGAATGGTTCTGGAAAATCCACCCTGATGAAGATCATCGCAGGGCTCGATAAAAGTTTTCAGGGAGAAGTGGTTTTTTCTCCTGGTTATACCGTGGGCTATTTGGAACAGGATCCACATCTCGACGAAACCAAGACAGTGAGGCAGATCGTTGAGGAAGGATGTGCCGATATAGTTTCCCTGTTAAAGGAGTATGAAGAAGTGAATGCTAGATTCATGGAAGAAATGACCGATGATGAAATGGCTAAACTTATCGAAAGACAGGGCGAACTCACTGAACTTATAGATAATAAGAACGGCTGGGAATTGGACAGCAAACTGGAGCGTGCGATGGATGCGTTGAGATGTCCCGATGCGGATGCTCCGGTCAAACATCTTTCAGGAGGTGAAAGGCGACGGGTGGCACTCTGCCGACTTCTTTTGCAGGAACCGGATGTGCTTCTTCTCGACGAGCCTACCAACCACCTCGATGCCGAGTCCATCGACTGGCTGGAACAGCATTTACAGCAATATAAAGGTACCGTTATAGCGGTTACCCACGACAGATACTTCCTCGACAACGTCGCAGGATGGATACTCGAACTTGATCGAGGGGAAGGTATTCCATGGAAAGGAAACTACTCCAGCTGGCTCGAACAGAAAACCAAACGCATGGAGCAGGAGGAAAAACAGGAGAGCAAACGCCGTAAAACACTGGAGCGAGAGTTGGAGTGGGTGCGGATGGCGCCTAAAGCCCGTCAGGCTAAATCCAAAGCCCGTCTGTCCGCATACGATAAACTCCTTAACGAGGATGGCAAACAGAAAGAAGAAAAACTTGAAATATATATACCTAACGGTCCCAGATTGGGTGATATGGTTATCGAAGCGAATAATGTTACGAAAGTGTTCGGCGATAGGGTATTGTTCGAAAATCTTTCTTTTAAACTCCCTCCCGCAGGGATAGTGGGGGTTATCGGCCCTAACGGTTCCGGTAAAACGACATTGTTCCGTATGATAATGGGGCTCGAAGAACCTACTTCAGGAGATTTCAAAGTGGGGGAGACCGTTAAAACCGCGTATGTGGACCAACAGCATAAATCCATAGACCCTGAAAAAACTGTTTACGGTGTAATATCGCAGGACAGCGAATTTATAACTTTGGGAGGAAGAAGCATTAATGCACGGGCATGGGTGTCGCGTTTTAATTTTTCCGGTGCCGATCAGGAAAAAAAATGCGGAGTGTTATCCGGAGGAGAACGCAACAGGCTCCATTTGGCACTGACTCTAAAAGATGAAGGAAATGTACTTCTTCTCGATGAGCCTACAAATGATATAGACGTAAATACTCTTCGTGCCCTTGAGGAAGGTCTCGATAGTTTTGCTGGCTGTGCCGTGGTCATATCACACGACCGATGGTTCCTGGACCGTATCGCTACGCATATTCTTGCGTTCGAGGGAGATTCGCAGGTCGTATTCTTCGAAGGCGGATATAGCGATTACGAAGAAAATAAGAAAAAACGTTTAGGGGATGTAACTCCTAAGAAGTTTAAATATAAAAAACTGGTGGAATAATTATGGCTGTTCAGAAACCGAGTATTCCTTCGGGTACCAGAGATTTTGGTCCCGAACAAATGATAAAGCGGAATTATATTTTCGATACCATAAGGGACGAATTTAAAACATACGGTTATCTGCCTCTTGAAACTCCTTCGATGGAGAAACTATCCACCCTGTTGGGGAAATACGGAGAGGAGGGGGATAAACTTTTATTTCGTATACTGAATTCGGGCGATTTTCTCAGTAAAGTTCCGGAAGAGAAACTGACTGTACGGGATTCGGCAGCGGTTTCTCCGGTTATATGTGAGAGGGGGCTGCGTTATGACCTGACGGTTCCGTTTGCGAGGTACGTTGTTCAGCACCGCAACGATATAGTTTTTCCTTTTAAAAGATATCAGATACAGCCGGTGTGGAGAGCCGACCGTCCGCAGAAGGGAAGATACAGGGAATTTTATCAGTGCGATGTTGACGTGGTAGGGAGCAGGTCTCTTATCTATGAAGTGGAATTGATCCAGATAGTCGAGTCTGTTTTTACGAAGCTTGGCATAAACGTTACTCTGAAAGTCAATAACCGTAAGATACTGTATGGAATTTCGGAAGCTATCGGGCATACCGATAAAATGATGGATATTACCGTCGCTATCGATAAGCTTGAAAAAGTAGGTTTCGATAATGTAGCGCAGGAATTGTCCGTCAAAGGGATAGACGACAATGCTATTGAAAAGCTTAAACCCATACTTGAATTGGATGGCGATAACAGGTCTAAGATAGAAACGATTACGCGTGTTTTATCTGTTTCCGAAATAGGAATGAAGGGTATCGGGGAAATTTCTGCCATTTTGGATTATACGGATGTTCTCGGAATAAATCTGGATATAGAGCTCGACCTCTCTTTGGCTCGCGGATTGAATTATTATACAGGAGCGATCTTTGAAGTTAAGGCAAAAGATTACGCTATCGGAAGTATATGCGGAGGAGGAAGATATGACGACCTTACCGGAATTTTCGGAATGCCGGATACCTCGGGTGTGGGAATTTCTTTCGGAGCAGACAGAATATACGATGTTATGGAAGGACTCGGATTATTTCCGGATGCCTCGAAACTTTCTACCAAAATATTGTTTTTGAACTTTGACGCTGTGTCCGAAAAAGAATCGCTGAAAGTATTGAGACGGTTGAGGAACATTGGAATACCGTCGGAGATTTATCCGGAAAATGCGAAACTTAAAAAACAAATGGAGTATGCAAATAGGCGTAAGATCCCGTTTGTTGGAATGATAGGAGAGGAGGAACTAAAATCCGGAACAGTGACCGTTAAAAATATGGCTGACGGTTCCCAGCAGAAGATGGATTTAAATGAAATAGATAATTTCGATTTTGGACAAAACTAAAACCATATCGGCTGTTGCTACGGGCGAAGGCGGTGCTATCGCTGTGATCCGGGTTAGCGGAAAAGATTCTGTTTCTGCTGTCGAGGCAATTTTCCAAAGCGTAAATAATAAAAAACTCACGGATCAGAAAGGTTTTACTGTCCATTACGGTTATATCCGAAATGCGGACAATCAAATTGTGGACGATGTATTGGTAACACTATTCAAGTCTCCGAATTCATATACTGGGGAAGATATTGTGGAAATAAGCTGTCACGCATCCCCTTATATAAAAAACGAGATTTTAAAGCTCTTGGGCGGTAATGGAGTGGAGGCGGCCGCTCCCGGCGAGTTTACTTTAAGGGCGTTCCTTAATGGTAAACTGGACCTTTCTCAGGCAGAGGCGGTTGCGGACATCATAGCGTCAGAAAATAAAGCGTCCCATAATATTGCAGTAAACCAGATAAGAGGAGGTTATTCAGAAGAGATTTCCAGACTTCGCGAGCGGCTTATTGAGCTTCTTTCTTTGCTTGAACTCGAGTTGGATTTCAGCGAAGAAGATGTCGAGTTTGCGGATAGGGGTAAACTCAATGCCCTGATAGTCGAGATCTATGATAAAATATCAGCACTGAGGGATTCATTTTCATTGGGTAATATACTGAAGAACGGTATTCCGATAGCGATAGTCGGTAACCCTAATGCCGGAAAATCGACTTTGCTTAATAGTTTGCTCAATGAAGATAAAGCACTTGTTTCCGATATTCCAGGCACCACAAGGGACGTAATCGAGGATTCGGTTAATATCAACGGAATTAAATGCCGTTTTATCGACACTGCGGGAATCAGGGAAACCAAGGATGTTCTGGAAAATATGGGTATCGAGCGTACCTACGAGAGCATCTCTAAGGCTTCGGTGATTCTTCTGGTATGTGAAACCGGAGATACGATCGATGATATTCGTTCGGTTATTGAGAGTATAGGTAATAGAGAGGACCAAAAACTTATCGTTGTTGTCAATAAATCCGACAAAAAGAACCGTTCCGTAATAAATAGAGATAAAAATTCAGAATTAGATAAATATCCTGTGGTCGAAATTTCAGCCAAATACGGGGATAATATTCAGGAATTGAAAAATATTATATTTGAAACCGTAGGATTGAATAACATCTCGAACGACACGGTTATAGTCAGTAATTCCAGACACTATAATTCTTTGTCCGAAGCCAAGGCATCCATTGAAAGGGTCGTCGAAGGCCTGAAAACAAACATTCCACCAGACCTGTTAGCACAAGACATCCGTGCATGTCTCCATTATTTAAGCGAAATAACGGGAAATATCACTTCCGAGGACGTATTGCAGTCTGTATTTTCGAACTTCTGTATCGGCAAATAATTCCCGTTTAATATACAGGAATAGATAAATACTATTGTAATTATCGTGCATTAACTTATATAAGTGAATTGTAAGGTAATTTTTTATTTATATTTTTGCATCCATTATATATATAATCTATTGCAAAATGAATTTTCCTTTTTTAAAACTTATTCCCGTAAATGTCCTGACGGAACAAAACATGAAATATATAGAGACATAAATGAGGTTTTACCTCTGTATTTAACTGACAAGAATGGAGGGATTTCAGTCAATGCTGATGTAATACAGACCATAACTGCTGGCATCGATGCGAATTATGTTAAGAAAATTTCCGGATTGCTGATCGACCTTGATGAATCCAACCGCAGCTTGATGTTCTTTTTTAGAGCGGTATATCTGGTTTACAAAAGTAAACCGTGCAAAAATTCAGATTATTTTACAGCAAATACCACCAAAATAATGAACGATCATTTAAAACTCAAGGCTTTGGATACACGTATCAAAGGTTTGATAAATTTGGCGAATAGTTGTGAAGAGAAAAATTTTTCAGAATTATATAAAAGTATTATACAGGATTTCGGTGAGTTTCTACCTAATGAAGCATCCAGGGCAAAAATTTCTTATATGAGGAGTGCTGCTCAAGAATGGAAAAATCAGGACCAAAATTAAATTTTCCGTATGAAGGTATATAGTTTTATAAGTGCAAAGGGCGGTTCCGGAAAAACAATCCTGACAGCAACCATAGCGGATTTTCTTTCTCAGCTAGGAAAGAAAGTATTGATCATCGACTCCGATGGAAGTACAAACGGGCTGACTCTTTTTTATTTACAGGATATCTTGGACCACAGGAAAAATAATAATAAAATTCATAGGGGCATATTGGAAGAAGATAGGGGCTTTACACTTTCGGATAATACGGTAAAGCTGTCGAATGGAGTGCAGCTTATTCCTGCGACATATTCGTTTAACAACACCGACTGTTTTAATATAGAGACGTTTTATAATAACATCCACAATGTCGTGAAATATTTTAGCCGTCCATCTTCAGGTATAGATTTCATACTTATCGACTGTCAGGCTGGTTCCGACCACCATACAGAGATCGTTATCAGACCGGAGATAAGCAATGAAATTATTATCGTCAGCGAATATGATCCTATATCTGCTGCCGGTTTGGAAAGACTTAAAGGATTTTTCAGCAACGATCTGACTTATGAACGAACATGGACATTGTTGAATAAGGTGCTGCCGGAGTTTGCAAATAGTAATAGTGATTTTCTGGAAATATCAAAATATCTTCCTCCCGTCCTATGGGATGCGGCGGTGGTGAAGAAATATGCCCGCAAGGAAATTGCACTGGATTTAGAGTACGGAAGCAAATATACGCTGAATATTATAACTGTCTTAAGAGCGCTTATGGGTAAAGACATAAAGACCAGTCTGGATGTCTGGATAAAAGAAAAAAGCGAAATCGTTAAACAGCCGATATACGCAGAATACCAGAATCTGAAACTTATACTGGAAGATTATAAAAAAGAAGATCAAAAAAGCAGATTAATGTTATCACTGAGAATGATGTTTTTATTTCTATTAATTTTTTCTTTAGTATTAGGATGGTTTTTTATTCCGGAAGGGTACATAAGTGAAAATAATTTATTTAACACTGTGTTATTTTCGTTACCTTTATTTGGTGCCGGGATAATTTTGGCTAGTATGTATACCTCTAAAATGAATAAAGTAGATCATACTTATGAAAAAGAAGCCCTTATAAAGCGGATTCAGGAACTGGAAATATTGAAGCACTCAGATCCTGAAAAGATACTGAGGGTCAAACAGAGAGAGAATAATCTATAATTACTTAACCACCAGATAATATTTGATTGATCCTCCGTTACTGTGAGGAAAATATATCTTTAGTAAACTTCTCCATAGTCCGGATCGTGAATCTAATAAAAAGGAAGGTTGCTTGAAAATACAGAGGTTCTTTATAGATAAATAATAATGACAATCAGTATAAAATCAGACGCCATTTTGGGCGTCTTTATTTTTGGAATTTAGTATAGTTTTTGATAGAGGTCTTGAAAAGAGATCGCATGAAAAGAAATATTATCGTAATATTAGTATTGTTGAATTTACTATGTACACACAATATATACAGCCAGATAACGGAGAAGAAAATAGATTTTAATTTTTTAATAGGGGCGAATTTAGGGGCGACTACTCCCGTCCCTATACCAGGGGACCTTAAGATTACAGGTTATAATCCGAGGCTCAATCCCAAGTTGGGAGTTAATATCGCTTATTATTTTAATCGGAATTGGGGAGTGGGATCCGGTCTTACGGTCGATTGGAAGGGAATGAAAGTCCACACTAAAGTAAATAATGTACATTTAAGTGTAAATGTACCTAATGTAGGTACTCTTACAGGTTATGTAACGGGTAAGAACAGAACCAAGGTAAATTCCGTATATCTTGTGCAGCCTGTTTATGGTGTCTACAGGTTCAATAATCCTCAATGGAAGGTTAAAGCCGGAATATATATGGCGGAGACTTTGTACAGGAAATTTAATGGTAATGTTACCGATGTTATTATAACGGTTGAGCAGCCTGTTGTTCAGGAACTAAATATTGCTTATGCTACCTTGGATTACAGTAACGATGCCCGTAAATTCGACATGGGTTTATTGGCCGGAACAGAATTCCTGATTAACGATCATGTGGGATTTTTTGCTGATTTTACATGGGGATTAACTCCGTATTTCTTCAAAAGGGTTCCCATACATTTTACCATGCGTAATATATACTTTTCAATAGGTGCCACATTCCGTATATAGATTCTGAGGTTGCCCCTCAGAATCTTTTTACGTAACTGTGACAGTATGGCTGTGTGCCTTTGTTGGCATAATAATCCTGATGATAATCTTCAGCCTTCCAGAATGTGGTTGCAGGCGTTACTTGCGTGACAACTTTATAGCCCTTGCTTTTCAGTTGAGAAATAAGTTTTTCTGCAATTTCTTTCTGCTCCGGAGAGGTATAAAAAATCTCTGATCGGTACTGACTTCCGATATCAGGTCCCTGACGGCCTTCCTGCGTAGGATCGTGTATTTCAAGAAACAATTTAGTTAAAGTCTCGTAAGATGTTTCTTTAGGATCGAAAACTACTTCGACAGCTTCCGCATGCCCGGTCCTTCCTGTACATACCTGTTCGTATGTAGGGTTATTGACTTCTCCGCCTATATATCCGGATTCCACGGATATCACACCCGGTTCCTTCTGGAGAAGATGTTCGACTCCCCAGAAACAACCGCCTGCGAAAATCGCTTTTTCGGTTTTATGTTCGATCGCGGAAGTTTCCTCGTCGGGAACGAAGTTCATGGATATTGAATTAACACAGTGCCTTGTATTTTTATCGGTAAATCTTTCACCTTCGAAAACATGGCCCAAATGTCCTCCGCACGATGAACATACTATCTCGGTCCTGTGTCCGTCCGCATCCGGAACTCTTTTTACAGCGCCTTTGATCTCGTCGTCGAAACTCGGCCATCCGCATCCTGATTCGAACTTATCCTCGGATTTGTATAACGGTTCACCGCATTGCTTACAGGTGTAGGTTCCTTTTTCTTTATGTTTATAGTATTCCCCTGTAAAAGGAGCTTCCGTACCTTTATTATGAATTACGTGTTTTTCATAATCGGTCAGTTCTTTTTTGTTCATAGTCTGTGATTTTGCAGGCGAGACGATAAATGTCAACACCAGATAAAACAAAATTTTATACATGGTTATATAGTTTATATGATTACAAATATTCTGCCTATATATAACGTATAATATGTTATTTTCTTATGAACGATAATCGCTCTGCGACGATATGGAGCAGTTTTTGTTCAGAAAATGGAATAAATCATAAAAAAAACAATTATGGCAAATTCATTACAAATTTAGTCGACCAGGCGAGAGAAGCAGTTAAATACTGGTGGCTGTTCCTGATTATAGGCATTGTTTTCTTCGTAATGGGAATAATCGTTTTCGCTTATCCGGCGGAGAGTTACTTCACTTTAGCCGTATTATTCGGTTATGTAATTCTCTTTTCAGGTGTATTCCAGATTATTCTTGCTGCTACAAGCCGTAGATGTATGATCGGATGGGGTTGGATCTTGGCAAGCGGTATAATCGAGACTGTCATCGGGTTACTTTTGATATTTAATCCTGGTTTGTCCGCAGTCACGCTCCCTATCTTCTTTGGATTCTGGCTTATGTTCAGAAGTTTTTCAACAATAGGACTTGGAAGCGATATGCAGAAATTTAAAGTCTCAGGGGCGATATGGACTATAGTATTGGGAGTCCTATTGCTTATCCTTTCGATAATTATTCTTGTGCAGCCTCTTACTTACGGAACGTCGATGGTTATTGTTTGGACAGGAGTAGCCCTTCTGTTCGCAGGTGTTGCAGCAGTAGTGTACTCTATCCAGTTAAGATCGTTTCACAAATATGACGATAGACTGACGGACAATACTTATTTATAAAGAGTAATTATATGAATAAAAAAATCCTTACCGAATCGGTAAGGATTTTTTTATTATTTTGCGAGGTAGCCTCCGTCGACTGGATAGTAACCTCCGTTGCAGAACGACGCCCTGTCGCTGCTTAACCAGAGAACGAGATCTACGACCTCTTCTATTTTTCCGAGTCTTCCCATGGGGTGCTTGCTCACAAGAAAATCATATTCCTTCTTATCCATCATAAGGTCGTGCGTGAGATGCGTATCTACGAATCCCGGCCCGACCGCGTTGGCTCTGATTCCCTTCTGACCCTACTCGAGGTCGACATTTTGAGTAAGTCCTACGACTCCGTGTTTTGCAGCCACGTATCCGCATGAACCGGCGAAACCAACCTGCCCGAGTATCGAAGACATATTGACTATTACGCCGCCTCCGTTCTGAAGCATCGCAGGTATCTGACACCTCATTCCATAGAAAACGCTCGAAAGGTTTATAGCTATTATTTTATTCCATGCTTCGATAGGGTATTCTCCTATAGGAGCGCTGGCTCCGCCTATACCTGCATTATTAAAAGCTATATCCAGCCTTCCGAATTTATCCACGGCAGATTTCACTACTTTTTCGCAGTCCGAAGGATTGGAAACATCCGCTTTTACGAAAATAGCCTGACCTCCGTTTTTTCGATTTCCGATACGGTTTCGGAACCGTTGTCCATGATATCGGTAATAACCACTTTGGCACCTTCCTGTGCATATAATTCGGACATCGCCTTACCGAAACCCGAACCGCCGCCTGTAACGATGGCGACTTTATTATCCAACATTCCCATAATTTTTTATTTTTATACTGAAATATTTCCTTCCTGTTCACGAACTTTCCAGCCGTTAATATAGACTGTTACCTCCATGTCAGCTCCGAATACCAGAACTATGTTGTATTCGTAAATTCTGTTAAAATCCACTGTGACACCGTAATCCCGCAGGGACAGTATCAGTTCGACAAGGTTTGCAGAGAAGAATATCTCACTCCTGTCCACATTCATTAATGTAAGATAAGCATTTTGCCGGTTTTCCTGAAGATGTAAAATTTTAAGTGTGCAGAACAACTGGCCGTCCGAGTCTCTTTCGCACGTACTTACATAATATATATCGTCGTCAGATTCCACCATATTATTGAATCCTATTTTGCCATGTTTATCGGTAATGATATAGCGGAAGTCGTCGTTGAAATTTTCCAGTCCGCGGGTCCATAGATTTATGGTATAGAGCTGGCTGGTAAGATCGATATAAAAATCGTGGTCGTCTACTTCGGTTATTTCCGCCAGTTCGTAAAATCCATAGTAAAGTGAACTGGGGATATCTGGAAGAACATTGTCGTCATCGCTCTCTATCTCAAATAAAAGTTCGTTTAATGTCGTTTCTCCCGGAATCAGTTCCTCATGTGAAAGAATAGAACAATCGATAATATTCGCCCACACGATGAAAGTATATAAACCCGGTTCAAGATCAATATCCATATAATAGTCGTCTTCGTCGATCTGTACAGCGTCTTCAATAGCGACAAAGTATCCCGATTCGTCAAATATATAAAGGTTTATATCGTTGAGATCCTCGTCAGCTATGGCTTTCGAATAAGTATATGATTCGCCCACCGTAAAGTGTACCCTTATATATCTGCCTGATTTGGGGCAGTCTGAAAGATCGTCTTTTATACTGCATGACGCCATTATAACCGCACTCAGCAGGAATATGATTAAATACCGGATTTTCATAATAGTAGATTTTAACCGAATAAAAAAGCCTGGACAGGAGACTCTGCAATTCTCCTGCCGCAGGCAAAAAATTATCAAAACTTTTTAGATAGACAGATCATAACCGTTTTCTATAAGCTGCCATTCCACGATATCGATGATAAAATCGATTGTGGTCGGTGATTCTACCGGATCAGTTGTGTTACCGCCTTCTTCACCTGTCGAATTTCCGAGACCGGTGATGCTGTTGATAGTTGTTTTATAGTAAGTATTCCTTATGGTGTTGTATTTACCTTTAGGATTAAGGAACATGTTATAATAAGTATAACCGTCTTCGTACTTGGTTTTGGTTCCGCTTACGGTTGTAAGGAATTTGTCGGCGTCTGCCTCATTTTCGAAATATTTAGTATCGCCGTTATTGTACTTAACTAACCAAAATGTTACTGCCCCCGGATTCTGATTGGTATATAACTCACCGTTTTCATCTGCAAATTCCTCAGGTCTGAATTTCGCACGTATGGAAGCATAAGTCGTTTCACGTGTCAAATGGCTTGAAGAAGTATTCTCCGGTGCGTACTTATGTGAAAGATTAAGAACCGGAGTATCGTAATCGTTTATTGCAGTATATCCGCTGTATAGGTGTTCGAAATCGTCAGCATCGTATTGAGACGGTTCATAGTTAGGGTCGATAACAGTTCCCGATCCGTCCTTCTGCTGTAATGCATAGATGAGTTTATTACTATTGCGTATCCCGAACTGAATGTCGCTCAATGTACCGCCTGCTACATTGTAGTTAAGATTTTCGTCCGACTGAACGGTTACTTTAGCTACGAGTCTTTCTACGGGAACCTCTAAAGTATTCACAGTTGAATACGTAGCGTCGTCTTCTTCGACAAGAGTTCTTTCGATACCTGCTGTAGAGAACATAGCGAAACCTGTTGAAGTATCCGTCAAAGTAGCTATTGTAGTTCTGTTTATAGTGCTCAGGCTACCTTTGACTTCGTTAGCTGTGATAGCGCTTCTTATCGCAGCAGGAAGATTCACACCCACATAAATGTCCTTAATACCAGTAGTGGTTTCGATTTTCTCTTTGATTTTATACTTGTTTTCGCCTGTAGTAGTTTCCTCGAAATCAGTCCCCTTGAGTTTAACGTGCTTAACAAGATTAGTTCCTTTATAAATAAGGATGTCTACGGTATTGAATGCAAGTTCAGCAGGTGTCGCATTATTATCTACCGCATAGGTTTTAGGCTGGCTGATAGACAGCGAAATGGTTGTAGGAACGCCTTCGTCCTCAATTACAGGATTGACAACCTCATTGTCTTTGTCTTTGCTACATCCAGCAAGTCCGGCCGTGCATATGGCGGCCGCAAATAAAAAGTCTCTGATCTTCATATCTTTTAATTTTAATTAATAATTAGTTGGGAACATAAAAATCTATGTCCGCATTATAATTTGTGTTTTCAGAAAATGAATTAATTTTATAAGCCTTATAACAACTAAGTTGAAATTAAGTTGTACAAATATGAGACCATAGAACACCGAAGCGACCTTATTGTGGTATTAAAGCGAGATAATATATTATTTGTGCGGCCCTTTTAGAATGTCTACCGTTAAAAATATACTAAATTATTTATTGTAAAAGGCCCGTGAATGCGATTTTGACCGTAAATTATTCAAACGGAACTATCTTCGCAAGTTGGTAAAGAAGGATGTTTCTTTGCGAATGAGCAATGATAACAGCATATCTATATAGAATAATGTGCGGAATTACTCTTTATCCTTACTATATAAAAGATGAAGAGTTTATTAGGTTATCGAGGGTGAATGACGCTGTAGAAGAATAGCTGTCCTGGCAGAATAAATGCTGTGGGATGCGTTGGGATATATTCCGCAGACTGATTGTCGAACTTATCCGTGCGGAGGTCGGTTATTGGTTAGGGGAGCTCTGCCTGGAACAAGGAACTGCTACTGAAGCGCTAAGAACTTTTAGGAATTATGTTTTTTTGCAAACAGAAATATCAGGCTTTATGCCACGGTTTGGAGTATAATCTCGCTTTATGAAAGTTCTGGAAAAATGAGGGTTTATAAAAATTGCCGTTCCGAGAAACGGCAATAAAAACTAAATAAAAATATTCGATTTATATTATTTCGAATTTCTGAAATAGGAAAAGCCCGCAGACGCGGGCTGTGCTCCTTACTTTATTTCAATTTTCTTTACATTTTCCTCTTGTGCTTTTTCTTGCTTTGGAAAAACTATTTCGAGGATTCCGTCGTTTTGTTTTGCGCTTATATTTTCAGTGTCTATATCTTCAGGTAATGTAAAACTTCTGCGGAACGAAGAAGATTTGAACTCCTGACGCAGGATTTTTTCGTTTTCGCCTTTTTCTTCGTTTTTGGATTCTTTTTTTGCCGATATGGTTAGTATATTTTTATCCACATGAACTTTAAAATCTTCTTTGGAATAACCCGGTACGGATAACGCAAGTTTGAATTCCTTATCGTTCTCAGTTACGTTAGTCGCAGGAAGATCGCCGTCGAACATGTTTTAAAAAAAATCGTCATTAAAATAACGATTAAAGAAAGATGGCATGATTCCGCCGTTTTTTTCAGCTTTTTTCAGTTTGTTATCCATAGTTTGAAATATTTTAATTAATATTATAGTTCTCAATTCTGCAAAAAACGTGCTTAAACTAATGTATAACAGATAAAACTGACTAAATATGAAAAACAGGATAGTTGATTTTCTTAAGGAAAATGTTCTTGGAAAAGAATTGTTGACAGATAATATGAGATATATTCTGGAAGACGGTAAGATGGAAGGGAACTATTCCGACAAAATGTTTTTTTCGGATATCCTCACCACTGACAATGGATTCAAATTCAACCTTACGACTATAACGGAAGAGAAAATCTATCTTCTCGATGTAAACGGTGAATATGTCGAGATTAAAAAGGATTTTACGGGAACAAGCGTCATGACCTATGAAATAGCGAGGAGAAAAAGTACGGGCGAGTTTACGGGATATATGAGGCTGTTGTCTTCTACGGTTAAAGACCACGCTATGGAAGCTATCGCATCAGGAGTTTACGATATAAAGGTAAGTGAAAACGAGCTTTCATGGAAAGAAAACCAGCTTCTTTACAGGGATATGCCGACAAATACCGAGAATTACAGACCTGTAGCTTTTGACGCGCAGGTAAGGCTCTATATTGAAAACGGCAAACTGAAATTCGAATATATTCCTGTTTATTCGAATTTCGATAATAAGACAATGGAGAAAACGATCTCCAGGGATCACTATCCGACATATACTTCGAAAGAAAAATAAATATGATTGAACAGACGGAATTCCGCCTTAAAGCAAGGAAACGTGGTTTTCATCTCGTGACAAATGAAATCATAGGCAAATTGCCGGAACTGCCTGAGAAAGGATTATTGAATATTTTTATTAAGCACACCTCCGCAGGGTTATGTATAAATGAAAATGCCGACCCGGACGTGCGCACGGATATGAATAGTATTTTTAATAGGCTGGTGCCGGAAAATCAATCCTATTATGTACATACCCTCGAAGGCAGTGATGATATGCCTGCCCATGCTAAAAGTGTTTTGACAGGTAACAGCCTGACAATTCCTATTATGAATGGAAGGTTGGCATTGGGTATGTGGCAGGGAATATATTTGTGTGAATTTCGTAATCACGGAGGCGACCGAGAAATAATAGCTACTGTAATAGGACAGTAATTTAAAGGGGAAATCTCCCCTTTACTTTTGTAATTAAAATTAACTATGACAATAGAAAAACATCCCCTTACTCCATTTATACCGACAGGGGCCAAGATTCTTATGCTCGGAAGCTTCCCGCCTGCCCGTGAACGCTGGAGCATGGATTTTTATTCCCCGAATTTTATAAATGACATGTGGCGCATATTCGGAATTGTTTTTTTTCGGCGAGAAGGACCACTTCCTGATTCCCGGACAAAAGAAATTCGACAAGGATCGTATTGTGGATCTTCTGACAGAAAAACGTATAGCTTTGTTCGATGCTGCGACATCTATAGTACGTATGAAAAACAATGCATCGGATAAATTTCTTGAGATAGTGGAAAAAACGGACATAGGGCAGCTGCTCGACGTGATGCCGGATTGCTGTGCGGTAGCAAGTACGGGACAGAAATCTTCCGAATGTATTTGCTCTTTGTTCGACATAAAACCTCCCAAAATAGGAGAATATAGTTTATTCCGTCATAACGGCAGGGAACTGAGGTTCTATCGTATGCCGTCTTCGTCGAGGGCATATCCGAAACCTCTGCCGGAAAAAGCGGAGATTTATATCAAACTTTTTACCGAGACCGGAATAATATGAGAAATACGGATTTTTTTACCGGTAATATCCAGAATTGTGTTTCGGAACTCGTGAAGGTGCGGAAGATAAGAAATTTCGTTACCGCAGGCAAGCTGCTTTGTGTCGCATTTTTCATATGGGGAATATATAAACTTTTTTTTCCACCGGTCGATTTTGTGGTTTATGCCGTATTATGTGTGTCGGTGATTCTGTTCATAGCACTGTCGGTTAAGGACACTGGCATCGTAGATCAGATTAACCAATTGAAGATCCTGATTAAAATAAACCGTACGGAGAAAGAATATATAGAAGGCGATTTTACTAATCTCGATACTGGTGAGGAATTTATGGATCCTTCTCACGAATATTCGCTCGACCTCGATATCTTCGGAGAAAATTCGTTGTTCCAGGCGATAAATCGTACAGTTACTCTAAAGAGTAGAAAACTTCTGGCAGGATGGCTGACTAAACCATTGAAGGATGCTTCATTGATAGTCTCACGGCAGAATTCTGTCCGTGAACTTGCGGATGATTCTTATTGGATGTATAAATTCAGATGCCGTGGAGCGTATGCCGAGATTTCCGAATCCGAAAGTTTCTACATTCAGAAATGGCTCGAAGAACCGGATTTTTTCAAAAAAACGTGGATTATCCGTATAATATATATTGTAAATGCCATATCGTTGATGATACTGCTTGCCGCGCTTCTGGATTATATAAATCCTTATGTGCCGGTTTATTTATTTACTGCACAATTATTCATTGTTCTTTTTACGATAAAAAAGATCAATTCGAAAAGTCAGGATCTCAATAAAGTATCTGCAACCATAGACAAGTACTACGAGTTGATAGATGTTATCGAACAAAAAGAATTTCAAAGCGATAGATTGGCTGATGTGAGAGATATGCTGATGAATGGAGAACGAAATGCCGGTTTTGCATTCAAAGAGTTGTATAAAATACTCAATGGATTCGACCAGCGTAACAATATACTTATATGGCTTCTTCTAAATGCATTATTTATGAGAGACTTTCACCTCGTGAACTTGGTCGATAAGTGGAAGTCGAAATACGGCGATAATATAATCGGATGGATGGATGCTGTCGAAGAGATCGACGCACTGGTCAGCATGGGGAATTTCAGCGTCAATCATCCTGAATATATTTTTCCCCAAATCGATAAAGGAACCGTTGCCGATATCCGTAACACTGCACATCCTTTATTGAGAAGTACGGTCAAGGTAAGTAATGATTTCAGGTTGAAGTCCATGCATGAAATATATATTCTCACCGGAGCCAATATGGCCGGGAAGAGCACCTTTCTTCGCACGATAGGGGTCAACCTGGTTCTTGCGATGTCGGGGAATGTCGTTTGTGCAGAATCATTCGCCTTCCGTCCGCTGGATATATTTACCAGTATGAGGACTACGGATAATCTCTCCAAAGGAAACTCTTATTTTCATGCGGAGTTGTTGAGGCTTAAAGAGCTTAAAACGATTGCCGAAAAAAGCGACTGAATGTTCATCATCCTCGACGAGATGCTTAAGGGTATCAACTCAAAGGATAAGTTGAACGGTTCGCGTAAATTCCTCGAGAAAATAATTAATTACAACCTGTGTGGTATAGTGGCCACTCACAATCTTGCTTTAGGTGAACTAAGTCGAGAACATCAGAACAATTTCAGTAATATCTGTTTCGAGATAGAGCATAATGAAAAGGGAATCAGTTATGACTACAAATTAAAGGAAGGAGTCAGCCGCAACATGAATGCTTCCATACTCCTCAAAGAAATGGGACTTATATAAAAAATCCGGTCTCAGACCGGATTTTTATTAATATGATTTTGCGAATAAAACTCTTCGCTTCGACGGATTCCCGGATATAATATCCACTCCGTCTTCTTCAGGAGCATCAACTGGAATACATCTTATAGTGGCTTTGGTTTCGTTCTTGATCTTCTCTTCGGTCTCCGGAGTTCCGTCCCAATGCGCCAGGATGAACCCACCCTTGTTTTCGAGGACCTCTTTAAATTCCTCGTACGTGTCGACTTTAGTGGTCATTTCATTTCTGAAATTCAGAGCCTTGTTGAAAATATTCTCCTGTATGTCCTCTACCATTTTTTGGATATACTCTGTCAAACCTTCCTGCGAAATATTTTCTTTGGTGAGAGTATCCCTTCTCGCTATCTCCACAGTTCCGTTCTTGAAATCGCGAGGTCCCATTACGATCCTTACCGGTACGCCCTTAAGTTCATATTCCGCAAACTTAAATCCTGAACGAACGTTATCCCTGTCGTCGACCTTAACGCTTATGCCTACTTTTTTGAGTCTGTCGCCTATCTCCTTCAATTTATTTGTGATTTCTCTAAGTTCGTCTTCCCCTTTATAAATAGGAATAAGTACGACTTCTATCGGAGCGAGTTTCGGAGGAAGCACAAGGCCGTTATTGTCTGAATGAGCCATTATCAACGCTCCCATAAGACGTGTGGAAACCCCCCATGAAGTAGCCCATACATAGTCCAGCTTACCGTCCTTATTTGCGAACTGTACATCGAACGCTTTGGCGAAATTCTGTCCGAGGAAATGTGATGTTCCTGATTGGAGTGCCTTGCCGTCCTGCATCAGTGCTTCGATAGTCATAGTATCTTCAGCCCCTGCAAAACGTTCGCTATCGGATTTATATCCTATAATTACCGGTAAGCCCATCCATTTTTCAGCGAATTCGGCATAAACGCCTATCATTTTTCTCGTTTCTTCCAATGCTTCATCCTTCGTAGCGTGAGCGGTGTGTCCTTCCTGCCACAAAAATTCCGCGGTACGAAGGAACAGCCTGGTTCTCATTTCCCAACGAACCACGTTCGCCCATTGGTTGCACAGGATCGGAAGATCCCTGTACGACTGTATCCAGTTTTTATATGTGTTCCAGATTATAGTCTCGGAAGTAGGCCTGACAATAAGTTCTTCTTCGAGTTTTGCATCCTCGTCGACCACTACTCCTTTGCCGTCCGGATCGTTCTTCAACCTGTAGTGTGTCACCACTGCACATTCCTTTGCAAAACCTTCCACATGGCTGGCCTCTTTACTGAAAAAAGATTTAGGTATAAAGAGAGGAAAATAAGCATTCATGTGTCCTGTGTCTTTAAACATTTTGTCCAGGGCCGCCTGCATTTTTTCCCATATAGCATAGCCGTAGGGTTTAATAACCATACAACCCCTGACTGCGGAATTCTCTGCAAGACCTGCTTTAACTACGAGGTTATTATACCATTGGGAGTAATTCTCTTCTTTATTGACTACTTCTTTAAGTTCTTTTGCCATATGTGTTTTTATTATAGAATTTACAAAATTAGTTTTTTTGGAATAAGAGTCCAAAAAGTGCAGCAAAATTAGTCATTATCGCATCATAACTTTATAGTATTAATAATTATATTTGTAAAAAGGATGCCTGCATGTAACTTTTGAGGTATGGTTTTCGTTATAAAATAAAAGAATATAAATAATTAAAATTTTCAGATATGAGTTGGCATAAGCATATTAATTTAAGGTCAGCGGTATTATTTGCCATTCTGCTCGCCGCGGTTTCGACTCTTTCGGCACAGAACAGGACAAGGGTCGTGGACGACCTTTATAATACACATGATATTGACCGCTACGTCGAGGCTCAGCAGAGACAGGATGCACAGAATGCTGCACTGCGGGAAGAACTTGCGTTGAGGGATATTAATGCTGCCGGACAGGATGGATTTTACTACGGCGACGATATTCCTATATCTACTTCATATAACGAATCTTATCAACGCCGTTTACGTGGATTCGAATCCCTGAAATATGAAAAACCTGTTAGTTATTACAAGTATCTCGATAAAAATGTAAATTGGGATAAGGAGATAAGGAAATCAGCGGATCTGGGTTATAATATAGTAGTAATAGGGGACGAAGTATGGATGGAACCAAGACAGGTAACTTCATTTTTCAATACATGGGATTCTCCCGTTAATGTAAATATTTCGTTCAATTATTACAGGCCGTACTGGACATGGCATGAGTGGAGATACGACCCTTTCAATTGGTGGTATTACGGACCGAGGGCAAGATGGGGCTATGATTGGGCCTTTTATCCCGGGTATGCTTGGAGCTGGCGTTGGTACTGGCACAATGATCCGTATTATTATCATCACTATTATGGTGGATGGGGATGGTCCCATAATCATCACTATGGCGGAGGCGGAGGTTATATCCATGGTGTGGCAAGCCGTTTCGTTACAAGTAATACGAGAAGAACTACGATGGGGAATTCTGTGATCGGCGGACGTGGAAGCGGAAGCAGTACGCTATCGAACAATAACTCCGGTACTTCCGTTGCTTACAGAAGAAGAGGGGAGACGATAAACGGGTCTACTCTTCCGTCTACTTCATCACAAAATTCCGGGGTAACATACGATAGGAGAGGAGGTTCCGGATCGACTGTTTCGTCATCTACTTCATCGGGAAGCAGTTCGAATTCCGGTACGACTACGACATACGACAGAAGAAGAACTACGGAACCTGCTGTAACAACAGGTACCAACACTTCTACTAATTCTTCCGGCACTACTTACGACAGAAGAGGAACAGGTTCTACCTCTGTAACCGGTAACAGTAGCTCCAACACTTCGGTAGGTACGAATACTCAAAGAAGAACGACTCAGCAACCGACCGTGGTTACAAGGCAGCAGGCTGTTACGAATCAGTCTTCCTCGACTTCGGGCACTAATTCCGCGTCTTATAACAGACGTTCGGCAACTACTGCCAGCTCAAGTTCTTCGAGTGTTTCAGTACCCTCTGCACCTGGTTACAGCAGCGGAAGCAGCAGTTCGTCTTCTTCATATAGCAGTGGATCGTCTTCGAGCAGTAGTTCTTCAAGCGGTGCAGGATATTCCAGAGGCAGCTCATCGTCATCGAGCGGATCGAGTTCGAGCGGCGGCAGAAGATAGTCAATACGATGTAAAAAATTATAACAGATATATTATGGATAAGATACGATCTTTATTTGTAGCAGCATTCTTAGCGTTGGGATGTATTTCAGTCTCAGCTCAGGGCCATGAGGACCTACTCAGATTTTCACAGTATAACTATAGTTTCGGTACGGCACGTTCGGCCTCTATGGGAGGAGCATTCTCTTCACTGGGTGCGGATTATTCTTCCTCAGCGATAAATCCTGCAGGTCTCGGTATGTATAGACGTTCGGAAATATCTATATCCCCAACCATAACTATGAATAAAGCCAAAACATTAAATGTTGACGATATGGGAACCTTTGGGAGTAACGCGGATAGGACGAGGTTTATACTGAATAATTTCGGCGGTGCTTTTAATGTATACAACGGTCCTGGAATCGTCACTAGTTTTACATTCGGTTTTGGTTATTCACGACTTGCAGATTTCAATGCGAATACTACTGTTGCCGGAAGATCGCGTACTTCAATGATTGACTATTTCGGCTCTCAAATAGCGAGAAGCGGTATTATTCCACCGTCAAACGGAGATCCTATAAGATACACTGGAAATAATTTTGGAGCGTGGGACGGAATTCTTGCATATAATACGTATCTGTTGGATTACGATAATGGATATTACCCTAAAGATCTATTCGATCCTGATAATGCTATATTCAGTTCGAGGCTTAACCGTGCCACAAGTGGTAATGTAGGTCAGTATGATCTTGCAGCAGGAATAAATTTTATGAATGTTTTTTATATGGGATTTGGGTTCGGCATACAGGACATTACGTATAAAGAGACGTTGAGATATACCGAGACTCCTGAAAACAACTCAGCTTACGGACTTAGTCATTACAATTATGTCCAACATCTTAAACAGGACGGAACTGCATGGAATTTTAAATTCGGTATTATCGCACGTCCTATACAGGATCTGAGGATCAGTCTTGCCGTACACACTCCGACTTATATCTCTATGGACGAATATTATTTCGCGGAAATGGATAGCTACTATAATGATTATATGGTCGGACAGGGTGTTTATGACAGAACAGAATCGTTAAGGGATTCGTATAATATCCAGACTCCGACACGGTTTATGGCCGGACTTTCATATAGTATAAATTCACCTACTATCGGACCGTTAGGAGTTATATCTCTGGACTACGAACGCGTATGGTACAATAAAATGAAGTTCTATGAGTCAGGATGGACGTACGAAGTTATGTCCATAACCGACGATGTCGAAGAGTATTACAAACCTGCTAATAATATCAGAGTCGGTGCGGAAGCGATTCTTACTCCTAACGTATTCTTGAGATTGGGTTATGCTTATTATGACTCGGTTTACAGTTACGACGACTATCAGGATTATGGCAAAAGCAACAATTATTCGATAGGTCTTGGGTACCGTACCGGAAACTGGAGTCTCGATTTCGCCTATGTATACATGGATCAGAAAGATGTTACTTATCAGTTTTTCAATGACGGTATGTATAAATCCGGTGTATATAAAACTGATAACAAAAGGAACAATGTAATATTGACAGCAAGTGTCAGGTTTTAATATAAGAGACATGAATTTTCCGGCGGCTAAAGAATTAATTCTTTAGCCGTTTTTTATATATATTTAATTCTGACGATCCGGCAATTTAAGTTTATTGTTGCATTATCTTTGTATTCAAAATCTTCTGCATGAATTTTAGGAAAATAGAAATATCGGATTCCGGACTTATACGGGAAAAACTTCGAATGCATCCGTCACAACAATTAATTAATTGTTTCGAATCTTTTTTTATATGGAAGGATATTCTGGATGTCGAATTTGCCGAAACAGATGAAGTTATATTGTTCAGAATAAACGGAAACCGTCTGTTTTTTCCTGTTGGTTATCAGGATATCTCCAAGCCTCTCGATCGTTTGCTGGCATCCTCTGTAAATAATCAGGTGGTAATGCACAAGGTAACTTCCGAAAATATAAATGTTCTGAATGAAAATGGATACAAATTCGATTCTATTCCGGTGCGTGACAATTTCGAGTATATCTATTCTGCAGATAGCTTTAGAATGTATACTGGAAAACATCTGCAGTCCAAAAGAAATTTTGTAAATTTTGTGAAAAAGAATTACAACTGGTCCTTTGAAATTATAACTTCGGAAAATATAACCGAATGCAGGGATTTTTCACAAAAATTCAGCGGAAACGAGAGTTTCGACGGAGATAACGATGCTCTGGTCTTCGCACTCGATAATTACGGAAAACTCTACCTGGACGGCGGCATAATAAGGATCGACGGACAAATATCTGCTTTACTTATTACCTCGCTATCGGAAGATAAACAGACTGCGGCCGGGTTATTCCTGAGGGCCGACCATTCCCTCAAGGGCATAGTTGCGATCTTGTACCAGGAGTTCTTTAAGGAATTCAGTCATTACCGGTATTTTAATCTTGCAGAGGACCTCGGTATAGAAGGGTTGCGGAAAAATAAACTCTCGTATTATCCGGATTATCTGCTGGAACTTTATACCGTTACGGTTTACTGTTAGAAATCATTATCATCGCGGAGTGTTGTATATATATGATTGAAATCATTCCGACTCAGGGGGTACTTCGACCACAGTGTGTAGACCGCATTCGGATTAATCTCTTCCGCGCGTGGCATATCATAAGGGAACGGATTTTCCACAAATCCTATCTTACGAAAAATATTGCTGGTTTTATTCTCCGACCGTTCTTTCTCGACTTCGAATATCCATTGTTTCGAGTCGGATTTACATATTTTTTCCAATATTTCCGATGCAATGCCTTTGTTCCTGAATTTTTCATCGACTCCTATGTATTCACAATAAATAAATTCATCGAATTCCCGGTAAAACATAAAACCGGCAGGAATGTTATCGTATAAAGCGATTGCGCATTTTATTATTTTTTTCCCCGTAAGATCGATGCAGCGGGATAGTTCTTCGATATTGTAGTCCGGAAATACTTTGGGAAATACTTCTGTTAAAAAATTTGTATATAAATTAGTGTCGAAATCAGTTATCTTAATCATTGGACTAAAGTTTGTCAAAATTAAATATTATGTGGGAATATTATGATACAATAAAATCCGTACCAAACAATTTATGGGAAAAATATATTTCCCGAAATAACGTGTGTCTGGATAAACGTCTGTTTGCCGTATGTGAAAATATGTTTCCGGACACGAGCTTTTATTACTTTATCAAAGGCAGGCCAGATGCACCGGAAATAATATTTCCTCTCATGATCGATAATGACACGGCAGAAACAGGAACTCCCGAAACATCGGGAAGACATTTCTGGTATGACAATGATAAAATGGATTTCATGGAATTCGTCAGGCAATCCTCAGAAATTATTCAAAATAAATTCCCCGACCTGAAAAAGATCGTTTACCGGGATTTTAATGATAATCAACCACAACCGCATAATATCTCTTTTTTAAGGGCTTTGGATGTTTCCGAATTAATTATCCCGGAAAAAGTTAAATCCATGGAGGAATATGTAGATACATTGAGGTCCAAATATAAATATCAGGTAAAACAATATTTGAATGCGGTTCCCCGCGACAGGTATTCATTTTATCCGGAGTCCGACTATCTTCCGCTTTTAGATGAACTTTATCCTCTCTACGAAGATGTCTGTCTGCGATCAACCGAATACGACGCGCCTCCATATCCGCCTGAATATTTTGCAGCAGTAAAGAAAGAATTCGGGGAGCAGGCTGTTGCTTTGGTAGTAAGAGATATCGAGAAGGACCGAATACTGGGTTTTATGCTTTTATTATATAACGACGCGGCCTGCGTACATCAGTATATCGGTTTCGAGCGTATAGATAATTTATATTTGTGGCACAACCTAACCCTTAAATCCATTGAAGATTCCATTTGCCGTGGAATACGTACCGTATATATGGGCGTCACTAATTCCATTGCGAAACATAAATTCGGTGCCGTGAGCCGTCCGAACTTTTTTGCCGAACTTTTTATCTGATTTCCAGAAATTTCAATGCTGCCGAAGCCATCAGCTTTATGCCGTAAGGTATGGATTCCTCATTTACAATAAAGGAAGATGTATGCGGACTTCCCGGTTCGGTACCGTCGCTGAACCCTGAACCGAGGCGGTAAAAAACCGACAGGTATTTTTGCGAATAGAAACCGAAGTCTTCCGATGTCATACGTAATCCGAGATCGACGATGTTTTCTTTCCCAACAATCTCTATTGCTTCCCTGCGTAATATTCCGGTCACGTCGGGATCATTCACTACGCAAGGGTAACCGTCGCCGATTTTAACTTCCGCTTTTACGTTAAAGGCTTCTGCTGTTCCATTGCATATCTCGACTATCCTTTGTTTTACGTGTTTTCTCCATTCCTCGTCCAATGTGCGGAGTGTCCCGGCAATCTCTACAGTTGACGGTATTATGTTGGTAGCACCATCTGCAATAAATCTGCCGAATGAAAGAACCGTAGGGATACTCGCATCCGCATTCCTGCTTACGATCTGCTGCAGAGAAACGATCATCTGGGCCGCCGCTACTACCGGATCGGTGAGCATGTGTGGCAGTCCTCCATGTCCGCCTGTACCGCTCACTGTGATACGGATCTCATCGCTCGACGCCATATAGGTTCCTTCCCGAAAACCGAATTTCCCGGCTTCGAATTCCGGAGTCACGTGTTGTCCGATCACGACCTTCGGTTTAACCGTCCGGAAAATTTCTTCTTTTAAAACTAAAGAGGCCCCTCCCGGAAGATATTCCTCGCCCGGCTGGAACAACCCCCATACCGTTCCGTTGAATTTATCTTTCATGCTGTTTAAGACCTTAAGAGATCCGGCAAGGCATGCCGTATGAATGTCGTGTCCGCAGGCGTGCATGATGCCGTCATAAACCGAAGCAAAGTCGAGTCCGGTCTCTTCCTGTATCTTAAGGGCATCTGTATCCGCACGGAGAATGACCGGATTTTCAGGGGCCGGATTTTTTCCGTCTATTATAGCAAGAACGCCTGTTTCTGCCACCCGTATGTTCTTTATGCAGTTACTGTTAAGGAACTCTTCGATCTTCAGGGCCGTTCCGAATTCTTTGAACGAGAGCTCCGGGTGTTTGTGAATGTCTCTTCTAAGCTCGGTTATTTCGGAAAAGATTTTTTCAGTTATCGCCGATATATATTCTGTAAAAGGCATAATTGCTTGTATATTATTGGACAAGGCTCAAATGTAAAAAATATTAATTAAATAATTAATTTATTTTTAATATAATGTCACGGAGTACTGTTTTTTTGTTTTTTTTCCGTACATTCGCACATTAATGAACTTCCCAATTTGAAACTTAAAAAGGTACACAATAAAAAGTATGGCAGAAGAAGAATCAAGGATTATAAAGATTAATATCGAAGAGGAGATGAAGAAATCCTACATCGATTACTCGATGTCGGTGATTGTTTCACGTGCTTTGCCGGATGTCAGGGATGGGATGAAACCTGTTCATAGACGCGTATTGTACGGCATGTACAATGAATTGAATCTGTATTCGGATAAACCATATAAAAAGTCCGCCAGGATCGTAGGGGACGTGTTGGGTAAATTCCACCCTCACGGGGACTCTTCCGTTTACGGCGCTATGGTTCGTATGGCCCAAGAATGGTCCCTGAGATATCCGCTCGTCGATGGGCAGGGTAACTTCGGGTCGGTAGACGGCGATAGTCCCGCGGCGATGCGTTACACCGAAGCGAGGATGAGAAGGATCGCAGAAGAGGCGATGGAAGATATCGATAAGGAAACCGTGGACTTCACGCTCAACTTCGACGACTCTATTCCGGAACCGACGGTTCTTCCAACTAAAATCCCGCTCCTGATGGTAAACGGTACTTCAGGTATCGCTGTCGGTATGGCTACTAATATGCCGCCTCACAATCTGTCCGAAGTTTTGGATGCCGTATGCGCTTATATCGATAATCCGGAAATAGACGTTCCGGGACTTATGGAGTATGTGAAAGCTCCGGATTTCCCGACAGGAGGTATTATTTACGGATATGAAGGAGTGCGTGAAGCCTTCGAAACAGGGCAGGGACGCGTTATAATGCGCTCCAGAACAGAGATCGAACATACTCATTCGGGACGCGAATGTATAGTCGTAACCGAGATCCCTTATATGGTCAACAAGGCGGAAATGATCAAAAAGATCGCCGATCTTATAAACGATAAAAAACTCGAGGGAATTTCCTATATAAATGACGAGTCGGACCGTAATGGTATGCGTATCGTTATTATACTTAAACAGGATGCCAGAGCCAGCGTTGTATTAAACAACCTGTTCAAACATACTCCGCTCCAGTCGTCGTTCCCGGTAAATAATATAGCCCTCGTCGATGGCCGGCCGATGATGCTCAATCTTCGCGATCTTATAGGCAATTTTGTAAAACACAGGCACGAAGTAGTTATACGCAGGACGCGGTACGACCTTAAGCAGGCAGAAAAAAGAGCGCATATACTGGAGGGACTTTTAATAGCTCTCGACCATATAGACGAAATAATTTCGATCATACGTTCATCCGACAGCCCGGATAAAGCTAAAATCTCCCTTATGGAGAGATTCGGCTTGTCCGATGTTCAGACCCAGGCTATCATAGATATGCGCCTCAGGGCTTTGACTGGACTTGAAAGAGATAAACTCAAAGCCGAGTATGACGAACTAATGAAACATATCGAATATCTTAACCAACTTCTCAGCGATCCCGAATTACAGAAACAGGTAATGAAAGGTGAAATGCTCGAGATGAAAGAAAAATACGGAGATAAACGTAGAACAGATATAGTGTTCAGTGCGGAAGATTTCAATCCGGAAGATTTCTATGCGGACGATGAAATGGTAATCACTATTTCACACATGGGCTACATAAAAAGAACCCCTCTCACGGAGTACCGCACTCAGAGCCGGGGAGGTGTAGGTATGAAAGGAAGCGCGACAAGGGAAGAAGATTTTATCGAGCATATTTATGTGACGACAATGCACAATACCATGATTCTTTTCACCGAGAAGGGAAGATGCTATTGGTTGAAAGTTTACGAAATTCCTGAAGGAACACGCGCATCTAAGGGTCGTGCATTGCAGAATCTTATCCAGATCGAATCCGACGACAAAGTCAAAGCGTTTATAAATGTCCGCAAACTTGATGATAAGGAATACGTGACGAATAATTATATCGTGATGTGTACCAAGAGCGGTATAATCAAGAAAACCACTCTTGAAGCATATTCGAGACCGAGGGTGAACGGAGTAAATGCCATTACTATCAAACCGGGCGACCAGCTTATCGATGCCAACCTGACAAGTGGTAAAAGCGAAATCATTATCGCGGCGAAAGAAGGTAAGGCTATCAGGTTCAATGAAGGTGGTGTGCGTCCGATAGGTCGTACGGCAGCCGGAGTGCGAGGTATTAATATAGAAGACCATGATGAAGTAGTCGGTATGGTTTGTGTTGAACCAGATCAGAAGATAGAAATATTGGTAGTGTCTGAAAACGGATACGGCAAGCGTACGGATATTGGCGATTACCGTATTACCAACAGGGGCGGTAAGGGGGTTAAAACCCTTCAGGTTACCGATAAAACCGGTAAGTTGGTTTCTATACAGTCTGTTACGGATGAGAACGACCTGATGATAATAAATAAATCCGGTGTGACTATACGTATTCCTGTTTCGGATATTCGAGTTACCGGCAGGGCTACGCAGGGTGTAAAAGTAATAAACCTGAAAAATAACGACTCCATAGCTTCCGTTATAGCTATACCGAAAAGTGAAGATACTGACGAAACAGTGACAGAGGAAGTAACAACAGAAGAAAATTAAATTTAATACAATGGTTATGAAAAAGTTATTATTGTTATTAATTGCTGCCGGAACCTTATTCGGCGCTTCAGCACAATCACCACGGTTCAATGCGGACCAGTTTAGGAAAAAAATTGAATCGAGTGAAGCTGATATTGTAGATCCGAAGAAGAATATCAGTGCCAATACATGGATAACGCGCGGTAATAATTACTATGACGCAGCCATGGCGCCATTACAGGGAATATTTCGTACTATGTCCGCTGACGACCTTCGCCAGAACTCCGGCGATCCTAAAGAAAGGGTTGTAAGAGAGGCTAAGAACAGGGAATACGAAGTATGGGTGTACGATAACTATGATGTATTTATGGATGAAGGCAAAATTGCGTTCTGGGAGCAAAAAGTCAGCATCGACGATAATGCCCTCCAGACTGCTTACGAATCATACCAGAAAGCCCTTGAAATTGATCCTAAGACACTTAACAGTGTTACACCGCTTATCGAAAAAGTGATCACCGGATATAAACAGGAAGCGGATGTTACATATGTGAGAGCAGATTATAAGAAAGCAGCGGAGGCATTCGGTAAAGTATATGATTATTCCAAAAATCCTCCTGTCGAAGTAGTTGATACCATATTTGCTTATAATGCCGGTTTTATATCGATACTGGACGAAAATTACGACAATGCGATCAAGTATCTGGAACAAGTGAAAGACCTTGGTTTCTATAATAACGGCGATACTTACAAACTTCTTTATTTCGCTTATCAAGGTAAAAATGATAATGAAAACAGTGAAAAAGTTTTAAGGGAAGGAATTGAGAAATATCCTGCTTATACGGAACTTATCGAGTTTCTTGTAGTAATGTATTCTGCTACCGGAAAAGATGTCGAGGAAATAATGCCGATCATAGAGCAGGGAATCGCACAGGAGCCGAATAATTATCTGTTCCATTTCGGTCTGGGAACCAGCTTCCTTAAAGATGATAATTATGCGAGGGCGATAGATTATTTCAAAAAATCTGCTGAAATCAAACCTGACGATTTCGGATCTTTCTTCAATCTTGCAATCGCTATGGTACGTAGTACGGATGATCTGATAAACGAACTGAACGAAATCCCTGTCGAAGAGCAGGAAAAATACGAGCAGATGAAAGATCAGATAAATCAGGTATTCCTCGATGCTCTGCCATATCTGCAAAGAGCCCATGAACTGGACCCTGCTGATATAACGACTGTCAACCTTATGAGAAATATTTATGACAGGTTCAAGGATGATAGCGAAGATATGATGCAGAATTTCCAGAAATATGAAAGACTCTATAATTCGATGAGACCTTAAACAAAATAAAAAAAGCTGCCTCCCGGGCAGCTTTTTTTATTGATTACTCATTACAGCTACATACGAGGTTCCTGTCCCCGTATCCGGAATCTATTTTAGAAACGTATGGCCAGAATTTATTTTCCCTGACCCATTCCAATGGGAATACTGCATTCTCTCGAGTATACGGATGTCTCCAGTCGTTTACAATTTCCGGTGCAGTGTGAGGTGCGTTCTTTAGCACATTGTCATTCGGATCGGTTATTTCCCCGCACTCCTTTTTGATATTTATCAGTGCTTCGATAAATCTGTCCAATTCTTCCTTGGATTCACTTTCGGTAGGTTCTACCATTAAAGTCTCATGGACGGGAAAAGAAACCGTAGGCGCATGGAAACCATAATCCATCAATCTTCTGGCAATGTCACCGGTTTCGACCCCGTATTTCTTTTTATATTCGCTGAAATCAATTATAAGTTCATGGCCGACCCTGTCTTTGTCCCCAGTGTACAAGATATTAAATTCTCTCTCGAGAGCCTTGGCCATATAATTCGCATTGAGGATTGCAAACTCAGATGCCTTTTTTAAACCGTTGCTTCCCAACAATTTTATATATGCATAGCTGATGGAAAATAAACCGGCGCTGCCGTAAGGCGCTCCGGAAACAGATGTTATGCCGTTGATGCCTTCTGTTTCCACAATCGGATGAGATGGTAAAAATCTGGATAATTTTTTGTTTACACATATAGGGCCGACACCCGGACCGCCGCCGCCATGCGGCATCGCAAAGGTTTTATGAAGGTTTAAGTGGCAGACATCCGCACCTATGAATCCCGGTGATGTGAGCCCCACCTGTGCATTCATATTGGCCCCATCCATATATACCAGTCCCCCGTTGTCGTGAACCAGATCTACAATCTCTTTGATATTGCTTTCGAATATTCCATGTGTCGAAGGATAAGTAACCATTATACAGCTAAGGCGGGAAGCATTCTCTGCTACTTTATTTTTCAGGTCATCGATATCTATGTTACCGTTTTCATCGCACTGTACGGTGACTATATCCATTCCGGCCATTGCTGCGGACGCAGGATTGGTACCGTGCGCGGAGCGTGGTATAAGTACGGTATTTCTGAACGGTTGGCTGTTATCGATGTGGTAAGCACGGATAACCATAAGTCCCGCATATTCCCCTGCTGCTCCTGAATTAGGCTGTAACGAAGCACTTTCGAATCCGGTAATGTACGCAAGATCTTCTGATAACCCTTTAATCAATTCCTTGTATCCGGCTGCCTGTTCTTTAGGAACAAACGGATGAACGTCGGCAAACCCTGGAAGGGTTATGGACATCATGGAAACAGCCGGGTTGAGTTTCATCGTACATGAACCTAGCGGTATCATGCTGTTAGTTAAAGAAATATCTCTTTTTTCCAGTTTTTTGATATATCTCATTAATTCGGTTTCGCTCCGGTAGGAGTTGAACACTTTCTGGGTTAAAAAATTGCTTTTTCGGGATCTGAATATTTCTTTCTCCGGAGTTCTTTGTACATTCTGGGATTTGGGGTTCCCTGCTGCTTCCGCGAATATTTCAATTATATTTTGGATATCTTCTTCAGTCGTAAGTTCGTCGAGTCTTAAATGTACTATTCCTTCAGAAGGGTAGTATAAGTTTATATTCCTGTTTTCGGCAATAACTTTTATTTTCTCACAGTTTGCTTTAACTCTTATAGAGTCGAAGAAATTTTCCGTTATTATTTCATAACCCAATTTACGTAGATTTGCCGCGCAGAGTGACGTTAATTTATATATTCTTCCTGCAATTTCCTTAAGACCTTCAGGCCCGTGATAAACGGCATACATTCCTGCCATAATAGCCATAAGTGCCTGGGACGTACAAATATTGGAAGTGGCTTTTTCGCGTTTGATGTGCTGTACCCGAGTCTGGAGCGCCATCCGGAGAGCCCTGTTGCCGAGCCTGTCTACGGATATGCCGATTATTCTTCCGGGCAGGTTCCTTTTATATTCGTCTTTTGCTGCAAGAAATGCTGCATGAGGGCCTCCGTAAGCCATAGGCAGCCCGAAGCGTTGAACGGATCCCACGCAGATATCCGCTCCCCATTCGCCGGGAGGCATAATCAGGCACAAACTCAGAATGTCGGCAATAGCGGTGACTTTAACCTCTGACCCGTGTGCTTTTTCTGTGAATGAACTGTAGTCTTTTATCTCTCCGCTTGCTGCAGGATATTGTACGATAGCTCCGAACTCCCTGCCGGAAAATTCGTATTCCTCGAACTTATCCAAGATTATTTCTATACCGAGAGGTTCGCTTCTGGTAAGGAGAACATCCAGTGTCTGAGGATAAATATCCGAATCGACAAATAGTACGTTCCGGTTTTCCTGTACCGCTTTTCTCGATCTCAGATTGAACATCATAGCCATTGCCTCAGCCGCTGCTGTCGCTTCATCCAGAAGCGAACAATTACTTAACTCCATTCCTGTAAGGCTGGTTACCATAGTTTGGAAATTCAACAAGGCTTCGAGTCTTCCCTGCGATATTTCAGCCTGATACGGGGTGTAAGATGTGTACCACGACGGATTTTCGAGTATATTCCTGATTATCGCCGGAGGAGATACGGTAGGATAATATCCCATTCCGATAAATGTACGCATGGGAGCGTTCATTTCAGAGATCCGTTTCAGCTCCCCGAAAACCTCCTGTTCCGAAATTCCTTCACCGATCCCTGTAAAATCATTCAATCGTATATCTTCCGGTATGACTTCGTCGATCAGTTGTTCGATACTTTCCAACCCTATTACTTCGAGCATTCCGGTTACCTGTTCTCCGCGGGGCCCAATATGTCTGTCTGCAAATTTTTCCACTTGGTAATATGAATTATGTTCTGTTAAGCCACAAAAGTATATCTTAACTTTAATATTCGAAAATAATTTTTTCTTCGTTTTTCCTGGCCGAATCAATTGTGTATTCAGGCAGAATTTTCCAAGTGGTTTCTACCGGAAAATCCAGTGAATTTTTTTTTCATTCGCCCACCTGATAAATTCCGGAAAATATTTTTTTACAGATACGATTCTTTTCCGGTTTTCGAACACGCTGACAGAGCATTGAGATAAAATATCCTCTCCGTAATTATTCCATTTGTGTCCGATTACAGCTACCGTGTACATTTTCTTCTCATCGATATCAGCCCTTATACGGTATCCTGGACGTTTGTTCAGATCGATACTGTAATCGAATCCATTGAGCGAATAATTGGTCCGATAGGCTGCGGGATAAACTTTGCCATTCTCTGCCCGGTAGTATCTAAGCAGTTCATGGTCATTCGCTGTCCTGGCGGTGAACCATTTATTAACGGTACTTTCGAGAAATAACTTCAATTCTCTTCCTGTAAGGTTAAGTTGAATTAACACGGCATCCGGATCGTTAAGTATTCCACCCAAGATCGCAAGTTCTTTAAGAGAGATTTCTCCTGAAGAACGATACGCTTCCCGAAAAGGAGCAAAGACCGATAGTTCGGACAACATACATTCTGTTTGGAACCGGTGGAATAAAGCTGATATGTAGGAAGGTCCGAAAAATGAATCCTTTATGTCTATGGAATCTATGTATACAGAATTATCGAGAAGACTTGCTATAGAGTCTCTGTACGGCCGGATGAAATTCATAAAATCACTGTCCGGTTCATATTTGCTGTAATCTACCATTTTTTTCTTCAGTCCGCTCCCATCTGTTTCCAATACGAAAAACTCGCCTTCTTTCAGTTCGCTTTTATACAAATACATGTCGAGTCTGTATCTGGAAATCCTGTAATCCTCTTCCGTGTCGAATAATCCGATAATAAAATCGGTCTCATATGTGGATTTAAAGGATTCGATAATATTCAGGTTCTCTTTAAAATCTCCGCTCAATTCGATAAACCCGAAATTTTTTCCAGCCGCATTAATTATTTTATCTGTGGAGTAACCGAGATATTCGGCAATTCTGGAAATGATATTCTCGCCTGCAAGTTCCGTCATCGGATCATAGCCGTTCCCGATATTTTTCAATATAATTTTTTCGTTTCCGCTGTTCCTGTGTGAATTTATATACCTTGCCGCATAAGGAAGAGAATAGTATGACTGCCTTCCTGTAATTAAATTTTCACCGAAAATATCTTTACAAAAATCCGCCGTGACGATAATTTTGACTTTGTCGTTATAATCGTTTGACGCGCAGTATAATATCGTAGTTATGTAAAGAAAAAGTATCGAACAAAAAAATCTCTTCATTTACCAAATGTAATAAATAAATGTTAAATTCGCAGATTGATAAAACTATACGGATGTTCTCGGTTATTTATTATTTTGTGCTTATACTTTTCCTGATCGTTTACGGTATATTCATATCGCTGGTGTGGTTGTTTATTTATCCTTTCGATCGGAAAAGAAACATAATCGCTAAAACGACTCACTACCATGCCATGGGACTGTTCTGGCTCTCTCCGCGCTGGAAGATAGAGATCGAGGGCAAAGAGAATATCGAAAAAAATACCGCTTACGTGATTGTAAGCAACCATCAGGCAATGTTCGATATCCCTCTTCTTCATGCTTTGAAATTACACAGAAGATGGATCGCGAAAAAGAGCCTTATAAAAATGCCGTTCGTGGGACACGCCATGCTGATCCATGGAGATATATTGTTGGAAAGGGGAGAAGCATCCAGCGCGAAAAAAATGATAAACAGGGCTTTGAAGGTGCTTGATATGGGAGTTTCCATCGCTATTTTTCCGGAAGGAACAAGGAGTCGGTTCGGGAAAGTCGGACGTTTCAAGGAAGGAGCGTTCCTGCTGGCGAAAAAGGCCGGCGCTCCGATACTTCCTATCGTAATAGACGGAACATTCGATGCGTTCGACGGATGGAAGCTGGTAACCCCGCATAAATTCAGGATCAAGGTGCTTCCTGCGATAACGAAGGAAGAGGTGGAAAAAAACGATATAAAAACCATGGCGCAGTGCGTACAGCAGATGATAAGCGGGGAGCATCGTAAAATGCGTCCGGAACTATATGAAAATTAATGAACTATGAGCATATCTGGAAATATTAACTACGGCGAAGAAGACATAAAGACCCTTAACTGGCGTGAACATATCAGGCTTCGTCCGGGTATGTATATCGGTAAATTAGGAGACGGAACTTCTCAGGACGACGGTATTTACATTCTTATAAAAGAGGTTTTCGATAACGCCATAGATGAGTATATGATGGGATACGGGAAGGTTATCGAAGTGAATATTGTCGATAAAAAAGTTTCGATCCGCGACTTCGGACGCGGTATCCCTCTGGCCAGGCTTGCCGATGTGGCCTCTAAAATGAATACCGGGGCTAAATACGACTCCAAGGCCTTTAAAAAATCCGTAGGGTTGAATGGTGTCGGTATCAAAGCGGTAAATGCGCTCTCGTCGGAATTCATTATTACCAGTTCCCGGGACGGGGAACAGAGGACAGTTAATTTCTCGGAAGGTATTGAGGTCTCTGATGTGATGGAGAACGATCCTGAAAAGAAAAATGGTACCTATGTTTCTTTCGTGGCTGATGAAACCGTATTCGGAGAATATGAATATAATCTGGAGTATGTCGAATCCATGCTCAGAAATTATACATACCTGAATTCAGGTATGCAGATAAAATTCAATGGTAAAACCTTCGTTTCGAAGAACGGTCTTCTCGACCTGTTGATTGAAAATATGAGCGAAGAGCCTCTATATCCGCCTATTCATCTTAAGGGTGAGGATATAGAGATCGCCATTACTCACGGTACGGGATACAGCGAGAGCTATTTCTCATTTGTAAACGGACAGCATACTACTCAGGGCGGAACCCATCAGGCCGCGTTCCGCGAAGCAGTGGCGAAAACGGTCAAGGAATTCTACCGTAAGGACTTCGATGCTTCGGATATCAGGACCTCCATTATTGCCGCGGTAAGCATAAAGGTCGAGGAACCTATGTTCGAGTCTCAGACCAAGACCAAATTGGGTTCGAGGAATATGAGTCCCGGCGGAGTTTCAGTGAGGAATTTTATTCTTGACTTCATTAAATCCAATCTCGATAATTATCTCCATAAAAATTCCGAAACAGCGGAAATACTCTTGAAAAAGATACTCGAAGCGGAAAAAGAAAGGAAAGCAATATCCGGTATACAGAAAAAAAGCCGTGAACTGGCCAAAAAAGTCAGTCTTCATAACCGTAAACTGAGGGATTGCAGGATACATTTTAACGACCTCAAAAATCCGCGCAACGAAGAGTCCATGATATTTATCACGGAAGGGGATTCGGCGAGTGGTTCCATAACCAAGTCCCGCGATGTAAATACGCAGGCTGTGTTCAGTTTGAGGGGTAAACCGTTGAATACCTACGGATTGACGAAAAAAGTTATTTACGAGAACGAGGAATTCAACCTGCTGCAGGCTGCCCTTAATATCGAGGAAGATATGGATAACCTCAGGTATAATAAAGTAATTATTGCTACCGATGCCGATGTGGACGGTATGCATATACGTTTGCTGTTAATTACGTTCTTCCTTCAGTTTTTTCCCGAGTTGATACGAAAAGGGCACTTATTTATTTTACAGACCCCTCTTTTTAGGGTACGCAACAAGAAAAAAACCATTTATTGTTATACTGAAGAGGAACGCCAGAAGGCTGTCGCTTCCCTCGGAGCGAATCCGGAAATAACACGATTCAAGGGGCTGGGAGAAATATCCCCGGACGAGTTTCGGGAATTCATAAACGAAAATATCCGTCTGGAAAAGGTCAGGATGACAAAAGACTATCCTATACATGACCTGCTGGAATTCTACATGGGCAAAAACACCTCCGAGAGACAGGATTTTATCATAGGCAACCTTAAGGTAGAAAAAGATTTTGTAGAGAGCGAAGCGTCGTAGCACTAGTATTGGATAAATATTTAAAAAACTATACATTTGCTGTCTACTAACCAAAAGAATTTTAGCTTATGAAAGCGTATGTATTCCCCGGTCAGGGGGCACAGTTCGTGGGGATGGGTAAAGATCTTTATGAAAATGTCCCGTTGGCAAAAGAGCTTTTTGAAAAAGCGAACGATATCCTCGGATTCCGTATAACCGATATAATGTTTGACGGAACGGAAGAGGAACTTAAACAGACTAAGGTAACACAACCTGCTATTTTCCTTCATTCAGTGATATTGGCTAAAGCGTTGGGGGATGAGTTTAAGCCGGATATGACAGCAGGACATTCTCTGGGAGAATTCAGTGCCCTCGTTGCTGCAGGAGCCTTGAGCTTCGAGGACGGACTCGTATTGGTCTCTAAAAGGGCGTACGCCATGCAGAAGGCGTGCGAATCTAATCCTTCGTCAATGGCTGCTATTTTGGGTCTCGAAGATGATGTAGTGGAGGATATATGCCTGTCGATAGACGGTGTCGTTGTGGCTGCCAATTATAACTGTCCCGGACAGCTCGTTATTTCCGGTTCTGATGAAGCAATAGACGAAGCTTGCGCAAAGGCCGCAGAAGCCGGTGCCAGAAGGGCGATGAAACTAAATGTGGGTGGAGCGTTCCACTCGCCTTTAATGGAACCTGCACGCGTGGAGCTCGAACAAGCTATCGCAGAAGCGCCGTTCATGAAACCTGTCTGTCCGGTATACCAGAATGTGGACGCTAAACCTTACATGGATCCAGAAAAAATCAAAGAAAATCTTATCGCACAGCTCACCGCTCCGGTAAGATGGACGCAGATCGTTAAAAACATGTTGAATGACGGAGCTGATTCCTTTGTGGAACTCGGTCCCGGTAGTGTGCTGTCAGGATTGATTAAAAAAGTTGACCGTCAGGCAGCAACGGAAGCGAAACAATCATTATAAAATAGAAGAAGGGCCGTTAAGGCTCCTTTTTTTTGCCTATGAGAAAAGTAATAAACGTTATTTTTTTAATTATTCCATTTGTTGTTTTTTCCCAGAAATTGGATGATAAGTCCATTTATGGGAAAATACTAAATCATTTCAATGAATACCGATACGACGATATTTATGATATGTACGGCGACGGGATGCAGAATCAGCTGAGGCGCGAGGATTCCGGGAATTTTTTCAGGGCCTTGAAAAATAATTACGGTAATGCACTTGCAGTTAATGTGGTTGACGATGATACTCGGAGAAGTAAGGTCATAGTGAATTTTCAAAAGGATGATTTTTTGATGGATGTCGGAGTAGACGATTCTTTAAAAATATCAGTTTTGACGCTCGAACCCATAGAAAACGAGGGCATACCGGAATCACTTACTGAAATACATAATATGGGTATTCCTTTCGAGGGAGAGTGGTTCGTGTTATGGGGCGGAGATACGATGGAGGAGAATTACCATAGAATCGAAAAATCCCAGCAATACGCTTACGATTTTATAAAACTCGACGCCATAAACAGATCTTTTACGGGAACCGGCAGCAGTAATGGCGATTATTATTGCTGGGGAAAGAAAATATTTTCCCCTTGCGACGGCGAGGTGGTATTTGCTATGGACGGGATATATGACAACGAACCGGGAAAAGTAAATCCTGCGTTTTTACCGGGAAACTGCGTAGTAATTAAAACCTATGGTGGTACCTACCTTATTTTTGCCCATCTCAAGGAAAATTCCGTTGCAGTAAAGGCCGGAGACCCTGTGAAAAAGGGGGGTATCCTGGGATTATGCGGTAATTCAGGTAATTCGACGGAACCTCACTTGCATATCCATGCGCAGGACAGCCGCGACTTTAATTACAGTAGAGGCATGAAGATTTATTTTGAAAATATTTATGTAAACGGTAGCTTCGAAGAAAAATATTCTCCTGTAAAATTTCAGAGAGTGGGCGGTTTAAATATAAGAGTCGATTAGTTTTTTAAGACTATCGGCATCCATCGCCCCTGAGTTTCTCCATAGTACTTCGTTGTTTTTCATCAATATCAGTGTCGGGATCGATTGCACTTTATGATGTTCCGCGATATTCAGGTTCGGTGTCTTGTCGATATCTATTTTAACTATATGGATCGAATCGCCGTAATGCTCTTTAAGTTCTTTAAGCACGGGAGCCATCATTTTACAAGGCCCGCACCATTCAGCGAAGAAATCGACTAAAACCAGCCGGTCGCTCGAGAAAATTTCTTTTGGATTCTGCATATTCTGAACAATTTTTCGTTATAATATTACAGTCAATTATCAAACCAATTTTTTTTGTTATATATTTGCTTAAACCTAAAATATTTAGTAATGTTAAAAATAGTCAGATTAGTTTTTCTGTTTGTAATTACATTGGCATTCGTCTCGTGTAATGACAAAAATAGCAGCTATATGCCCGCTCCGACAGGTAAATATTACGATCTGATCGCCATAGCCCACGAAAAAGTATGGAACGGTCCGGTCGGCGACACCCTCCAGTCCATCATGCGTGAACCTGTTCCCATGCTCAACCAGAGGGAACCGATGTACGATCTGTATTATTCAACTCCTAATGAGTATACTTCCAAGACGTTGATCCAGAGACACAGGAACCTTATCGTATTTAATATATCGCCTAATATACCGGAAGTTTCGATGACGGCTGAATACGATGTTTACGCACGTCCGCAGTTTATCGTGACTGTAAACGGACCTAATGAAGCAGCTGTGGCCGCTTACATGGATCAGCACCGCTCCGAACTTCAGCGTGTCTTCGATATAGCGGAGCGAGACAGGATCACCAGTTGGGCCAAGAAGAATGCCCTTGCGAGTTTGAATTCAGAGATTGAAAATAAGTTCGGAATAAAAATGTATGTTCCTAAGGGATATAAGATGCGTAATAACAGTATTCCTGACTTTGCATGGATGTCTATGGATATGCCGACTTCCAGTCAGGGGATCATCGTTTATGAATACCCTTATGATCCGGACGTGGATATAAATATGCCGTATCTCGTGTATCAACGGGGTGAATTCGTTAAAAATATTCCGGGTCCGACAGAAGGATCGTATATGGTTACGAGCCTTGTATTTCCTCCGATGTTCACTGCTTACGATATCTCCGGTAGGGTTTGGTATGAGTTGAGGGGATTCTGGGATGTTGAGAATGACTATATGGGAGGACCATTCGTCAATTATACCACCATCGATAAGGAAAATAACAGAGTTATTTCTATCGATTACTATGTCTTCTCGCCTCATAATCCGAAGCGGAATTTCATGAAGCAGTTGGAAAATATGATATTTAACGTAGAGATATAAAAAAACGGGCGGGAAGCCCGTTTTTTTATATGAATACCATCATCGCTCCGTAGCCGTACTCTTTGAACGAAGCATCTTGATAACGGATCCGCGGATATTTGATTTTCATCAACTTCTGCATTTCGTATTTCAATTTGCCGCTTCCGACGCCGTGTATGAAAACCATTTTTTTCCTGTGGTTGCTCCTTAAGGCAAGATCGAGTGCTATTTCGAATCTCGACAGCTGTGCCTGTATTATTTCTCCCGGAGTCATCCCGGAAGTATCGTCCAGAATCTCTTGGATATGCAGGTCGATAATTTCCGGTTCATCGTTTGTATTTTGTCGGGAAGACCTCGGTTTTTCATCTTTTATTTCTATAACAGGAGGTGTGATTTTCAATGGTTCAGCTCTGTATTTCTCCTTGTCCGAACCGAGGGTGAATATCAGTACCTTCTCCTCGAAGAAATCGTTGTCTTCATAATTACCCTGTTTCGTTAATTTCAACGGATTTATCTCCAACGTAAAATCTTCCGTACTCTGAGGAACAAATCTGGAAGGACTCTTGAATAATATCAGGTTTATCAATAGACTGAACATTTCGCTGATGTGTTTTCTGGATACTTTCCCCAGTTCTATTTTGGAATCTTTTTCAAGTATCCCGTAGCCCATGTTCACAGCGTATTTATTTTCCTGTTTTGAAATGGAATACATAACACTGTAAGAACTGTCGTTCACCAAAAATACCGACCATTTGTCCGAATCCTGCGGAGCTGTGGGATTTTCGGGCACGAAACAGAGATTTAGCTCGTAATCCGTTTTGTCGGCTTCGTCTATACGTTCTGCGCTAACGACCGTATTTTCAGTATCGACGGAGCTCTGGAACGACCGTCTGTAATTTTTGCGAAGGGACTCGATATCGATGGGGTCCTCGTCTTCGTAATCACTGCTTAATGAAATCCTCCCGTATGTAGGGCCATAGCTTCTTGGTTTTTTCTTTTTTTCTTTATTGGGTTTTTCTGTTTTTTTGCTTCCTACGGGATTACCGTCGCCGATACCCATTTTTTTTATGGCCTCTTTTTCTTCGCTCGCATCGACTACTACCAGGTCGTCGAGAAGTGCGGGGATCTCAAATCCGTCTTCGATTGTTATATTTGCAATATTACCTTCGATAGAAGAAACAATTCCAGAAGTTGTATCGCTTATAAATTTAACTCTGTCGCCTTTTTTTATCATAAATTATATATTTATTAAATAAGCGCAAAATTAGTCTAATTTTTGGAATAAATATCTAAATTTGTTTTTCAGCATATTTGACTATGAAAATTGTAATTGCCGGAGCCGGAGAGGTAGGAACCCATTTGGCCAAGATGCTAAATAATGAACATCATGATATTATCGTTATAGACGACGATCAGAAGAGGCTTGAAGAGGTATCGGTAATATCGGACATAATAACGGTTGAAGGAGATTGTACCACTTTTTCGATTCTTAATAAAGCTATGGTTCGTAAGGCGGATCTTTTTATTGCCGTCTGCCATGATGAGAATGCCAATATCCTCGCATCGATCATTGCAAAACAGTTGGGAGCCAAAAAATCCATTGCCCGGATCGATAACATAGAGTATGTTTATCCCGCAAATAAAGAGATTTTTATAACTATGGGAATCGACTATCTGTTCTATCCGGAACAGATTGCTGCAATGGAAGTCATTACCCTGTTGGGGCATACGCGTACCACTGAATATGTCGATTTCTCAGGCGGAAGGTTGTCTCTGGCAGTCTTCAAGCCGACCGCGTCTTCTATACTTATAGGAAGAACCCTTTTGGAAGTGACCGCGAACAGGGAAGATCTGGATTTCAGAACCGTCGCTATTACAAGGGACGTCGAGACCATTATACCGCATGCCAATGATGTTTTTAAGGAAGGCGACACCATTTACGTTATTTCCAAGGAGAATTCCGTGGAAAAAGTAATGGAATTCTCAGGAGAATCCGAGATCGATATTAAAAATATGATGATTCTCGGAGGTAGTCGTATAGGTACGGGGATCGCAAAGGCTCTTCAGAAAGAGGTCAATGTTAAATTGGTGGATTATAACCAGGAAAAGGCGTATAAGCTGGCGGAACTTCTCGACGAGACCCTTATTATAAACGAGGACGGACGCAATACCGATGCCATGCTCGAAGAAGGGCTGGCGAATATGGATGCATTCGTGGCGGTTACGGGTAGATCCGAAACCAATATCCTCGCTGCGATGCTGGCAAAGAGGCTGGGCGTAAAAAAGGTAATCGCGGAAGTAGAGAACCTGAATTATATCGATCTCGCCGAGAGCATAGGGATAGATACGATAATAAATAAAAAGATCATTACAGCGAGCAGTATATTTCGTTTTACCATGAATACCGATGTACAGGCGATTAAGTGCCTTACCGGTTCCGAAGCAGAAGTATTGGAATTTATCGCAAAACCGGATTCTCCGGCGACAAAAAACAAAATCAGGGATATGGGTTTCCCGAAGGACGCGATGATAGGAGGTATCGTTCGTGGGAACCAGTCGTTTATCGGCAACGGTAATTTCGAGATAAAACCTTATGACAGGGTGGTCGTATTCTCACTTCCGTCCGCGATCTCGAGGATCGGAAAATTCTTTAACTGAACCGAAGCTATATAAATACTTAAATAAATGAAGAACAGACTTATTTCTTTACTGCTTATCAACCTATTTTTTATATCGTTTGCGTTTCCGCTTCCTCCTGTTTTCGGACCTGAGTATGACGGGAAAACCCAGAAAGATGAATTAACCCGTACGTACATCTCTCCTCAGAGAATAGTATGGAAAAGTAACGATAAGTTGATTAGGAATGAAAATGTACTGCTGGAGCAGGGTAACAGTCAGGCTGAAATGGGACGAAGAAATACATGCCTTATGAGAAGGACGGCCAGTCTTACTCCGTCTATTATTCTGGATTATGGCAAAGAACTGCATGGCGGATTGCAGTTGGTTCTCGGAGGTTCCTCACGCAGGCTGCCGTCGCTCGTGAGAATCAGGTTCGGGGAATCCGTCGGTGAGGTGAACAGTGAAATATCGCCGTCAGGATGGATGGTAGGATATTCAACCGACGATCATGCTAAAAGAGATATAGTTATGGAGATACCGAGAGAAGGTCTCATAGAAATAGGTAATACGGGCTTTAGATTTGTAAGGATCGATCTGCTTCAGGAAAAAACCGATATAAATATTAAAGAAGCTCGTGCGATTTTGCGCTACAGGGATATACCGTATCTCGGATCGTTCAACAGCAGCAATGAAAGACTTAACCGGATCTGGCTGACGGGAGCATACACGGTGCATCTGAACATGCAGGAATATTTGTGGGACGGCATCAAGCGCGACAGGGTGATATGGCTGGGAGACATGCATCCGGAGGTGGTGACGATAAATAAAGTTTTCGGATACAACGAAGTTGTACCGAAGAGTCTCGACCTTGCATGCGAGCAGTTTCCGCTTCCTGCGTGGATGAACGGGATCAGCGCATATTCCTTGTGGTACCTGATTATTCATCACGACTGGTTCATGCAGAATAAAGATATCGATTTCCTTAGGAAGCATGAAGATTATATCAGCGGATTGCTCGACCTTATATCCTCAAAAGTTGACGAAGACGGTACGGAGACCCTTGCGATGAAAGAACGTTTTCTGGATTGGCCGTCCACTCCTAATTCCAAAGGCGTAGAAGCCGGACATAGAGCGTTGATCGTATGGGCTATGAACGATGCCGTTAAATTGGCAGAAGTTCTTAACAGACCTGATTTGAAAGAACTGGCGGAGGATATCGCGGACAGGATCAAAAAGAAAACAGTCGATCCCAACGGATTGAAACAGGGAGCTGCACTGATGGCTATTGCTGGCATTATGGATACTGAAAGAGCATCGGATGATGTCGTTGCGGTCGGAGGTCCGGCAGGATTCTCTACATTCTACGGCTACTATATGCTCGAAGCCCTTGCTATGGCAGGGGAGTACGATCTTGCTATGAGTATAATAACCGAATTTTGGGGAGCGATGCTCGATATGGGTGCGACCACATTCTGGGAAGATTTCAATATGGAATGGCTCGATAATGCTGCGAGACTCGATGAAATAACTCCTGTGGGTAAAAAGGATATACACGGTGATTTTGGAGCGTATTGCTATCCGGGATTCCGGCATAGCTTCTGCCACGGATGGTCGGCGGGACCTACTGCATGGCTCACTGAGCATGTGCTTGGAGTGAAGCCTGTCGAAGCGGGATACAAAATGGTAAAAATCGAACCTCACCTGGGCGATCTGGAATGGGTAGAGGGAACAGTCCCTACTCCGTACGGAATAATCAGTGTGAAACATACGAAGAACGGAGATAAGATCGATTCCAAAATATCCGTTCCGAAGGGCGTGAAGGTTTTAAAGAATTGATCCGTATGAGAAAACTATGGCTTCTGTTGATATCCGGTTATGTGGTTTTCTCCGGATATTCCGGAGAAAACCGGTATTCGAAGGAAGTATTTTTGAAAGATACTGTCTTTTCGTTTCCTGTCGATCCTGAAACAGGGGAGCAGAATCTTGAGAACCTGAAAAAGATTTACCGGGACAGTGTTTCATGGGAAAGATCGAAAAAAGAGATCGTAGAGTCAGTTTTGGGTGCCTTGGGAATCACGGATATAGATCACGGGTCTATTCCATTCTCTACGATAGAAACTAATGTTATTCCAAAAGAAGGATACTCGGTCAGTAATATAGCCATTCAGTGTATCGAAGGATTATGGATAACAGGGAATTTATATATACCGGACAGTATACAGCAACCTGCTCCTGCGATAATTTCCGCGCAGGGGCATTCGGTTCAGCCTGCCGGAACAAACTGCGGACGTTTTACTGTGTCCAGTCAGGTAATGTGTTCGATGCTTGCCCGTATGAGGGCAGTGGTTTTCAATTACGATATGTTCGCTTACGGAGAATCCGGACTTCATGCCGGATATAAAATTCACAGTACCGGACTCGCGCAATCGATCCAGACTCTCACTTCTCTCCGTATAATAGATTTTTTACAGTCATTGGATTTTGTAGACCCTGAGAGAATCGGTATGACCGGAGCTTCGGGCGGGGGAACGCAGACGTTTATTGCTTCTGCGATCGATGAAAGGATTAAAGTATCGGTTCCGGTAGTGCAACTATCGTGTTATTTCCCTGGAGGTTGCCCTTGTGAGAGTGGAAGGCCTATTCATATTGAAGCCGATCCCAATATAAATAATGCGGTTATCAGCGCATTGACTGCACCGCGCGCCCAGCTTATTGTTTCCGACGGGAAGGATTGGACGCAGACGGTAGACAGGGTGGAGTATCCTTTCATAAAAAGAATATATTCGTTTTACTGTGCTGAAGAATCGGTAAAAAATGTGCACCTTCCTCTGGAGGGACATGACTACGGTCCGAATAAGAGAAGGGCGATGTATGATTTCTTCGCAGAAAATTTTGGGTTGTCGAATCAAGGGCTGTTATCGGACGACGGCCAATATAAAGAAGATGAAATATCCGTTTCGGAATGGACGGAGCTATTGGTTTTTCCGGACGGGAAATTACCGGAGAACCATCTGGACTCTCCGGATGCCATGTATGATGCTTTTATTCGTTCTTCCAGACGTTGACGATCTCGTAAATATACATCTTGTGCACACCGCCTTCTTCGTACCATTTATGGAACTGGTCCGTATCATGGAAATTTTCCGGTTTGAAGAAATCGGAATATATCTTTTTACATTCCAAGATCAGTCCGGCTTCTTTGAAGGTTATGTTTCCGAGTGTCGTTGCCAACGGTGTCAATCCGGCATCTCTTACCTTGCCGGTGTTCCTGCCTGAAACGGTTCCGCATATTTTAAGGGCTTTGCGGTATTTTTCGTTGAAAAACGAAAGGGTGAGGAAGTCGGTTTTTTCTGTGAATTCGAAAGTATATCTTTCAGGACGTATAAGAATGAAAGCGACCGGTTTGTTCCATATGTAACCGAGACCGCCCCAGCTTGCCGTCATCGTATTGAATTTCTCTTTATCGACTGCCGTTACCAGCATCCATTTATCGCCGATCAGTTTTACGACATTTTCGCTTAGTTCCCTCGATTCTATTTTTTCCATTTTATTAATTTATTATTGAGGATCGACATTAATCGATACAGTCAGAGTTTTAAAGGTATCCGTGCGATTAATTTTATCGACCAGACCGGTTATTATTTTTTTTGCTTCGGAAAAAGATTTTTCTTTTTCGATTTTAAGAAGGAACTCGCAGATATATTCGTTCCTGATTTTGTCTATTGCAGGAATGTCGGGTCCCAGTAGCCGCCTGCCGAAAACATGCCTTAATTCTTTGGCAAAAACTTCGGCACCGTGATCCAGTATAGTTTTATTTCTGTTCTTTAACGTGAATGATATCAGACGGCAGAACGGAGGGTATAAAAATCTGTGTCGCTCCATAAGCTGGCTCCGGAACATACCTTGATAGTCGTTGTTCCGGACCTGTACAATTACCGGATGCTCCGGCTGGGAAGTTTGTATTACTGCCGTTCCTTCTGTATTTCTTCTGCCGGCACGTCCCGTGACCTGCATCATTGTCTGGAAGCCTCTCTCCTGTGCTCGGAAATCGGGTATATTAAGCATATTGTCTGCATTCAGAATGGCAGAGAGCGTTACTTTGTCGAAATCGAACCCTTTGGTGACCATCTGGGTGCCCACCAATATATCAGTTTTCCCGGATTCCATATCGGATATTATTTTCCGGAACTGCTTATTATTGGTAGCAGTATCCAGATCGAACCGGTCGATTGCCGCTTCCGGAAACAGGCTCTTTAATTCCTGTTCTATTTTTTCCGTTCCGAATCCCATCGGTTTTATATTGTTAGATCCGCATTTCGTACAGCGATGAGGGATGCTTTCTTTTTTTCCGCAATAGTGGCAGACTAATGATTTATGTGATTTATGATAGGTCATACTTACGTTGCAGTCGGAACAAAAAAATGTACATCCGCACTCCTGGCACTCTATGTAGGGAGAGTATCCTCTACGGTTCTGGAACAGGATGGCCTGGTTTTTTTCAGAGATGGTGCTTTGGATTTCCCTGATTAGTTCGGAGGTGAAATGCGAGATTTTTTCCCCGCGTTTTGAAGCGCGCAGAACATCGGAAATTATGTATTGTATATTGTTGCTGCCATGGTATTTCTCCGTCAGTTCTACAAGCGAATATTTATTGTTCACAGCATTATAATACGATTCTATGGAGGGCGTCGCGCTTCCAAGAATTATATTGGTTTTGAATATTTGTGCAAGTATAACCGCGGAGTCGCGTGCATTATATCGGGGAGCAGTGTCGTTTTGCTTGTAATTGGCGTCATGTTCCTCATCCACTACGATCAGTCCCAGATTATTGAATGGAAGAAAAACCGACGACCTTACTCCTACCACAATTACCGGCTCTCTGTTCCGCTCCAGCATTCTCAGGTAAATTTCTGCACGTATCGTATTATTGATCTTGGAGTGGTAGATTATTATCCGTTCTCCGAAATAATCAGCCAGCCGGGTAATAAGCTGGGAGGTTATAGCGATCTCAGGAAGTAAATACAGTACATCTCTTCCTTGAACGAGGTACCTGTCGATTAAATTAATATATATTTCGGTTTTACCGCTTCCGGTGACTCCGTGTAGAAGAACCGGTTTATTTTCTGAAAAACTTTTTTTTATTTTCTCAAATGATCCGGATTGCATTTCAGTTAACAGAGGCATTTTTTTGCTGATGGAATCTTTTGAAATCGTGCGGTCTAATTTTTTCTCTTCAGCTATGATATATCCTTTTTTTTCGAGGACAGCCAGTGCGGGAAGTTGTGTTCTTTCAAATTTGTTTCTCTCCAAGGCACCGTTTGCTACCAGTAAATCGAAAACTTCGGATTGACGCTTGTATTTTTTTAGTTCTTTGGATTTCTCGTCGATATCGATCTTCGGGTTTATCGAATACCGTAATGTCGTCTTGTATGCAAATTTCTCAGTAAGCTCTTGTTCGTTGCCGGACAGTTTAAGACTCGATGGCAATGCCGCACGATAGACCAGACCTAATGGACACATATAATAACCGGAGATCCAGTTCCACAGGGTCAGCTGCTCCTTAGTAGCGTATATGTGGGTCTCATCCGATACGATTATACTTTTCGTGTCGTAAGAAGGAGCGTTGCGGTGAATCCTGAAAACAATGCCTGTGTAATATTTGTTTTTACCCAGGGGAACTGTTACTCTCGAACCTAACGATATGTTATATCCGTTGGGTACACGGTATGTATATACGCTTCTTATAGCTAACGGCAGGATTATGTCTGCATAGAGTTCCGGCAGTTCCATATCAGCCGAATAAAGTTGTTTGCGTGGCGTCTCCAGACGCAGATTCTTCCTGAATACTTCCTGCATCTTTTATAAGATACATAAAATCAGTCAGGGAAATTATTTTTGTTCCCAACTTTCTAGCTTTGGTTAATTTTGTTTCCCCTGTTTTATAGCCGGCTATAAGATAATCGGTGTTTGAAGAAACTGCACTCAGGTTTTTACCTCCGTTGTCTTCCACAATTTTTTTCAACTCGTCGCGGGAATAATTCTCAAACGATCCGGAAATAACAAAGGATATTCCCTCCAGTATTCTCGATGCCGGTTCTTCCTCGATGAGCTCGAACTGAACGCCGGTATTTTTCAATCTGTTTACCAGAATAAGATTCTCTTCATCCTGGAAAAAAGCGAATATACTGTCTGCTATTTTTTCACCGACTTCCTCAGCTTCCACAAGTTCCTCTCGGGAAGTTTTGAGTATATTGTCCAGGGATTTGAAGTGCTGAGCTATGTTTTTTGCCGTTGTTTCCCCGACAAAACGTATACCTAACGCAAAGAGTACCCTTGGGAACGGGACGCTTCTGGAATTTTCTATACTTTTTATGATGTTATCCGCCGATTTATCCCCGAGACGCGGTAAGACTGAAAGTTGTTCTGCTTTTAAACTGTATAAATCCGCAGGGTCCGCAATCAGTCCGTTATCATAAAGTAATTGTACGGTTTCTTCGCCGAGACCCTCTATGTTCATGGCCCTCCGGCTGATAAAATGTATAATACTTCCGACTATCTGCGTAGGACAATGGTTAACATTCGGACAGTAATGTCTGGCTTCCCCTTCTATTTTTACCAGTCTATATGTACATACAGGACATTTGGTTATGAATTTAACAGGAAGTGCGCCTTCTTTTCTGGCGGACAGATCCACGCCGACGATCTTAGGGATGATCTCTCCTCCTTTTTCAACAAACACCGTGTCTCCTTCGTGGAGATCGAGTAATTTTATTTGGTCCTCGTTATGTAGAGACGCTCTTTTTACTGTGGTACCGGCAAGGCGTACAGGTTCCAGATTAGCGACAGGAGTTATTGCCCCGGTTCTGCCGACCTGAAAATCGACTGACTTAAGTTCTGTTCCTGCCTGCTCCGCCTTGAATTTATATGCTACTGCCCATTTGGGAGATTTAGATGTTGTTCCCAGCTGTCTGCGCAGCGAGTATTTGTTGACCTTTATTACTACACCGTCCGTATCGTATGGCAGTTTATACCGTTCCTTATCCCAATAGTTTATGAAATCGAATATTTCCTCTAACGAAGAACATTTTTTTATCTGCTCCGATACTCTGAATCCCCATTTTTTCGCGGCCATCAGGTTGTCGTAATGGTTGTCCGCCAGGTTATCTCCATGTATGTCGTACATGAATCCGTCGAGTTTTCTTTTGGCCACGACGGAGGAATTTTGTAATTTCAGCGTACCAGCCGCAGCGTTTCTCGGATTGGCGAACAGCGCTTCTCCTGCTTCTTCCCGTTCCTCGTTGAGTTTTTTAAAGGACGAGTAGGGCAGATATATTTCTCCCCGTATCTCGAAATAATCGGGGAAATCGTCGCCCTGTAACTTTAACGGTATGGTTCTGATAGTTCTTACATTCTCGGTTACTATATCTCCGCGGTTTCCGTCCCCGCGGGTTACTGCGCGAAGCAGTTCGCCGTGCTGATAAGCGAGACTTATGGCGGTACCGTCGTATTTGAGTTCGCATACGTATTCCGGTTCTTCGCCGGTTTCCTTTATGATGCGGTTGTGAAAATCTGTTATTTCGTCCTGTGAATAGGTATTTGCGAGCGACAGCATCGGGTAACGATGTTCGTATTGCAGGAACGTGTTGTTTATATCGTTACCCACACGATTGGTCGGAGAATTCTCACTGTAATATTCCGGATATTCTTTTTCAAGGTTCTCCAGTTCCTTTAATAACCGGTCATAATCGTAATCGGTTATTTCCGGATCATTCAGTATATAGTATCTGTAATTATGATAATTAAGCGTGTTTCTTAATTCCTCTATCTTATTTTTCATGATTTTATTTTTCCCACGTAAAATTATAAAAAAGATTGTTTATTTTGCTCCGAACATCGTTTTATGGTTTAGTTTAATAAGTTTTCCAGGGTGTAAATGGCAGGGAAAATGCTTATTACGGCTTAAAAAGTATAGTTATTTTTTCAAACACCTGTTTTCTATAAGCAAATTTTATGTATAATTGCAGAAAATTAGATAAAAAAATGGAATCAAATAGTACGCCAAAGAAAAGAGTAGTAATTAGTTACAAGAATCTATCCCCTGAATTACAGGAGGAGGTAAAGAAAAAATATCCATATGGATATACGGAAAATATGATTCGTATCGATAAAAGTCCTACTGATTTTTTTTATGCTATTATGCTTGAAACCGAAGATACCAGTTATCTGATCAAAGTCGACGTTAAAGTGGACACCGGAGAGGAAGAAGACGAAAAAGATTTTTTTGAGGAGGACATCAGCGGTGCGGAAGAAATCGCCGACACTTCCGACGATTCTGATGAAGAATAGCCGGTAAGTAAAGAATTGTTACAAAACCTTTAGGTTTAATATTTTCAATCTCCATTCTTTGGATTAAGATTTGCTTGAGAATATTAAGTTTAAAGGTTTTTCATTAATAATTCTTTATATTATGAACTCGACCCTTCATGAATATTCAAACGAAAAAATCGTGGTCTATTGGGACCAGAGCAAGTGCGTACACTCGGGAATGTGTCACTACAATCTTAGAAATGTATTCGATCCTGCCTCCAGGCCATGGGTGAAATTGGATATGGCGACGGTCGATGAAATAGTTAAAACTATTGAGAAATGTCCTACCGGAGCCTTGTCCTATGAGCTGAAAGAACATGAAGAATTGGTAAACAATGAATTCATTTTTGGATAAATAGTTATTTTAATGTAGGTTTGCAAAGATATCCGCCAAGAAATCAACACTATGGACTACTCGAATATAATGAACCGTCTTTTTTTACGTGTGAGTGATGAAGACATTAAGAATAAAGTTGAAGAGATCGAAAAGAAACTTTCTTTCAACCGGAATAAGGACGTTTATGAAAAATGTTTTGGATACCTCGATCTGACCTCCTTGAAACCTACGGATAATACGGAATCTATACGTGTATTCGCAAGGAAGGCATCTGAGTTGGGTAAAAATTTTTCCCATCTTCCGAATATAGCTTCGCTTTGTGTTTTTCCTGCATTTGTCGATGTGGCCGGGATCGAATTGGACGATAGTGAAATAGGTATTACCTCGGTAGGAGCCGGGTTCCCATGTTCACAGACTTTTCTCGAAGTTAAGATGCTGGAGTGTGCTATGGCGGAAGAGAACGGAGCTGACGAGATAGATATCGTGATGAACGTGGGGCAGTTTATGGAAGGTAATTACGAGGAGGTCGCGAACGAAATAGAGATAATAAGGCAGGAACTGAGTACTGAGACCTTACTCAAAGTTATAATCGAATCCGGATCGCTGCCCGGATTGTCAGCTGTAAGAAAGGCGTCTGTTCTGGCTATGGCGGCAGGCACGGATTTTATAAAGACTTCGACCGGTAAGAATGATAAAGGCGCTACACCGGAAGCTGTTGTCGTTATGTGCAATGCTATTAAAGATTATTTCGGTGAAACAGGGGAGAAAATAGGAATTAAAATCTCCGGAGGTGTTTCAGATATTGACGATGCGGTAAGATATTACACTATCGTGGAAACGATCCTGGGAAAGGACTGGCTCACGCCGGAGCTTTTCAGGATAGGAGCCTCTAAATTGGGCGACCGTTTGTTGAGCGCGATAGAAGATCGTGAAATCAATTATTTCGGTTAACGGTATTTCTGGTTGTTATCTTCAAGCAATTTCAGATAACTTATATATCTTTCTTCAGCTATAGATACGTTTTCGATGGCTTTTTTTACACAACATCCCGGTTCGTGTGTATGAGTGCAGTTATAGTATTGACAATTGGAGGAGAATTTGAATATTTCCGGGAAATATTTTCCGACTTCGTTTTTTTCAACGTCGACCAATCCGAAACTTTTTATCCCAGGGGTGTCGATGATGTATCCCCCGTCTTTCATTTTAAACATTTCTGAGAAGGTAGTGGTATGCTTGCCTTTGTTATGGTAGAGTGAGATATCTCCGGTTTTAGGCGTTAATGTTTTATCGACAGCGTTTATCAATGTCGATTTCCCTACTCCTGAATTTCCTGAAAATAGATTTATTTTATTCCGAGTGTATTCCCGGAGGTAGTTTATGTTGGTTCCCTCGGTTGCGGATACTTCAATGACAGGATACCCTGCAGATTCGTAAATCTTACGGAAATCTTCCAGTATGGGCTGATAATCTTCATGGGTATAGAGGTCGCATTTATTCAATATTACGACCGCGGGAATATTATACGCCTCTGCTGTCACAAGGAATCTGTCTATGAACTCCGTTGAAGTAATCGGGAAGTTTAAAGTCGCAACCACGAATGCCGTATCGACATTGGCAGCGATAATATGCGCCTCCTTTGATAGGTTGGACGAACGCCTTATTATATAGTTTTTGCGTTCTTCTATTTCCCATATCACGTTGCTTCCGGTTTCATCCGTGTCGAAAAATACCGTATCGCCCACAGCTATGGGATTGGTCGTGCGTATGTCCTTGAGCCTGAGTTTACCTTTTAATTTGCACTCGCATATATTACCGGAATCTTTATCCTCCACATAATACCAACTGCCTGTATTTTTTATGACGATGCCGTTTTTCATAATGAAATGAAGTTCAGTTTATTTTTTAACGTTTCCATCGAAGGAAGTATAGTATACGAGATATTTTCCAATTTGGTGTATATGACTGATTCAGTGAGGTACTTTTCTTCCACGAAATGGGTACTGCGGTTTATATTGTCGAAGATGACCGTCAGTATGGTTAAAATGAATATCATTTTCACGCATCCGATAATCGCGCCACCCAACTTATTTATTAAACCGAGACCTACGAAATTGAAAACTTTATTTATTATCCAGCCTGCTATTCCGATGACCAGCATGGTAGCAGCGATTATTATTACAAAGGATATTTCGGTGGAGAAGGCTGAGGTAATTCCGAGAAATTCGCTGACAGCAGGACTATAGTTTACGGCGAGAATAATGCCGATGGCAATTCCGATCAGCCCCCCCAACTGGAGGATGATCCCGTCTCTAAAACCATGGATCACAGACAAAACCAGCGGGATTATTAAAATGACGTCAGTGATATTCATTGAAAAAAATTTCACTAAATTATGTATTTTATGGATAATAAAAAAAATCCCGCTCGATCACGAACGGGATTTTATTATTTATTGGAACGAAGTCCGCGACATTGGGGTAAGTGTTACGTCTCCCAGAAGCCCGGATGGCGATGTAGGATATTCGGTCAATGCGATATTTGAAACCATATTGATGTTGGTATTTTTGAATATTCTCCATACGATTCCCCGGCGGTCGTAATCCGCAATGCGGTTGGCAGGAAGATTGGTAACTTCTATTTCCAGGGTATTTTTACCCGGTTTCAGGAATTTTCCGATCCTGGCAGAATAAGGTACCGCGTATAGCTTCGTAACAAATTTCCCGTTGACTTTTAACGATGCACTTTCGCGAACATCGCCCAGGTCGATAACCCAATCGTCAGCATCCGTAAGAGGAAGTTCGAACTCTACGGTATAAACCGCTGTTCCCATGTTTTTATCTGCATTTTCAGCAGATAGATCAGTCCATGAACCAAGTGTATCGATATGGAATATTCCATCGATCCGAGGCTGGCTTTCGAGGAATGTAAGGCTCCATCCATTTGTGATCTCCACTACGGAATTTTGTGGAGTGAGGTATTCCCAGTTATCGGTTTTGATATCTTCTTTTTCAAATGTTTTTACAAGCAGCGATTCTCCCGGTTTCAGCTGGAGGTAAACCTGTGTTTGTTCATTTACAGTTCTAACTTTCGCTTTGCCTTTTTCTCCGCTCATAGCATCGAAAATTATCGCTGATTTTGCATCAGTTCCGATATTTACCCATCCGTCTACGGTGTTGTTCGCCAGCATCGTAAAGAAATATATCTTGCCTTTGTCATAGCTTCTTCTGATGAATTGTCCGCCGTATTGATTTGCGAACGATTCGCTTTTTACTCCTGTTGTAGCGAGAAGTTCAGGAAGGTTGTTTCCTGTGATGACCTCTCCTTTGCCGAATTTGGTTACGGTAGTTTCGCCGAACGAGTTGATTTCCGGAAGTCTCATTATTGTTTTTTGCATTTCGTTTCTTCTGTCTTCCAAGTCGCTGAGTCCCGGAACATCTTCAGGGAAGCGGTCGGAGAAGATGATCTTAGCACCTTTTTCCGTGAGATCAAGAAGTTTTTCGAGTGTTTTTTCAGGCATCAGTTTCGTTGCAGGAAGTATAAGGGCTTTATATTCCGCTCCACCGGATGTAACGAGTTCCCCGTTTTTAACTTCGAGTGAATTGATGAACGCATCGGAAATATAGTCGATGTTATACCCTGCGTTGAGGATATCCATTACGACTTTGTTGAATTCCGGAATCATATCCACTAATCCGTGGATCACGAACATCATGTAAGGGCCGGATTTATGGTAATCGTTCCATATATCGAAGATTGGGAAATACAAAAGAAAATCATTGTCCGATTTGCCATGTTGAAGGAACGACTGACATCTTGCGATATAAGCGAAGAACGCATCCGCATCCTTCCAGATAGTATTGGTGGGAGACATATTTATCGACGCGTAGAATTTCCAGCCCGGCCATTCCGCATCTTTAGGAGAATATGGTGTACCATGGAAGAATACATGATTAACACCTGATGCGAACAACTGGTCTATCTCCGGTTTACACTGCGACAACGATGTGCGGAAGTGCTCGGTGAGCCATGTGAAAGTTTCTGCTGAAGTCAGTGTTTTACCTGTAATGTTGGCACCCGATGAAGCGAATTTAAGAACCATTGGATTGGAGTCATTCGTTTTCATTCCGCGGTCCATTCTGAGTCCAGGGATATCGAATGCCGTACGTCCGAAGGTTTCGCACTCCGGTATATCTACGGATGCATAAATATCAACGAGATTACCCGGTGATCCGTGCGACTGGTTGCGGATCAATGAACCGTGGCTGTGCGCCCAGTCTTTCCAGGGTGTAATAAAATTATCCATAAGCATTTCGAACAGAGTAAGCCTGTAGTCCGATATCACGCGCTGAGACATTTCATCCCTGCCTCTACCCTGGAATTCTGGAATATAATTCTCTAATTTATAACCGCGTCTTTTCTCGAATTCATCAAGGAATGCGTATGTCCAGTTTGCTTCGTATACCTCGTAAGAGTCGTTGAAGAATGCACGAGGGTAGGGCGCATTGCTTTTCTCGAACGCCTCATCGAATTTTTTCAGGTATTTTTGTATAGGTTCTTCCGCCAGATGGTCGAGCACCCATCCTTCTCCTCCCGGAGCAGCACGTTTCACTTCCTGTCTGGTTTTACCGTTGAACAAAGCGTAGACCGTCCAGTTTGATCCTGCCGGAGCGATCCAGTCCAGATTTCCGTCTGAGAAGTTTGCAGTTATGTCCAGAATATCGCCGTTATCGGAGTAGGCCATAACCTTATCTATAGTAGCATTTCTTGCCGGAATATCTCTTGGCCGATCTAACGGAACGATCTTTTTGTCTACTGATCTACCTCCTTCGACTTCGACCTTTTGAATGATAAGTTTTGTAGCGGCATCCTCGATAGAAACATCAGGGCCTCCGAACGGCCATCCCGCACCATTATTCATATCTACGATCATTCCCAGTTTTTCGGCCTCGGCAACAGTGTGTTTGTATACTTCCATCCATTCTGGAGTGAGATAATCGATATCGTTTTCTTCATTGCCCATTACTCCGTATATAGGAGTAATCTCGACGCCGCCCATGCCTGCAGCGCTGTAAAGTTCGAGATTGTAGGTAAGATTTTCTTTGTCTACCGCGCTTCCCAGCCACCACCATCTTGTGAACGGTTTGTGAACGGTTTCGATTTCATACCACTGCGTTTCGTCGACAACGGTTCCTTCCCGCTGTTGGCACGAGAATAACATTACCGCCGCGGCAACGATTAATAAGTTAAGTTTCTTCATTTCAGTTAGATTATTTTATTTGTTTGAGTATTATTTTTTTCATGGGTAAGCTATTTTGAAACAGAGATATTTTCTACATTTTCAAAGTCTATTTTTTCACCGCTTGAGGTTGCGGCGGTGAAATTTTCCATCGTCCAGTTCTCTGCATTTTTTATTGTCCCGGGTCTGATGCAAGTGATATGGACATCTGTAAAATGAAAATCGGTTAGTTTTTTCCTGTCAGATCCGACAGCGATTATTGCGGTGCCTGCATCATTCGCATTGACGCTGGCAATGTTGATATTCAGGAAATCAGGAATACCTTTCTCATCGCTAACTCTTTCGGATAAAGTTCTCCATGCCGGGGAGATACTGTCTGTATCGTAAATTTCGGGAAAATTAACAGTTGTAAGTGTGTCGATCCTGAATACAAGCGGATTTTCTACCTTATTTAATACAACTTCGTCGATGTATATGTTTTCGATTGTGCCTCCCTGTCCCAGATCGCTCGTGATTCTGATTCCGGAACCGGTTCTTTGTCCAGTAAGATTGTAAATTACGATATCGTTTATTCCGCCGGAAGTGTTGCCAAGGGTCAATAGACTGTGGCTGTCCTCGGCAGTGCTGTTCCGTATTATTACTCTTTCGGTAGCCCGGTTTATACGAAGTCCGTCGTTCCCGCGCCCCGCCTGGAGATAAAACCCGTTTATGGTGTTGCTGACTATGGTGTTTTCGACAAGGACGTCAGTTGATGAATCGATAATGATCCCATTGGACAAGGGGACGGAGGAAATATCGTTATCGTAAAGGACCAGACTGTCTGCTGTTATGAACTGGGAGTAAAGAATATGTGCGGATGTTAATCCGGAATTTATTATCGTGATATTCTTTAATGTAACGTTGAGCGAGTTCTGAATCAGTATTTCCTTTGGTCTGACGATTTCATATTCGATAATATGGTCAAGGCTTTTTTTTCGATATTCTTCGCGGAGTTCGACGTAATAATTGCGGAATGCATTCCCACTCCCGTCCAGAGAACCTTTGCCGCTAACTGAAGCATTGTTCTGGTCGATTATGTTAATTACTGCAGAGGGCCATGGAAGCTCTATCCCTTCGACCCTTGTAACAATAAACGGATAATCGTTAATGTCTTCACTGGCTTTTAATATCGCATTTTCGTTAAGATATAAATTGACTCCCGATTTTAAATAAATGGAACCGGTAAGATAGGTGCCGCTGCGTAATTCCACGGTTCCTCCTCCGTTCTCGGCACATTGGTCTATTAGTCTCTGTAAGATGGATGTGTTGAGGGTTTCGCCGTCGCCTACGGCGCCGTACTCATCGGCGAAATACACTCTATCATTATCAGGGAAAATTTGCGCCCCGACATTTTTTTCCCATCCGAAATGTTTTATCGATTCACTGATAGTGCTTTGGCATGAAATAAATGAAAAACACAGGATATGGAATAATAATATATGTAAACTTTTTCTCATAATATTATTATATACATAATCATACCAAAGATATGAAATAAAATGACATAGGAGATTAAAGGATCATTAACGACGCTTCTTTTAGTAGTGAGTCAATATCAATGTTGTGATAAAATATCCGCAGCAGAACCCCGCCAATACCTGCCAGAAGTTATGTTTTTGCAGGTATAATCTGGATGTCGCCAAAGCGCCTGCGCCTGCGATGAATAAATATATCATTCCCGGAGTATAGCCGTAATTATGGAAATTCAGGAAGATTATAAATGCAATCATTCCTCCCATGGCTGTCATATGGAGGCTTATCTTCCAGAAGAAATTTATTATCAGGCATACGACCACGGATATTACCGCAGCCCATAGTAACTGGTTGAGTATGTGTAGGATGTTATTTCCGGTAAGATAATAAGAACAAAGCATGTACCCGATCGCGACGATCAACAAAGGGATCACCCGGTCCGCTCTGGTGGAAAGGGTAAGGCTCTTTATGACATTTATTTTGTATAATAAAAAAATAGTGACAGCCGGAATTATGATGGTTGAAATAGCGGCGAGAAGTACTATATTTATCTTGATCTTCTGGTAAATGATACTTAAAAACGTATTGCCGAAAAATAATATAAGAATGCCGTATAGCGGCAAAATGAACGGATGAAAAATAAATGAGATCACCTTTGCGAGAAAGGTGATCGCTCTTGTTGTCCGATCCGTATAATGTTGGTCGATTGTATTTTGTTCTGCTTCCACAATAATATTTAAATCTGTTTTCTGAGTCGGGCAACGGGTATACCTAACATTTCGCGATATTTCGCTACGGTCCTGCGTGCGATATGATACCCTTTCTCATTCAATATCTCCATAAGGGTCTCGTCCGTCAAAGGTTTTCTTTTGTTTTCGTTGTCGATGCATTCCTGTAGAATCTTTTTGATCTCATAGGATGAAACCTCCTCTCCGGATTCGGTCTGCATCGCTTCGGAAAATAGTGTTTTCAGAGAAAATATTCCGAAATGAGTCTGTATGTATTTGCTATTAACCACCCGGGAAATCGTTGAAACATCCAGTCCCGTAATGTCGGCTATATCCTTGAGTATCATCGGGCGGAGCTTTGTCTGGTCACCGTCTACGAAATAATCCTTCTGATACTCCAGTATAGCTTTCATTGTCTGAAGCAACGTGTTGTGTCTCTGTTTTATAGCCGAAATAAACCATTTAGCCGAATCTATTTTGTGCTTGACGAACTGCACAGCTTCCTTGTCGCTCTCGGATGCCCGGTCGCCCTTCGCAGCCATATCCCTGATCATGTTCAGGTATTTGTTGTTGATCTTTATTTCCGGAACATTCGAATGGTTAAGTACCAGGTCGAATTCACTGTTCTGGTAATCCAGTATAAAATCCGGAGTTATATGCGGATTTATGCTGGAATTATCTCCGGTATATAAATTTCCCGGACGAGGGGAGAGTCTTACGATCTCGTCGATGGCATCCCTGAAATCATCGATGGAAATATTCAGCGTCGAGATCAATTTCTCGTAATGTTTTTTGGTAAACTCGTCGAAATAATTTATTACGATCTCTCTGGCAACCATTAAAGGTTTTGTAATCAATGTCCGTGAATTAAGTTGCAGCAACAGGCATTCCTGTAAAGTACGTGCGCCGATACCCGCCGGTTCCAGTTCCTGAATGATCTTGAGAACCTTTTCGATCTCTTCCTTGTCCGTGTCGACGCCTGTACTGAATGCTATGTCATCGACAAGGCACTCTACTTCCCTTCTCAAATATCCGTCGTCGTCAAGACTGCCTATTATATATTCGGCGATAACGCGCTCCTTTTCATCGAGGATGCGGTAGTCCAACTGTTCTTTAAGGTATTCATGAAAGGACAGTCCGTTGGATATATAAACATGGGTCTTGGTCTCATCCTTGGAGTAATTATTCGCGTAATACTTATAATTGGGAATATCTTCGTCTTTTATATAATCGTCCACCGAAACATTTTTAGGTTCTTCTTCCTCTTCCTGTTTCACTTCCACATCTTCATCAAGAACAGGATTTTCTTCTATTTCCTGTTTTATACGCTGCTCCAGTTGTAATGCGGGAAGTTCCAGAAGTTTTATCATTTGTATCTGCTGAGGAGATAACTTCTGCATTAATTTTTGAATGCTGCGCTGATTTAATGTTGACATCTTATATAATTTAAGTTAGACTTTTCCTTAGAATTCCGCATTCTTAGGTGTGCGCGGGAATGGGATCACGTCTCTTATATTTGCCATACCTGTCACGAATAATAATAACCTTTCGAAGCCGAGGCCGAAGCCGCTGTGCGGTGCCGTACCGAACCTGCGGGTATCCAGATACCACCAAACGTCTTTCTCCGGAATTCCCATTTCCTCGATACGGGATATTAATTTGTCGTAACTCTCCTCTCTCTGCGAACCTCCGATAATTTCCCCGATTTTTGGAAATAGCACATCCATGGCGCGGACAGTCTTCCCGTCATCGTTCTGTTTCATGTAAAATGCTTTTATTTCCTTCGGATAATTTGTCAGAATAACCGGTTTTTTAAAGTGTTTCTCAACTAAGTATCTTTCGTGTTCGCTTTGGAGATCGAGACCCCAGCTTACCGGAAATTCAAATTTCACACCAGAGTTTTTCAAAATCTCAATACCTTCGGTATATTCGAGCCTTATAAAGTCGCACTCGATAACAGATTTAAGTCTTTCGATAAGAGTTTCATCGTACATTTTCTGAAGGAACTCCAAATCATCGATACAGTTATCCAGCGCATATTTTACTAGATATTTTATAAAATCTTCCGCAAGATCCATGTTGTCTTCGATCTCATAAAATGCCATTTCGGGTTCGATCATCCAAAATTCTGCAAGGTGGCGTGGCGTATTGGAGTTTTCTGCCCTGAAAGTCGGACCGAAAGTATAGATTTCGGATAATGCCATGGCACAGAGTTCTCCTTCAAGCTGACCTGAAACCGTAAGGTTGCACTGTTTGCCGAAGAAATCTTCTGAGTAGTCTATAGTTCCGTCTTCTTTTCTAGGAGGATTGTTCATATCCAGAGTGGTTACTACGAACATTTCTCCAGCGCCTTCGCAGTCGGAACCGGTGACTATCGGCGTATGCAGATATTTGAAACCGTTGTCGTTGAAATAATTATGGATAGCAAAAGCCATGGCATGCCTTATCCTCAGAACAGAGCCGAACGTGTTTGTTCTCGGCCTCAGGTGTGCGATCTCACGCAGGAATTCAAGAGAGTGTCCTTTTTTCTGTAAAGGATATTTTTCCGGATCGGCTGTTCCATAAATCGTTATATTATCGACTAGAACTTCTACCGGCTGTCCGGAGCCTGCCGACTCGACAAGAGTACCTTCCGCTTTTAGGCATGCTCCAGTGGCTATAAGTTTTAAAGTCGATTCGTCGAAATTCGGAACATCGACGACAAGCTGTATATTATGTATGGTAGAACCGTCGTTAAGAGCAATAAACTGGATGTTTTTATTTCCACGTTTGGTTCTTACCCATCCCTTTACTACGATTTTTTTATCTGTTTCTTTCGATTTTAATAAATCCGAAATTTTAATTCTTCCTCCTCTTGTCATTTCTATATCTCTTAATTTGTTGTTTGCGAATATTCTTCCCCATTTTTGATTAGGGTTATTTTGTATTGAGGTTCACAATTCAAGGTTCTTCCCATGTCGAAAATAACGGTATCCTGCCCGACGAGATCGTAATCATCCATTCTTATGATAGTTTCGCTTCCGCCAGCTTTTGTCTGATAAGGACATTTCGACGAATATAATACCGGAGAGTCGATCTCATATCTGAATCTCGTGTCGTATACGGTTCTTCCTCCTGACGTGGAGGTTTTATCTGTTTCCATTTCGAATTCAGCACCTGAGATTAGGGATGCATAATCGAGTCCGTCTTTTGTTTGCTTTATATTGACTTTCAGGTACCAGTCGCAGAAGAGGGATTCGGTAATAAAACGCATGTATATCCTGTCTGCATTGATGGACCACTGCTTATCTCCCGTATTGGTGATAGTATACTTTCCGTTCGTAATTTTTTCTTCCACAAATCCGTATAGTTCTTTCTGAACTATGTACGGATTATCGTCGTCAGTTTTAATACTCCAGACAGCGCCTTCCGAGTTAAAGTCTTGTCCGTGCGTATTAATAGTCAGACGTCCGTATCTCGCCAGGTCGTTATCCGGTGCTTCCTGCGGATTGAAATCCAGTATGTATTCATTTCCGTCTTTTGTCAGTGTCAACCCTTTCAAGAGATTATCTTTTGTGTCCTGACTCGTTTCGTTCAAATATATATTCAGCCTGTACGCTATATTGAATGGGTCCATAACCAGATCATTCTGTAAACTTACCAGAAGGTACCACTGCTGGTAACTGTGAAAACTATCGTTATCGTCATTTTTGTTGCTAAGACACGAAGATAAGAACAGAATTGAAAGTAAAGCTGGAGTAATAAGTTTTTTCATAATTAAAACCTCTAATTTTTTAAAGCCCAAAGTTATTGTTTTTTATTATCATTTCAATGATTTTTCCTATTTATATAATCGTAAGAGCCTATATTAGGACAATAATCATTTTGGGATAAAACGGATTAATCCGTTTATTATTTTACGGGGCGGAGAATGTACAGGAATGTAAAATAAAAAAGAAGTATGTCGAACATACTTCTTTTTTATAGCTTTAAGAAAATCTGTATATAAAATGTATACTGAATTATCCTAAAATCGTGACATTTACAGCCTGCTCGCCTTTTTTACCTTCGTCAACGTCAAACTGTACTTCTTGTCCTTCTTCAAGACTGCGGAAGCCTTTTTTCGCAATACCTGTGTAGTGTACAAAAATGTCACTTCCTGTTTCGGTTGTGATAAAGCCGTAACCTTTTGCTGTATCAAACCATTTTACTGTTCCTTTCATAAAAAAAATATTAATAAAATAAATACAAGACAAAGGAACGAAAAAAAATTTAATAAATAGTTATTTATTTGTTGTTTTTTACAAAAAAACTTTTAATGACCTAAAAAAGACCGTGAAAATTACAATTTTGACAGAAAATCGATAAGATCGATTCCATCCGGATAATCAAGTAATTCGGGTTCCTGTGCAGTCCCGTAGTTGACAGTATCGCGCGTCAATTTAATATCGGAAACTATACATTGAATATTTTCCCGGTTTTTATCTATAAACTTATTGACTTCATCCATGTGATTATATCTCATGTATTTTATATCCGGCAGGTTTCCAGGTTCTCCGTCAGAGTAGGGGGTAAGTGTGTAGGAACCGAAATCGTAAAAATCCGTTTTATTCATTTTTAAAATGGATTTATGGAGCTTAAGCCTAGAGCGGTATTTATGGTGTTCAGGGATTGCTGTTGCATGATTAAGTTTATTTATATCGTAATCCTCGGGAATAAGAATGCAGCACACGTTTCTGCACCCCATGCCGTAATAACTTAAAATGTCTTTTTGCAGCATTCCGATCTGCTCTGGTGTTTCCTTGCCGGTTATAACAGCTATACTGTATCTGGATTTTCGGAAAATATGTTTGATATTTCCGTACATATATTTAAAATATCGGTTGGTGTTAGAGCTGCCCGTGGCTATGACGCTGTCTATATGCAGATTATTTGAGAAGGAAGATATCGGAATCGCAGGATTTATTTTTTGTAGTTGATCGATAGTGAAATCCATGAGACGGTAATCCTTGGACGATAGTTTAACAATACAATTATGTCCTGATGCCAGTACGCATAACATATCGAAAAAACCGACCATAGGAATATTCCCTGCCATGATTACCAGTACGTTTTTTTGGGATAATTCGGGATAATCATACATTTTTGCCCATTCGTAAAGTTTCTCGCGACTGAGCATTTTTTTGCATATATTTTGTATGGATTCCCTGATCGATTCTTTTGCGAACCATGGATTGTCGCCTATGGCTTTATTGATTACGGATGTTAGGACCGGATCGTTTTTCTCCAGAAATTCCGGTAGCTGTTGCCCCAGTATCACAAATTCCTCAATGTATTTCATATTGTCAAAATAAAAAACAAAAATATATATTAATTATTTATTCTGTTTTTATTCTTTTTATAAAAAATGCTGTATCTTTATACAACAAAAATCTCTAAAAATATACTGTTAGTCCTAATAGGAGAAAAATCATTAATTCATATTTTAATGCAGGAAAACGAATTAAATAAAAAATCTCTTGCCGAGCTCAAGGAAATTGCAAAAAGCTTAGGTATCAAGGGGAATTATAAAAAAAAGGAATTTATTGAACGGATAATCGATGTATCTTCTCCGGAACCCAAGGTCATAGATTCTGAAATAAAGGAAATAGAAGAGGAAAAACCTATTGTTGATGTGAAGCAGGAACATTCGCATCCTGCGAATAATGATAAGTCTTCTGAGCGCGGTAAAAGAAAAAGAATTTCAAAAGAAAAAAATACTCCGGTTGATAACAGAAATGAACCGGACCATTCGGAAGTTGACGTAAAAAAACAGCCTGAAGTTGAGAAAAAGCAACCCGAATCAGATAAAAAGAAACAACCTGTTCCAACTCCTGCTCCTCCGGTACAGGATAGTCAGACGTCGCCTCATAAACACAAAGAGGCAAGAGATGAATATCTTGGAACGATCGAGGCTGAAGGAGTATTGGAAGTGATACAGGATGGTTACGGTTTCCTGAGGTCTTCGGATTACAATTACCTTAATTCGCCTGACGATATTTATGTTTCTCCGTCACAAATCAAAAGATTCGGCTTGAAACTCGGAGATACAGTAGAAGGTATAATCCGCCCTCCGAAGGAAGGTGAAAAATATTTTCCGCTTATCAATATTACACGGATCAATGGATTATCGCCTGATGATATAAGGGACAGGGTACAATTCGAATTTCTGACCCCGTTGTTTCCCGATAGAAAATTTAATATAACAGGAAACGGACACAATAATATTTCCACCAGGGTCATAGATCTTTTTGCCCCGATTGGCAAGGGGCAGAGGGCGTTGATCGTGGCACAGCCTAAAACTGGTAAAACGGTACTTCTTAAATCGATTGCAAACGCAATTGCAGATAACAATCCGGAAGTTTACATGATAGTACTTCTGATTGACGAAAGACCGGAAGAAGTTACCGATATGGCTCGCAGTGTTAAAGCGGAAGTGATAGCTTCCACGTTCGATGAACAGGCTGCAAGACACGTAAAGGTTGCTGAAATGGTGTTGGAAAAAGCTAAAAGAATGGTGGAGTGCGGACATGACGTGGTAATCTTACTTGATTCTATAACGCGTCTTGCCAGAGCATATAATACGGTACAGCCTGCTTCAGGCAAGGTTTTATCCGGTGGTGTCGATGCTAATGCCTTGCATAAGCCGAAACGCTTTTTCGGAGCGGCAAGGAACACGGAGGAAAAGGGTTCCCTTACTATTATTGCAACAGCTTTAATCGACTCCGGTTCTAAAATGGACGAAGTTATTTTTGAAGAATTTAAAGGAACTGGAAATATGGAACTTCAACTGGATCGTAAATTATCGAATAAAAGGATATATCCAGCTGTCGACCTTACTGCGTCGAGCACCAGACGCGACGATCTTCTTCTGGACAAGGAAGTGTTGCAGAAAATTTGGATACTTCGCCGCTATCTTGCGGACATGAATTCTGTAGAAGCTATGGAGGAATTGAAGAAATACGTGGACGGTACACGTTCCAATGAAGAGTTTCTTATCACTATGAATAAATAATGACTTTTAATGAAAAGACATTAATTGTTATATGCGGACCTACGGCATCCGGTAAGACAGATGTAAGCATCGAACTGGCACAAAGGTTCGATACCCATATTTTGTCGTGTGATTCACGGCAGTTTTATAAAGAAATTCCAATAGTCACAGCTGCTCCGGACCAAGAGCAGCTGTCTTTGGTTCCGCATCATTTTATAGGCAATAAAAGCATACAAGATTTTTATTCGGCTGGAGATTTTGAAATCGATGCACTTAATCTGCTTGACAGGCTATTTGCTGAAAAGGATTGTGTCGTAATGACAGGCGGCTCGGGGCTTTATATCGATGCGGTGTGTAACGGGTTCGATGCTGTTCCTGATGCCGATTTGAAGGTGCGAGAGCGTCTTAATAAGATATATGATGAACATGGTCTCGGTAAGCTTCTGGAAGACCTTCAGCAACGCGATCCGGAATATTACGGGGTAGTAGATAGAAATAATCCCCAAAGGGTGATCCGGGCACTGGAAGTCTGTATAAGTACTGGACATCCCTATTCAGGGTTGAGGAAAGGAAATAAAAAAGAGAGACCTTTTCGTATTACAAAATTTTGTCTTGACATTCCCCGGGAGTTACTATATGAAAGGATCAATAAACGTACGGAGATAATGATTGAAAATGGTATGGTGGAAGAAGCGCGGTCAGTTTTTAAATATAAATACCTTAATTCCTTGCAAACTGTTGGTTTTAATGAACTCTTCGATTTTTTCGAAAAAAAAACGACTATGCTACGGCAGTGGAATTGATTAGAAGAAATACCAGAAGATACGCCAAAAGACAAATGACATGGTTCCGGAGGGATAAAGATATTATCTGGGTCAGGACATTAGAGGAAATAATTGAATATTTGAAAAAAAGCGGCGCTTAGCCGCTTTTAATCTGTTAATATAGACCTCTTTCAGTTACTTTTTCATAATATTTATATGTGTTTTTTCTTTTCGCCGTCTTTTCATGGTTTAGAATATTATCTTTTCTTATGTAATAAGAGGTTCTTACCTAATCGATAAGAATAGATAAAGGATCTATTCCTTGTTCCATTGCTTCTTCGAAATACTTATAAGTATCTTTACGTTCATAGTAATTTCTCGTACTTTCCGGCAACTCATCTTCTTCCATATCATAGAACATTGGTTTGGCCTCCAGAAATCTGTAGTGGCCCCATACGAGGGCTATGATATAATTAGATTCGACTTTTTTCCCATCATCGACGGCAGGTTTCCATTTGGGTGATTTTTTCAATAAATTGGTAAATCCATGATAAACTTCATTATTCAGTGATCCGTCGTCTACGGATAATGGTTTTATCTCAGATAAAACTCCGTTATCGTCTATTACTATATGGGACAATAAATGCCCTCTGTTAGCCTCGCTCAGGATCATTGAAGTGTTGAAAAAATATCTGTATTTGTTCCGGATCCATTTACAGAATTTCCCTTCGTCTCCTTTTTTAAATAACGGAGGCTGCTGAACCTGATCGAATGACGTATCCTCATCTCCGAATGACATATAAGCATCCGATATAAAGAAGTAACATTCCCTGCCTATTGATATCGGAGCTCTATGGGTATTATCGAATCCGATTATCCCCGGTGACTTATCTTTGCTGTCGAAATCCAATCTGGAGAGTTCCGCATCCATTTCGCTAATTTTGGATTTGTCGAGTTTTACAGCGACGAGGTTCTTGTCCAACGTCATATTTTTAGTTTTCTCGAAGCTGATCTTATATTTAAATCCTGCGTCGGGAGTGTTTATTTTTTCGGGTTTTACGCCGCTCGAAAAAATAATAATAGAAAAGAGTAATAAGAGTTTTTTCATAAATTTTAAAGGTTGAGAGCAGGTATTAAAGGTCAGTCGATCATTATATAAAGCGGATCCCACCCCTCTTCAAGCGCCTGCTGATATAGTTTATAATTGGCGTTTTTCGGATCGTCAAGGTCGTCGTCTATGAGTCTGAAATGACCCCAAACCAAAGCGATTATATAATTGGACTCGACTTCCTGTCCGTTCTCTTTCGCCGGCTTCCATTTTGGCGAACGTTCGAGAAGGTTGAAGAATCCGTTAAAAATTTCCTGGTCGAGCGATGAATCGTCCACGGTTAAAGGTTTGATATCTGATAAATTCCCGTATCTGTCTATAGTTATATTAAAAATCAGGTTTCCCCGGTTAGCGTCGCTTAATATCATAGATGAATTGAAGTAGTCGAACTTATAATTTTTTTTGATCCATTTACAGAATTTTGCTTCGTCGCCGCCTTTGAATTTGGGCGGTACCCGTACCCTGTCGAAAGCATTGGTTTCTTCATCTATACAGGTATAAGCGTCTGATATGAAGAAATAACACGCACGGTCAATAGAGAAGGGTGAAACCTGTCTGTTATTGATATCCATTTTTGCCAGTCCGGCAATGAGTTTGCTGTTGCTGCCATGCGTTAGCTTCTCATTTGCAAGTGAAATATCCACTCCCGTGGACTTTTGTTTCTCGAACTTGATTTTATATTTGAATCCCGCATCCGGAGAGTCTATTTTTTCCGGTTTACTTGCACTGCAGAATAATAATAAAATTCCTACAAATATTATATGCTTTTTCATAATTAAAAATTTATTAAACTTTTTAATAAAAATAGGAATTTTATTTTTTATTATTTAATACTACTCATAATAATTTATTCATCGAAATCTTTGTACGGATCGTATTCGGACTTCCTTATTGGTGAATTTCGTTCGTACCGAGGGAGATATCTTTGTCGTAATAATTTTTTTCTTTTGGACTGAGGTTGGGCGATGTATAGGTTCGGAAATGACCCCATGTGATGGTTATTAAATATTTGGAACTGATTATTTCTCCGTTGTGGATCGCAGGTTTCCATTTCGGGCTCTCATGAATATTTTTTAAGAAACTGCCGGAAACTTCACCGTTATAAAAATTATCGTCTAAATTCAATGTTTTAATTTCGGATATTTCTCCTTTTTCGTTTATAACTATTTCCTAAATAATATGTCCCCTTACATCCCTGTCAAGTGTAAATGACGAATTTATTTTGAATTTATTTTTCTTTAATAGCCAATCGATAAATTGAGATTCGTCCTTTCCCTTGAAACGTGGGCCTACTTCCGCAATTTCAATTATGGTATCATTAGTAAAAGCATCCGATATATATACATATTTTTCCATACCTACACCGATTGGTGCTGGCTCCACTTTTCTAAAAAAATCTTTAGGGTCGCTTTTTACCCGGACTCTAATTAAAACTTCCTGCCCGGAGTTTTCGTCCGTCTCAGAAATTTGTCTTTCAAAGATCTGCCGGTGGGTTTCGATTGATCCCATGTATTTAAATTCTGCATCCGAGTGGTCGATCTTTTCGACTTTCACCGTGCTCGCACAGGAACACATTGTAAATAATAAAATGTATAATAAAATATTATTGTTCATAGTAGTGCATAATTGTCAATGTTTTTATTTAAAATCCCTGAAAGGGTCGTATTCGTAATTCTCGTCTTTTTTCAATCTATTTACTGTTTTAACTTTTGGAATTGACTTCAGCAAGACTTTATCCCTGTCGCTGATATCGAAAAGCGGATTATATGTTCTGTAGTGTCCCCATGTGATAGCTATAAGGTAATGAAATTCCACGTTTTTTCCTTTGTGAAAAGCCGGTTTTGTCTGGGGACAAGTGTACAGTGTATTAATAAATGCATTTGAGATTTCCCCATCGTAGAACTCGTCGTCGATGCTCAGGACATCGATCGATTCTATCCAGCCTGTATCGTCGAATCCGACCTGAAGTAATAAATGTCCTCTGCATTCCCTGCTTAATATTAATGCCGGATTTATCCTGATATTAGAATTTTCGAGGAACCACTTCAGGAATATTTTTTCATTGGATCCTCCAAAAAATCGAGGAGTTTTCTGTACTATCTCGACAATAGAATCCCTGGTGTAGCAATCCGACAGGAAAATATTTTTTTCAATTCCCACTCCAATAGCAGACTCCTTGACTTTAGAAATATTTTTAGGATCGATAATGGTTTTTTCCTTTGTATCCAAACCAGATCCTTCGTCCATTTCTGCAATTTGTTTCTCGAACAACTGCCTGTGGCTATCCATATATGCCATATATCTGAATCCTGAATCCGAATGGCTCGTCTTTTTTACTTTGATTTTAGTGCTTCCGCAAGCCGTTGCCATAAGAAGCACGGATAAGATAATTATATTTTTCATAATAAAAAAGTATTGTAGGTTATTATGTTTTGTTGTTACCAGTATGCGCCTCCGAAGATCATTCTTCCCCTTTTATTGTTTACCCTGTAATGTCCCCATACGACTCCCATTATATATTTGGTGACAGCCGGTTCACCTTCATGCCTTCCCGGCGTCCATTGGGGTGAAGATAGAAGGGTCGCGGTAATGCTGTTATACATTTCGCTGTTAAGGGGATCGTTATTTACTAGCGTAACAAGGGATAAATTTCCGTTCTTATCGATATAAACTTCCCATATAATACTTCCACGGTAAGCGGAATTTATTACCGGTGTAGGGAACTTGAAGTCATTTTTTTTAGCGACCCATTGGGTGAAATGTTCTGCACTCTCACCTAAAAACAGGGGTGGGACGTCGATATGATCCACAATGGAATCATTGAGATTTACGTATGTGTATGGATCCGAGATGTAAAAATATACCTCCATAGATACGTTGAAGGATTTATGGAACTGAACATGCAGGTTCTTATTTGCAGGGTCCTTTAATTCTTCTTCCGGCAACGATTCCAAATATTGCTTGAGGCTTCTTTCCGTGGAGGAATTTATCCTCTCGAAACGTGTCCGGTACCGGAACGCGGAATCGGGATGGGTCAGTTTTTCCGTTTTCGGACCGCATCCTGTTAGTATTAAAAATATAATTATATATAATACCGCCGTTTTCACTGCTACTATTAATAATATCTATTATAATTGGCTTACTATGTTTATCGTCCCTGTAGTGTCCCCAGACTAACCGTGCCAGCTATTTGTTTATACAATTTCCCCGTTATCCATTGGGGCCGTCAGTTGATTGGGTATATATTCGTCCTTGGCCCTTATCTTTGTAATATATTTAAATCCGGCATAAGGATGTTTTAATACCGTGGTGTTAGGCGTACACGATGTTATAAACAACCCCATAAAAATGTATTTTATTAATTTTACTCGTATCCAATTTAAATTAATTATCTATAAGTTACTTTTCCGCTGATATCTATTAATTTTTGTTTACCCGACTGACCGACTACTCTGTAATGCCCCCATACCAATGAAACAAGATATTTCGCATCGACCACCTCTCCATTGTCCATTCCCGGTTTCCATCTGGGTGATTTGGTAAAAAGTGCTGCCAATTGTTCAGGTATATATTCGTCTTCTGAAGTTATTCTTGTTCCCAGTACTTTATGGGTTAATGAGCCGTCTTTTCCTATAGTCACCTCCATGACGATATTTCCGCGGTAATCCGGATCGAGTATTGTAAGGTCAGGCGGAAATTTAATATCATTTTTTTTGAGTATCCATTTGGAGAATTTTTTTTCGTCTCCGTTTTTGAATCTGGGCGGAATTTCTACTTTATCGACTAAGGAATCTATTCCGTTTATATATGTATAAGCATCGGAAATATACAGGTAAACCTCCATTGATATATCGTTGAATACCTTAAATTGAGATATATAATGATTTCGTAGCTTCCTGTTTTCATAGACGTCTTTTGGCAATGATGCCATATAACGTTCCAAATTATCCTGGTTGGTAGGGTTAGGTCGGTCCATCCTTGTAACATATTTAAATCCTGCATCCGGATGTGCGATTACCTCTGTTTTGGGAGAAACGGCACATGACTGGATGCAGAACAATAAGGAGAAAAGAGTAATTAAATTCCGCATAAATAAAAACTTTCTGTAAGTTTAAAACGAAATAAACCTACAGAAAGTTACATTTAAAGCGAAAAAGAGCTGTTTATTTATTTTTTTTTCGTTTTTTGAGTTCTTTTTTCCAACCGTCTTCACCTTGATCTTCTGGAATATGACCGAAGCTTATATTAATCATATATACGCATTTGGCATCCTTGTTAAGAATTTTGGCCGGAGTCCAGCCTGTTGAATCGTATAAAAATTCTATTATCTGTTTCTCTACTTCAGGCATAAGGTTTTGCTCGATAGGAGAAACCTTGGATACTTTACCGTCGGTGTCAATTACTATGGCATAAATGGAATTCCTGGTTTGTGAATACAACAGGTAATCGTTGTAGGATTTAAGTTTCGGGGATTCGAATTTCAACATAAAATCGAGTCCGAAGTAGTCCACGCTTCTTTTATTGTATTTGGGTGCAGTAAATTTATCGTCAAAGAGATACATGTTTATTTCATCGTCAATAAGATAAGGATAGGAAATATACATCTTGATCATGAAAGATAATGAATTTACCGTGATGTTAGATGTATCGACATTGTCATCGAACTGAATTGCTACACGTTTAGCACGCATAAATTCAAAACCGTAATTTTTTTCCTTTCCTTTTAATTTTTCCGCACTTGCAGAAGGTACCAGATAACATAACAATAAGAGAAGAGTAATTATTTTCAAATTTTTCATAAGAATATTATTTTGGGTTTATATTGATAAAATTATATAAAATTCTTGATTTCTCAAATCAATAACGCTTCGACATTAAATAAATGTACGTATTTCAAATATTATTAATATTTTTACTACATAAAAACCTAAATAGAAAAGTTGAACCTGAAATGACGAGAGTAAAAAAAATCATTCTTGAAGAGAAGGATATGCCGACCAGATGGTATAATATCGTCGGCGATATGCCTAATAAACCGCTTCCACCTATTCATCCGGGCACTAAGAAGCCGATAACCAAAGAGGAATTGTCGGTGATTTTTGCAGAAGAACTTATAAATCAGGAACTATCCCAGGAAAGCTACATCGATATTCCGGAAGAAGTACAGGATCTCTATAAGATATGGAGGCCGACTCCTTTGGTAAGGGCCTATAATCTGGAAAAGGCGCTGGATACTCCTGCTAAAATATACTTTAAAAACGAAAGCGTAAGCCCTGCCGGTTCTCACAAGCCTAATACAGCTATTCCGCAGGTATACTATAATTACAAGCAGGGTATAAAACATCTTACGACTGAGACCGGAGGCGGGCAGTGGGGAAGTGCTTTAAGTTTCGTATGTAAGCATTTTAACATCGATCTTAAAGTTTTCATGGTCAAGGTAAGTTATTATCAGAAGCCCTATCGTAAAATAATGATGAATACATGGGGAGCCGATGTTATTCCGTCACCGAGTACATTGACTTCCGCAGGTCGTGCAGCTTTGGAAAAAGATCCGGATTGTTCGGGTAGTCTGGGGCTTGCTATATCGGAAGCAGTCGAGTTGGCCGTACAAAATCCGGAGACAACTAAATATACTCTTGGAAGTGTACTCAACCATGTGGCGATACATCAGACCGTGATAGGAGAGGAGGCGCTTACCCAAATGGAGATTGCCGGCGATATGCCGGACATAGTTATCGGTTGTTTCGGAGGGGGATCCAACTTTGCAGGTCTGGGATTTCCGTTTCTGAGAAAGAATCTCAAAGAAGGTAAAAATATCAGGATCTTAGCAGTAGAACCACAGTCATGCCCGAAATTGACACGCGGTAAGTTCCATTACGACTTCGGTGATTCGGCAGGTTTGACACCGTTGATCCCGATGTATACTCTCGGACATTCGTTCCAGCCTTCCGATATCCACGCAGGCGGATTACGTTATCATGGAGCAGGTGCGGTCGTAAGTCAGTTATTGAAAGACGGGTTGATCGAAGCGCATTCGATTCCGCAGTTGGAGACATTTGAAGCAGGAATGTTATTCGCTAATACTGAGTGTATTATTCCCGCACCGGAATCCACACACGCGATTGCAATGGCTATACGCGAAGCTAAAAAAGCAAAAGAGGAAGGAAAATCGAAAACTATCCTGTTCAATCTTTCGGGACACGGTCTCGTGGATCTATATGCTTACGAACAATATTTCGCAGGGAATCTGCAAAATTACGATATCAGCGATGCTATGATAAACGAATCTTTATCGGAACTTGATAAATTATAAAAAAGAGGCCATATGGCCTCTTTTTTATTTAAGCTGAAAGTATAAGCCGGGTTCTGTACTGTTTAATAAAACAGCCTCTGCCATTTATCTAGTTTATGAGTCGCCTCATAAATCGTCAGCAACCTACCCCCCCGACTCGGGCGAGCAGCCCTCGAACATCGGTATACATGGTCTTGCAACCCGTTAGGCGTACGGCTATCCATGTTGCCATGGATACCGATAGTCTCTTACACTACCTTTTCACCCTTGCCGCAGAACGGCGGTTTTTTTCTGTTACGCTACTATGCCCTTACGAACATCTTCCCGTTAGGAAGAACGGCGCTCTGTGTTGCCCGGACTTTCCTCTCTCCGTAAAACGGACAGCGGCAGAGCCTTTCAGCTTATTTATTGATATAAAAATCTTTTGATCTTATGAGTTGGTGTTTTTTCGAAAGTATTGGCTTGTTCCACGACAAGGGAAATTCTTGAGAAACGATTCACTTTGGAGTTTACGTAATGCATAAGTTCCAGTTTGAGAGTTTCGATTTTTTGTTCCAATGAATCTTTCATGGAATCGTATTTCTTTTCCAGTTCTTCTTTATTGAATTGTACGAGGGCAACCAACTTACCTTTTTCTTCTTTCACCAGAGAATCGACCACCATACTGTGTCCGTTGATCACATGCTCGATCTCTTCCGGATAAATATTTTCTCCGCTGGCTCCCAGGATCATATTTCCCAGACGTCCTTTTATATACAGATATCCTTTTTTATCAAATACTCCTAAATCTTTCGTTCTAAACCATCCGTCCTCAGTAAACGCTTCTTTGGTCGCTTCTTCATTTTTATAATAGCCTGCCATGATATTAGGGCCTTTGGCTATTATTTCTCCTTCTCCTGTCTGGGGATTAGGGTTTAAAATGCGAAGCTCTACTCCTTTGAGTTGAGGTCCAGTGGACTGTATTTTCACCGTCGAAGTGCTTACGCCTGCAATAAGGGGTGCGGTTTCTGTAAGGCCATAACCGATTGCATATGGAAATTCTGCTTCATAAAGGAATCTCTCTACAATCGGATCTAATTTGGAGCCTCCTATACCAAAGAACCTTACCCTTCCCCCGAAGGTCTGCTTAAGTTTTATCCCTAAAATTTTATTTAATAATTTCCTGCCTGATTTGGTAGAATAAATTTTTCTGATCAGGGATTTTTCATTTATCTGTGCAAGTATCTTGTTCTTGTATATTTTTTCTATAATCAGCGGTACGCTTAGAATCGTCGTAGGGCGGATCTCTTTAAGTATCGGCAGAAGTATATTTGCCGTAGGAGGTTTCTCTATATACACCACAGAAGCTCCGTGCATAAAAGGAAGCAGCATGCCGAGGCTGCACTCGTATGTGTGAGATAACGGAAGTATGGATAAAAATACGTCGTCCGCAACCACTTTGTGCAGATCTTCTACCATGGCCAACTGCGAACATAAATTATTATGTGTCAGCATTACCCCTTTAGGTTTGGATGTGGTTCCCGATGTATAGATTATTGCTGCTATATCGTCGGAAGCAGGTATATAATCTTTTTTTGATGCGGACTTGTTATTACATCTTTTAATTAAAGACAGATCGTCCATTAAAATAATAACATCGAGTTTTTCTCTGGATTCTTCAGATAGCTTTTTCAACTGCCTTTTAGAAATAATAATGGCTTTTGCGTCCGAGTGCGAAATAATTCCGTTGACTTCATCTTCGGAAAAATCCGGAAGAACAGGAACGATTACCGAACCGGATTTTACTGTAGCAAAATATCCTGCGCCCCAGTTAGGCATATTCTGTCCGAGAAGTATTACTTTATCTTCTAAATTTATTCCGTTTTCGGAAAGAATGTTCCTTAAATGGTCGACTCTTAAAGAAAAATCATGAAAGGTTAGTTTTTCTTTTCCGTATACTGAAAAACATTCATTGCCCGAGTATTTGCACACACTGTTGTCATACAGCTCGACCAATGTAGAAAATTTTTGTTCAAACATAAAACTAAATTTAACCCTTAACTTGTACCTGAGTATATTAACGAGTCAATTAACAACTTTATTTTGCGACGCAAGTTATCAAATATATTTGCATTTTCCTGCGCTGTGTGTAAAAGATTTAATTAATATTTGTTTACTTTGTCGTCATTAAAATAAAATTTCATGTCTTTTATCAGAAGAACTTATGACTGGGTGCTGCACTGGGCTGATACTAAGTGGGCAGTGGTGGCTTTGTTAATACATGCTTTTGCCGAATCCAGTTTTTTTCCTATTCCGCCGGATGTGCTTTTAATTGCCTGCTGTCTTGGTGCTGTGAAAAAATCTTTCAAATTTGCCGCCATCTGTACGATAGGCTCGGTTTTAGGTGCAATGGTAGGTTATTGTATCGGACATTTTGCCTGGCTGACGGCCGATGGTGAATTTACTTCCTTTGCAGGGTTCTTCTTCAAGTATGTTTTTTCGGAAGAAGCATATTATTCAGTTAAGGAGAAGTACGATCTATATAACTTCTGGGTTGTCTTTACAGCCGGTTTTACTCCGCTGCCGTATAAGGTTATCACCATAACTGCTGGGGTGTTCAATATTAATTTTATAATGTTCGTTATAGCATCCGTAATCAGTCGAGGAATGAGATTTTTCCTTATTGGATGGATGATATGGAAGTTCGGACCTCCGATTAAAATATTTATAGATAAGTATTTCAATATGCTTGCCCTTGCATTTACAGTTTTATTGATTGGTAGTTTCATAGTACTTAAATACGTAGTGTAATGAAGGTTTATGGTTTGATAGGTTATCCTCTCGGACATTCTTTTTCGAAAAAATATTTCAGTGAAAAATTTTTGAAGGAAAAAGTAAATGACAGTAGATATGAAAATTATCCTTTGGACGATATAAATAAACTGACTGCCGTTATTAATGATAATCCTGATCTTAGAGGCTTGAATGTTACTATTCCGTATAAACAGGATGTCATAGCGTTTTTATCTGAAATGGATGTTACTGCGGAGACGATCGGTGCGGTAAACTGTATTAAAATTTATCGTGATGGCGAACATCCTCGTTTAAAAGGTTATAACACCGATGTTATCGGATTCAGGGAATCCCTCCTTAATATGATAGGGAACGAACGTCCGAGGGCGCTCGTATTCGGAACAGGCGGTGCTTCTAAAGCTGTTTTGTATGGACTGAAAGAACTTGGGATCGATTATAAGGTAGTATCGAGAAAAAAGAGGGAAGAGATAGTCTCTTATGATGATGTAACCGAAGAAACTATAAAGGAGTTTAAACTATTGATTAACACCACGCCGTTGGGTACATTTCCTGAAACGCAGGAATCTGTTGAAATTCCTTACGATGCAGTAACAAACGAACATTTTCTTTACGATCTTGTTTATAATCCGGCAGAGACCGAATTTCTTAGAAAAGGCCGGATCAAAGGGGCGATGGTTAAGAATGGTTACGAAATGCTTATTTTGCAGGCGGAGGCAGGGTACAAAATATTCTGTGAATAGGGATAATTATGTCTTCGATATTCGATAAAGAAATAAAATTTTTACCGGGTGTAGGCGAAAAAAGAGCTCAGTTATTTAAGAGCGAGCTTAATATTACTACTATCGGCGATCTCTTGTATTTTTTCCCTTATCGTTATCTGGATAAATCCCGCTTATTTAAAATCAGGGAAGTAGGAGAGGATGTTACGACTTTTATCCAGCTCCGTGCTCGTGTCGAAAGTATTCAGGTTTTAGGAGAGCGAAATAAGAAACGTTTCAAGGTTATAGTATCGGATGGTACCGGAAGAGCGGAGCTCGTCTGGTTCAAAGGCATTAATTGGGTTCAAAAACAAATCGAACAGGAACGCGAATACATAATATTCGGCAAACCGGGTTTTTTTAACGGAGTGATGAGTATTATTCATCCGGAGATCGAATCGACGCTGGTCGCGCAAAATAAATTCCGTCCGGAAGTTACTGGGGTTTACAGCGTCACGGAAAAACTCACATCGAATCATATTACAAGCAAGGTTATTTTCAATATTATCTGTACTGCATGGGAGAATGTGAACGGCAGTGTTGAAGAAACATTTCCTGAACATTTGATGAAAGATTATGGTTTGATGGGATTGAAGGAAGCCTTGTATAATATACATTTCCCTAAAAATAATACGTTGCTTAATTCTGCGAGGTATCGGTTAAAATTCGAGGAACTTTTGGGAATTCAGTTAAATATTCTTTCTGTAAAAAAGAAACAGGAGATCAGTTACAAAGGTTTTATTTTTTCCAACGTAGGCGATATTTTTAATTCCTTCTATAAAAATAACCTGAAATTTCCTCTTACCAATGCACAGAAACGAGTGCTTAAAGAGATCAGGCTTGATTTTTTGAACGGTAAGCAGATGAACCGTTTGCTTCAGGGGGATGTGGGAAGCGGTAAGACGCTGGTCGCGCTGATGAGTATGCTGATCGCGGTTGATAACGGTTATCAGGCTTGCATAATGGCTCCCACGGAGATTCTTGCAAATCAGCACCTTGAATACTTCTCGGATTTCCTCTTGGGGCTGAATGTAAAAGTCGAACTTCTTACAGGATCTACGACAAAATCCGAAAGGGAACGTATATTAAGTTCGCTTGCGGAAGGAGAAATCGATATAATGATCGGTACGCATGCCCTTATTGAGGATCGTGTAGTTTTTAATAAATTGGGATATGTGATCATAGATGAGCAGCACCGTTTCGGAGTGGAGCAGCGTGCCCGTCTGTGGATGAAAAATGAAAATGTTCCGCATATATTGGTTATGACCGCTACTCCTATTCCGAGGACGCTGGCTATGACCTTATACGGCGATCTGGATGTGTCGGTGATCGATGAGCTGCCACCGGGAAGGAAATCAATCAAAACCATACATTTTTATGACTCGCACCGGTTGAGAATGCTCGGTTTCGTTAAGAATGAAATCAAAAAGGGAAGGCAGGTTTATATAGTTTATCCTCTTATAAAAGAGTCCGAGAAAATGGATTACCTCAATCTGGAGGAAGGATATGATGGAATAACCAGAGCGTTTCCGCCGCCTGAATTTGTCACTCTCGTGGTTCATGGGAAGATGAAACAGTCTGAAAAAGATTATGGAATGAAAATGTTCAAGGACGGGAAGGCAAATATTCTTCTGGCTACATCTGTGATAGAGGTAGGCGTTAATGTTCCTAATGCAACGGTTATGGTGATCGAGAGTGCCGAAAGATTCGGATTGGCCCAACTGCATCAGTTAAGAGGACGTGTAGGACGTGGGGGAGAACAATCGTATTGTATTTTAATGACTTCTGTCAAGTTATCTAAAGAATCGCGTAAACGTATGGAAGCCATGGTTTCTACTACCGACGGCTTCGAATTGGCGGAGCTCGACTTACAGTTAAGAGGCGCAGGAGACTTGCAGGGAACGCAGCAAAGTGGTATGGCTTTTGAACTTAAAATCGCGAATTTAGGCAAGGACGGACAAATTTTATCTATTGCGCGTGAAGCAGCTATACGAATTCTGGAAAAAGATCCGTTACTAAATAAAACGGAAAACGGAAAACTCAGGGTTCTTGCCCGGAAGTATAGTGCTGATAAAATCTATGATTTCAGTATGATTTCCTAATTTTTTTTACTACTTTTAAGAAATTATTTAATTATGAAAAAAATGCGTTTCCTATATAAAATCACCATGATTCTGGCATTGTCGTTCTTTTGCGTGTCTGGATTTTCACAGACAAACAATGCATTTAAGGCGGGAGAGAAACTGACATATGTTGTCAGTTACAGTATAGGTGTTAAAGCGGATCTGGCGGAGTTTGTATTCCATGTCAAGGATACTAAAATGAAAGGACACGATACATATCATATTAACGCAGTAGCTCAAACCTATGCATCTTTTAATTGGTTCTTTATTCTAAGGGACGAGTATAGTACCTGGCTGAGAAAAGATAATCTCAAGCCGGTTTATGCAGAAAGTAATATCAGGGAGGGAAGTTACAGACGTAGCGGAAATATGACTTACGACTGGGATAAAAAGGTGGTAAACACCTGGTGGAAAAATCCTAAAATAGGCACCGATAATTACAGAACTTTGAATTTAACAGAGGATAGTCTCGACGGTCTTGCATTATTTTTCAATTTAAGAAATACTCCTCTTGAAGAAGTGAAAGACGGATATTCGGGTTATATAGAATTGGTTTTGGATGAGAAGATAAAAAGGTTGGAGTATAAGTTCCTTGGCAGGGAAGAGAAAAGAATCGCAAAAATAGGGACGGTCAAAACGATAAAGTTTTCATGTCAGCTGACTACTTCTGTAGATGAGTCGTTCGAAGATGGTTCCGAGTTTTTTTTGTGGCTGTCGGACGATGAAAACAAGATCCCTGTTTATCTGGAATCACCTATAAGGATAGGTTCTGTAAAAGCACGCTTGAAAAGTTACAGCAATTTAAATCATACTTTGAATAAAAAATAAGAGGGTTGGTAACCCTCTTATTTTTTATATAATTACTGAACTTTCTTCTAAGAATTACCCATTGCTTTGTTTGTAATATTCTGTACAGTTCCGATTTCCATAAAAGACGCTCCTTTAGCAGCTCCGAAGCTGCCTCCTATGACTACGATCAAATCGTTTACTCCAAGAAGTTTTTCTCCGTTAAGATCCAGTAGTACTCCCAACGGAAACGTATCGTGGTTAACTATAGGTTTGTGGTAAACAGCTTCCACACCATAAGAGAGGGCAAGCTCCCTCATTACATAAGGTCTGTAACAAACAGCATAAACAGGTCTTTGTCCTCTGAATGCAGATAGATACCTTCCCGTTCTGCCAGTCATGGAATCGATAACGATAGCTTTTACAGGTAAGTTAACACATGCTTTGACAGCTGAACGTGCTAACTGGGCTGTAATTTCGTTGTTGATCCTGACCATGTTGATGTCAATGATCGGAGATGTATCTTTTTCGATTTCACGAGCGATTCTTGCCATCGTTGTTATAGCTTCAATAGGATAATCTCCGTTGGCTGTCTCGCCGCTCAACATGATTGCGTCCACTCTCTGGTATATTGCATTCGATATATCGCTTACTTCTGCACGTGTAGGCCGCGGATTTTTTATCATCGAATGAAGCATTTGCGTTGCAATGATAACAGTTTTTTTACTTTCTATACATTTATTTACAATACATCTTTGGGTAATAGGAATGTGTTCAGCCGGAATTTCTACACCGAGATACCCGCGGGCTACCATCACGCCGTAGGTCTCATCGAGTATTTCATCGATATTATCTACGCCTTCCTGATTCTCGATTTTAGAAATTATCTTGATGTGGCTTCCTCTTTCTTTAAGGATCTGTTTAACTTCGAGTACATCGGATTTTCTACGCACGAAAGAGTGTGCGATAAAATCGATATCCATATCTATCGCCCAGTGGATAAATTGTTTGTCTTTTTCAGTAAGGAAAGGCAGGTTCATTTTCACGTTAGGTATATTAACGCTCTTTTTGCCTTTGATACTACCTCCGTTAAGTACCCTGCATATAAGGGTTTCATTTTTCTTGGCGATAACTTCGAGTTCTATTTCTCCGTCATCTACAAGAATATTCGCTCCAATGAATACATCGTCATATACGTGAGTATCATTGATATAAATAGTTTCCAGATTAGATAGATCGTTAGTCGCAGTACCCTTGATTCTCAATATATCTTCCGCTTCGACTTTAATACCGTCCCGGTATTCTTCGGTCATCGCTGTGATACGTAATTCAGGACCTTTTGTGTCAATCAAGATAGCAATTCTGTCGGAAACCGCCCTGATATTTTTTACGACCTGAGTCGCACTTTCAGTAGTAACGTGTGCAGAGTTGATTCTGGCAACGTTCATTCCCGCTTCAAACAGTTCTTTAATAAATCCTACCTCGCAACGTAAGTCAGATATTGTTGCAACGATCTTTGTTTTTTTTGTACATATATATACGATAAAAGTTATTTTTTGAAACTTAAAACACCGAGTCTGTAAGAGTCCAGTCCGAATCCCATGATCGATCCGGAACATTTGGGAGCCAACAACGATTTGTGCCTGAATTCTTCCCTGGCTAAAATGCATGAGATGTGAACTTCGACGACCTTTGTCTGTATTCCACCTACAGCATCAGCGATGGATACGGAAGTATGGGTATATCCTCCTGCGTTTAATACAATTCCGTGGTAACTGCCGTTTGCCTCATGAAGCCTGTTGATGATCTCCCCTTCGACATTGGATTGGTAATAGTCGAGAGTGTCGTCAGGGAATATATCTTTCAATTCATTAAGGTAATCTTCGAATTTTTGTTCTCCGTATATAGCCTTTTCCCTTGAACCTAAAAGATTAAGATTCGGTCCGTTTATGATTAAAATTTTCATACCTTCTCTAATATGCTGCAAAAATACATCACAATTCCGAATTTTATATACTTTTGTGTTAAAATAGTTTAAAATATTACATGAATAAATCTTTCGCCGGCGAATTTGAACTAATAGACTTTATAAAAAATAAATTTAATAGTTTGATTGCCAAAGATTCTACAGGCATAGGGGACGATTGTGCCATAATTCCTTTAGATAGTAAAAAATCTTTAGTTGTTACGACTGACATGCTGGTAGAAGAAGTTCATTTCTTAAGAGATAAGATAGCTCCTTTCATATTGGGAAAAAAATCTCTTGCAGTAAATTTGAGCGACATTGCTTCTATGGGGGCGGCGCCTGTATCTTCCTTCCTGTCGTTTTCCCTTCCGGACGATGTGAATGATGAATGGCGCAGGCAGTTTATAGAGGGATATTATGAATTATCTGAAAAATTTTCAGTACCTCTGCTTGGAGGAGATACTACCCGTTCCTTAGATAAGATTACTGTCAGTGTGACCGCACTCGGAACGGCAGATAATGAAAATTTAAAAAGAAGAAATGGGGCGGGACAGGGAGATTTGATCTGTGTCAACGGTTATCTGGGGGATTCTGCCGCCGGATTTAAATTGATACAAAGAGAGCGTTGGAGTGATAATCCAATGGAAGAATACCTGATAAATGCACATAATGATCCGGACCCTCTGGTAAACGAGGGGTTATGGTTGGGTAAAAATAAATACGTTACTTCAATGATGGATATATCGGACGGAATAGGTTCGGACATCAGGCATATACTTAATGCCTCCGATGTAGGTGCGATTATTGATTTGGAAAGATTACCTTTGTCATCTGCGTTAACAAAAATATCCGGAAAATACGGTTGGGATAAATATAACCTGGCTGTTAACGGAGGTGAGGATTATAAACTGCTTTTTACCGTGCTCAAAGAGGATTTTCAGGATCTTAATAAAGAATACCTGCAAATTTTTAAGCGGGAAATTACAGTTATCGGAAGCATTGCTCAAAAGGATAACGGATTAATGTGGAAATTATACGGTGATTGTGTACCGGATTATTTTATGGGTTACAGACATTTTTAATTGATTCAGAATGGGAAGATTATTGTTAGTCAATATAGTTTTCATGCTGTTTTTCAACGGCCTTGTAGATTACTATTTTTACAAATATTTCATCAAAAAGATAACCAAAAGTAAGGTTGCCTGGATTGCGCATTGGGTCCTTGATGCCGTTTTCATATTCTTGTTGATTTACATGTTTTTAGGTGTATATTTTAACGGATTCTTTGTGTCGCCGGAAATGTATCAGGACTTTATGTTCATTTACTTATTGGTGTACATTCCTAAATGTGTTTACATGATCTTTACCCTGCCAGCTTTGTTTATACGCAAAAGCAGAACTAAAAAAGGCATCTATATATTCGGCGCATTTTTAGCGTTGGTATTGATATTATCCTGCCTGTACGGTGCAACCATAGGTAAAAGCAAATTAAGAATTACCGAATCGGTGGTTTATAGCGAAAAACTTCCCCGGGAGTTCGATGGCTATAGGCTGGTACATTTTTCCGATACTCATGTAGGCAATCTTAGGAACGATAAAATACTGCAAAAGATACTCGATTCGATAAATTCACTCCATCCCGATTTGGTTCTTTTCAGCGGTGATCTGGTGCATACCCGCACTTCTGAAGCCTATAAGTTTCAGGAAGTTTTAGGTAAGTATTCTGCTCCGGACGGTGTTTATGCGATTTTGGGAAATCATGATTACGGTGACTATTACCGTTGGGCGAATGCGGAAGATTACAGGAAAAACAGGGAAGACCTCGAGACTTTTTTTAAGGATATAAACTGGATACTGCTCAACAATGAGTCCGATTATATCCACAGGGGAAGTGATTCCATTGCAATCATCGGTGTAGAGAATTGGGGCGAACCACCGTTCCCGCAGTACGGTGATCTGGACAAGGCTTTGGAGAAGGTAAATAGTGCTGATTTCCAGATTCTTTTGACCCATAATCCCAACCATTGGATCGAAGAGGTACAGGATAAAACCAATATAGACCTCTCGCTATCAGGGCATACCCATGCCATGCAATTGGTATTCAATATATTCGGGAAAAGAATATCTCCTGCGAGCCTCAGGTATAAATTGTGGGGAGGACTGTATCAGTTCGAGGATCAGTATATATATGTCAACGAAGGTATAGGATATGTTTTATTCCCGTTCCGTCTCGGTACGCCTTCTGAACTGACTGTGATTACATTAAGAACGAAATGAAAAAAGAATATTCCCGGTTTTTAACGATAGCCGGTTCGGATTCGGGAGGAGGTGCAGGAATACAGGCCGATATTAAAACGGCTTCTGCATTGGGATGCTATGCAATGTCTGTTATAACTGCAGTGACTTGCCAAAATACGGAAGGAGTTTCCGGGATACATGTTGTACCGGAAGATATTGTCAGAAAACAACTGGAGGCGGTTTTTTCAGATATCGGTGCGGATGCAGTAAAGATAGGCATGGTTCCGACTCCGGAATGCGCGGAAACGATAGCCGATGTCCTTTTAAAATATGATATTAAGAATATAGTACTCGATCCCGTAATGGTCGCGACTTCGGGAGATAAATTAATATCCGAGGAAGCTATCCGGAAAATAATTGAATTACTTTTTCCTTTGTCTGATCTGATTACTCCTAATATTCCGGAAACGGAATTTATTACAGCAGTCCGGTTTGAGGATAATAAGGAACAAAATTATATTCAGGCGTCAAAAATTTTTTACGAATTCGGCGTAAATAATGTTCTGATAAAATCCGGTCATATAGAGGATAATAAAGAAGTTTATGATTATCTGTTTGAAAAAAACGGCCGTATGACTAAATTCGGTTATAAAAAAATAAATACGTCGAATACTCATGGAACAGGCTGCACCCTATCTTCGGCAATAGCCTCTTTCATGGCAAAGGGAAATAGGTCCGGAACCGCGGTTGAAAAGGCCGAAAATTATATCCACAAGGCTATTGAAAAAGGAGCGGAGTTTAAATTGGGTAACGGACATGGACCGGTACACCATTTTTTTGAATTATGGGAATAATCGCTAATTTTGTCAAAACCTGATTTATGTTCTGGAACCCGTTAAAAAATAACAAACTCGTCATAATAACGATTGTCATTTTTGTTATCCTAATTACTTTTCTGGATAAGAATAGTCTTATCGACAGCTGGCAGGTCTGGGGTCGGATACAGGAACTGGAAAAACAAAAGAACTTTTATCAGGAAAAAATAGTCGAGGACAGCATCATTCTGGAAAATCTTAAAGACAACTTTTTTCTGGAAAAATATGCCCGGGAGAATTTTTATATGAAATCGAAGCGCGAAACAATATATATAGTAAAATAATTTATTTGATTCTTAGTCCGTTAATTTCGAATCCACTGTTTTGATTCGGTACAGCGATTTCCTTTTCCTTATTATTCATTCTTCGCTGGTCGAAATAATATCCCTTTGTGCCATTGGTTTTTCTATAAAACTGATAGTAATCGCAATATATGCTTACGACCATTTTCTGTTTATATGGAATTTCTAAAAAGTTAAGGATGTCTTCTGCATGCTGTTTATATATTATCTGAAAAGGAGATTTCTCTTTTTTGCCGGTCCCGGAAGACATAATTGTCCTTATAATCATATTGAGTCTATGGGAATTTTTGAGGGCATTCTGATTGTCGCCTGTTTCTTCATAGAAAAAAGTAAGCAGATTAAGGCTTCCCAGGTTGAACGGTTCCTGTTTGAGTGAACTCTCGAGGAAATTTATGGCTTTGACGTAATCGGATTTTTCCGGTTTGTCCGTCGATAAGGTTTGATAGATCAGATCGTTGTCATTAACTGTCTTGTAGGGCTCGTAATTGATGTTGTATGCGAAACCATAATATAAATGATAATAGTCGTTATCATCCAGGGTCATGTCGCCTGCCATGTAACGGTTCATCAGAAGCGGGTAATAAAACTGTGAATTTTTATCGTTGATATTTTCGAGTAATTTTGTGTCGTCAAAAATATTGTTCGCGAACAAAGTCGTTTGCGAGAATGCTATAAGGATCAGGAGTAGTTTTTTCATATTTTTAATAACGGTAAAATTATTTAAAAATTATTAAAACAGCTAACTTTGAAATCTAAAATTTATGAAATAGATGGCTAAAAGCGGAAAACCAAGTTTTAAAGAATGTCTGGTTGCATATTCTAATTTGAGAAAAGATATACTATCCGGTGTTTTTTCACCTGTTTATCTGCTGATGGGCGAGGAGAGTTTTTTTATAGACAGGTTAACCGACCTGCTTACAGAAAATATCCTGAAGGAAGAGGAACGTACGTTTAACCAGATGATAGTTTACGGGAAGGATGCCGATGCGGGAACCGTTGTAAATTATTGCCGTCAGATTCCTATGTCCGGGGATCGGAATGTGATTATAGTTAAAGAAGCCCAGCATCTTAAAAAAATAGAATTACTGTCTTCGTATTTTGAAAAACCATCAGGTACATCCATATTGGTTATATGTCATAAAGGAAAAAATGTAGATAAACGCACCCCGTTATATAAAAACGCTGTAAAAACAGCGACGGTCTTCGAATCGATAGTGCCGCGTGATTACGAATTGGGACCATGGATTGAAAGTGTGTGTAATGAGAAAAAGGTGAAACTCGATCCGCATGCATCCGCTCTTATTGTCGAATATCTTGGTACTGATCTTTCACGCATAGCCAATGAGTTAGAAAAATTATCGGGAATATTACCCGTTGATAAAAGGTTGATTAATAGCGATATAATAGAGAAATATATCGGCATAAGCAAGGAGTATAATAATTTCGAACTGACAAAAGCCATATCTGAAAAGGATCTTCCTAAAGCCTTGAAGATTGTGGAATATTTTAAAAGTAATCCGAAGGATAATCCTTATGTAGTAACAATTTCCTCGCTTTTTATGCACTTTCAGAGAATATTTATTCTTAATTATGAAAAATGGATGTCCAGGAAAACAGGCAAAGCTCTTCCGACCGATATGGAACTTTCTAAATCATTAAAATTGCCGAATCCATTTTTTCTGAGAGAATACAAGAGCGCTTCTATGGTGTATCCTAACTCTAAGGTTTTCATTATATTCGGTTTATTGAGAGAGTATGATCTCAAAGGAAAAGGCATGAATCAGGGTTCTGCCGAACATGGTGACCTGCTTAAAGAATTAATTCTTAAAATAATGTTATGATAACTATAATAATAATAGTCGCAACATCTATAATTTCGATTATTGCTTTCAATAACCGGGAATTGTTCGATAAACTGTCGTTGCAGCCTTTTAGGGTAGTGAATAAAAAAGAATGGTACAGAATTATAACTCATGGATTCGTACACGGGGATTATATGCACTTGATTATAAATATGCTTGTTTTTTATTCTTTCGGCAGTTTGGTCGAAGAGCTGTGGAAGATCAAAGAGCGTGCGGGAATGGTGAATAACGGAGCTTTTTGTTATTTGTTCCTATATTTCGGAGGGATGATTATAGCTTCGATAAACGATGTAATCAAAAATAAAAATAATCCTTACTATACATCTATCGGAGCGTCGGGAGCGGTGTCAGCTGTAATTTTTACATCTATATTCTTTTACCCATGGAACAAAATATATTTTTTCGGAGTGATCCCTATACCTGCGCTGATATTCGGAATTTTGTATTTGGGCTATTCACAGTATATGTCTAAAAAGGGAGGCGGAAATATAAATCATATGGCGCATTTTTATGGAGCCTTATACGGTTTGATATTTCCGATACTGGTCAATCCTGCATTTATATACGAGTTCCTGAATAATTTTTAAGCTATAAAGTTTTTATGTGATTTATAGTTCCGGGGAATTCATTTTCATAATGGGATACGTAAATTAAAGTTACATCGCTGTTCGAAGTATAATCTTCGATTACTTTTCTTACTTTGATTTTATTTTCCGTATCCAGTCCGTGCAGCGGTTCGTCGAGGATAAGAAGTTCGGGTTCTTTAACGAATGTCCTTGCGATCAGTACAAGGCGTTGCTCTCCTGACGACAACTTCGTAAAAGACCTATTCTTAAGATGCGTGATTTCCAATTTCTCAAACCACTTTCGCGATCTGGTTTTTTCTTTTTTATTGTATTGTTTTACATTTCCTATTGTATCGTATAATCCTGAACATACGACATCTATAGCAGGAATATTCTGGTAGTAAAATGTGTGCATTTCAGGGGATATGTATCCGATCCTTTTTTTTACGTCCCAGATGCTTTGGCCGGGGCCTCGGCGAGTTCCGAAAATTTTTATTTCATTGGAATATGCCTGCGGATGATCTGCATTTATAAGGCTCAGAATTGTGGATTTTCCTTTGCCGTTGCCTCCTTTGAGGGCCCATTTTTGCCCTTTGCAGATCTGCCAGTTGAAATTATCTATAATAACTTTCGATCCGTATTTAACAGATATATTTTTCATATCGATAATGGATTCATGCGAGTGAACTGTTTCGATTTTTTCCGCAATATTTAAATTTAAATTTTTTTGCGTAAAAAACTGAGAATAGGTCAAGGATGGAAGTATTTTCATTTTGTCCAATGGAAGTATATGGGTTACAAAATCCGGAGCATTATCACTCGAAGAGAAAATGAAAATTACCTGGGTTTTATTTGCGTAAATAAGATTCCGAAGAGCTTCTGTCAATACTTTTCTCGACTCTATATCCAGACCGATATAAGGATTGTCGATCATCAGTAGTTTCGGATTTTCGATCAGAACTTTGGTCAGAAGGAATTTTCTTAGTTCACCGCTCGACAGAAAATTTATTTTTTTGTCAAAAAAATTTTCGATCCCGAAGATGGATAGTATATCCGGATCGAGATTACTCCTCTCTTTTAATAATAATTCGTATACGGTGGGCATGTCGTCATTTCCCGTGCTGTGCCAACGTTGTTGGTAATATGAATTTCCGAAATCCGCCAGTCCGTAAACGCTGTCGAAAGTTATGGTTTTAATTCCCTGCCATGGCGCCATACCCGATTCCGATAAAACGTCGTAATTTATCGTGCCTGTTTTTATCGGATATTTTCCGTTTATAATCCCAGAGAGTATTGTTTTACCGGAACCGTTATTACCCGTTACCGCCCATACTTCGCCGTATTTCAACGTCCAGTTTACAGGTTCGACGAAATTAAATTCTTTAATTCGGGGCTGACAATCAATCAGTTCAAGGAAATTTTCATTCATAATAAAAAAATAAAAGGCTGCTTATAGCAGCCCAATATAATAAATTTATTCCCACTCGATTGTTGCCGGTGGTTTAGAGCTTATGTCGTATACAACCCTGTTTATGCCTTTGACTTTATTGATAATGTCATTGGATACTTTGGCTAAGAACTCATAGGGTAGGTGCACCCAGTCTGCAGTCATTCCGTCAGTAGAAGTTACAGCTCTGAGGGCTACGCAGTTTTCATAGGTTCTTTCATCTCCCATAACACCTACGGACTGAACCGGAAGCAGCATTACGCCTGCCTGCCATACTTGATCGTAGAGGCCAGATTCTCTTAGGCCGTCGATAAATATTTTATCCGCATCTTGAAGAATACGTACTTTTTCCTCCGTAACTTCTCCAAGGATCCGTATTCCGAGACCGGGGCCGGGGAACGGATGTCTGCCGAGAATTATTTCAGGAATATTTAATTGTTTACCTACACGTTTTACTTCGTCTTTAAATAATAGGCGTAGAGGTTCGACTATCTTAAGGTTCATTTTTTCGGGAAGTCCGCCTACATTATGGTGTGATTTGATAGTCGCCGAAGGTCCGTTTACTGAAACCGATTCGATAACGTCGGGATAAATTGTTCCCTGCGCCAGCCATTTTACATCTTTGAGTTTCTGCGCTTCTTCGTCGAATACTTCGATAAAGTCACGTCCTATTATCTTACGTTTAGTTTCAGGGTCCGTGATCCCTTTGAGGTCGCCGAGGAATTTTTTACCTGCACGTACCACAATCACATTGAGCCCCATACATTTGTATGATTCGAGAACGTCTTCGAATTCATTCTTGCGAAGAAGTCCCATGTCTACGAAAATACATATAAGGTTATTGCCGATAGCCTTATGAAGTAGTTCGGCCGCTACGGAAGAATCTACACCGCCTGACAAACCTAAAACAACTTTGTCGTTTCCAAGTTTCTCGCGCAGTTCTTTTACAGTGGTTTCTACGAATGATTCGGGGGTCCAGTCCTGACGGCATCCGCATATGTCGACTACAAAATTCTTCAGCAGCTTGCTTCCCTCTTTGGAATGATAAACCTCCGGGTGGAATTGTATAGCAAAGGTTTCTTCTCCATTTATTTTATATGCTGCAAATTTTACATCGTCGGTGCTGGCTATAACTGTGTAGTTCTCAGGGAGGCTGATTATAGTATCGCCGTGAGACATCCAGACCTGCGATTGTTTATTCATATCTTTGAACAGAGGACAACCGATTTCGGAAATTTCCATAATGGCGCGTCCGTATTCCCGGGTATTCGAAGGCTTCACCTCTCCGCCGAAATTATGTGCCATATATTGTGCTCCATAACATACTCCCAATAATGGTAATCTACCTTTGAAACTGCTGAGGTCGATTTGCGGAGCGTCTTTATCCATTACGGAAAACGGGCTGCCGGATAAGATCACGCCTTTAACCGAATCGTCTATTTCCGGATAGTGATTAAACGGGTGGATATCGCAATAAACATTTAGTTCCCTAACCCTGCGGGCAATAAGCTGGGTATATTGAGAACCGAAATCAAGGATCAATATTTTTTTCTGCATATAAATTTGGTTATTTTCTAATTTCAGCTCCTGTTTGTTTTTCAAATTGATGGATCAGTTTATTGACAATCTTATCGATGTCGTTATCAGTCATCGTTTTTTCGCTGTCCTGAAGAACGAATGAAAGTGCATAGGATTTTTTTCCTTCAGGTAATTTGTCACCTTCATAAACATCGAACAGGGAAACGGATCTCAATAGTTTTCTCTCTGTTTGAAGGGCTATATTCCTTAATTGTGCAAATGTAACGGATTTATCAATAAGAAGCGCAAGGTCTCTTTTTACTTCCGGATATTTAGGAAGTTCCTTAACCCTTATCTTATTATTTTTAATAAAACTTATCAGATTGTCAAAATCCAGGTCAAGGAAATAAACTTCGTTTTTAATATCAAAGCTGTCGTTTAATTTGCCGCACAGGATACCATAAGTGAGTAGGTGTTTACCGCGTTGTCCGACTTTAAGTCCTTCTTTATAAATAGAGGAGTTAACATACTCGCTGTCGAAATTTTCAAGGTAAAGTCCCAATCTTTTAAGAAGTTTTTCAGCTAAACTTTTTAAGGTAAAGAAATCGGATTTCAGCTGTTTGCTGTTCCAGGAAATCTGGTTCTCGTTCCCGCTTATAAGGATTGAGATATATTTTCTTTCGGAATAATTTTTCAAACCTTTTTCACCGGAATTCTTATTGAAATAACAGTTTCCGACTTCGTAAAGTTTAAGATCGGAACTTTTCCTGTTTACGTTCAGTTGAGCTGCTTCCAATGCGTTATAAAGCAATGTTTGCCTCATGACGCTTAGGTCGTTACTTAAAGGATTCAGTATTTTCACGCAATTTTCCAGTGGATAAACGTCATTACCGTCGTAATACGATGCTTTTGTCAGGGAATTGCTCATTATTTCGTTGAATCCGTTTGCCGACAGAAAATCGGAGATAGTATTTATGACTTTATCTTTGTCCGGATGTTCCGCATATGTCAGAGTAGAATTTACCTTTACCGGAATCTCCACGTTATTATATCCGTAAATTCTCAATATTTCTTCGATAACGTCGGCTTCTCTGTAAACGTCCACACGATAAAGAGGGATTTCGATTGCCAGATCATCGCCTGAAATCTCAATGATTTTAAAATCCAGAGCCAACAGAATGGTGTTTATGGTATCTGTAGGAATGTTTTTCCCGATCAGGGAATTGATCCTGTTATAATTTACCGTATTTTTTTTCGGATATATTTTTTCCGGATAAACATCTATCAGTTCCGAGGAGATTTGCCCGTTCGCTAATTCTTTAATTAATTGTGCAGCATATTTGATGGCGAATACGGTTCCTTCCGGATTTGTGCCGCGTTCGTATCTGAATGAAGAGTCAGTGTTTATTCCGTGATATCTTGCGGTTTTGCGAATCGATACAGGATTGAAATAAGCGCATTCCAGAAATATGTTTTTTGTTTCTTCGGTAACTCCGGAATCCAGTCCTCCCAATACTCCTCCTATACACATTGGTTTTTCAGCATCGCATATCATCAAATCTCTTGAGGTGAGTTTTCTTTCCACACCGTCGAGGGTGGTGAAGGAAGTTCCTTCCGGACATGTTCTGACGATAATCTGCCTGCCTGCTATTTTATCAGCATCGAAGGCGTGCATAGGCTGTCCGACGGAATGAAGTATGTAATTCGTTATATCGACAACATTGTTTTTAGGATTTATTCCGATCGCCAGAAGGGAATTTTGAAGCCATTCCGGAGAAGGGGCGATTTTAACATTCGAAATAGTAATACCCATATATCTCGGGCATGCTTCAGTATCCTCTACTTTAATATCGATAATATTGCTGATGTTGTCGTTCCTGAAGTTCTCTACCGAAGGTAGTTTTGGAACTGTATCTCTTCCGTTAGCTGCGAGATATGCCGAAAGGTCGCGCGCAACTCCGAAGTGAGAAGCGGCATCGATCCTGTTTGGAGTCAGACCTATCTCGAAGACGTAATCGTCTTCTATTTTAAAAATTTCTTTAGCAGGAGTGCCTGGTTTTATTTCTTCCCGTATAACTATTATACCGTCATGATCGGTGCCCAGACCTAATTCATCTTCCGCGCAGATCATTCCCAGCGATTCTATACCGCGTATTTTACTTTTTTTGATTTTAAAGCCTTCGTTCTCTCCGTGAGGGTATAGTGTGCATCCGACCGTAGCAACCACAACGGTTTGTCCAGCCGAGACGTTAGGAGCACCGCAAACTATTTGTTTAGGTTCCCCGTCGCCGAGGTCTACCATAGTAACTTTCAGTTTATCTGCATCGGGATGTTTTTCACATGTGAGAACTTTTCCGGCAATGACGCCTTCCAGTCCGTCTTTGATTGTTTCTATTTTTTCCAGACTTTCGACTTCCAGTCCGATCATTGTAAGTATCGTTGATATTTCTTCCGGAGCCAGATCCGTTTCTATAAATTTAGTAAGCCACTTATATGAAATTTTCATGTCAGATTATCTTAAAAATTGGCACAAGATACTTTTTTTTTATCAATATTCCTTGCGGTATTTCTTCTAATAGTATACCCGGCCGGATATTTATTCTTTAAAAGAATGTTTTTTAGCTTTTATTCAAAAAAAAATTAAATTTGTAGACTCATAATCCGAACTTAAGTAATAACTAAATTATAAAGCTAATGAACAAACCACTAAAGATTGTTGTGCTGGCAAAGCAGGTGCCCGATACGAGAAACGTCGGTAAGGATGCTATGAAAGCGGACGGGACAGTTAATCGTGCGGTTCTTCCGGCAATATTTAATCCGGAAGATTTGAATGCACTTGAGCAGGCTCTTCGTCTAAAGGATAAAATACAGGGATCTACAGTACATATTCTTACTATGGGGCCATACCGTGCTGCGGATATTATTCGCGAAGGGCTTTTCAGAGGAACAGATGGGGGCATACTTCTAACGGATAGAAAATTTGCCGGATCGGATACACTGGCTACCTCTTACGCATTGTCATGTGCCTTGAAGAAAATGAATCCTGACCTGATAATTGCCGGTAGACAGGCAATCGATGGGGATACCGCTCAGGTAGGTCCGCAAGTCGCAGAAAAATTGAATATTCCACAAGTTACATATGCTGAAGAAATCATCGGTTTCGAAGGCGATAAACTGATTATAAAAAGAAGATTGGACAGGGGAGTAGAGACCGTTTCATCTCCTGTTCCTATGGTTGTGACTGTAAACGGATCGGCTCCGGAATGCCGTCCGAAACATGCTAAGCTCGTTATGAAATACAAGCATGCAAAAACTATTTTCGAGGTTCAGAATCTCGAAGAAGATTATTATATGGAATTGAGGAAGTCCAGAGAGTATCTGACTATTCCGGAATGGGGTGTAGCCGATGTGGACGCGGAAGATCCGCAATTGGGGTTAACCGGTTCTCCTACTAAGGTTAAAAAAATCGAAAATGTGGTATTCCAGGCTAAGGAAGCGAAGCGATTCACTTCTGCCGAAGAGGATATTAACGGACTTATTAAGGAATTAATCGCTAGCCATATTCTGGGATAGTTAATTTAAAGGAATAATCAAATGAACAACATATTTGTATATTGCGAGATCGAGGACGGAAAAATTGCTGACGTAAGTCTTGAACTTTTAACTAAAGGAAGAGAGCTTGCGGATAAACTCGGATGTTCTCTCGAAGCTCTTGCCGTGGGATATAAACTTGACGGCATTGAAAATGGATTGTACGAATACGGTGCCGATACAGTGCATATTGCTGACGATGAAAGGCTGGCTCCGTACAGAACTTTGCCTCACACCGCTATTGTTTGCGGAATATTTAAGGAAGAAAAACCACAGATCGCTTTATTCGGAGCGACACCGATCGGCCGTGATCTCGGTCCGCGCGTTTCTTCCAAACTTTACAGCGGTTTGACCGCGGACTGTACGAGCCTGGAGATAGGAGATCACTCGGATGCTAAATCAGGGACTGAATATAAAGATCTTCTTTACCAGATTCGTCCGGCTTTCGGAGGTAATATAATTGCTACGATCATTAATCCCGACAAACGCCCGCAAATGGCGACTGTCCGTGAGGGTGTTATGAAAAAGGAAAAATATGCTAAAGCAAAGCAGGGAGAAGTTAAGAGGTTAGATGTCAATAAATATCTTAACGATAGCGATTTTGTGGTTAATATAATCGACCGTCATATGGAAGCCAAGAAGGTCGATATTAAGAATTCACCTGTAATTATATCAGGCGGCTACGGAGTGGGCTCGAAAGAAAATTTCGGACTACTTTATCAGCTTGCCGACGTTCTCGGAGGTGAAGTCGGAGCTTCGAGGGCTGCTGTAGATGCAGGTTTTGCCGACCATGAAAGACAGGTGGGGCAGACAGGGGTTACCGTACGTCCTAAATTATACATCGCATGTGGAATTTCAGGTCAGATACAGCATACCGCAGGAATGGACGAGTCGTCGATGATAATATCGATAAATACCGATCCTGAAGCGCCTATCAATAAAATAGCGGATTACGCGATAACAGGAGATGTCATGGATATAATCCCTAAGATTATAAGGGCTTATAAAGAAAACAGCAAGTAATTCACTTTCAAAAAGTTAAAAAAATGGCTAATTTTTTTCTAGATAATAAAGATTTTCTGTACCACCTGTCGCATCCATTGATGAAAAAAATTGTGGAAATGCGCGAACGTGGTTTTGCAGATAAGGATAAATACGATTACGCGCCTATAGACCATGAGGATGCGATCGAAAATTATAAACAGGTTCTTACGATTCTCGGTGAGATATGCGGGGATATTATTGCACTGAATGCTGAATCAGTGGATCATGAAGGACCTAAAGTTGTTAATGACCGTGTAGTGTACGCGGCCGGAACTCAGGAAAATCATGATGCTCTGGCAAAAGCGGGTTTGTACGGTATATCTCTTCCACGTCAATATGGAGGATTGAACTGTCCTTTGACTTGTTTTGTTATGTCTAATGAAATGGTTTCCCGTGCGGATGTTGGTTTCGAAAATATTTGGGGACTTCAGGACTGTGCAGAAACTTTGAATGAGTTTGCGTCGGAAGAGATTAAGCAGGAATATCTGACTAAGGTTTGTATGGAAGCAGCCACGTGTGCGATGGACCTTACCGAACCGGATGCCGGTAGTGATCTTCAGGCTGTTATGTTGAAGGCTCACTGGGACGAGGAGCAACAAACTTGGCTTCTTAACGGAGTGAAACGCTTTATTACCAATGGAGACGGTGAAATTTCTCTGGTTCTTGCTCGCTCGGAAGAAGGAACTACTGATGCCCGCGGACTTTCGATGTTCGTCTACGATAAGAAACATTCGGCAACTAAAGTTCGCCGTATCGAAAATAAAATGGGTATCAAAGGTTCTCCTACGTGTGAACTCGTATTTACGAATGCTCCGGCAAAATTAGTGGGCGACCGTAAGATGGGGCTTATCAAATATGTAATGGCTCTTATGAATGCGGCGAGGCTCGGTATCGGTGCCCAGTCGACGGGACTCTCCGAAGCGGCTTACCGTGAAGCATTGAAATATGCTAACGAAAGGAAGCAGTTCGGTAAAGCTATTATTGAATTCCCAGCTGTATATGAGTTGCTTGCGAATATGAGGGCTAAGCTTCATGCAAGCCGTGCGATGCTTTATGAAACAACTCGTTTTGTTGAGATATATAAAACTTATGAGGCGATTGCGAAAGAACGTAAACTGGAACCGGAAGAACGTGCTGAACTGAAGGCTTATTCTAAGCTTGCAGACGGTTTCACACCTCTACTTAAACTTATGACCAGCGAGTACTGTAACCAGGTGGCTTATGATTCTTTGCAGATTCATGGCGGTTCGGGATATATGAAAGATTATCCTATCGAACGTCTTTACCGTGATGCACGTATTACCAATATTTATGAGGGAACAACTCAGTTACAGGTTGTTGCAGCCATAAGACATGTGACCACAGGTACATTCCTGGCTAAAATGAAAGAGTACGAAGCGATGGAGTACTGTCCGGAGGTTTCGCATTTGCAAAAACTACAGAGCGAAATTATAGAAAAATATTCTAAGGCGGTGGAAGCGGTTACTTCGAAGAACGATAACGAGTATATAGATTTCCATGCGAGAAGATTGGTCGAAATGGCTGGTCATATAATTCTGGGTTATCTTCTGATGATTCAGGCTGCTGAGGACGACAATTACAGATTGTCTGCTGAAATTTATGTGAAGACTTCCGTAGCTGAAGTAGAAAAATCATATAAATATATAATGGATAGTGATCCGGAAGATATGGATGCTTTCAAAATGATAAAGAACGCTTAAAATTATAATAAAATAAGTGAAAATGCGGATAGGAGAGTATCCGCATTTTTATTTTTCAATTAATAAAATTGTTTAATTTTTGTGATTGTGTTATCAAAAGAAAAAGTTACCTTTAGCATACCAAAGAAATAGATATGAATATACCATCAGAATTAAAGTATTCCAAGGATCACGAGTGGGTCAAATTGATTGAAAATAACATTGCTTTAGTGGGAATTACTGATTTTGCTCAGGATCAGTTGGGCGATATAGTTTTTATCGATGTCCCTACGGTAGGGGAAAAGCTGAACAGGGAAGATGTTTTTGGAACAGTCGAAGCTGTAAAGACAGTATCTGATATCTTCCTGCCTGTTGATGCTAAAATCATAGAATTTAATGAGGATTTGGATGGCGCCCCGGAATCGGTAAATACAGATCCCTACGGAGAAGGGTGGATTGTTAAGATCGAGATAAAAGATCTTCTTCAGATAGAAGAACTTTTAAGTGCTGATGAATATAGAGAATTAATAGGTTAATAAAATAAAAATATGGGAAACAAAGTAACTGTCGTAGGAGCAGGCAATGTAGGTGCGACATGTGCAAATGTTCTTGCTGTAAGAGAAACAGCAAGCGAGGTCGTTCTTATAGATATAAAAGAAGGACTGGCGGAAGGAAAAATTCTGGATATGTATCAAACTGCAACTTTGCTCGATTTTGATACTAATATTGTTGGGGTAACTAACGATTATTCAAAAACGGCAGGTTCTGATGTAGTTGTTATTACATCGGGAGTTCCCCGTAAACCGGGTATGACAAGGGAAGAACTTATAGGAGTTAATGCTGGTATCGTGAAGTCAGTTGTCGAGAACGTTTTGAAATATTCTCCTGACGCGATAATAATTATGATAAGTAATCCTATGGATACTATGACTTATCTTGCAAGCAAAATCAGCGGACTTCCTAAAAATAAGATTTTCGGAATGGGCGGTGCGTTGGATAGCTCGAGATTTAAATGTTATTTGAGCAAAGCATTGGAGGCTAACTCTAATGAGATAGAAGGCATGGTTATCGGAGGTCACGGCGATACGACTATGATTCCTTTGGTAAGCAAAGCAACTTATAAAGGGATTCCGGTTTCTGAATTTGCGGATGAGGAAACTTTGAAAAAAGTTGTTGCAGATACTATGGTCGGGGGCGCTACTCTTACCTCATTGCTTGGAACTTCTGCATGGTATGCTCCGGGTGCAGCAGGAGCTTATGTAGTGGAGGCTATACTTAAGGATCAGAAAAAAGTGATTCCGTCCTGTGTGGCTCTTGACGGAGAATACGGACAGAAAGATATTTGTATAGGCGTTCCGGCTGTTATTGGTAAAAACGGAGTGGAGAAAATTCTCGAAATTCCATTGCCCGATGAAGAGAAGGAATTATTTGCTAAAAGTGCTGATGCAGTAAGAAAAACTAATGATGTACTTAAAGAAATAGATATTCTGTAAGAAATTATAAAAATAAAAAAGAGCCATATGGCTCTTTTTTATTTTACAGCTATGGCGTCTATCTCCACTTTTGCATCTTTAGGCAGTTTTACTACCTGATAACATACCCGGGCTGGCATTTCGCTTTTAAAAAACTCTGCATAAACTTTATTCATATCGCTGAAATTTCCAAGATCATCCAGTAAAACAGTCGTTTTAACCACATCCTCAAGGGAATATCCAGCTTCCTTTAAAATATAGCTTATATTTTTTAAACATTGCTCAGTTTGTTGCTCTATATTGTCCGGAATTTTTCCGGTAGATTGATCGATCGGTAATTGGCCGGAAATGTATATAGTTCCGTTATTTTCTACTGCCTGACTGTATGGACCGACAGCGAGGGGTGCATCTTTTGAAGAAATTATTTTTTTCATATTATATTGTTTATAAATTTTTCAGTTACAATCACTTTAACTCCTTTCTCCAGAATGTCGAACTCGAAAGGGGAATACCCCAATGCTTCTCCATCGACCTCAATGGCAATTTCCGGATCGGATTCGATTTTTATATTTTTTCCCCGATGAAGAGAAACTTCAGGTGCCTTATATATCAGTCCGTTATACAGTGCTTTAAAGTTAGATAATACGCGAATGGTGCTGAGTTTGCGGATAACTGTCATGTCGAAAAGACCGTCGTTTGCAATAGCGTCTGGATTCTGCAGCATTCCTCCGCCATTGTATTTACCGATGCCTATTGCTGCGCTGTAAACTTTTTCATTAACAGTTTCATGGCCATCTATGAATATTTTTACGTTGGTGGATTTATATCGGAGATCGGATTTTAATGTGCTCCATAAATACAACCATTGTCCACGTTTGCCTTCATCTTTCAAGCGGTTGTATTTTTTGTTCACGTAAGCGTCGAATCCTATTCCTGCAACATTTGCCATGTATCTTTTATGGGGAAAATTACTTTTATAGAATGACACGACACCTACATCCTGTAGGAACGTATATCCGTCGACAATAGCCTTGATTGCTTCCGTATATTTACGCGGTATTCCGAACATTCTAATCCAGTTGTTACCTGTCCCTACTGCAATAACGGCAATAGTTATATCCGGCTGGGGAACCTTGTTTTGAATATATATTCCGTTGACGACTTCATGTATAGTACCGTCACCTCCGACAACAACTATTTTTTTATAACCGTTGTTTATAGCTTCTACGGCCAATTCGATGGCATGGAATTTTTTCTCAGTAAAAGCAAAATCAAAAGGTATTTTATTATCTCTAAGTAATTTGCTTATTTGAGGCCAATCAAGTAATCCTTTTTTTTTACCGGCTACTGGATTTACAATAGCGAACCATCTGTTTGCGGTGTCGATTATCATACAGCATTATGATTATGTTTTTCGAGAACCGTATGGGGTATTTCGTCGTGATATACGGTTTGTATCGGACAATTATAACTTCTTAATTGAGCTGCCGTAATATTATTGGAATTATGATAATGGACGCTTCTATTGACGCATAAAATACTTTTTACGTGTGACGTAATAGTCCCTATATCATGTGAAATAAGTATTATAGCCATTTTTTTATTTAATTCCTTTAGTAAAGCGTATAGTTCTTTTTCAAAATTATTGTCCACAAAATTGTTCGGTTCATCCAGGATAATTAATTCTGGATTCGAAATTAAAGCTCTGCAAAGCATTACCCGCTGAAATTCTCCACCCGAAAGATCGTTTATGTTTTTTTTCTTTAAAGGACTTATATTGGTCAAGGCGAATAATTCCTCAGCATGAAAATAATCATTTTTTTGATATCTCCTGAATAAACCTTTTGTGGATTGTAAACCCGATAATACCACATCTATCACCGATATTGGAAATTGTTTGTCGATCTTGGTTATTTGCGGTAAATATCCGATATACCTGTGCCCGGAATTTTCGATTCTTTTTGTATAGGTAATTTTTCCGTTGTATGGGATGCTTTTCAATATGGCTTTTATCAATGTAGTTTTCCCGCCTCCGTTTGGTCCGATTATTCCTATAAAGTCTTCGCATAGTATATCGAAAGAAGCATTTTTTATTACCTCAGTAGAGTCGTAATATACTTTTAAATCCCGGACTGAAATTAGCAGATTATCGGTCATTATTAAGTGAGTTATGGATTTTATCCGTTAATTCATATAGATTTTCGATCACATTATACTTTAACGGATCTATTTCCACAGCAGCAATTTTGGTTTCATCTATCAGGCTCTTCAAAATTTTTTCATTGTTCTGGCTCTGGTAAAACACTGAATTGATATTATGATTAGAGATCGATTCGTATAAATTTTTTAACTGTCTTGCAGACGGTTCTTTTCCGTGATGGTCAACTGCCAGCATTTTTAAATTAAAATCTCTGCAAAAATAACCTAGGAAGGGATGATATATTAAAATCGTACGTTCTTCACATGGACGCAGTTTATTTTGAATATAGTTATTTAAAGAATCTATTCGGGAATTCAAAATCATAAAATTTTGATAGTATTTTTCATTTGCTTCCGGATTTAGTTCAATTAACTCACTTAAAATTCTTTCGTTGAATTTTTTCAGATTAATAGGCGACAACCATATATGAGGGTCAGAATTTAACGAATGAGAGTGGTCATGATGACTGTGGTTTTCTTTTATAATTTCTATATTTTCCGATAGATTCAACATTTTTATATCAGAAACATTGTTTAAAATACCTTCTTTTAAAGATGTTTCAAATTCAAGCAATCCCACTTCAATATATAAACGCGAGGATGTCAGACCCTTGACTTGAGAGTGGAGGGGTTCGTATATTTCGGGTTCTATCCCGGGCGGAACCATTACATTTACGACATAATCATTTCCCGAAATTTCTTCTACCAGATATTTCAAAGGTAGTATGCTGACGGTAATAATATTATCCTTTTCGTTGACCGCATTACAGCTAACAAATCCTAATATTAATAATAAGTAAAAGCCAAATTTCATATGAAGTAAAATTTGAAACAAATATAATCACTTTTTATTTTTTAGCAATTTCCGTTAATTACAAATGTAAAGAACATTCATGTGATATAATTAAAAGTATTAATTAATCGTAACCAATAAAGATAATGTACGAATAATCAGTCAATTATATCTACTTGTCTTAAGTATGTATTCAGTTGTGGTTATTTGAATTTATTGAAAAGTATTCAGTCGAAAATAAATCAGATACATAATTTAAATTATTCTTCTGATAATTAAATAGTTGTAAGATTTATTTAAATTAAAATATTGATAAAAATTGCACAACGATACTGTGTGATTTGTGGTGTTTTTGGAAAGTAAAATAAAAATTTTACATTTGTAAAAAAAAAGAATGAATGAGAGATTATTGGAATTTCTGAAGGTTAAAAATCTTACACCGTCTCAGTTTGCTGAAATAATGGATATACAGCCATCCAGCGTGTCGCATATTACTTCCGGAAGGAATAAACCCAGTTTCGATTTCTTTGCAAAGCTTTTAGAGAAATTTCCGGATGTGAATCCTGATTGGCTTATTTTAGGACACGGAAATATTTATAGAGCAGAGAAATCCGAAGAATTTTCATTTTTAAAAAAAGACATGGAAATGTATACGGCGGGACACCGCACAAAACAAAATAAAAACATTGAAAAAATCATTATTTTTTATTCCGATAAAACGTTTGAAGTCTATAATAGTGAATGATTTACGTGAATTATAATATATATTATGTTAAGTAGATTGGGGTTTTTAGCTTCTATTATATAGGATTTCAGGAGTTTATAATTCTCCCAGAAGATCACGTATAACCACCGATGCACAAAAGCATCCGAATACAACAGGTAGATAAGATATGGTTCCTACGTTTGATTTTTTATTCTGTTCGTCACATAAAATTAGTGCTCCTTCGCATGGTTTTTCAGGAGAAAATACTACTTTAAATCCTTTATGGATGCCTATCTTATGCAGTCTTTTCCTAAGCATATGTGCCAGCGGACAATGATGGGATTTTGAAATATCTTTTATTTCTATTTGTTCCGGAGCTGTTTTAGCTCCAGCCCCCATGGAGCTTACAACTGGAATGCCTTTTTCCAGGCAGGATTTGATTAAATTTACTTTAGGAGAAAGAGTGTCAATCGCATCCACTACATAATCAAACCGTTGTGAGTCGAGTAACTCGTCAATCAGATTATCTTTAAGAAATATTATTTGTTTATTTAGATTGGCTCGGGGATTAATATCTTTCAATCTCTCATATAAAACATCCGCTTTGTATTTCCCGATGGTGCTACGAAGAGCAATTAATTGTCGGTTTATATTGGATGGATTGACGATATCTGCATCGACAATAGTCAAATTTTCTATTCCGCTTCTGGATAGCATTTCAGCAGCATATGCGCCGACTCCTCCCAACCCGACAACGAGAATATTTGATTTTCTTAAAATTTTTAATTTCTCCTCTCCTAGGAGTAGTTCTGTTCTCTCAAGCCAACTTAACATAATTAAATCCTGAAATAAAGTTTTTATATATAATTTCCCGGAATTTCTCTGGATTTATGTCTATAATAGCACTTACGGTCAAATATGTATCAAATATATTGTCTTTTTCATCACTTTCAATAAATAAATAATTCACATCTACATTTTTTAATATATTCATTGTTTTAGTTGAACGTAGACTTTTCTGACTCAATGAAATAAAATATCTGTTTTTGTTGATCTGGGAGTATATCTCGTTGTTTCCAATGAAAGAATGGAAAATAACTGTACTTAATGGGTACTTTTTTAATAACCGAATAACTTCATAGTAAGCTTTCACGCAATGGATTATTACGGGTAATTGTAATTCAGTAGCAATTCGGAGTTGTTTTTCAAACCAATATAATTGTTTTTCCTTATCTAGAGTTTTAATAGAAAAGTCCAGGCCTATTTCTCCTATTGCCAGTAGGTTATCTGTTTTATTTTCAAAAATCGAAAGATCGGAGTCTGTTGCATTGTTAGTATTCCATGGATGAATTCCTGCAGAGAAAAGAATATTTTGAGGAATCATAATTTCATTGCCAAGTAATATAGAATATATTTTTAAAATTTCTTTATTTTGGGTAATATCATGGGAATGAATATCGATATATGGTATTTTCACATCAAAATTTTATTACTTTGTATACAAATTTAACGCTAAAATTTTAAAATTAACCTAAAGCTATGAAATATACACGATCTATTTTGCTCTGTATTTTTTCGATATTATGTAATAATTATATTTTTTCAGCCTCGAATTTAATTCCAGTAGATTTGGGATGGAGCAAAAATTCTGTTAATACTGCTATTTTCAGAAACAGTTCGTTAGCCACTTATCAAGATTATCAATTTGTCGCTTTTTATGATAAAGAGAAAAATGTGGTATTAGGCAAAAGAAAACATGGAACCGAGGTATGGGAAATTAGCATTACCCAGTACAAAGGAAATGCAAATGATGCTCATAATGTGATAAGTATAACGGTTGACGGTAATGGTTATCTACATGTTTCCTGGGATCATCACGGTCATCCGTTGAATTATACCAGGTCTGTGGCTCCCATGTCACTTGAGCTGCGCGATAAAATGAAGATGACGGAAGTAGAGGAGGATAACGTTACTTATCCCGAATTCTATAAATTCTCGAACGGAGATTTATTATTTGCTTACAGAAGCGGAAGTTCCGGAAACGGTAATCTGGTTTTGAAGAAATATGACATAAAAACCGGGGGCTGGAACGATATGAATAATAATCTTATCTCCGGAGAAAATAAACGGAACGCTTATTGGCAGATATATGTTGACAATCAGGATAATATCCATGTTTCCTGGGTTTGGCGCGAAACTTATAATGTTGATACCAATCATGATTTGTGTTATGCTGTATCGAGAGATTCCGGTGATACATGGGAGAAATCGAATGGGGAAAAATACAATCTGCCCATTACTCTCGGAAATGCAGAGTATGTTTGGCGCATACCTCAAAATAGTGAATTGATAAATCAAACCAGTATGGCCGTTGATGATAATGGAGTCCCGTATATAGCCACTTATTGGAGGGATCCGGACTCAGGTGTTCCACAATATTACATATTATATAAAAGTGGAGATGTATGGATGAGAAACCAGGTTACAGGAAGAATATCAGGATTTTCTTTATCCGGTGCCGGAACTAAGAAAATACCCATTTCACGCCCGCGTATTCTCTGCTTTAATGAAGAAGGAAAGGCGAATATATACTTTTTGTTCAGGGATGAAGAAAGGGGATCGAAAGTCTCAATGGCTACAATATCGGATATAGATAAAAACGAATGGACTTTCGAGGATTTAACGTCTTTTACGGTAAATTCTTGGGAGCCGACTTTTGATATGGAATTATGGAAAAAGGAAAAAATATTGAATATTTTTGTGCAGAATACCGAACAGGGAGACGGAGAGTCTACTGTTGAAATTGATCCGCAAATGATTTATATTCTTGAGTATATAAAATGAGATTTAAAAATAAAGTAGTTGTTGTGACCGGAGCGAGTTCCGGGATCGGACTTGCCTTGGTAAATGAATTTGCTAAGAACGGCGCTAAAGTAGCTATGGCGGCGCGTAATGAGGAAAAACTGAGGGAAATCTCCAAAGAATTGACTGACAGGAATGTAGATAATATCTGTTTAAAGGTGGACGTTACGAATGAGAATGACTGTAAATTGTTGATAAATAAAACAATCGAGACGTTCGGGAAAATCGATGTCCTGATCTGTAATGCAGGAATTTCAATGAGAGCTTTGCTCGATGATGTCGACTTGGATGTGTTAAAAAGATTAATGGATGTTAATTTTTGGGGAACCGTGTACTGTGTAAAATATGCACTGCCCTATCTTCAGGATACACAAGGATCCATTGTAGGAGTTTCGTCAGTTGCTGGAATTCACGGACTTCCGGCCCGTACGGGTTATTCTGCTTCAAAATATGCGATGCAGGGGTTCCTTGAAACGGTGAGAATTGAGAATTTGAAAAAAAAGGTCCATGTAATGATTGCTTACCCCGGATTCACAGCTACTAATGTACGATTCTCAGCCCTTACGGCAGACGGTTCCAATCAGGGAGAAACTCCGCGAAACGAAGAAAAAATGATGAGTGCCGAAGAAGTTGCATTACGGATATCGAAAGGAATAAATAAAAGGAAAAAACTGCTACTTATGGATTTTCAGGGCAAGGCATCCTTCTTTATTAAAAAAATATCCATAGGATTATTGGATAAACTTTTTTACTCGCACATGGCTAAAGAGTCGGATTCCCCGCTGCAATAAATATTATCATTATTACGTTGGTAATAAATTGAATTATAAGTACCTTTGTATATTATACATATTAATTTTTGGAATATGGAAACAAGGAATAACCTTAATGAATCTGTTCCGCAGGAACAAGTCGATATTGAACAAAATATCGATAATACTATGTCGTCTGATTTAATCTCTGAAGAAAATGTAAATGAATCACAACAAAAAGATGAATTACCGGAAAGTTTACCGTCTAATGATTATTCACAATTAAGTTCCGATGAACTTATTAAAACATTATCCGATCTTCTTCAGGAAGAGGCTGTGAATAATTTCAGAAAGGAAATTGAGGCTATTAAAACAGCATTCTATAAACTTCAAAAACAAAAAATAGAAGAAATTAAAAAAGCATTTCTGGAAGAAGGAAATTCTGAGGAAAACTTTGTTGCTCCAGATGATGAATGCGAGGAACAGTTTAAAATACTACTTTCTCAGTACAGGAAAAAAAGAGATGCTTTTATCGTAGAATCCGAAAAGGGAAAAGAGGAAAATTATAAAAGAAAACTTGAAATAATTGACAAACTCAA
>Ga0192240_10006_pt1 | contig 165590 bp, 162 predicted proteins | sample Koala_Koa27_H3_FD_131237 | JGI IMG/M metagenome (GOLD analysis project Ga0192240, IMG submission 131237) | Enriched cells from koala feces incubated with labeled cellulose particles, San Francisco Zoo, California, United States - Koala_Koa2-7_H3 ...
GAATTTTAACTTCTAACCTCCTGTTTTTCATCCTTTCTCTTACAGAGTCAATTATAGTATCTCTTTGTTTTGTATAAAAACTTTATTTGGTTTCATCATACAGCAGCACATCAATCAACTGCACCTGAAATTTCAGCAGCGTCAACGCATCGTCGCTGTCTACTGAGCCGTCTGCGTTGACATCGGCGTTCGCATAGGCTTGGTCGTTAAGGGAAACTGCACCTGATATATATTTATTCAAGAACACGGTATCCGCCAGGCTAACTGTGCCATCCAGATTAACGTCGCCGACAATGCTAGAGCCGTTTTCAGTGGTGGTAGTGGTTTCGCCGTCTGTGACAATCACGGTAAAAGAACACAACGGTTCTACAGCAAACACCCAATATTGATATTTTGTTTCGTCGGTACAAGAAATCGTAATTTCATACTCCCCGGTGTGCTGCTGTCAAATGCACTGGTATCTACCACAAACTTTTCCAGATCCTCAAGAGGATTTCCGATATAGATTAAAGCTAGATCAGGACCATCATAACCACCTATCGAACTGTATGTAAGTATGACTTGTAAGCCGGTGAAATCCAGTTCTTTGCCTACCATATATGTCACTTTATCCGGTTCGCTTTCCAAACCAAAATCACCACTCGGTTTCGGTTCTATGCTTCCGAGACAATGAATGGTAGCATTTGTCAAACAGTCATTTTCTTCTGAATCAATTGTTATGGCATCCCATTCTTCTTGTGTTCCTTCAAAATAGACATCCGTCAGAGCGGTATAGCCACAAAAAGCACGCCGTTCAATTGCAGTGATACTGTTCAGAAGGGTGATTTCGGTCAGACAATCGCAATTAGAAAATGTACTATAATCAATGGTAGTGACGTCGCCCTAAATCTCCACGCTTTCCACATAGTGACAAAAATAGAACGCATAAGGGGAAATCGTAGTCACTTCTTCGGGAACGATAACTTCGCCAGCGGCTGTCTGGGCATCTACCAAAATATTGGAATTTACGATCACAAGAGGATCTCCCGCTTGCTTTTCTAAAAGCCAAGGCGTAGAAAAAAATGCAAGGGCATCAATATAAGTCACACTATTTGGAATCTCAATTTCCTCCAAACTGCTGCACGACATAAATGCACAGCCACCAATGCTGGTAATGGTATCCGGCAGCGTAACAGAAACCAATGTCTTTTGTGTAGAAAATGCACTGTCACCAATACACGTTACAGTAACGCCATCTATTTCCGATGGTACTTCAAAGACCGTCTCTGTTATATCACAATCTGTAATTTCGATTGTTCCGTCTTCCAAATAAGCATAAGTCAAGTCGCTATAGGTATAGGTCTCTTCGCTTTCATCCGCAACAGCTACCAATTCTGCCATTTGCGGTACCCAATTCTGTAAGGATACACCCGTGAGCAATATGGCTCCTGTAACTGCAAGTGCCATCATTTTCCCAAAAATTTTCATCCCATTTTTTCCTCATTTTTTATTTTGTATACGGTATTTCTGCAATCAACTGCACCTAAAATTTCAGCAGTGTCAACGCATCGTCGCTGTCTACTGAGCCGTCTGCGTTGACATCGGCGTTCGCATAGGCTTGGTCATTAAGGGAAACTGCACCTGATATGTATTTATTCAAGAACACGGTATCCGCTAGGCTAACTGTGCCATCTAGATTGACGTCGCCGACAATGCTAGAGCCGTTTTCAGTTGTTGTGCTGGTAGTGGTTGTCGTTTCTGTGGTAGTCGTGGTGGTTTCTTCGGAAACAGTTGTGACAGTCGTTTCGCTGTCAATCACTTCTACCTCAATTGTAACATGGTTAAGCGCACCACTATAAGAAACATAAATCGGATATGTACCTGCGGTTATATTGTCATACGCTGAAGTGTCAATCGTAAAGCCAGAAGCATCAATCGGTGAAACACGCTCCTGTACGCACCATGTTTCCACATAAACCAAAACCAAAAGCCCCGTTAAATCCAGTTCTTCCCCAATACTGTATGTTGTTTTGTCCGGCTCAGTATCCAGATAGATATATTTGCATCCAACAATGGTAGTTTCTGTTTCTGTCGTAGTGTAAATATAGGTTGTAGTGGTAGTCGTCTGTGTCCCACTGATCTCCACTGTTATGAAATTAGAAACCTCCAATTCGCTCACATCTCCGGGCCAAAGATCATCATGCTCGATATAAGCGTATAGCGTTTTGGTTGTATCTGTATCCGAAGGCAATGTCACAGAACAGGTATAACGATAATATCCATCCTCTGTCGTTCCCGCTTCTGTCATCACCGCCAGTTCCTCGCCTGTGTCAACGTCCGCTAACGTAAGCCAGCCATCCAAATCGCTATACGTGGATTCCACCGTAAATGTATATACGTCATCTCCTTCAGAATACGACAGCTGCATCATACCTGTCCAGCCGTACTGGATTCCATCGTCCCAGCCATTCATGTATGCCAATCCCATGCCAGTATACGCATCGAGGAAAAAGATGCGTTCCCCATCGGTATGTTCATATGTGATTGCATACGTCAGCGAAACTCCCGCTACTGTCTCGCAAAAATTTTTGCCTACTGCAAGCGTAATTGATAACGGCTCATCTGATAAGATATTATCATCTGCCTCGCAGCAAACATAGCGCAAAATTTCTTCCTCTGAGAGATAATTCGGATCGAGGGATGATAGGCAGTAATCGATCAAGGATTCGTCCACAATCCCTGCCTCCACTTCACCATCCGTCCTCACATAAACTGTAACGATGTTACAAAGCAGATAGGTATTTTGATAATACATAGCAAAACGATAAGTGCTAGAATAATTCTCATAAATATAAGAACTACCCGGAAGAAACACAAGTGAAAAGTCGCTCAGATCGACATTCGGATAGGCTGCCGCATATTGTGCAATGATCTCACTTTCAAGACCTGCCGAAACATCATCGTTTTCGTCTACAATATGCAGCGTACCTGTGCTGCTGCTTTCTTCAATTGCAGCAAAAGTATAACCATACGTTTCCGCATAAGTCTGTGCTGTAGAATTCGCATAGCCATAGATTGTGCCAGTGTAATATTCAAAATCTTCACCAGACACAAGGTAAATATAGCAATTCGTGATTGTTTCGTAAGAATCATAAATTTCACAAGATGGGTTCAAGATTGTAATTTCGGTGAGCGGATCACAAAACTGAAACGCATTCTTTGCAATATACATTACGCTTTCCGAAACCACAACGGAATTCACGGTGATCGATGCAAAGGCATATTCGCCAATTTCTGTCACCGGCAAGTCCTCGATTTCCGATGGAATCACCACATCATCGACTGAACCATCAAACCCTGTGATTGCAATAGAATCCCCATAATTGGTGTAGGTGAAGTGAGAAGCATCTGTTTCATCAGAATTGCTTTCTGTCGTCGTATCCGCATTAACAACATTTTCCTCTACAAAAGCGTAATCCACACACTCTTCCGCTGTTACAGAACTGCTTACGGTCAGACTGCCTATCGCCATCATTGCTGCAACCGCAGCACATAAAATCTTTTGTAATTGCATTTTCAATTCCCTCCTAAAAATTATTCTGTTACTTCCACTCTGTACAAATAATCTACTGTTATCGTTTCCCACTCATCTGAAAGATAGTCTGCTTGATATGATCACAGCAGAATCTGTCCAGGTGAGAGAATAGCTTGTGCCGTTTCCATAAACCGGATTGCCGTTCTCATCTTCTGACCATTCGCCCTCTTCGCTGAACGGAACATAGCCATCGTCCGTATAAACGATGTCATAATAGAGAACCGTATCGTCATATATCCATGAAATCTCCGCATCACCGTACAACAATACGCTGTGTGTTTCGATTTGCAGTGTTTTCGCCATCCATGGATCATCATCGAATATTTCAGGTGCTGTATAAGTGAACACCGTACTGTCTTCTGTCATAAAATTTACCAAGGATTCGGGAATATCTGTAACGGTCCAGTTGAGTGTAACATTTTCTAAATCCGTCTGCGGAATCACTACCTGCACCCAATACGGTGCATACGGTTCATCATCGACCTCTGCTGCAACTGTATCAATTTGCAGCAAACTGCCATTTGACCGTACATCGCTTACTGCAAAATACTTTTGCATTGTGAATTGGCATATGACCAACGTATTTTCTGCAAAGAAAGCATCATCGTATTCGCTGCAGTCCACATATTCGATTGATGACCCAAGACTTTCTTCTAATGCAGCACGAGAGGTGAAGATTGTCGCATTTTCAACTGCTGTATCGTCGGAAATGGCAGGGAAGAATATCGTGTTCATAAAATCGGCGGCGAGTTCTTCACCAAGCGCATCTGTCAAATCATCAGCTAAATAAGTAAAAGACAAGCTTTCTGGATCTGGTGTTGTGCATTCCCACACAATGTCTCTTTCTGCATAATATGTCGGTACTGCCACTTGCATGAGTGCCGTCATGCAATCGCCAGAACCATCAAACGTACTTGTGGTATAATGATAGCTGATATTGACGACGTTGCCAAAGAGACTATACGTGACGGTCACGTCATCAATCGTGTAAACCATATCATCTCCATAAACCATAGTGACGGATTTTAATAATAGTGCGTTTTCTACAAAGAAGTCTTTGTTATAGCGTTCTGACAAGTCGGCATAATTCTCCAAGTCCGTATTCAAATAGGCTTCCAGTTCCTCCACAGAAGTCACCACTGCTTCTTTCGCAGTAATATCGAATCCCACATCAACCCAGGTCAAATAATTTGGCAGCTGCTCGGTGCTTTCGCCAGTAGTATTCCAATCTATGGTGATTTCTTCTTGGCTCAGTTTCGGAAGGACGATTTGATAGAGATAAGGTACTTCCACACAATCCATATAGTAAAATTCAGACGAAATAGTCAGCGTCGGTGCATTCCAAGAGACATCGGTAATGTTCCAAGAATCCATTCTGGAAACGCCACGCAGCACAAGGTCATGTGTTGCAAAGAAGTCGTCATCATAAATCTCCTGATAATAAGGCAAAACATAAGTATCAATAAGATGTGCATACGTTAAGCTAACATCATCTTCGTACACCGTGAAGAATGCCTCCAGTTCTTCTGTGGAGGTGATATAAGTGGCATTTCCTTCTTCTGTATCTGTGTAAAGATTTGGAAATACGCCCTGATTCATCATGTCATAGACGGTATAGTATGGATCTTCACCCATAATGTCCGCTATATTATCTACGGTAACATCATAGGTAAATTCGCTTGTTTCCGTAGTAGTATTATTCCATATAATCGTTTCCCCTGTATAAGCATTACTAGGAATGATAATTTGTACCAAAGCAGAAGTAACAACATCACAACCTGGTTCATCACTATAGACATAGTGATAATCGACTGTGATTTGTCCATCCGTCGATGTAACTTCATCAACGCCATAATCAACATTGCTACTTGAACGAATGCACAAATTCAACAACAAGACGTTTTCTGCAAAAAATTCGTCGTCATAGGCTGCAAGATAAGTTGTGTAAACGGCATCTGTTTCGTCCAAAAATTGCAGCAAGTATGCAGACAGTTCATCAGAAGAAGTCACTACAGCCTCCGATGCATCTTCAAAAACAATTTCATCATAATAAACATCCAGATTATCAATTACCGCCGTATAATAAAACACCGTTTCTGTGGAGTCTGTATCGGGCAACGTATCAATTAGCCGCAGCTGAAATTTCATCAGTATCAAAACATCGCCGGAATCCGCCGTACCATTTCCGTTCGCATTAGCATTCGCTTTTGCTGCATCGTTCAGCGTAACGCCTCCTGAAATATATTTGCTTAAAAGTACCACATCAGAAAGCGTAATATTTCCATCTAAATTCACGTCTCCATAAAGCACCTCTGTGGTATCAAGTGTCGTCGTTGCTGTTGCAATCGATATATTTGTATCCTCGTCCGCTGCTGATGCCATTGTTGGAAATACAACAGGTTGTGCAAGCAATGCCATAGTGGTAAAAAGTGCTATAAGTTGTTTTTTCATCATAAAGTCCTCCGTTAAAAAATTTGTTGTAAAAAGAATGTCCTTCTGCCCATTTTTGTAAGCGACAGAATATCCCCTTCTATAATATAAACGATTTTACGCCTCGAAATGTTACAAAAAAAACAAATTATTTTCTAATTTTGTTAAGTTGCACAAATTATATTAGATTTTATTGGCAACATTGTATACGATACATTGCCCGATTACCGCACATAAATTTGTATGATTTCTAAAAATATTCTTCGCATTTTTTCAAAAACACTTGCAATTTCTAATTGGATATGATATAATAGTTTTCAAGATACAGTACGATGATAAAGGAACTTTTGATATGATCAAGACCTTATTTTGCGATAATTGGAAATTTTCCCAAAACCCCCTTGGAACAGAATATGCCGATAATCTCTCTTGGCAGCCGGTCGATTTGCCTCACGACTGGCTGATTTATGATGTTCACAATTTATACGAATCCGCTACCGGCTGGTATCGACGGAAATTCTATCATAAATCCAGTGAAAAGCAATACCGTTTGCGCTTCGACGGCGTTTATATGAACACCTCTGTCTACGTCAATGGTACACTTGCCGGTGCTTGGAAATATGGCTACACCACATTTGAAATCAATCTCACAGAGTTGCTGCAGGATGGTGAAAACTGGATTACTGTTCGAGTAGACTATGAAAGTCCTAACTCTCGATGGTATTCCGGTGCTGGAATTTATCGCAATGTTTGGTTAAAAGCATCTGCACCATGCCATATCGTCAGCGACGGCATTTACATTTCTGCAAGCGTTGATGGAAAAGTACTCGTCACTACTGAAACAGAACGTCCCGCAAAAACAATGGCACGAGAACTAACGATTCGCAATACCATTTCCTTAAACGGGAAAACAATTACCACAACAGAAAATGCGTGCAATGCATATGACAATACCGCTGTACCAAAATGTATTTTACGAGACGACTGCAAGTATGGCATAAATACCAATACCCTTTTTGTGGAACAGCCGCAGTTGTGGGAACTAGATCACCCGACGCTTTATACCTGTGTCACGGAATTGATACAAAATGGCGAAGTGGTAGACTGCGAGAAAACCATGTTTGGATTCCGTGAAATTCGATTTACAGTAGAACACGGCTTTTTTCTCAATAGAAAGCACGTCAAATTACACGGCTGCTGCGAACATCATGATTTGGGGGCATTAGGTGCCGCAGTCAACAAAACTGCCATTCGTCGAAAGCTGGAAATACTGCATACAATTGGCATCAATGCCATTCGCACAAGTCACAATCCTCCAGCTCCAGAATTCATGCAGCTGGCAGACGAAATGGGGTTTCTCATTCTGTCCGAGGGCTTTGATATGTGGGAATTGTCGAAAACAGAACACGACTATGCACAGTTTTTCCCTGCATGGATCGAAAAAGATGTGGCAGCATGGATACGCCGTGACAGAAATCACCCTTCTCTCATCGGCTGGAGCATTGGCAACGAAATTTATGACACTCATGTCAGCGAACGTGGGCAAGAAGTTACCTCTAAGCTAATGATATTGGTGAAGCAGCACGACCCAAGAGGAAATGGTTATATCACCTTGGGTTCTAATTATATGGCAAGTGAAAATGCCCAAAATTGCGCAGATATTCTAAAGCTCATCGGTTATAATTACGCAGAACGACTATACAAGGAACACCATGAAAAGCACCCTGATTGGATGATTTACGGCAGTGAAACATCTTCGGTGGTACAAAGCCGTGGCATTTATCATTTTCCTATGTCCCAACCTGTCTTATGTGAAGACGACGAGCAGTGTTCCGCTTTGGGTGGTATCGCACCAGCTTGGGCGGCAAAAACCACAGAAGAATGTATTCTAACAGATCGTGACACACCGTTCTGCGCAGGACAGTTTATTTGGACAGGATTTGACTATATCGGTGAACCAACACCTTATTTTACGAAAAACAGTTATTTCGGACAGTTTGATACCGCTGGTTTTGCAAAAGACAGTGCCTATCTATTCCGAAGCGCATGGACAGATGAAAGTACGGCACCATTTGTACATATCTACCCCTATTGGGATTTTCAAAAGGGTTGTCCCATCGATATCCGTGTCGCATCGAATGCGTCCCATGTAGAATTATATTACAATAATACACTTTTGGCAGCAGAAGATTTCAACCGTTCCACTTGCCAAAAGATAACGTTGGATACGCAAATTCCCTATGCGCCTGGTACACTCTTCGCAATTGCCAAAGACAAGGATGGAAATGAAATTGCTAAGGATGTGGTACAATCCTTTGGCAATGCAGCTGAGCTACGATTATTACCCGACAAAACATCACTTCTGGCAAACGGTAAAGATTTAATCTTCTTGGAAATTCAAGCTGTAGATGCAAACGGCATATATTGTGCCAACGCCAACAATCGTGTAAAAGTGTCCGTCAGTGGTGCTGGGAGACTCATTGGACTGGACAACGGTGACTCCACGGACTACGACCAATACAAGGGAACTTCACGGCGTCTGTTTTCAGGAAAACTACTGGCAATCATTGCAGCGAAAACCACGGCAGGAGAAATTTTCGTAAAAGTCACTTCTCCGGATATACCGGAAGTGCATACCACTTTGACTGCAGCTGCAGCAGATATAGAAAAAGGTATTTCTGCCACCGAAGAAAATACGCCTATGACTACGGAATGTGCCAATCCAGAAATGGATATACCAATACGTAAAATCGAAATGTTGTCGGATACCACTGTGTTCACACCAGAACAAAAGGAAATTCGCTTTACCATTCGAACATATCCTGAAAATAGCACATATAAAAATGATGTACAATTTCGCTTGACAACAGTGACCGGAATACCGACCAATTGCGCTGAAATCGTAGACTTTTCTGATGAGACGCTGACAATTCGTGCAAAGGGAGGCGGTGTGTTTTACCTCCATGCACTCTGCAAAAACGGCACAGAAAAGTTCCATATTTTAGCTGCTATTCCGCTGGAGGCAAAAGAACTGGGGGCTGCAGTTGTGAATCCCTATGATTTTGTTACAGGCGGACGATACACTATCTCCAGCGAAAATATCACAAATGGTCTGGAACGTGGTGCATCCATTGTGCCTGGTGGCGGTTATTTTGGCTTTGATCATGTGGATTTTGGAAAATTGGGCAGCGACAAGCTCTCCCTTCCGATTTATATGCTCAGTGGTTCTCCTATTCATTTTCAAATTTACGACGGCATTCCAAATCAAGGCGGCACCCTCATTGGAGACTATACCCATTGTAAACCTTCGCAATGGCTGACATATAACGAACCGTACAGCTTTTCTTTGATGAAAAAGCTAACGGGAATTCACACAATTTGTTTTGCTTCGAAAGATTCGTTTGAAATCAAAGGATTTGTCTTTGAATCCCCACAAAAGGAAACCGCTGAAATTCCGGCGGCAGCTTGTGAAAGTGTCTATGGAGATAAATTTACCAAAACGGAGATGGCAATTGTCGACATTGGAAACAATGTTGTCATTGACTTCGGCGCATTCGATTTTTCAAAACATCTTCCACAAAAAATTTATCTCACTGGTCGTTCCAATTTGCCAATCAACAGCATTCATTTGACAATGACTGCTCCGGACGGCACACAGCAAAAGAATTTGTTAGAATTTGCAGGTTCGGCAGATTATGTAGAGCGAGAGTTTCTGCTTCCAACAAATTTACAACCGGAAAAGAAAAAAGTCACTTTGACATTTCTTCCGGGAACAGCGTTTGACTTAAAATTCATTCGCTTCGACTAATACGCTGCTATATACTATATATTACAAAATCCTACCGATCCAATCAATACCGTGGTATGATGGAATCAGTAGGATTTTGTTTTCCTGTCTTGCTCTAATCCTGCACAGGCGTCAGCCCACGCTCGCCTAAAAGCGAGCGCAGTACAGTAATACTGCTACTTTGTATCCGTGCGATGGGAATCGAATTTTTTTTCGCTGCCTTGATAGCTCCTTGTACCATTTTATGTGATACTGTTCGAGTAAATAAAATCATCAAATCCGGCGAACCGATTTTTTTCTCAATTGGTCCAGTCTCCTTCGGGAAAACCTTTGCAGAACAGCCATGTGCCTGACAAACATCTGCATACTGTCGGCTCATTCGTTCATTTCCGCCAATGATTACAACACTCATTGTTTCACCTGCCTTTTTTATCAATGCGATACTTTCATTTGGTCGATGATCATAACACCCAATCACTGCAAATCCACTTCATATGGCACTTTTGATTTTTGTGTTAGTATCAACTAACTATAGCGTATCATAAATTAAAGCCTTTGTCAAGTACTTTTTTGTGAAATCCAGAGAAAATTGCAAAATAAATAAAATTTATAAATCATCGTTGACATTTTTCAGAAAATATGATATACTAACAAAAGTGTATTTTCTAATTTCAAACAAATCGGAAAATTCCTAAAAAACGGTGTTTCAAACATCGATAACAAGGAAAATCTTATGACAACAGCATTTACAATTGGAATGATTATTATCTATGTAGCACTCATGATGGGCATCGGCGTGTACACTGCCAAGCAAACGCATTCTGTCAACGACTTTGTATTAGGCGGCAGAAACGTTGGCTCATGGCTCACCGCTTTTGCCTATGGAACATCCTATTTTTCTGCTGTCGTATTCATCGGCTACGCAGGACAATTCGGTTGAACGTATGGCATCTCCACCGCTTGGATTGGCATAGGCAATGCATTGATTGGCAGCTTACTCGCCTGGGTTGTTATGGGGCGGCGAACTCGCATTATGACACAGAGTTTGGGTGCAAAAACAATGCCAGAATATTTTGAACAGCGTTGGAATTCAAAGGCACTGAAAATTGCCACATCGGCTATCGTGTTTGTTTTCCTGATACCTTACACAGCTTCCGTTTACAATGGCTTATCCAGATTATTTAACATGGCGTTCGGCATCGAGTCTGATGGGGCATATCGGGTCATTATTGTTGTCATGGCACTATTAACAGCAATTTATGTTATCCTAGGCGGCTATTCTGCAATAGCAATTAACGACTTCATTCAAGGCATGGTTATGCTGGTGGGAATTGCGGCTGTTGTCTATTGTGCTGTACAAAATCAAGGCGGCTTTTCAAGTGCATTGGCTTCATTAGGTGAAATCGAAGTAAATGGAGAAACCAATCAATTAAACGCCGTATTCGGTCCTGACCCCCTCAACTTATTGGGTGTTATTGTTCTCACTTCTTTGGGCACTTGGGGACTTCCACAAATGGTACACAAGTTTTATGCCATCAAAAGTGAAAATGAAATTATAAAAGGTGCTGTCATTTCTACAATATTTGCCCTTATCGTATCTGGTGGATCTTATCTGCTAGGTGGCTTTAATCGATTATTTTGCACGACAGACAGCACCAAATCCGGCAAGTCCCTCATTTCTACACTTTCCAATAGGAAATTAGAATATGATGCTATGATTCCAGCACTTCTCGAAACCACACTGCCGGATATTCTCATTGGACTAGTCGTTGTGCTGGTACTATCTGCATCCATGTCAACATTGTCCTCCTTAGTATTAACCTCCAGTTCTACTATGACCATAGATTTAATTAAGCCGAATTTGAAAAAATGTGGTGAAAAAAAAGAAATGATTATTATGCGTGTGCTAATCGCCGTATTTTTGCTGGTATCCGTACTGATTGCATTCAACAAGAATGCTTCCATTTCTACGCTGATGTCTTATTCTTGGGGCGCATTGTCCGGCGCATTTTTAGGACCATTCTTATATGGACTATTTAGCAAAAAAATCATAAAAGCTACCGTTTGGGCAAGTCTAATTTCTGGCGTCAGGTTAACGCTGGTACATATGGTTCTGTTTGGCTTCGGCTGGTTTCCATCGCTTTCCGCATTTGCCGCATCACTGCCACTAAACCTTGCTTCGCCGATCAACGCTGGTGCAATCTTAATGATTCTATCCCTTATCCTTGTTCCGTTGGTTAGCCGTTTCACAAAAGTACCCGATCCTAAGCGGGTAGAAGATGTGTTCCAGTGCTATCAGAAATGACTGTGCAATTATACCATCTTGTCACTAAATTGTAACCATTTTTTTCCGACAGGATACCTGAAAAATCGCAAGAAAAGTAGTATAATAATACATAAGGCACCTCGAGTGAAAGCTGAGGTGCTTTATTATGTGCATATTTACCAAAAAAAGAAAAAAATAAAGTTGGGGGATAACAATGGCTTTTAGTACAATCGAATTCTTATTTCAATTTTTACCTATCTTTTTGCTTGCCTATTACATTACACCTGCAAAATATCGCAATATCATCTTAATTCTTGGCAGTTTCATCTTCTATGCAATCGGAAGCGGATGGTACTTAATTTTATTAATTTTTTCTGTATTTGTAAATTATATTCTTTCTCGATTGTTACGAACCGAGGAGTATTTCGCACAAAGACGAAACCAAGCGATTCTTGTTATTGGATTGATTTTCGACTTTGGATTATTGGTAATATTCAAGTATACAAATTTTATTCTAGAAAACCTAAATGCACTGCTTTCTCATATTTCTATTGCGATTCCAGAGCCAAGCTTGACGATGCCATTAGGAATCAGCTTTTTCACTTTTCAAATCACGTCATACCTCATTGACGTATATACCAAAAAAACACGTCCTGCAAACTCTATCCTTGAATTAGGCATTTATATTTGTATGTTCCCGAATCTAATTTCCGGTCCGATTGCAACCTTTGGAGAAATGCGCCCACAATTTTTATATCGCACGGTAAATGTACAGGTTTTGGAAGAAGGAATTCGGTTATTTGTCATCGGCTTAAGTGCAAAAACATTGCTCGCTGATCCAATGAGCGGACTGTGGAACAATTTATCGGTGATTGGATATGATTACGTCTCTACACCCTACGCTTGGCTGGGGGCAGTGGCTTATAGCTTTGAAATTTACTTCGACTTTTCTAGCTACTCTATGATGGCGATTGGTATCGGCATGATGCTGGGATTCGAACTGCCACAAAACTTCAATCTGCCATATTGTTCCGACTCTGTTGGAGAATTCTGGCGTAGGTGGCATATGACCTTGGGACGCTGGTTCCGGAATTACATCTATATCCCATTGGGTGGTAATCGACACGGTACGCTAAAAACCATCCGCAATTTGCTGGCGGTCTGGGTGTTCACTGGTTTATGGCATGGTGCAAGCTGGAATTATATTTTATGGGGAATGATTTTCTTTGTGCTACAGCTTGGTGAACGATTCATCTACGGAAAAAAGCTTGAGAAAACACACGTTTTAAAGCATATATACATGATTTTAATTATTCCATTGACTTGGATTGTATTTGCTATTACAGATTTGTCGCAACTTGGACAATATTTTTTACGGCTATTCCCATTTCTCACTGATTCATCCGTGCGACAAAATTATAGCGACTTTACCTTAGCGTTAAATAATTATTGGAAGATTTTAATTCCATGCTTTCTGTTTAGTACACCACTTCCACTGCACTTTTATAAAAAATATCGGAAAAGCGTCATTTGTTTGATTATCCTGGTTGTTCTATTCATTTACTCTATCAAAGTAATGATGGAATCTACAAACAATCCGTTTCTATATTTCCAATTCTAACCAAAAGGAGTCGTCATTATGCAATTTCAATCACAGAAAAATCAAAAACCCTACGCATATTACGAAGAACCAGCCAAAAAATCTACTGGCGTTATCACCTCCATTCGTTCCATTTTTACAAGCTATCCCCTACTAATTACATTTATTGTCGCAATCGTTGTTGCAAACATCTGGAACTTCCGTCAAAATATCAATACCATAGAAGAAACTGCATCTGTTTCAATCAACGTTCCAACAGTGGAAGAAATAACAGCAGAAATATCGACTACAATTGCAAATACAACTGTTGCAGAAAATGCGGCGTATGCTGCAAATTCCGTCACGGCAGATGCAGCCGCAACAGAAACTGGACAAACAGAAACAACTACCATAGAGTCCACTACTGAACCGCCGGCAGAAGTACAATTTCAAACTGTAGATCAATCTTATTTTGATGACGCATTGTTTATAGGGGACTCACGTTCTGAGGGATTGGCACTATATGGCAGTTTTACCAATGCGGATTATTTCACTAGCGTAGGGTTATCTATCTTCAAAATCAATGAGGTAGAAGTCGGAAATCCCAACAAAGGCGAAAATATCACTTTCTCACAAAAATTGTCTCAACAACAATACGGAAAGGTCTATATCATGTTGGGATTAAACGAATTGGCAGTCGGCTCGACAGAATCCTGGGCAGAAACCTATGAAAGTGTTATAGAACAAATTCGAGAAGCATAGCCAAATGCCACGATTTATATTCAGAGTATTTTGCCAGTTTCTGCTTCGGAAGATGATCCAAATGGTGCAATCAATAATCAGTCCATTTCTACTCGAAACGAAGCCTTAGAACAATTGAAAAAGCCAGAAGATCATATCTATTATCTGAACGTTGGCGAATCTGTAATGGACGAAAACGGTTATTTGGAATCCTCCTATACCTCTGACGGCATTCACCTCTTGGGAAATTCTCTCTCCATTTGGGAAGATTATTTGAAAAGTCACGCTGCTGTACAACAAGATCCAAATAACGAATCAAAAGCAAACCAAAGTCAGGACAATCCACCACAGGATTCCCCCAGCGCATCAAATGAAACAGCAACATCTTAATTGATATAAATTCAGCGGTATTTCAATCATTGAAATACCGCTTTTTTTAATCTTTATAAGAATCCAAAAAATGGTGGGACTCGCCGTCCATGTCTTTGTAGGATATCACCGTACGCAGCTTCACATTTTCCATACTATGGAAAATATTATGCTCAATTTGTGGATTCCCTTCTTTTAATTTTGCAATTAATTGTTTAATTTCCTGTCGTTTTGAGCTGGTGTTTGATAGCGTACAAGTCGTACAAGTATCCGTAAATTTACATGCGCACTGAATAAAATGCAAATCGTTATAATCACGCCAGCGACAAATATCCGCTTCCCGAACAAAATACATCGGACGAATCAGCTGCATTCCTGCAAAATGATCGCTGTGCAGCTTTGGCATCATCGTCTGTGCTTGTCCACCATAAATCATACCCATGAGAATCGTTTCAATCACATCGTCGTAGTGATGCCCCAAAGCAATTTTATTGCAGCCCATGCGTTTCGCCTGATTGTACAAATGCCCACGCCGCATTCTTGCACATAAGTAACAGGGGTTATTCTCCACATGATACACAGAATCAAAAATATTCGTCTCAAATATCGTGATAGGAATCGACATCATTTCTGCATTTCTCTCGATAATTGCACGATTTTCCGGACTATACCCTGGATCCATCACCAAAAACGCTAATTCAAACGGAACCTTATTATGACGCTTTAATTCTTGAAAGAGCTTCGCCATAAGCATCGAATCTTTTCCACCGGAAATACAAACTGCAATTTTATCTCCCGCATTTACCAAATGATATTCTGCAACAGCTTTTGCAAATTTACTCCATATGGAACGATGAAATTTTTTATGTAGACTGCGTTCAATTTCTTCTGCTCGATTTCCACACTCTAATTTTTTCCGTAACCATGCGACATATCCTCCATCCAAATTGTCCGCATCATAACCCATATCCGATAATTTTTCTGCATCTTCTGCACTAAGCAGTCCACTTTTACAGCAGAGGACGAGTCTTTTTTCGTGTGGAAGATTGGCTTGATATAGATTTTCACGGGGAATATTGACTGCTCCAGTAATATGCCCAAATTCGAAAGCAATCGTATCTCGAATGTCAATAAGACAATAAGAATCCTCCGGCAGCTGAAAGAATTCGTCAATCGTAATATTTTGATTCATAAGCGAAAATTCCTCTCAGATTCGTTTTGTAATATTATTATAGCATAGTCCAAGAAAAATAGCAAGTTTCCTATCATTCCCATTTGAACCAACCGATCACAAGGTAATTACGAGATAGACAGATATGCCCACTCTCACATAAAGAAAAATATAATAAACTGCGTAGGAAATCATGTCAAGAAAATTAGCAAAAATCATCCCTAGTCATACCGGAGAGCCTTGGTTTGACTAGGGACGATGATATTTTTATTTTCGATTTCAAATTTATCTTATGCAGTTAAATTTGGCAGGTATGTCAAGAACTGTGATGCCAATACTACAAGAATCAATGCAATTGGATAGGTTGCAGCATATGCCGACGCTACATTGGAAGTCCCGGTAGAGTTAATCAACGCACCCAGTGCCGGTGTACTGGTCATACCACCAGTCAGAGATCCCAAGTTATTAAACAGGCTCAGCTTGAGACACTTCTTTGCAATGAAGAACCCGATAAACAGCGGAATTGATGTCATCAAAGCGCCCCACAAAAAGACCCAACCGCCGTAATCTTTCAGTGTGCTAACAAAATCAGTACCACCATCGACACCTGCACCAATCAAGAAGAAAACAAGACCGAGTTCCTGAAAAATGGAGAGAAGATGTTCATCAACCTTCAAGCTCAGCTTCCCTATGTGTCCAAAGTGACCAAAAATCAAGCCCATAATCAGCGGTCCACCGGTTGTACCCAAGTTGAAAGAAGTGCCGTTGCCCAGTGGAATATTGATGCTTCCCAAAATCAAACCACAGATAACAGCGAGTGCAAACGCACCCAAACCGAACTTTTCCAGACTAAATAATTTCTTCACTTTTCCTTTTTTTTGTGCTTCGCCAGTATCTACCGATACGAGTAGCGCACGTTCTTTGTCCATATCTGCGTGCATCACTTTTGGTACAATCTGTACAAAAAGCACAACGCCAATAACACCAAAAGGATAAGCAACAGCGTGTCCTACCGCAATTTCAGAGAAGAATTCAGTCCCGTCCAACGCACCTTGTGCTGCAGCAAAGGCTGGTGTACTAGTCAACGCACCTGAGAGCAATCCAACACTCATAGCAGAAGTCATATTCGGCACGAAAAGTGTTACCAAAGCACATACCAATGCACCAGACGCAATAATAATGGCACCCAACAAAACATACGATTTTGCATTTTTCTTCAGATTTTTGAAGAAACTAGGTCCTGCAATTAATCCGACGGACGTAACAAACAAAATCAAACCAATATTTTGCAACATACTAAAATAAGTATCCACAGAACTGAGGCTGTCCACCCAACTTGAAATTCCAGTATGTCCATTTTCACCAAATGCGACGCCTTTGAAATGTCCTGCGACCAACGCAACCAAAAAAATTGCAGCAGTACCCAATGAAACACCTTTAATGGAAATACGCCCGATTAAGTATCCTACGACAATAATCGCAAAGATAAAAAACAGGACAATCACAATCGCTTTCATGTTAAAAATGTGGGTACCGGCGGCTTCGATCAAACCGAAACTAAAATTGTCGAAACTCATGAAAAATGATCTCTCCTTTTCAAGCAGGGTTAAAACCCTTTTCTTAGATTCCACGTGGATTTTGGGAAATATGCTCGGCTTGCAGATGCATACAAAGGGCTCTCATCTTTGTATACACCCGAGTAGGTCACAATGCTTTCCAAAAATCAACACATAATATTATAGTCTTTTTTTATTTTTTTGTCAATAACCAAAAGCGGCTTTTTGAAAGAATGTATAAAACTGATAGAATATCTCGCATTTTTCTTTGATTTTCATGGAAAAATTCACAATAACTTTCCGATAAAAAATCAGCTCGTGCAGTTTTATTTCAGTTTGTTTTAACATAATCATGCTATCATAAATAATAAAGAAAGCGTATGATATATATGATGCAGTTGTATCATAGAATAAATCATATCTTAAGTGATAACATTTCTTTCCGTTAAAAAGCAAACCGCACAAATGAAGCATTCTCGTTTTGTGACATATTAACAAAAAAGAAAATAACTCTTGACAGTTTTTTAACAACGTGATATAATAATTTTAATGAATCGGAACAATGCTTTAAAGAAGGCATGACTTATGAAAGAAAAAAGAAGTAAAAAGAATCGAATTCTAGGGATCATAACCGCTTGTGCGGTATTATTACCATCGGTTTCGGCTTTACATTCGGTTACTGTAGCAGCCTCAGATGCAGATTCCACATTGGTAACAGACGATTTCATAGACTTTAGCCTAGAAGAAATTTCTGCGAGCTCAGAAAATAACGAGATACAGATTTATTAGGTACCATCCAATTCTTCTGCAAGTTCAACTGCTACGGCGGCCGACGAAACAGACTATGACGAAGATATTTACGCAAGCTATCATGGCTATGAAACATTATCTTCAACAGAAAAGAAAATATATGATGGATTGAAAGAAGCCTCTCATTTATATTATACCGGAAATGGCGGTACATATGAAAAGACATCTTCGAGTGGCACGACGATGGTTTGTTTGAGTGAAGTCAGCATTTCTTCTTCTGCGGGCATTACATCGGACGATGTGACAAAAGTGGTTTCGATGTTCCGAAACGACAATCCCATTTACTTTTTCTTAGGTAGTAGTATTATGTATAGAACCTCTACCAATCGTACAACCGGTGAAACCGCAATTACAGGGGTTTTTCTATCTGTAGATGAAAACTTCACAGACAGCAGTGTATGCCAAGAAGAACGGGAAACGATTGAAACAACACTAGCTTCTACTTTAGAAGAAATTGGTGATTGTGATACTACTTTGGAATTTGCACAGGAAGCGCACGATTGGCTTTGCGACGCTGTTGTCTATTCCTATGTAGATGGAGAACCAGATACTTCTATGATTGCACACAGTATCGTCGGCACATTGGATAGTGACTATGGTGCAGTCATCTGCGAAGGCTATGCAAAGACGTTTCAAGTGCTACTAACAGCTGGCGGTATAGACAACTACTATGTAGTCGGTATTGGCGGTGGCGGTGATCATGCATGGAATTTGGTTCGTATGGATAATGGATTCTACTATAATTTTGATGTCACATGGGACGATTCCACTAGATCAACAGCATATTTTGCAGCAGGTGACGAAAGCTTTTTACTGGAACATGAAGCAGACTCCGTTGATGGCGAGGGTTGGTATTTCTTGTATGATTTGCCGGACGTTCCGGAAGAGAATTATGATGGCTCTTGTGGTACATCCTATGTGGATGGCGATTTTTCCTATGAACTATACGACGATTACGCAGTACTCGTAGAATATTTGGGTGATGACACCGAAGTAACCATTCCAGATACCATAAACGGCTTACCGGTCACTCAAATCCAAGGCGCATTCGTCAACGATTCGAGCTTGCAAGCAGTCGTTATTCCCGAAACTGTCACTGTCATTTCTTATGATAACGATAGTGTTGGCGCATTCCAAAGCTGTGTTTTACTCAAAGAATTGACGCTGCCGGAATCGCTGGAATATATCTATTATCGTAGCTTTTATGATTGCTCTGCATTGGAAACCGTTACATTGTCTACAGCTGTAGAAAAACTAAGTGCTGGTGCACTGAACGAATGCGATAGCTTGGGCAAGCTGCTCGTTTATAATACAGATATGGAATTTGGTCCTAGCACGACTGTTTATGATAAAACCGTTATCTATGGGTACGAAAATTCTACCGCTGAAGTTTACGCCGATACCTATGGTCGGGAATTTCAGTCGCTGAATTCGTATACAACAACAGAGCCTACTGAAACAACAACAACAACAACAACAACTACTACTACTACCGAAACCACGACAACAACATCATCAACAACCGAACCCACAACGGAATCAACTACGACTACTGAAACGGCAACAACATCATCCACCGAGACTGAAACAACAACAACAACTGAAACGTCTACAACTACAACCACGACTACCGAGACGACAACAACAACTGCTGATTATGTTGTTGTGATCACAGACGTGAATCAAGACGGCGTATGCGCCTTGAGTGATGTCATTGTGTTGAATCGCTATATCATTGGTGACGTTGCTATAGATGACGTGCAAGCAGAAGCGTTAGATTTTTACTTGGACGGCAATATCGATGCACAAGATAGTTTGGCACTCATGGATTTCTTGTTGCGATTCGTAGATACCCTACCAATGATTCCGGAATAAACACTGCTGTATCATTGGAATATTAGATATATGAAAACCGGATTGCTGAAAATAAAGCAGTCCGGTTTTTGATGCTTCTAAATGAAAAATCGTAGTGTCGGTATAAGCCAACACTACGATTTTCAATTTTACCTGTGGAGCAAGCGACGAGAATCGAACTCGCAACCTCAGCTTGGGAAGCTGATGTTTTACCACTAAACTACGCTCGCTTGTGAAACCTCAATAAAATCACAAAGATTTCAACAATAAAAATGGAGCTGGAAACGTGACTTGAACACGCAACCTGCGCATTACGAATGCGCTGCTCTACCAACTGAGCTATTCCAGCATATTTTTCAATTTAAAATGTACCTTTGAAGCAGTACTCTATTATTATATCACAAAAAATTTTTTTGTCAAGGGGTTTCAGAAATTTTTTTGAAAAATTTGAAAAAAGCATTGAAATCCCCAAAAAAGTATGTTATAATATAAGAAATGTGGCGTGTTCTGTCAGAAATACAGTATGATTTCTTATTTGATATGCACCTTTTTTCAGATTCCCAAAGAAAAAAGCTATCTATAAGACGTCTGCTTTTGTGTTTGACATTTTTTTCGAAAAAAATGAAAAAAAGCATTGAAATCATCAAAATAATATGCTATAATAAATATAAATTGATATGGACACCGCTCAACTATTCATGCAAAAGGAAGGAAGCATCATGAAAAAGAAATCGAAATCTATTCTCGCAGTGATCGTTGCGATACTTCTGTTGATTGTGGTAATTGTCACCCTAACGACGAACATTCTTTTCTCTCGCAGCGACACCCCAAAAATCTTTGGTCATTACATCTATTTAATGGAAACAGATGTAATGGAGGCGGATAGCTCTACTGAAACAGCCGATACTGCAACTGCCAGTGGAGTGACTTCTGTGGATAGCACGAGTGACAGTGAAAATCAGACGGCATCCATTCACCAATACACAGCAGTCATTGCACCTGTGTATGATTCGACCACAGATCAAATCGCAAAGAACAATGCTGTATTGTGTGTATTGGCAGATGACGATACTTCGACTGACGCTGATTCCGATTGCATTGCAGTACGTCGCATTTACAACATTGAAGAAGACTCCGCCGGTGTATTACTCTACTATCCAACAACAATGAAGCAATCTGAGGTTGGTACTGAACCGGCAATTACCATTGACAATATCTTGGGAAAATGTACAGTAGAATCTAGTGAATTGTACAGCTTTATTACATTCGTTACCAGCATTTCCGGCATCCTGTTAATGCTAGTATTGCCTTGTGTGATTTTGGTGATCATGTTGATTGTTGTAATCGTACGTGCAAACAGCCGAGCCAATGATGAATATGCATTTGAAGAGAATTATGACGAAGTGTTCAGCGAAGATTCTTATGATGATGACGATGACCCCTATGATGAAGAATTGGGTCAAACCGCATTCTATCAACCGAGAGATGAATCAAATAGTTCGTTTGCACAGTGTCGTTCATCCATCGCCGAAAATTTTGAACGTAAAGCTGTGAATCCAAACTCTCCATATCAAAAAGCAAGAACCATGCAATTTAAGGCACAGCGTGATATTCCAATTTATACTGGATCGGATTCTCAGACAGACAATGATACTTACCGTGGCAGTGCCACTTCGGACTATGAAGGATCACACAATGTCGATGCACAAGATGTAAATAACAGTTATCGCTCGAGAAACAGCAGAAATGCCGTTTCTTACGCAGCAGATACACCGATTTCTTCTCTGCCAACGAGTGACGGTTCTTCATACCATGGCAGTCATGAAGCAAACTCACCAGACGAAGCACGCAACTTAAGAACCAGTCGTTCTAGCACTACAACTCGTAATTCTACGTATACGTCAAATCAATCGCAGCAAAGCAAGCCTACAACAAGCAGCAGTGCCACAAAAACGTCTACTGGAAAAAATAAATATGAAAACGCATCCGTAGATGAACTGTTGGCAATGATCGAAGAAGAAAAAAACAAGCTGAAATAAGTGGTAAACTGATATGATAGAAAATGGGTAATTTCCTTGCAAATGGAAATTGCCCATTTTGTTGCAATCTGTCTAAGTCTATGGTATAATATCAATATCACCTACGATAAGTTCTGTAGAATAGGAATGTATACAATGACCAAAAAAAAGAAATAGCACAAATGGCTGTGGAAACTTTGGAACAGGTCTATCCACAGGCAGTTTGTGCATTACAATATGCGAAACCATACGAATTGCTCATCGCAGTACGCTTATCCGCACAGTGTACCGATGCACGAGTCAATCAAGTAATGCCAACACTATTTGCTACTTATTCCAGCCTAGAACAATTTGCTGCAACAAACCTATCTGACTTAGAGGAAATTGTTCGCCCTTGCGGTTTTTATCACACAAAAGCAAAAAAATATCAAGGATATGGCGTGCCAGATCTTAGAAAATTTTGGTGGCGTTGTTCCGAGTACCATGGAGGATCTTTTATCCCTTCCTGGTGTTGGTCGCAAGATGGCTAACTTAATATTAGGCGACGTATATGGAAAACCCGCAATCGTTACAGATACCCATTTCATTCGTATTACCGGCAGACTCGGTCTGACAGACTCTAAAGATCCAATACGTGTAGAAAAAGACCTACGTCCACTAATTCCGCCAGAGCGTTCCTCCGACTTTTGCCATCGCATTGTTTGGTTCGACCGGGATACTTGTCGTGCCAGAAAACCACATTGCGATGAATGCCCAATGGCTTCGTTTTGCCCTGCTGGAAAAGGGTAAAATTTTTCTTGTACTTTACATACTTATTTTCAAATTTCCTAGATTCTTACTTGACATCTTTTTCAAAAAGTGATATAATGAATTTGTTGTCGCCTGTTTCCATCAAGCTATGGTAACAAGGATAATCAAAATAAAATGAAACTAGAAAAGGAGTATTCCGCATATGTTGCTTGACAAATATTTACCTCGCATAGAATTCGATAGCTATGAAGATTTTAAACAAAATTATTGTCTGAATATTCCCGAGGACTTTAACTTTGGTTTCGATATTATAGACGAATGGGCAAAACAAGAACCAGAAAAAAAAGCTATGGTTTGGTGCAATGATCACGACGAAGAACGCACTTTCACGTTCACTGATATTTCTCGTTTATCCAACCAAACTGCAAATTATTTTAAGAGTCTGGGAATCAAAAAGGGTACTGTCGTTATGTTGATTCTGCGTCGTCGCTGGGAATATTGGGTATGTGCGGTGGCATTGCATAAGATTGGTGCAGTTCTGATTCCTGGTTCTTTACAATTAACTACAAAAGACTTGATTTATCGTAGCACCAGCGCAGGCGTTCACACGATGATCTGCATTGATGACGATTATGTCATTGAACAGGTGGACGGCGCAGTATCGTCTATTCCGACCATACAAAATAAGATTGTCATCACGGGCAAACGGAATGGTTGGCGAAGCTATGCAAATGAGGTTTCGGCATTCTCACAGGAATTTCCACGTCCGACTGGTGAAGAAGGTACTGTTGCAACAGATCCGATGCTGGTTTATTTCACCTCCGGCACGACCGGTAACCCGAAGCTGATTGAACACAATTATACGCATCCGCTTGGACATATTGTCACGGCAAAATATTGGCATCAGGTGCAGGAAAACAAGCTGCATATGTCTGTGTCCGATTCTGGCTGGGCAAAGTTTGGCTGGGGAAAAATATATGGGCAATGGATCTGTGGTGCGGTACAATTTGTCTATGATATGGACAAGTTTATACCAACAAAGCTGCTACAAAAAATACAGGATTATAAGCTGACGACATTTTGTGCACCGCCTACCATGTATCGATTCATGCTGCAAGAGGATGTAACATCCTATGATTTATCCAGTGTGGCGAATTTCACGACTGCAGGTGAACCGCTAAATCCGGAGGTGTTCAACCGCTGGAAAGAACTTACCGGAAAAGAAATTCGAGAGGGATTTGGACAAACAGAAGGTTCTGTTTTGGTGGCAAATTTCCCATGGATTACCCCAAAGCCTGGTTCGACTGGAAAGCCCTCGCCGCTTTATGACATTACGTTGATTGGTGAAGATGGAAAGCTAGTTGGGGTACATGAGCATGGCGCACTCGTCATGAAAAATCTCGACAAGGCTTGGCCAACGGGATTGTTTGTTGGGTATTTCAAGAATCCGGAAATGACAAAAGAAGTCTTGGGAAACAATGAATATTGTCCACACGATGTGTTTGAAATGGACGAAGACGGCTATTATTGGTTTGTCGGCAGAAACGATGATGTTATCAAATGTTCCGGCTATCGAATTGGGCCGTTTGAAGTCGAAAGTGCCTTGATTGCACATCCCGCAGTGTTAGAGTGCGCAGTTACCGGCGCACCAGATCCAATTCGTGGGTTGGTTGTGAAAGCAACCGTTGTGTTGACGAAAGGATATACGCCGAGCGATACGTTAACGAAAGAACTGCAAAATCATGTCAAACACACCACAGCACCGTATAAATACCCTCGTATCATTGAATATGTGGATGAACTGCCAAAGACACTCGGCGGTAAAATTAAGCGTGCGCTGATTCGAAAAGAAGACGAAAATGCTGCAAATAACAAGAATTCATAATTTTTACAAAACATTTTCAAAAAAAGCACCTGAAATTCAGGTGCTTTTTTATAATGCTTACTGAAACGTTTTTTTCGTTTCTGGTTTCTAAAGAGGCAACAAAATCGTAATTTCTGTTCCATGTCCCAATTCGCTGCGTAGTGAAATTGTACCATTGTGATAATCCACAATATGCTTAACGATAGATAGTCCTAACCCTGTACCGCCACGCTGTTGCGAACGACTCTTGTCAACCCGATAGAACCGTTCAAAAATACGGCTTTGCGCATGAAGCGGAATACCGATGCCGTTGTCGGAAACAACAATTTTTGCCTGCTTCTCATTCCGACTAATATTGATATTTACCTTGCCACCAGGATTGTTATACTTGATTGCATTATCAATCAAATTGACAAATAGCTCCTGAATATAGCTCTCATTGCTACGAAGCAGGAGAGCATCGCCTTCAAGGGTTACGTGAATATCATTTCGCTGTATCACAGGGTCAAGGATTTGCAAAGCAGTTTTGACAGATCTTGCAAGGTCTACCTGTGTATTTAGTAGGTCTGTATGTTCTTCAATCTCGGACAAACGAATAATATCATTAATCAAAAACAACAGCCGTTCGCTTTCTCGTTCAATCATGGCACCATATTTCTGTACGTCCTCTTCTTGGGTAATCATACCACTGCTAAACATTTCTCCAAAACCTTTAATGATCGTCAAGGGTGTTTTTAATTCGTGGGAAACATTCGCCGTAAACTCTTGGCGTATTTTTTCTGCTTTGACACTATAGGTCACGTCAACCAGCAAAATAATTGTTCCATAGATACCACCCATTTCTATACGGTTAATACGAGTACGAATATATTTCTCTTCCATTTTTAAAGTCTCTCGCACCTGTGACTGCTGCTTGATTTTCGATTTCCGTAAAGCACTCAAAAAAGCCTGATTATCTGTCAGGATAAAGATGGATTTGGTGTTCCAATCGTCTTTTTTTAAATGTAACAACTTACCGGCAGTGCGGTTCACCAGTTGAATTTTGTCAGAATCATCCAAAATCAAAATGCCCTCTACCATATGTTCTTGGATCAAATTGACGATGTCTTCCGCATGGTTTCGTTCCCTTTGCGCATTCGAGAGTGCCTGCCGCAATTCCGTCAATTCCTTTTGTTCCGCCTTTCGTTGCTCCTTTCGCTTTGATCCTTGTAATGCAACAAGAATTTGTACACCGATAAAGATACAGCTTACAAAAAGAAATAACATCCAAGGTAGCCAGTTCATATCTTATCCTCCAATCTTATAGCCATAGCCACGAATGGTTTGAATGAGGTTTTGACATCCGGCTGCGTCTAGCTTTTGACGCAGCGTCTTGATATGTGCATCCACCGTCCGGGTTTCCCCTTCGTAAGAAAATCCCCAGACTCGTTCCAACAATTGATCTCGTGAGATCGCATTTCCATGATTAGTCACTAAATAGGAAAGCAATTCAAATTCTTTATACGTCAAACTAACTTCCGTTTCATGATAAAATACCGTACGACGATTCAAATCCACGGTCAATCCCTGCACCTCTAATAGATGTGGTTCATTTACCGTGCTATTACCACTGCGTCGGAGAACCGCTTTAATGCGAGAGAGCAATTCCATGATGCCAAACGGTTTCGTGATGTAATCATCCGCCCCATTTTCCAAACCGGTGACTTTGTCAATTTCAGATGATTTTGCTGAAAGCATAATTACTGGAATCTGCGCCGTCAGCGTTTCTGCTTTCAGATGCTTTAATATAGAAATCCCATCCTCATCCGGCAGCATAATATCCAATAGTACCAGATCCGGCTGAATTTCTTGCAATCGCCGAAAAAAATTTTTTCCACTAATAAAGCTTTCTGCTTGGTAGCCACCGGATTGTAATGCACAAGTAATTAATTCTCGAATGCCAATGTCATCTTCTACGCAAAATATTCGTGGCATGATAAAATCACGTCCTTTCCGAGTCCATTTGGATAATTTGTTTCATGGCATAAATCGCCACATTGATGGCATTGGTCATATCATCCTTTGCTGCTTGTTGCGTACGCTGTACATTACCTTGCTCCTGATTCCAAATCATCTGCAATACCGTGGCACAACGTAAATGTCGCACAGCCGACTTCATCTCAGAGCCCAAAGTCCCAGCAGCTTTCCACGCCTGCCAATTTTCCTAAAGCTGATGTGCAATCGGCATAGATTCCGGGCAATGCTGCCCATAAAAGGAATCCTTATACTGTACGACACCCATATGATAAGGCGTATGCAGTAATTCCGCTGCTGATGCAAGCTTTGACAGCAGTGAAAAATCTGGTACTGCTGGAAATTCCAATGGCAAATATTCTTTTGTAGTACCCTCCATACGAATAGCACCTGTGGGCAAAACAAGGCAATCCGGCTATAAATCCGGCTACATACCACCACAAGTCCCAATGCGAATGAAGGTGTGTGCGCCCAGTGCTGTTAGTTCTTCCATAGCAATTGCCGCAGACGGCCTACCAATTCCGGTTGAGGTAACACTAACTTGGGTATGACCCAAAAAACCAGTATAGGTCACAAATTCATGATTTTCTACAATTTTTTTCGGTTGCTCCAGGTAAGAGGCGATTTGTGCCACACGTCCCGGATCACCAGGCAAAAAAACATATTTCCCCACGTCACGACAGCTGCATCGAATGTGAAATTGGGTTTGTTCCATACGCATTCACTCCTTATACTGTTCCTTCTGTATCCGGTAATATCACTTTAGCAATTTTGGACTTTGTATCTCTCTCGTTGGGTTTCATAAAAAATTCTACTGCCTTTTTACAATTGGAAATCACGTTCACGCACTCCTTGCCGCCATATTCCCCATCGATGGTCCAAGAAACCGGTTCTTCTTCCAAACTTGTCACAGTGAGGTGGCTTACTCGAAAATAATAAAGATAGCGTCTCTTTAATCCAAGGTGAAATTTGGAGAGTGCTGTGATAAGCTGATGCAGTTCCACCAAATTATTGGGTTTTCGAATTAGCGTGACTTCAAACAAACCGTCATCCCACTCTACATCGCTTAAGAACAAAAGCTTCGCCACAGAAGAAGAATTCGTCACCATACCATAGAGAAATTCATCTTCGATGACCACATCATCATACTCAATACGCATTCGATAAGCACGAATTTTGGATAATTTTGCGATACCATTTAAAATATACACAGCGTATCCCAAAACGTTTTTTAACTGTTGTGGGGTAGTGTAAGAAATTTCCGTAAATGCACCAAACGCTGCAATATAGGTAAAATATTTTTGATTAAAACTGCCCACATCACAGGGGCACTTTTCTCCTTGAATAATACAGTCCACAGCTTTTGCCGGATCATTCGGGATACCTAACACCCTTGCAAAGTCGTTCGTAGAACCAAAGGGAATATAGCCGATAGGACATGGCGTATCGCTCGCCATACAGCCTTGGATCACCTCGTTTAATGTTCCGTCACCACCGGAACAGACCAAGATGTCATAAAAACCGGCATCGCAGGCATATTTTGCACATTGAATCGCATCGCCCTGGCTTTGCGTCGGGTGAATTGTCACTTGAAAATCGGCTGCAGTAAATCGATCGAGTATCATTGCCAAATTTGACCCAACGGAAGCACGCCCAGAATGTAAATTGCAGATAAAGTAGATTTGTTTCAACGAAAAAGCCTCCTTGTCATGATAACTTTATTAGAAAAGTATATTAAGGATAGTATAACATGATTTTCAAAAAAAAGCAAGAGACACACCGTAAATTCGTATCTCGGCATCACGTTACATTGTATCAATACATATCAATAAAAAAATAATACAAAAAGTGCCTCAAGGGTTGTGAGACACTCTTTGCTATGATATAGGGATTATTGGGGATACTGTTCTTGTATCGGGGTATATACAAGAACAGTTAGAGGATGTTACATACTCCTTTCGAAGTACTACATATAGTATATTCTATAAAAGCGTTAATTTTGTGATAATTAGATGAAAGTTATCTGAAAACAGTATCTCCATTTTCAAAAATAACGTAAATTTTGGAGAATTCATAAAAAACAAAAGAAACAAAGCATATATAGGTACTTTGTCTCCTTTGTCTATTTATTCATTTTGACTTTCGTCGTCTTTTACTACATCTCGAATCACAAACCAAAACGTAGAACCTTCACCCAACTTGCTATTGACACCATAATCATATTCATGCATTTTTAAAATCGCCTTGACAATGGACAATCCCAGTCCCGTTCCCACGACTTCTCGTTTGTGATTTTCAGAACGATAATACTTGTCAAAAATCAGCTTGATTTTATCCTCTTCGATTCCGTCACCAGTATCTCGTACTTCAATACGTACGCCAACAGGCGTATTTTTTTGTGTCACGAAAACCTGTTTGTTTTCCTTCGAGGTATAATTAATGGCATTGTTAATTAGATTGCCAATAACACGATTGATTTTGCTCTCATCACAATATACCAAGCACGACTCATCCGGCATGAAGTAGATATGATAACCCATTTGTTCTGAAATGCCCTCGTATCGGTGAACAATCTCCTGCATACAAACTGCAATATCAAATGTAGTGCGATTTAGCTTTTGTGTACCGCTTTCAAGTTTGGAAAGATCCAACATATCGTTTACGAGTAATGACAAGCGATCTGTTTCTTCAATGATAATATTCAAATGCTGCTCACGCTTCAACGGATTGTCACCAGACAAATCTCGAATCATCTCCGCATACGCTTTCATCATGGTTAATGGTGTTCTCAAATCATGGGAAACGTTGGCGATTAAATCACGCTGCATTTCCTCCGTTTTGGAAAGCTCTGTTGCCGCATAAGTCAGCGCCTCCGCTAGATCGTCCGCCTCTGCATAGCCACTACCTTCAAATTTCGCCAGATAATCTCCATGTGCCAAACGTTTCGCAGAACGTGTGATTTGTGTCAGTGGTCGAGAAATGTATTTGGCAATCAAAATCGACAATAAGATTCCCACCAGCGATAAAATCCCCGTAATCATCATCGTTTGTCGCTTTAGAATCGATACAGTAGATTCTACCGGTGCAAGCTTTGTATTCAAAAACAAATAGCCGGCAACCTCACCATTTTTCCAATAAAGCTTACAACCATACACCAGCATTTCACTCTGCATATCCGTATCAAACATACAACGGCTAATGGTATTGGTGCTGCTGCTTTCCAAATCCTTCAAATAGAAATAGAGTCCGCCACTTTCACTGTGAATCAGACAATGATAATCATAAATACAGTTGGAATAGAGGATTTTTCCGTTATCACTCAATAATTCAATACAGATCTCGTTTTGTATAGAAATGTCTTCTGCCTTTGTTTCAAAATCTTCATCATTACAAGCTACAATCAACTGCTGTGCTATCTTTGCGGTATCTCGCATTTTGAATGATTCGTAAAACCACTCTAAAAAGATAACCTGAAACAACCACATCAGCAAGAAGACAATACAGACGAACATCATAAAAAACAGCCATATTTTTACACCTAAGTGTAAATTCCGATCGATTATGGGCAAATTCCTAGAATGCCTTTGCTTTAGGTTCAAATTTATATCCCATTCCTCTTAAGGTTATAATAAAACTCCGATATGGTCCAAGACTTCCACGAAGCATTTTGATATGGGTATCGACTGTGCGGTCATCTCCAAAGAAATCATATCCCCAAACTTCTTCTAACAGTTTATTACGGGGAAGTGCCAAGCCTTTATTTTTCACCAAATAGAAGAGTAGATCATACTCCTTTGGTGTCATGGACGCACGCTGTCCATCTACATAGACTTCACGCCCCGCCAAATCAATTTCTAAGCCGTCAAACTTCATATGTGTAGGCGTTTCATCTTCTGTAGGCAACGGTGACATCTGACTCCGTGCCAAAACGGCACGAACTCTTGCCATAAGTTCCCGTGGTGAAAATGGCTTTACCACATAGTCATCGATACCGGTTTCAAAGCCAAACAATTTATCATACTCTTCCCCACGAGCAGACAGCATAATCACCGGAATATTTTTCTCTTTATGAATTTGTTTACAGGCAGAATAACCATCCAGCCGTGGCATCATCACGTCCATAATGATAATATCATAATCGTTTTCTCGACAGAGGTTTACTGCTTCCATACCATCCTTTGCTTCAGAAACCTCGAATTCTTCAAATTCTGCATATTCTCGTACGACGGCACGAATCTTTTCTTCATCATCGACAATCAACATTCGATTCATATTAGTTATACAACTCCTTTCACAGGTCATGTTGCAATTTTAGCAACTGGCTTTCTTCTCCAACGATGCACGAATGAAATCAGCAAACAGCTTTTGTGGTTTATTGGGCCTTGACTTGAACTCCGGATGAAATTGTACGCCAATAAACCACGGATGATCTTCCAACGAGATAATTTCTACAAGACGCTCATCTGGAGAAAGTCCAGCAATTTGCAGTCCCTTTTCCATCAGCTGTTTCCGATAGTGATTGTTAAATTCAAACCGATGACGATGCCGCTCATAAATCAGATCTTCACCATAAATTTCCCGTACCAGCGTTCCCTTTGTCAGTTTACAAGGATTCAATCCCAATCGCATAGTACCACCCATATTTTCGATATTTTTTTGATCTTCCATGATATGAATCACATTATGTTCACCATCCGGTGCAAATTCCGAGGAATTTGCGTCCGGAAAACCAGCAACATTCCGTGCAAGCTCGACCACCGCCATCTGCATTCCAAGACAGATACCAAACATCGGTACTTTTTGTAATCTGGCATAGCGAATCGCCTCAATCATGCCTTCAATACCACGATCACCAAATCCGCCTGGTACAATAATACCATCACACTCTTGCAGCAACTCAAGCGCATTTTCACGTGTGATTTTTTCTGAGCCAATCCACTGAATATGCACATTCGCATCGTTGACAATGCCACCGTGATGAAGTGCCTCCGCTACAGACAAATAAGCGTCTTGCAGCGCAACATACTTTCCCACCAAACCAATTGTTACTTCTTTGTCTGCACGCTTTTGTTGCTGGATCATTTGAATCCAGTCGGTCAGATCCGGTGCGCAATTTTCTAATCCCAAATGATGGCAGACGCTGTCGGTCAAGCCCTCTTCTTCTAGCATCATAGGCACATCATACAGTGATGGTGCTGTCATGTTCTGAATAATATCTTCTTCCCGAATATTACAGAACATACTGATTTTTCGCTTCATATCTGCCGGCAATGCCAGTTCTGTACGACAGACAATGACGTGTGGTTGAATGCCGATGGACAACAATTCCTTCACCGAATGCTGCGTTGGTTTGGACTTTAATTCATTCGAACCAGTAATATAAGGTACAAGCGTTACATGGATATACATGGCATTCCCTCTGCCGACTTCTGTAACGAATTGGCGAATTGCTTCCAAAAACGGCGTACTTTCGATATCACCAACAGTTCCGCCAATTTCTGTGATTACCACATCTGCACCGGATTCCTTACTCACTCGGTAGATACGATTCTTAATCTCGTTGATGATATGTGGAATCACCTGTACTGTACCGCCTAAATAGTCGCCCCGGCGTTCTTTATTAAGTACTGTCCAATAAACTTTTCCGGTTGTAACATTATTGTTTATAGTCAAATTTTCATCAATAAAACGTTCATAATGTCCCAAATCCAAATCCGTTTCAGCACCGTCATCGGTTACGAAAACCTCACCGTGCTGATAAGGGCTCATCGTACCTGGATCTACGTTGATATAGGGGTCGAATTTTTGTATCGTCACACGATATCCTCGTGCCTTCAAGAGCCGTCCCAAGGAGGCGGCAGTAATGCCTTTTCCAAGTCCTGAGACAACGCCGCCGGTGACAAAAATATATTTCGGCATAAATTTTTCCTCCATCTGCATCTAACTGTCCGTTGATATTCTATTTCATTTTATTATACCATGTTTTGATAGAAAATGCAAGAGCGAATTTTAAAAATTTGGTTCCCTGTATGCTCTTAAATCAATATCATATTTTGTATAAATTGCACAAAATATTCTATTGTTTTTTTTGTTTAAAGAGAACTTGACTTCCTTCTGTCTTTATGATACAATGTAAAAAAGGAAAAGGGTAACGCCAAGCTTTTCCGAAACAGAAAGGAATGATCTTTATGAAAAAATTAAAAAAATGGGGTGCGGTGTTAATTTCTTGTGTACTTGCCGCTGGGATGTGTTCGACAATCTCCACAGATGCTGCGACACTCCAGTTGGAATGCAATGCTTTGCAAAATTATACACTGGTAGAAGATGACAATGGGTATTTTACAAAGTATTATGATGCTGTGTTCGAACCAGATAGTGGAACAGGTGAAATGATGGTAACAGATTACCTTTACCTCAACTACGTAATCTTCACCGTCACAGATATGAATGCTTTTAGCGCAATCTATGAAGACTATGCAGCACAGTTATATTTTGATTTCGTGAATTGTACTGATGACCAATATTATATGTATGACATCATTGAAAATGGTACATTACCAGAGGACAAACAAGATCTCACTCGTCAAATGAGTATCGAGTTATATGAAAACGGTGCGATTTCTGCCGCTATTTACCGTGGTTCTTCTGGATTCGGATCTCCTGCAGATTTAGCCCCTTTTACCATCAGCGGTCTAACAGCAGATGACCTAGATGCGTTAAATAATTGTCCAAACTTATGGCTTCGAAATTGCATATGGAGGCGATTTGACGCTGTATCATGACTATGAAAACGCACGCATTAACTATGAATGTGCGCTTGAATACTATCAATACTGCTTAAACGAAAATAAAATTGATGAGGAAATCGCAGATGCTGTAGAATATTTAGAAAATGCGGAAACGACTTTGGAAGAAGCAAAGGCAGCATTAAATGCAGATTCATTCGACGAAAATAGTGCCTATGAAATCAGCAGCGTTGATATGATTACCCAAGCCATTGCACTAAAAGATGATATTACGGAGGCACTTCCAAATGCAAATATCGATATTTATTGGGAAGTGATAGAAATTGCAATTTTCTTAGATTCTGACGAAATTGATCTCCTCTCTGATATTGTAATTTCTAATGATGTAGAAGCCGACTTAATTGGCGATATTAACCTAGACGGCAACATTTCCATTTCCGACGTCGTTTGTTTAAGTAAATATACACCGTTGGAAGTGTAGAACTAAATGCACAATAAATTGTCAATGCGGACTGTTATGTAGATGAAACTGTAGATGTTAACGATTCACTAACACTATTCACTTATCTAGTACAAAAGCTTGATAGCTTGCCAGTCGAAAAAAGCTAAAACATTTTCTTGAATAAAACAAAAAAAGCCACTGTGTATATCAATTTTTCACAGTGGCTTTTCTGGATTTTTTAGACGGTGAACCTACTTCTTTTTCCTTTTTTTCTCTGCCTTCTTCACAGAATCTATGATTTTTTGCAGTTCCAATGCCTTTCCAAGATCACCCTCGACTTTTAATTTGCCAGTGGTATACGCCAGAACGGCATTTAACGAGCCGTTCACAATCTTCAAAAAATTCTCCGCAGTCGCAATCAACTTCACATCACGGTCGTAATATTCATAAGGTTGAACATCCAGAGTGCCATCTTTCAGTTCCACATAAAATGCACCCGCACCTTCGCCAAGAATATCAATTTGTACTGCAAGATGTCCTAACATTCCGCTAACGTCACATTTCAAAAATTGTTCCTTCGCCATTGCAAAAATCTCTTCATACGTCATATTGTTTTTCTCCTTTCGATTTGTTTTCCCTGTACAGACTGTTCACGACGGATTTTCTTTGATGTTGTCTTGTCAAACTCTATATCTCTCACACGCATCTGTCGAATTGCCTTTGCACCGGATACAGTACGGTTAATCTGATCTACACACGTTTGAAACAGACGCAGCACCTCGTCCAAACCGGATTTCTCCACGAAATCAGGATTCGGATAAATCTTTGCGGTAATTTGTCCGTTTTCCCCATACACCAGCACTTCTGAAAGCCAGTCCAGACCGGAAAATTTGTTTTCTAATTCTTCCGGCGAAACATTTTCTCCATTGCTTAAAATAATCAGGTTTTTCTTTCTGCCAGTGATATATAAATGATTCTGGTCATCCACATACCCCAAATCACCCGTTTTCAGCCAGCCATTTTCCGTTAGTATTTCCGCCGTTGCCTCCGGATTATGGTAATACCCCATCATCACTGAAGGACTTTTTGCCCAAATTTCGCCATCTACAATCTTTACCGTACAACCATTGACAATTGTTCCTACACTTCCAATACAAGGGTCAGAAAGGTTACCTGTCGAAATTCGTGGAGAACATTCCGTCATGCCATATCCTTGTGCAATAGGAATACCCAAATCCAAATATGCCTGCACCAAATCTGGACTTAAATAAGCACCACCATTGAATAAGCCTTTCAGCTTCCCACCAAAAGTAGCGGTTGCCATTGTCTGCAAGAAAATTGCAGGATTTGACGCCGATGCTGCTTGTAATTTTTTGTAAATAGTCTTTGCAATCATCGGTACCAGCAGCACCATTGTCGGCTGAAACAGTTTCATATTCTGTACGATATGCATCATCGAATCGTTGACACATACAGTCGCACCATATCGTAATGAGAGCAAAATATCACAAGTAAAACAATACACGTGATGAATCGGTAAAACAGTCAGAAGCACTTCTTCCGGTGCGCTTTCGTCATCCTGACACATCGTATTGTCAATCAGGTTCTCATGAGAGAGCATGACACCTTTACTCTTACCGGTCGTACCTGATGTAAAGAGAATTGCTGCACACTGCTTCGGATCGAGTGGCTGCCATTGTTCCAATGGCGTATATGCTACCAGAACTTGAGATAAACAAAGTGTCTCCGGCATATCCTGTAAGGACACAAATACTTTGATTTTTGAGCAATTTTGTTTCATAGCATCGAGCATTGGTGCATAACGACTGTCATAAAAGAAGACCTGTACATCTGCACGAGAAAGGTGATCACACAAATCTTCTTCCTTCATCTGTGCATCGAGTGGAACAATCACATGACCGGCACAGGTCGTACCAAAATAAGCCGTCAAATAAGCACTACTTGTGCCACCAATTACAGCACAGTGCAGTGGTGCTTTCCCTTCCTGATATTCCGACAAAAAGCGACTGACTTTTCGACTGTTTTCAGAAAGCTTCGCAAAAGAGGTATCCATGATATCTTTGCGATTTTTCTCTCGAAGAAACGTCTTTTCCCCAAACATCTGCACGGCGTACCGCATCAAATCTGCCAGCGTTTTGACTTCTATTTTTTCCATATTATTCTCCACTCTTCTGAAGATTTTCCAGATAAGTAATTGCTTGTCCAACCGTATGCAATTCTAAAATATCCTGCTCATCTACCGTTACGCCAAGTGTATCCTCCATTTCACCCAGAAAACTCATGAAATCGTAAGAGTTAAACTTTAGATCTTCGATGAACCGTGCCTCCGGTACGATTTCGTCCGGTGTCACATCAACATATTGTAAAATCAGTTCTTTCATTTTATCTAACATGATGCATTACTCCTTTATATCATTTCCAAAATTTCACCAATCGTTCGCTCACTGTTCTCAATACCACGGAACAAAACCCGACAGAGATAATAATAAAAATACTCCATCTCATAGTCTGTTACGGCATCCTTCTGATACTCAAAATTAAAATTCAAGCCATTGTCTTCTACTCGGTGCATTACCGTTAGATAAAGGGGCTGTGCTGCCACACCGTTAGAGTACCAATAACTCTTATAAGGAATCTCCGGAGCATCTTTAATATCTTTTTCACGAATTGTCAAAGGCTGATAGGTCAGCGACAAACTCTCATAGCTTGTTCTCTCCGGTGCATTCCAATATTGCACACGACGTACCATCTGTTCAATCGGATCATAGTTCGCATGACGGAAAATACAATTTTGTTCTTTCTGCATAATGTGAATGCCCTCTAAGAAGGTTATTTCCGATTCCATAATCGTCCGCAACGGGAAGAAATGGATTCTCGTACCGCCAGAACGCTTTTCGGACAGTGTACCACGTCTTGACACACAGCTTTTAATGGATACATCCTTTTCGTTATTATTGAACTTCGATAATACTGTACAAATTCCCATTAACAGTAAGCAGACCATCGGCACTTGATTTTCTTCACAAAACCGCATCAGACAATCAGATGGCTCTTTCTCCAACTGATAGGTGGAAATTGCAGCGATTGGACTCTTGAAACGAATGCTTGCGCTGCGTTGATTTGGATTGTGATTTTCTCTGCGCTGGGTAATCAATCGACCCATACCGTTGAAATCCGTATACATAGGTTCACTCTTTTTTATCTCCTCCATCCAGAACGCTTCGTCCCGTTGTCTTTCAGACGAATTCGCTTCATAATTTAAATCCTTGATGAGTTGCTGTATGTATGGTTGCATTGGCTTCGGCATCTCTGTACCATAACGTTTCGCACAGTAGATTTGAAGCACATCCTGATAGAACAGTATTAGGGAACTGGAATCCATCGTCATATGATCCATCTTTGTATAGATACCATTATAACCATTCGGCAGCCGAATCATGACAACCTGATTCATCGGAGAATGAAAACGCTTAAATGGAATTCCCGTCCACCGACGCATTTCATTATGGGCATCTTCTTCATTCAAGTTTGAAAAATCACAAAACTGAATATCTCTGTCTTCCGTAGGCACCAGATACTGATACACGTTTCCTTTTTCATCCTGTAAAAAACGCAGCCGCATAGCATCCTGTCTGGCATATGCTTCGTAAATTGCCTCTTTCAGCAGCGAAAAATCCGTTTCCTGCTGAATATACAAGCCCAAACCTATGTTGAGCAGCTGTTGATATGGGCAAGCCATTCTGGAATAGTTGTGTACACGCTGCGCCGCTGTCAGCGGATAACAAGTTAATTTTACATGATTCACTTCAAATTCCCGTGAAAAATCTTTCATAACAAATCACGCTCCTCTTTTTCTTTCAGAATCCATTGCTGCACAAAATGTGCGATTTTTTCCTCATATTCGTTTGGCTTTTCGTAATAACTGGATCCATGTTCAGCACCGTCACAAAACCATATTTCTTTTGGCGAAGCACACGCTTTATAGTTTTCATCCGTCATCCATGTAGGAACAAATTTGTCCTCCTTTCCATGGATAAACAAAACTGGACAACGTGTATTCTGTACCGCCGTCAAAGTCGAATAATCCCGAAAACCATAACCTGCCGTTTTTCGACACATTCTATCATTGATGTCCATAATTGGATGTGCCGGCAAATGATAATTCTTTTTCAAAATGTGTCGGAAAATATCATAAGGAGAAGTAAAAGCACAGTCTGACACAACCGCCTTCACCGACTCCGGCAGATCCACAGCACCCACTGTCATCAATGCCGTTGTAGCCCCCATAGAAGTACCATGCAATAGAATTTGTTTTTCACCGTCAAAACGCTTGTCGACATAATCAATCCAAGCACGACAATCAAAACGATCCAGAATGCCAAAGCCGATATAGTCGCCATCACTTTCTCCATGTCCACGATGATCTGGAATCAAGTAGTCAAATCCCATTCGGTGAAAATAATATGTATGCGAACAAAAATCACTTAAGCCACAACTCGTGTATCCATGCAGACCAATCACCAATCGATCTGACGACTTCTCCGCCGGCAAATAATAAGCGTGAAGCTTAATCCCATCTCTAGCCGAAATCGTAATCTTCTCCAGATTTTGTGCCATTAGCCATTTTTTCCGAGGTCCAATAATTTTCTTGTATTCCTCCCACTTTTCCATGTCAGCAAATTCGTTCAAATCCACCTTGATTTCCTTTTGCCGTGGAATCGTCATATCAAAGAGTTTTTTTGCACCCAGCATGGATACAGCACCCAAAGCAGCAGCACCACCAAGCACTGCACCAACTGCTATAAAGGTTCCCATAACATCACTCCTTTTTGCTCGACCATTGGTCGAATCTTTATTTTCTTTATCATACCACATTTTCGACCGTCGGTCAAGCTTTTTTTGAAACTTTTTAGGTTATGCATTCATAAAAATTTCACTTGCCAAAGCATTATTTTTATGTTATAATTGTTAGAAATAGAAAAGAAAACAAAAACAGGGGGATAAATTCGATAGGAACATACACGCCGATATTGCATTTTTTCCTTGTTCTTATCATCTCACCTTATAATGAAAGCCTGATGCAAAAATGGAAAAAAATAAAAAAGAACGCATTATCGATGCTGCACAGCAGTTGATGTATCAAATGCCCGACAAGGAAATTACCGTGAGTATGATTGCTGCCAAAGCCGGTATCGGAAAAGGCAGCATATATTACTACTTTGAAAGCAAGGAAAATATTATCGACGCCGTAATCTCTCACAGCTATAAAAAAGTCCTCCACGATTTTTTTGAAAATCTGCAAATGGAAAGCTCTGCATTAGAAAAAATCAAGCTCTTATTCCGCAGCATTGTAAAAGAAGAAATTTACGATCAACAGAAAAATTTCATCTTGACACTGCATTTACAAGAAGATATGCGCCTGCATAATCAAATGAAAATGGTCGCTATACAAGAAATCGCTCCTGTCCTGACGGCACTATTGCAGCAAGGCTGCGCTGAAGGATCGATTGAAACGGAAACACCCAAAGAAAGTGCTGAAATTATTGTTGCTGTGCTAACCATTTTTCTGGATAACACGGTATTCCCCGAGGATGGCAATATGCAGAAAAAGCTAAAAATTTTTGCCAATGTGCTTGACACCTGTCTACACGCAACACCTGGAAGCTTCGATTTTTTATGGGATTCTGAAATAAATTAAAAAAACGACACTGCACTTTTTCCATGCAGTGTCGTTTTTTGTGATACAAATTTTATGGTTGTCCCTTGAAAAAAACTTAAATTTGCCACTCCCTTATTTTACATGAATTTTACAAACAAATCCTTTGAACTTTACATTCGCCTGATAGAATAAAACCATCAAATCTCACGCTTCTAAAAAGGAGAAACGCAATATGGATATTTTTTCAGTGATTACCCTACTGGGAGGCTTGGCTTTTTTTCTCTACGGCATGAACATTATGTCCACTGGTCTGGAAAAATTAACGGGCAGCAAGATGGAATCCGTGCTGCGAAAGATAACTTCCAACAAATTCAAAAGCTTATTATTAGGTGCTGGAATCACCATTGCCATTCAGTCCTCCTCCGCATTGACTGTTATGTTGGTAGGACTCGTAAACTCCGGTATTCTCACACTTAGCCAAAGCGTCGGTGTCTTAATCGGTTCTCATGTAGGCACAACGCTAACCTCTTGGATTCTCAGTCTTTCCGGTATTGAAAGTGAAAATGTCTTTTTAAAGATGCTAAAACCAGAATCATTTTCTCCGATTTTCGCTTTGATTGGCATTATCATGATTATGACAGCAAAGCATAACAAAACAAAAGATATTGGCAGAATTTTCGTCGGATTTGCTGTTTTAATGACCGGCATGACACTCATGAAAGATGCCGTTTCCCCACTTGCAGAATCCGAACAGTTCTCCAGTTTACTAACTGCATTTAACAATCCGCTTTTAGGTGTACTCGTAGCTACTGTTTTCACCGGTGTTATCCAAAGCTCCGCAGCTGCTGTAGGCGTGTTACAATCCCTTGCACTATCCACCGGTGCTGTAACTTATGGCATAGCAATTCCGTTGATTATGGGTATGAATATCGGCACTTGTGTTACAGCACTTCTATCCAGCATCGGTGTCAACCGTAGTGCAAAGCGTGTCGCAGTCATACATATTTGTGTACAGTGTATCGGTACGTTAGTGCTGTTGCCACTCTTTTATTTATTCAATTGGATTTTTCATTTTTCTTTCGTAGATACGGCAATTTCTCCCGTAGGGATTGCGACGGTACACACAATTTTCAATGTATTGACGACAATTCTCATTTTCCCATTCACAAAATATTTGGAAAAATTCGCTTGTTTTATTATCAAGGACAAGAAGAGTACGCAGCCAGATGAAAAAGAAAAATATGAACTCTTGGACGAACGGCTGCTTATAACACCGACTGTCGCAATTGAAGTATGTCGGAATGTCACGATCGAAATGGCTGAGCTTTCCAAAAAAGCAATGAATTTATCGATTCAGATTCTTTTCGATTATGACGATGAACTTGCACAAAAAATTCACGAAAATGAAAAGCAGCTAGATATCTATGAAGATAAGCTAAACACATATTTGGTACGAATTTGCAAGCACAGCATTTCCTCTAATGATAACCGTACTGTTTCAAAAATGCTGCACTGTATCGGTAATTTCGAACGTATTGGTGACCACGGCATGAATATCATGGAACTATCCGGTGAGCTGCACAAAAAGGGTATGCACTTCTCTCAAGATGCTGAAAAAGAGCTGCACACCATTTGTAACGCACTACAAGAAGTGGTTGCACTGTCGTTCCGTGCATTCGAGGAGGACGACTTGACACTGGCACATCAAGTAGAGCCACTGGAAGAAGTAGTAGACACTTTAAGCATCGAGCTAAAAAATCGTCACATCAAGCGTTTGCAAAATGATGCTTGTATGGTAGAGTTAGGGTATATCTATCAAGACCTCATCACCAATATCGAACGTGTTTCTGACCATTGTTCCAATATCGCCGGTGTGATTATTGAAATCGAAGAACAGCTGAATATTCACGAATACCTCCACAAACTCAAGAAGACGGATGAGACGTTTCAGGAGTTGTATCATGAATATCTGAATCAATACTATCTGGAATTGGGTCAGCCGGACATTCCGGAGCAGGCACAGGCGCAAGCTCGTTAAATATTCGTTGTGCTTCACTTCTCAGTACGTTTTTTTGATTTGTGAGTTTCCCATCTATCACCAAATGTAATATCATATCAAGGACTTCGCCAATGCGAGGTCCTTCTTCAAACCCAATTTCAATCAAATCATTGCCATCTATTTCTAAATCTTTTAAATGCAAACATTTTCTTTCTTCTACCAATTGATCCAACAGTTGCTGTGCCAACTCCAATTTGGGCAAATCTGCTTCCAGCGATGCCGGACTTTGACCTGCACTGTCTGCACGGTGAAATTGAATTACTTTTTGCATACCTTTTACGCCAAACGCTAATACCAGCCGATTCATCTGTTTTATATCTGTCGGGAGTGGCGTATCATGCCGCAAAATCAACGTACAAATCGGATTGGCTCTCTTTTTACTCATACAAAGTCGTTTCAGAATTTTTCGTGCTATTCTTGTACTAACTACACCATGACCGTGAAAATGATCAATGCCGTTTTCATCAGTGGTTTTTGTCTGTGGCTTTCCAATGTCATGAAATAACGCTGCCCAGCGCATCTGTAAATTTGCCGGAGCATTTTCCAATACGTGCAGACTATGTTCCCATACATTATACTGATGTCGTGGGTGATTCTGCGTACAGGTTTGCATCGGAATCACCTCTGGAAAAATAACATTCCAAACAGATGTATAATCTCGAAAAAGCTGTGCAACCACATTTCCCTTCGCCAAAATCAGTCGATTGCACTCTTCTTTGATTCGCTCTTGCGAAATATCTTTCAGCAATGGCGCACAATCCTGTATCGCCTGCGAAGTATCCGAGTCAATTTCCAGCTCATAGCACGCTGCAAATCGTAATCCTCTTAATATTCGTAAAGCATCCTCCGAAAACCGTTGAAGTGGTTCACCGACACATCGCAGATATTTTGCCTGTAAATCCGCTTTTCCGCCAAAAGAATCAATAAGTCCTTTTATCGGGTGATACGCCATAGCATTGATGGTAAAATCTCGACGAAGCAAGTCCTCTGATAAACTGCGGATAAACTGCACCTGTCGAGGATGTCGACAATCCAGATAATCTCCATCAGTTCGAAACGTAGTAATTTCATAGCCAACACCTTCATAAATGACTCGTATCGTTCCATGTTCCATACCATCTTTTCTGATTTGCAATTTTGAAAAGCAAGCGATAATTTCCTCCGGCAAAGCGGATGTACATAAATCCCAATCCTTTGGTTTGCGTCCCAAAAGCGCATCTCGTACACAACCACCGACTACATACGCTTCATAACCACTTGATTCCAACTGTTCCATCAGTATCAAAACCGACAGGGGCAATTCCATTTCAAATTGTTTCATTGATTCCCTACCTTCGTTTTTTTTGTATATTTTCCATTTCTACCGGCAAAACATTTTCAAACATTGCATAAAATTTCATAGGAATAAATCGATCCATGTGACACTTTCCAAAAAACCATTTGCGATATTCGCAGCGTTTGATAATATCTTCAAAAAAGGTGTGGATTTCCAGCCGTTGCTGCATATCGACACCAAGGCAATCTTTCAAAGACGCCGGCGGTTCATGGGTGATGATATAGTCAACCTTCGCCTGATGCTCATTCAAGTGACGAATTGCCCTTGAAATTTCGCTGTGGGTGGGACGTTCCCGTGGCCACCAATTTGTGCCCTCTCGATAATCATAATCTTGGCTATGACCACCACCAAAGGCAAAATAAGTATGCTTTTCAATCGTAAATATTTCTCCACGCATCATGTGAAAAATATTCGGTGCAATCATATGTGCCCTGCCACCACGCCATTTTACCGTACGAAAATTATTCTCCAATAGATCAAAATTTTCGTGACAGCCGTCCACAAATGCAATGGTAAAAGGCAGCTTGGACAATTTTCGAAGCGTTGCCCGTTCACGATGGGAATTATCCCAAATAAAGCCAAAATCACCACAAATTAACAAAATATCGCTGTATCCCATTCTTCGAAAAATCGGTTCCTGAAAACGAGAGAGATCTCCATGCATATCTCCTGTGATGTATACCAAAGTAATCGCTCCTATCTACTCTACATTAAGAAAAAATTCTCAAAACACTTCTCATATATTTATTCTACCACATTTTCAAAAAAAGAACAAGAGTATTTGAAAAAAAGTCAAAAAAAAGACGATACGCAAATAGAAAGTGTTCACCGCTTTTCATTTTATCTCCCTTTTATCGCCCTTCTCATTGGAAAATAGATTTCCTGGATTTTTTTTAAAAAAAGCCTTTTCAAATTCATTTTTATCTGCTATAATAAATATGGTTATCAAAATTATAAAAATGCCTTCATCTTTTTATACAGGAGTGATTTTTATCCATGCGTGTATATAATCATAAAATTCGTGGCATCGCCATACGTTTGTGTGCTGCTACCCTTACCATCGTCCTGAGTGCCATTCTCATTGCATCATCCTTTTCAGCGAATGCTTATACGTTTAGCGCAGATATTTCTCTTTATAGCAGCGCAGCAATTCTCTATAACGTGGAAACAGAACAGGTTGTCTACGAAAAAAATGCTGACACGGCACAAATGCCGGGGCATCTAGCACAGATTATGACGGCAATTATCGTATTGGAAAACTGTGATGATTTGGACGGGACAACTATTACTGCAAATCATGACCTTTATGCAGAATTGTATTCCTACGACGAATCTGACGACGTTCGCTATGCCGATATTGACAACGGTGACGTACTGACAGTTCGAGAATATCTCTATGCGCTAATGCTTACTTCATCTAGTGAAGCGGCTCTGATTTTAGCGGATTATTTTGGTGACTCTAGCGGTCAGGCGGGTTTTGTCACCATGATGAATGACAAGGCACAGGAACTAGGCTGTACTGCTACCACTTTTCAAAATCCAACGGGATTATATGATACACATCAAACATCAACTGCACGAGATTTATTAACCATTACAAACTATGCACTTTCCTTAGACGACTTTGAAGAAATTGCAACCACACAAACCTTTACACCAACAACCAAAAACAGCGAAAATCACGGCGATGGCTCCGATTGGATTTGGACGCATTCTAACACGATGATGGATTCCACCAGCGATTATTATTATGAAGGAGCGGAAGGTATCAAAACGGGTAACCTCAATAATACCGGCAGAAGTATCATCACAAAAGCCACCAAAGACGGGACAACTTATATCGTCGTCCTCTTGAACGCTCCATTCAATGACGAAGATGGCGATCTGCAATATTATCACTTAGAAGACGCTGCAACACTGTTGGATTGGGCCTTTTCAAAAATGACTTATGTAATACTGCTAGAAGATACAGAGGAAATCGCAGAAGTAAAGGTATTAAACTCGGATGGCAATTCTTATGTACTGGTACACCCTGAAAGCAACTGCATACTTCTGTGGTGCAGTGATGTCGATTCTTCTGCAATTCAAAAAGTAATCCAACTGGAAAGCGAAGTACAAGCTCCTGTCACGGCTGGTCAAGTCCTTGGTTCAATGGAACTGAAGTTTTCAGGTGAAACCATTGCAACGATTCCTCTGATTGCAATTGGCAGCGTAGATCGTTCTTGGTCTAATTTTAATCTCTATGCACTAGAGAACTTTCCAAATTCCCCTTGGTTTCGCTATGGAATTGTAGCAGGATGTATCTTGACCGGACTTTATATTGCACTGTGTATTTATGCCGCTTATCGTGCAAAACGCAGTGTCATCCCAGAAGATCCCATTCACTTGATTCCACACACAACAGACTTTCAGGATGCACCGCAGCGTCGAAATTGGAAGCGAGATGATACCGTATTTTATCACGGTCCCGATCGAAGTGAAAAAGAACAGGAAGAACGGAAAACGAAACAAACTTCCGACCATTTCCGCTGAGAGGGGAAAAGATTATGAAACTTGCCATTGCACAAACGGAAATCTATTTTGAAAATCAAACGAAAAATCTAATCATCGCTGCAGATTGGATTGCACAAGCTGCGCATCAAAACACAGACTGGATTATCTTTCCTGAAACAAGTTTCACCGGCTTTTCTATGCACACAGATATCACCATTCCGTTGGCAGATGTGGCAATTCAAGCAATGCAAAAGCTTGCAAAAAAATACCATATTGCCATTGGCTTTGGCGTAATGAAAAAAGCAGATTGCATTTCTCATCGGCAATGTGCCAACCACTACCTAGTAGTTGATTCGTCTGGAAATATTCTGACAGACTTTACAAAACTGCATCCTTTCTCTAGTACGGGTGAAGATAAAATCACACAGTTCGGTAATAACATCGTCACCGGTACGCTTTCTGGTATTCCTTTCAGTACATTGATTTGCTACGACCTACGTTTTCCAGAGGTGTTTCGAATCGCTGCACAGCGTGCCTCATTGATTCTCGTTCCGGCAAACTGGTTAGCAAAACGCCACGCACACTTTTCCATATTGCTCCGTGCGAGAGCCATTGAACAACAGGTTTATATACTTGGCGTAAACTGTACCGGAACACAAGAAGGTAACCACTTTCTTGGTGGCAGCTGCTTTTGGAATCCAGAAGGCAAAGCTCTGCTGCAATGTGACGACAAGCCACAACTGCAAATTGTGGAATGGGTAGATGATGTAGCGGCATATCGCAGCTCGTTTTCTTGCTTTTATGATGCCAGAATCGCAGATTATGCAAATTGGCTGGCTGGAATCGGATCTAAAAAAACAGCACTTAGAGAAGATATTCCAAAAAATTCTTGACAATTTTTATATGACGTGCTATAATATTTTCATGTACATACAAAAAACAATGGGGTACACCACCGAAAGGGTGTAGTCCATTTTTTATGCCAACAATTCCAAAAGGAGGAAGATATGAAAGTAAACGGAAAATATTTACAGCTCTTGTATCCTATGACGCTTCAGGAATTTCTGGAAACACAGGGATTTTATCCCAATCGTGTGGTCACAGAACGCAACGGTGAAATTGTCACCCAAGATGCTATTGCAAACGTCACACTGAAAGAAGACGACGTCTTAGAAATCATCACTTTCATGGGCGGCGGCAGTGGCTTACCCTACGCTTCAGTTAAGATTCAAAGAAAGAAGGATAAATAATGCAAAAAAAATCTGATCCGTTCATTCTCGGTGGAAAAGCCTTCCACTCCCGATTTATTTTAGGCTCTGGGAAATTTTCTCTGCAACTCATTCGTGATGTCATGGAATATGGCGGCAGCGAAATCGCAACCATTGCACTACGCCGTGCAGGCAAAAATAGTCCGGAAAACATTCTGGATTTTCTGCCAGAAAATTTGACGCTGCTTCCAAATACTTCCGGCGCTCGCAATGCAGAGGAAGCTGTACGAATCGCCAGACTCTCTCGTGCGTTGGGCTGTGGGGACTTTGTAAAAATCGAGGTCATTCCTGATTCGAAATATCTTCTGCCGGATAATACAGAGACAATACGTGCCACTGAAATTTTGGCAAACGAAGGGTTTTATGTTTTGCCTTATATGTATCCAGATTTGATTGCAGCACGTCATTTGGTTGATGCAGGTGCTGCAGCAATTATGCCCTTGGGTGCGCCGATTGGCAGTAACAAGGGATTGCGTACAAAAGATTTCATTCAAATTCTCATCGACGAAATTAATTTGCCAATTATTGTAGATGCCGGAATTGGTGCGCCGTCTCAGGCGTGTGAAGCAATGGAAATGGGTGCAGCTGCGGTGATGGCAAATACGGCTGTCGCAACAGCACAAAACGCTGCACAAATGGCAAAAGCGTTCCGATTGGCAATTGAAGCGGGACGCTGTGCTTATCTGGCGAAATTGGGTCGTATTTTAGAACACGGTGCAGAGGCGTCCAGTCCGTTAACCGGATTCCTACATGACTAAAAAGGAGGAATAGCGAATGCGTCAAATATACGATCCAATGGAATTTCAACCAGGAATGGAGCAAATCGATACGACAATTTATGATGCAGTCATAGCAGCTAGAGGAAACTACGAACCAGCTGCATATACTGAAACGCAAGTAAAAATCGCATTGGAAAAAGAGTCTCTGTCTCGAAGTGATTTCGCAGCACTTTTATCTCCTGCTGCAGATCCGTACCTAGAGCAAATGGCAATTCGTGCAAAGGCTGAACGAGAAAAACACTTCGGAAAAAACGTGCTGTTATTCACACCTCTGTATATCTCCAACTATTGCGAAAATCAATGTGTCTACTGTGGATTCAACTGTAAAAACAAAATCACACGCTGTAAGCTAAACGCCGAAGAAATAGAAGCGGAAATGAAAGCAATTGCGCAAACCGGTATGCGTGAGATTTTATTGCTCACCGGAGAAAGTCGAAGCATTTCTGGTCCGGAATATATTGCCGATGCAGTACGAATTGCAAGGAAGTATTTTTCTACCATCGGCTTAGAAGTTTATCCTATGAACACCGGTGAATATACTATGCTGCGAGATGCCGGCGCAGATTTCGTTACCGTTTTTCAAGAGATATACGATAGTGAACGCTATGGACAACTGCATTTAGCCGGAGCAAAACGTTGTTTTCCGTATCGTGTTTGTACACAAGAGCGAGCATTAAAAGGTGGTATGCGTGGCGTAGGATTCGGTGTATTGTTGGGACTTTCTGACTTTCGAAGGGATATGTACGCTACTGCAATTCATGCAGAACTGCTGCAAAAAAAATATCCTCAAGCGGAAATTGCACTGTCTTTCCCCCGACTTCGCCCATATAAAAATCATGAAAAAGCCAATCCAAACGATGTCCACGAACGACAGCTGCTTCAGATGATGCTTGCTTGTCGAATGTTTTTACCATATGCCGGATTCACTATCTCTACTCGAGAACGAGCAGATTTTCGAGATCATGTGTTGCCTTTAGCTGCCACAAAAATTTCCGCAGGTGTCAACGTAGGCATTGGCGGACACAGTGATACAGACGAACAAAAGGGCGATGCACAATTTGAAATCTCTGACCCCCGTTCATTAGCAGAAATCCACGCCACCATTGCTGCACATGGATTGCAGCCGGTCTATACCGATTACATCAATACAAATGCGTTATGAAATTAATTAGTGTTACCAATCGAAAAATTTGTACCGAAAATTTTCTCTGCCGGATACAGCGAATTGTAAATGCCGGTATTGATGCAATTATTTTAAGGGAAAAGGATCTGACGCCGGCTGCGTATAAGGTACTTGCGGAAAAATGCCTTGCGATTTGTCGTGGAACACAAACAGAATTGATTTGCAATCAATTTGAAAATATTGCAAGTACGCTATATTTGCCGATACAGCTTTCTTTTTCGGATTTTATGGCACTATCTCCTTTGCATCAGAAAAAGCAACCCATCGGCGTTTCTGTTCACAGCATGGAAGAAGCACACATTGCCGCTGAGAACGGTGCAGCGTGGTTGATTGCAGGACATATTTTCGAAACAGCCTGCAAACCCGGACTGCCTCCTCGTGGGATAGAATTTCTAAAAAATATTTGTAATCATGTTATGATTCCCGTTTATGCCATTGGCGGTGTTACGGCGGAAAAGCATTCTATGCTTTCTTATGCGGGTGCTGCCGGAGGATGTATCATGTCAGAATATATGATTGTGCCAGACGTAGAAGAACGAATTCTTGCGTGGTTATCCTTATGATAAAGTTCCCTTAGCGTAGACACTTGAAAAAAGCTTTCAAGATTACTCTATGTTCTATGTTCAGAGAAAAACAATTTCACCGTAAAAAAACACCGCCAGAGTAAATCTCTGGCGATGTTTCAAATGAAACGATTTATTCTAAATTATTCCGTGTACAGAATGATATCAATCAACTGTATTGTAAATTTCAAAAGAACCAACGCATCGTTTTCGTCAACGTATCCGTCAGAATTCACGTCAGCCGCCGTAATCGCCTCATCGTTCAGCATAACGTCACCAATAATCGCTCTATTCAAAAGTATCACGTCAGCAAGCGTAACCGTACCGTCTCCATTCACGTCGCCACATATCAAAGTTTCCTCTACATCACGGCTTGTTGTAGATTCTGTTGTAGTAGTGGTTTCTGTGGCAGTTGTGGATTCCGTTGTAGTGGTGGTTTCTGTGGCAGTTGTGGATTCTGTTGTAGTGGTGGTTTCCGTGGTAGTTGTTGTGGATTCTGTTGTAGTAGTGGTGGTGGTCGGCTCTGTAGTAGATGGTTCCTCATCTAATACAACAAATGTATAATCATAGGATTCTGTATAAGTTTGGGCAGTGGAATTGGCATAACCGTAAATTGTGCCGGAATATGATCCATTTCCATTGCTAATTGTGTAAGCAGAATCATATATCTCACAGTCTGGGTTTAGAATCGTAACAGAATCTAAGTCTGTACAACCACTAAACGCTTCATAGCCAATACTTATTACGCTGTCTAAAATTTCTATCGTTGTCAAATCTGTACAATTTTTGAACGCATAATTACCTATACTCTCTATACTATTTCCCAATGTCACATTTGCTAAATTGCTACAGCCATAAAAAGTAAAAGTTTCGATACTCGTCAAGCCATTTCCTATTGTAACAGATGTTAAGTTTGTACAACCAACAAATGCACGATCGCCCAAACTGGTTACACTATCCGGTATTTCAACTGATGTTAAATTTGTACAGTTATAAAACGCATAGCCACCAATACTCTCTACACTACTTCCAATCGTAACGGATCCCAATTTTGTACAACCTGAAAATGCATAAGAATCTATGCTTTCCACACTATCAGGGATAACAATTGATGTTAATGATGCACAATCACAAAATGCCTTATATCCTACACTTGTCACTGCCACCCCATCAATCTCACTCGGAATTTCTATTTCCGTTGCCGAACTATCGCAACTTGAAATTTCAATCGTACCATCATTCAAATATACATATAGCAAATCTCCATATATATGTGTATCCGCCGCACTTACAATCAATTTGGATACATCTGAAAAAAATTCAGTCAGTGTACCCCTCCCCCACTTTCAGAAAATGCCATTCCAGAAGTGAGAACCACGCCAGCCGTCAACCCTGACAGCCACTTCTTCATTTTCAACTGTAACATTACTTGTTACCTCCAAGATAAAATTTTCACATAGGCTCTGATTCCGCCACGATGATATATTTATCTTAGCACATCATACCACAAAAGTCAAGCGTATCCAAAATTTTTTAATACATTTTCTACGTTAAAACAGTATTTTGCAATATTTTTTAAGGAAAGCTCTTGAATTCTCCAAGGCTTTATATGATACGCTCGATTCGTTCTAGTGCTTCTCGCAATACGCTTCTAGGGCACGCCGCATTGATGCGCTGAAATCCCTCGCCGCATTTTCCAAAAATGTGCCCGCTGTCCAGCCACAATTTCGCCTCGTGTATGATTCGGCGATCTAGTTCTTCTACAGATAATCCCAACCCACGAAAATCTAACCAGAGAAGATACGTCCCCTCCAGCGGAATCATATGGACTCCTGACAATCTTTGCTTCACAAAATTCTGTGCAAAGGCGATATTTTCCGCTACATAAGCGTGCATTGCCTGATACCATTGCTCACCATTTTGATATGCCGCTTCACACGCCACAAGTCCCAATACGCTCAATTGACTCATTCCGGCACCACAAACTGCTTTTTTAAAACGATGCCGCAAATTTCGATTTGGAATCAAAATATTGGATATCAACATACTTGCCAGATTAAAGGTTTTGCTTGGTGAAGTACAAGTGATACTGATGTCTGCAAATTCCGGCTTTAAATTTGCAAACACAAGATGTTTTCCCTCCCACACAAAATCTTGATGGATTTCATCGCTGACTACGATAACACCATGTTTGACACAAATATCGCCGAGACGTGTCAATTCTTCCGCTGTCCAGACACGTCCCACTGGATTATGGGGATTGCAGAGGAAAAATAAATGAATTTGATTTGTTACGATTTTCTGCTCAAAATCATCAAAATCGATATGATATTTCCCATCTTCGCCAAGGAGCAACGTATTGCTAACCACCTTTCTGTCATTATCTACGATAACTTCTGAAAAGGGATAATACACAGGCAATTGCAACAATACAGCGTCGCCGGGTTGCGTGAACGCCTGCACTGCCATTGCCAATGCAAAAACAATGCCGGGGGTTTTTATCAGCCAATTTTCTTTTATTTCCCAATCGTGATGTGTTTGCATCCAGTGTGCTAAAATCTCAAAATAAGGTGTTTGTACCTCACTATAACCAAAAATCCCATGCTGTACTCGTTCGGCGAGGGCATCTTGAACATACGAAGAAGTTTCAAAATTCATGTCCGCCACCCACAGTGGCAAGACATCCTCCGGCATATGCCGTCGTTGGGTAAAGTCATATTTCAAGGATCGTGTATTTTTTCTGTCAATGATTTTATCAAAATCCAAATTACGCTCTGCCATATAGTTCACGCTCCGTTTCTTGGAATACTGCTTTAAGTTCGCCCAATAAATCTTCTACTCGTTCAATCCCCACCGACAACCGAAGCGTACTATCTGTAATGCCGTTTTTCTCCCAAATCTCCAATGGAACATCTGCGTGTGTTTGCATTGTCGGATATGTAATCAACGTTTCCACGCCGCCAAGGCTCTCTGCAAATTGAATCATGCGAACTTTTTCCAGAATTGAAACTGCAAAAGCTTTTGATTCCAGCTGAAATGTCAGCATTGCGCCGAAACCTCGTGCCTGTTTTTTCATGATTTCATGACCGGCGTGTGTAGAAAGTCCCGGATAAATGACATTCGTCACGTGCTTTTACTCTTGCAGCCAATGTGCAATCTGAAGCGCATTTTCCTGTGCCTTTTCCATACGAATCCCTAGTGTTTTAATTCCATGTAAAATAAGCCAACTATCAAAAGGAGCCAGTCCTGCACCCGTCGTTTTAATGATAAATTCCAACTGCTCGCCGACGTCGCTGCGGTTAGTGATTAAAAAGCCAGCCAGCGTATCATTATGTCCGCCTAAATATTTTGTGCCGCTGTGTACTACAATGTCTGCACCCAAATCCAGTGGATTTTGAAAATATGGAGATAAAAATGTATTGTCCACAATCAAAAGCAAATGATGCTTGCGTGCAATATCTGCTAGATGTGCAATATCTGTCACACGCATCATAGGATTTGTTGGCGTTTCAATAAAAATCGCCTTTGTATTTTCACGAATATACTTTTCCGGATCTTCTTGACTACAGTCAATACTAGAAAAAGAAATACCGTTTTTCTCAGAAACGTTCCGAAACAGACGAATACTGCCATCATACAAATCCGCTTCTGTAATCAAATGGTTCCCAGGGTGAAATAGCTCCATCAATAGTGAAATCGCTGCCATGCCAGAGGACAAGGCAAAAGCGTGTGTGCCATTTTCTATCGATGCCACAACTTTTTCTAAATGTTCCTTTGTTGGATTTTGCAGTCTCGAATAATCATATCCCGTACTCTGCCCGACACCAGGATGTGCATAAGTTGCCGTCTGATAAATTGGAAAACTCACCGCTCCAAAATTTCCAGTGCTGCCCTCGTTTCCCTCGAAATGCAGACACTTAGTTTCTATTCCTCGTTCCATTTTGTATGGTCACACCTTTCTGATTGATTATTGTAAAGCCTGATTCTTGTATTTTGAAATTTCTTCCAAATATTTTTCTGCAATTGGACTTAAAATGGCATCCTTTCTCGTTAAATAACCAATGGTCATTTTTTCTTCTGAATGCAGCTTCACAGCACAGTAATCTGCACCGTTTAGTTCTTCACAGAGAATACCGGAGCAAAGGGTAAAACCGTTTAAGCCTATCATCAAATTCAGCATCGTTGCCCTATCGTTGGCACGAATAAAACGCTTGTAAGGGTAAGTACTCAAAACTTCCTCTGCAAAATAAAAGGAGTTGTGTTCCCCTTGTGAAAAACCAAGACATGGATATTCCTCTAACTGTTCCATCGTGATTTCGCTTTGATTTGCCAGTGGATGTCCTCTCCAGAGGTATACATAAATTCCACATTCCAACAGTGGTGTGAATTGCAGACCGGCATCTGTAAAAAGCTTTGTCAACACACCCCGATTGTAATCATTCAAATACAAAATACCAATTTTACTGTGATGATTTTTGACATTATCAATCACCTCATGCGTTTTTGTCTCCTGTACTTCGAACTCATATTCATCCATGCCATACTGTTTTACGAGTTCCACAAAAGCATTCACCGCAAAAGTATAATGCTGCATAGATACACTAAACTTCTTTTTTAGGTTTACACCGGAAATATATTTTGCATCCAAAATATCGTACTGTTCTACGACTGATTTGGCATATCCGATAAACTCCGCACCTTCCGGCGTCAAAGTAATCCCATTTTTAGATCGCAGAAAAATTGCAAAACCAATTTCCCGTTCCAACGTACGAATGGCAGACGACAGACTCGGCTGAGATAAATACAGCTTCTTCGTCGCCTCATTCAGGGAATGCTCGCCTGCAACCGCAATCGCATATTTTAACTGCACTAACGTCATATTATCATCTCCTACTAATCCTATCTTGTTACTATATTTTATATGCCTTTATTATACTACAATCTGTTTCATTTGTATAGTTCATTTTTCCTCTTATCAATTATAGTTTTTTTCAATAAGGGACATGGTTTTTCACTAATTTGATTATATCAAGACCTCACTATTGACAATATCAACAAAAAATGATATAATACAACACAGAAACTCGATTAAAATTCCTCCCATAAGGTGGTAAATCATATGCAGACAATTTCACTGACACAGCTAAACACAATTACGAGCGATCCCGCATCCTTTCAAAAATTTGATGATGACTTTTCCAATTCTATTCGAGCAATCGCAAAATCCATCCAAAAAAATGCAAATGAAAAACCGATCATTCTTCTGTCCGGTCCATCCGGATCCGGAAAAATAACGACTGCTTATTGGCTGGAACGCTTTTTGGACGGTTGGGACATCACAACACATACTGTCTCTATGGACAATTTTTTCCGCACAATGACACCAGAACAAAAGATTTTGGCTGCCGATGGAAAACTCGACTTAGAATCTCCCAACCGTGTAGACATTCCCTACTTAAATCAACAGCTTCATAAAATTATTTCCGATGAACCTACATGGATTCCAAAGTACCATTTTTCCACTGCTATGAGAAATGACCATGATTGGCTTCTGACCAGAAAGCCTCGAGAACTGTTAATTTTGGAGGGGATCCATGCCTTGAATTCAGACGTCATCACCATTCCGGATCATCAAACCCATCGAATTTATGTGAGTACTCGTACAAGAATTGTTCACAATGATATTACCTTACATCCCTCTCGCTTGCGTTTGCTGCGGCGTATGATTCGGGATCAAAAATTTCGTCAACGGAGCATTTTGGAAACACTCGCCATGTTTCAACACGTAGAGGCAGGGGGAAAAAAAGAATATACTTCCGTTTAACCATCGTGCTACTTTTTCTATCAATACATTCTTCCCTTATGAGCTAAGCATTTATAAATCCATATTAGCAGAGTTACAGGAGATCTGGCAAAAAATCACGCCGCTATCAACCAAAAAGGTTCCGAAAGATTCGTTAATTCGGGAATTTATTGGCAATAGTACTTTTCACTATTAATGTTTTGATATAACATAATTTCATCTGCCAATTCATATGATAATATATCCTCGTATCTGAATTATGGAGCGAGGATATTTTTCAATAAGGGGGAAATGCATGATGGAACGTATCCTTCGCTATCTGCCACCATATATTCGACAAGCACTTCAAAAACTGCCGTCAAATCAACAAAAACAAATACAAGAAATTCGACTGCGTACAGAACGTCACATAGGGCTGACCATTTGGAATCAAGAACAATTTCTCACCTCGTCCGGCGAGAAAACCACTGACGCTGCCTTAGGAATTCGCACCTCGCAAAAACAACTGCTGGAAACTTTTCAGGCAATTTGTGAATACTCCGTTTATCGCTATACTCGTGAAATTTATGACAGATTTCTCACGGTTGACGGTGGGAACCGTGTTGGCATTGCCGGAACAGCAGTATACAAAAACGGCGTACGCACCGGAACACACCACATCAGCAGCTTAAATTTTCGCATTGCCCACGGAATTTTAAATTGTGCCAAGGACATCTATTGGCATAGCTTTCAACCGAAACCATGCAGTATGCTTTTTATCGGTTCTGTAGGTTCTGGAAAAACCACTATGCTGCGTAATTTTTGCCGTCTGGCTGGAAATCAGTATCGTGTATCGCTCGTGGACGAACGCAGCGAAATTGCAGCCATGCACAGCAGCGTTCCACGGTTTGATATAGGATTACACACTGACGTATTAGACGGATATCTCCGTGCAGAGGGACTCTTAACGGCACTTCGTGTATTGACACCACAAGTGTTATTATGCGACGAAATTGGAACAGAGGCAGATGCAAAAGCAATCCTACAAATCCACGGCTGTGGCGTGCCGATTGTTGCCACGGCACATAGTACCTCTCTAGAGGATTTGACTCGGCGACAAGTATTGCATCAACTCCTTCAAAATCACGTATTTGAAAAGGTGATTCTCCTGTCTGGGCACGGCGAAAGCTACCAAATCTTTCCTATATAAAAATCGATGATGTCATTGCTTACATCATCGATTTTAAACTTCACACACTTGCAATTGTTTCACACTTTTCCACAAAGCCGATGTCTGCCTGTCGTAAAATGGTACAAGCGTTTTCCGCAGCTGCATCAGATAAAAAAATACCAAATACTGCTGCTCCGCTGCCGGTCATAACACTACATAGTGCATCCGATTTCAGCATGATTTCTTGTATCATCTGAACCTCGGGAAGATTCGTTGCCTGTTCAAATAAATTGTCGCAAAGTAGGACTATTTCAGTAACGTCACACTTCTTTTGAATTGCACTGCGCAGTGCGGAAATTTGCGGATGCATGGGATCAGATAAAGCGTCTATATTTCGATACGCTTGATTTGTAGAAACACCTTGTTCCCCTTTCGCTACCACCAAATGTGCCGCACGAAACGGTGACAACTGCTCTAACTGTTCTCCTATGCCTTGCGCATAAGCTGTCCCACCATGAAGTAAAAACGGCACGTCTGCACCCAAAGAGACGGCGATTTCTGCAAGTGCTTCTTCGGAAAGGGGATCTGCATAAACATCTTGCAATAAGTGCAACATCGCCGCTGCATCCGAACTACCGCCACCCAAGCCAGCTTGTGAAGGAATATATTTTTCCAACTGTACATGGATATGATCGAAAATTCCTGTAGCCACTTGAAATCGCTCTGCCGCTTTCCAGACCAAATTCGAGCTATCACACGGAATTTGTGGTGTGTCACACGCCATAGACAACCCTGATGATGTTTCGTCCAGCGTCACTGTCAATTTGTCATAGATAGATATAGTCTGAAAGACCGTTTCTAATTCATGATACCCGTCTGGTCGTACCCCGACAATATCCAGTCCCAAATTCAGCTTTGCCGGTGCAAGACCTGTTATCGTTTTCATAACTTGTCTCCTGCATCATGATGCCGCTTTACAAATCGGTCTATCCGACGCAACGCCTCCTGCAAATGCTTTAGGGAATAGGCATAAGAAACACGTATAAACCCCTCGCCACTGTCGCCGAACGCATTGCCGGGTACAACTGCAACCTTTTCTTCTTGTAGCAGTATCTCACAGAATTCTTCACTATTCATGCCAGTACTGCGAATGCAAGGGAATATATAGAATGCACCCTCTGGATAAAAGCAAGTAAGACCTATACGATTAAATCCGTCTACGAGCATTCTCCGACGGCTGTCGTATTCCGCTACCATTTTTTCTACATCACGATCACACTCACGTAATGCCGTAATCGCAGCGTATTGGCTCAATGTAGGGGCACTCATAATGGCGTATTGATGTAATTTCAACATTTGCTCTGCCAGTGGCTCTGGCGCACAAAAATATCCCAAACGCCAACCAGTCATAGCAAATGCCTTGGAAAATCCGCTGACATAAATCGTACGCTCTCGCATCCCGTCGATGGCAGCTATGGAAACGTGCTTTACACCATAAGTCAATTCTGAATAAATTTCATCAGAAAGTACAAAAATATCTGTTCCACGCAGCACTTCTGCAATTGCCTCCAAATCGGATCTTGTCATGATACCGCCAGTTGGATTGTTGGGGTACGGCAAAATCAGCATTTTCGTTTTATCCGTAATATGCTCCTGTAATTCCTCCGGTGTCAATTTGAATTTATTTTCCAATTTCGTCGAAATCGGTACAGCCACGCCATGCATCAATTCTACAATCGGCTTATAGCAGACAAACGATGGTTCTACTACCAGCACCTCGTCTCCAGGGTTGACGACAGACCGAATTGCCAAATCAATTGCCTCCGACCCACCAACTGTGACCATAATTTCCGTTTTCGGATCATAAGACAGCATATACTTTCTCTTAACATAGCGAGCAATTTCCTGACGCAACTCTGCCATACCGGAATTTGCCGTGTAAATCATACGCTTGCGCTCTAAACTTTCAATGGCAGTCTGACGTACAAGCCAGGGTGTCTGAAAATCCGGTTCTCCCACGCCTAAACTTATGACATCATCCATCGTAGCAACAACATCAAAAAACTTTCGAATACCAGAGGGTTTCATCTGTTTGGCTTTATCGGAAAGCAGTTTATCATAATCCAACAAAATTATCTACTCCTTTTTCAATTATTAGAAGGAAAAGGCTAAAAGTTAAAAATTTAGCATCTGTGTCGTTCTAATTTCTAACCTCTTGTATTCTAATCTCTATCAGGGGAAGTAATAACCCCGTTCGTCCTTCTCTTCCTCTGATATCACAATACCCTTGTCCTTATATTTTTTCAAAACAAAATACGTTGCCGTAGAAAGTACACCTGCCAATGGTGCCAGGCATTGTGACACAAACATGGAAACCTCTTTTACGTTTCTTCCCTTCACTGTGACAGATAAGTCATATGCGCCCGCCATTAGTGAAATACTTTCTACCTCGTCATACTGCATAATGGTATGCGCAATTTCTTCATAGCCGCTATCTCTTTTCGGTGTGATACGCAGTTCAATAATTGCCGTCACTAAATCCGGATCCGCCAGTTCTTCGTTGACAATTGCACTATAACCCTTGATAATTCCATCGTCCTCCAGCTTTTGAATTTCTGCTGCAACTGTCGCAGCGTCTGTTCCCAACATTACTGCTAATTCTTCGTTGGACAAACGTGCATTTTTTTGTAACAATGCAATCAGTTGGTCTTTCATCATTTCAAATACTCCTTTCAAAAACAAAAGCAAAATATGCTCTCATATTTTTACAAAAATCGGCTGCCGTTTTACAAAATAACATACGGCATCAAATCCAACAGCTTTCGCAAGATCTGTACCCTGTGAAATGCCTTTTGCCAAATCATCGGCACAGTGGGCATCTGAACCTAATGTTAAAATTTTTCCACCCATTTCCCGATATCGTCGCAGTAGTGACTCAGGCGGAGAAGGCTTGTATTTTTGATAATAACCGGAAGTGTTCAGCTCAATGCCCTTATCTCGCCGAATCAACGCCTCAAAACAGGCGTCTATCTGCTCCTGATATAGCGTTAAGTCCACCGAAATGCCCTCTCCACCCTCGATATAGCGTAGTGGATAGGTCAAGTGTCCTAATACATCAAATTCGCCATTTTGACAAATATCGAGCAGCTGCGAAAAATACGCCTTCAAAAGTTCCGGCACAGACTGTTCTGTATAAGAGAGTTCAAAAAAATCCTGTTCGTCAAGCAGTTCGTGCAGCGATGCAATGACAAAATCCAGTCGCTTATCTCTCGTTACAATTTCAGATAGCGCATAATCCGCATTCGGCTGTCCTATTTCCATGCCACACAACAGCTGTAAATCGGGATAATTTTCTTTTTGCACTATAATATCCGATAAAGATTGTTCCATTATATAAGCGTAGTCATAAAATTCCCATGCATTGCGTGGCTCGTTTCCATAATAATCCTGTGTAAAAAATCGGTTCATCTCCACATGATCCGTAATCGCTAGAACCGGCAGTTTCAGAGTCACGGCACGTTCACAAAGCTGTTCTACGGTTCCTGTGCCATCAGGAGAACAATCGGTATGCGTATGGCAGTCCATAAGAAGCATCTTCATCACCTCATTAAAAATATTTTACCTTCTAATTTTTATTATAACACATCCAAGAGAGAATTTCCACTGTTTTTTGAAAAAAATTTGCATTGTCTATTTTTTGGGTGCTTGCTTTTTTTAAAAACGATGTTATAATAAAGATACTTTTAAAATTTCAGTACAAAACATGGTCTTATTCTATTTAAAAATGGATGCGAAAGGACAGAAAATTATGCAAACATTAAAAGTACTTATGATAAACGGCAGTCCTCGAAAAAACGGCAATACAACAACGGCACTTCTTGAAATGACGCAGGTATTTGAAAACGCAGGCATAAATGTAGAAACCATCGATATCGGCAAACGAGATATACGTGGCTGTATTGCGTGCAATACTTGCAGTCGCCGTGGCAAATGTGTTTTCGATGATTTAGTGAATGAAATTGCACCAAAATTTGAAATATCTGATGCTCTCGTCATTGCAAGTCCGGTCTACTATGCCTCTGCAAACGCATCACTAATTGCTCTATTGGATCGGCTTTTCTATAGTACACAATTTGACAAAACGATGAAAGTCGGTGCAAGCATTGTTGTTGCCAGAAGAGGAGGACTCTCATCGACATTTGATGAATTAAACAAATATTTTTCCATATCTGGAATGCCGATTGCCTCTAGCCAATATTGGAACAGCGTGCATGGTGCTGCGCCCGGTAAAGCAGTACAAGACGAAGAGGGATTACAAACCATGCGGACGCTGGCAAAAAATATGGTATTTTTAATGAAAAGCATTTCCCTTGGCAAAAAAACATTTAGTCTTCCAAGCAAGGAAATCACAACGCCAATCAATTTTATTCGATGAAATGTGACGAAATATTTTATGCAGTAATCGATTCTACAATAATACCGTTGGTACAGAAAAGTAGAGAATTAAGTTCTGGTCAATTTATATGCGGCATTTCATCACTTCTTTTTTCAGAAAAACCGCTCTGTTTTCAAACAGAGCGGTTTTCTATCTTTTACAAAATCAACGAATACAAATTTATTCGCTTAAAATCATTGCGCTGAACGCCTTATTTAATGTCTTCTGCTGTACTGTGGCAGCTTCTTGCGTATCTGCTTTTGTGGTATAATATGCCTTTATCTTCGGTTCCGTGCCGGACGGGCGAATGACAACTTTAGCACCCAACTCCAATTGAAATGCCAATACATTCGATTTTGGCAACGTAATGGCACCGGTTTCACCGGTAAGGATATTTTTCGAAACACCCTCTTGGTAATCATCAAACCTGCATACTTTCAAGCCACCAATTTCAATCGGATGATTCTCACGCAAATCTGCCATAATCTTTTGCATTTGAATCATGCCACTTTCGCCCTCAAAAGTAAAGCTCTGTTGACTATGTACATAGACTCCGTACTTTTCATACATCTGCTTTCTTGCTTCAATCATTGAAATACCTTTTGCACGATAATACGCTGCCATTTCACAAATCAACATCGATGCAACTACTGCGTCCTTGTCACGAACATAAGTACCAGCCAAATAACCATAGCTCTCCTCAAATCCAAAGAGATAGCGATTCTCTTCTCCTTTTGCTTCCAAAAAACCAATTTGCTCTCCAATAAACTTAAAGCCAGTCAGTACTTCGATCACCTCGACACCGTACGCTTTTGCAATTGCATCAACAATATCTGTTGTAACAATGGTCTTGACTGTCACCGGATTTTTCGGCATAAGTCCCTTTTCTACTCTCTGCTGACAGATATAATCCAGAAGCAGCGCACCAACCTCATTACCAGTGAATAATGCATAATCGTCACCATCCGGAACCGCAATTCCCACACGGTCTGCATCCGGATCGGTTGCAAGCAACAAATCCGGCTTTACTTCTCTACATAACTTCAAGCCACATTCCAAAGCCTCTCGAATCTCCGGATTCGGATAAGGACAAGTCGTAAAATTTCCGTCCGGATTTTCCTGTTCCGAAACAACCGTCACATCTTGAATTCCAATCGCAGATAAAATATGCCGAACCGGCTTATTCCCTGTACCATTCAGTGGCGTATAAACAATCTTTAATCCACTAGATGCACATACTTCCGGATTCAAGCTCTGTTTTAGGACTTCTTCATAATAAGCATCAATCACCGATTGTGGCGTGTAAGAAATCATTCCCTCTGTCATCGCTTGGTTGAAATCTGTGCATAAAACATCGTCGAATATATCCAAAGCGTTAATCTGTGCCAAAACCGCATCTGCCGCTTCAATCGTCATCTGGCAACCATCACTGCCATACACCTTATAGCCATTGTATTTTGCCGGATTGTGACTGGCAGTCACCATAATACCGGCACTGCACTTCTGTGCCCGAACAGCATAAGAAAGCATTGGCGTCGGCATCAACTCCGTATAAATGTACACATGAATGCCATTTGCTGCCAAAACCTCTGCTGCAGTCTTCGCAAACACATCAGATTTAATACGGCTGTCATAAGAAATTGCTACGCTAGGCGTAGGAAATTCCGCCTTTACATAATTTGCCAAGCCTTGGGTCGCACGTCGCACGGTATAAATATTCATACGATTTGTTCCAGCACCCAAAACGCCTCGCAAACCGCCGGTACCAAATTCCAAATCTCGATAAAAGCGATCTCGAATTGCGACTTCATCGCCAGCGATTTTCTTCAATTCATCTTGTAGATCTGGGTCTTCTGTTGCGTGTTCCAACCACACTTGATACAGTTCTTGTTCTGTCATCACAAATACCTCCATCTGATACGAAACTTTCGTCTCATATCATTCTACTTCAATCCATTCTATTTGCATCTGTTTCTCAGCAAACACTGTACTCTTTTGAAAAGAATACCTATACATATTATAACACATTTACAGTAAAAATGCAATCATTTTTTCTGCTTTCCAATCAATTTTTTCAAATTCCACACAAGCGTATTATTTTGCTTTCAATTATCACGCAAATCCAACGGTTCTTCCTCATTAGAAAAAGCCGCTTCTAAAATTTTCCCATAGAAGTTCGCAGGATTCAGCATGATTTGTTCACCCAAATAGTGAGCCTGTGTTTCATCAGGCGCATAAAGTTTCATGTCCAATAAGTCGTCCCCAATATCCAAACAACGAACATGAACATAATAGCCTTTTTTCAGTGGGAGATATTCGATTTTTACTTCATTCTCCCGTTTCAATCGAGCAAAGTAACGCAGTGCCACAAAAACCAACTTATCCCGATAGGCTTTCCCGACAAAATTTCGCAACTCTTTCGCCGTCTGAATCCCATGTGCCAATAAAACATAATACTTGATGCCATCTTCTTCTTTTAGTTGAATCGAATGGTGTGTCATCAAATAATCAATGGAGTCCTGATAAGCGAAATAATTGATAATATCACTCGTGACGGCAATATCGTACAAATGCGATTCTTGTACTGGGCGATCAATCCGATAAAGCAGGTAACAAATCAAGATATTTGCCGTATGGGGATCGGTAATCGGCGGAGTTGCCATACGAGCCATTTTTTGCATATTTTCATCTTTCATGGATTAACCCCCCTTCATATCACTTAAAAATTCGGATATTCCATCATATGAGACAAAAGTGCCAGATTTACTGCCGCCTCAACACAGGGTACAGCACGAGGCACAATGCACGGATCATGACGTCCTTGAATTTGAAGCGTTTCGTTCGTCTTTGCACGAAAATCTACCGTTTCCTGTGGCTTTGCAATAGATGCCGTTGGTTTGATTGCCACATTCAGTGTAATTGGCATTCCAGAGGAAATTCCACCCAGAATACCACCGTGATTATTCGTCTTGGTTTTCACTTGTCCATTTTCATCAATATAAAATGGATCATTATCCTGACTGCCCACCATTTCTGCCACTTGAAAACCTGCACCAAATTCCAAGCCCTTTACTGCTGGAATACCGAAGATCAGCGATGCAATGGTATTTTCCAATCCGTCAAACATCGGAGAGCCAACGCCAGCCGGAACGTTTATGGCAACGCATTCGACAATCCCACCCAAGGACTCCTGACCCAATCTCGCTTGAATAATATCTTCTCGCATTTTTTCGCCTTGTGTATCGCTTCGAACCGGAAAATCTTTCTCTCGTACTTCTAAAATATCCTCTTTCGTAACCTTTGTACGACTAAACGCATCATCCTTGATGTCATGAATAGAGAGAATATGCGCACCGGTATATATGCCCCGACGTTCTAAAATTTGTCCACAAACCGCACCGGCAAACACCAAAGGTGCGGTCAATCTTCCAGAAAAATGTCCACCACCACGTACGTCATTAAAGCCACGATAGCGCATTGCTCCAGTATAATCGGCGTGACCAGGTCTGGGGAGTCTAGACAGATTACTATAATCTTTCGAGTGCGTGTCCGTGTTTTGAATAAACGCACACAGTGGAACACCGGTCGTGCGATCATTCAGCAATCCGGACATTATCTGCGGCAAATCCTGTTCCGAGCGTGGGGTCGTTGTGCCGTCTTTTTTTGGCGTACGGCGTGCCATAAATTGCCGTAATTTTTCCAAATCAATATATTCTCCGGGCGGCAGATTATCGATGACAATGCCAATGGCTGGACCGTGGGACTCTCCAAAAATAGAAATCGAAATATTATGATTCCAGAACGATGACATGGGCAATTCCTCCTAACTGGTGATAATTTTTATAAAAATTGGGGTATGATTTTTCTACACATTCTCCGTGCCGTATCGTCACATCACCGGTACACCGTGTTGCAGCAATCGCTGCACACATAGCAATTCGATGATCACCACAACTGTCTACTACACCACCATGCAGCGTCACAACAGGTTCTATATCCAAGCCGTCTTTTCGCTCTGTCACTTTACCGCCTAACGTATTCAGCATATTTGCCGTTGACGTCAAACGGTTGCTTTCTTTTATGGTAAGACGCTCTGCACCGACAATATGAGACGGAGCTGTACCAAATGTTCCTAGTACTGCCAGAATCGGTACGAGATCTGGAATATCCGACGCATCTACTGTAAAGCCGGCAGGCTCTTCAGCGAGTAATTTCGCTTGCATTTCTTGTACAGCAGTGACAATATACTTGTCCCCTTGTACACTATCTGGATTTAAATTTGTTATCGTAATGTCACTGCCAAGTGCATTTGCCACATAGAAAAAAGCCGCTTGAGAATAATCGCCCTCTACTGTTACGTCGTGCGCATGAAATGTTTGATTTCCCGAAATATAGAAGCCGTTTTCTGTTTCTCGGATTTTTACGCCGAATTGACGCAAGCTGTCAATTGTCAAATCCACATAAGGTCGGGATTGCAGTCGAGAAGTCATTTGAATTTCTGAATCGCCTTCCAGCAAAGGTAGTGCAAAAAGCAGTCCTGTCACATACTGAGAAGAAACGTCTCCCTCCAACTGATATGTGCCAGGTTGAAGCTTCCCATGCATTGTTAACGGCAGATGCTCTGCTGAAAACTGTACGCCTTTTGGTGGCAGTTCTCTCAAATAAGCTGTAATCGGACGTTCTGGCAAGCGACCTTGTCCAAAAAAAGTCGTATGAATGCCCAGTGCCGCTGCAACAGGAATTAAAAATCGCAGCGTAGAGCCACTTTCACAACAATCTGCAATCGCATCCCTTGGTGGTTGCTTTCCGCCAATTCCGATAACAGTAATCGTATTTTCTCGTATTTCAAACTGTGCACCAAACGAAGTCAAGACCTCCATTGTTGCTGTCACATCACGGGAAATATCCACACCGGAAATTTTCGACGTTCCCTCTGCCAGAGCGGCGCAGATAAGCATCCGATGTGCCATACTCTTCGATGCTGGTATGCGCACCGTTCCGGAGAGCTTTCTCGGCGTAATTTCGATATTCATGAGAACGCCTCCTTTATGACAACATCCAATTTTGGAATGCTTCAAATGTCATAGAACGAATTTGCGCATCACCGATTTCTTCGCAAACAATGAAACGCAGCGTATCGTTTGCACGTTTTTTATCTTTTCCACACAAGGGCAGTAATGCTTCTAGTTTTGCAGGTACTTCTGTAGGAAGATGATAAGACAATACACAATGACACAGTCGCTCATACAGCTCTGGTGTACAAGTCTTTTTCGCCATCATGCACATACCAGCTGCCACTGCACTGCCATGGGTATAGGTTTCATAATGGTAATAGCTTTCAATAGCATGACCTAGTGTATGTCCAAAATTCAAAATCATCCGCAATCCGGTATCAAATTCATCCTCTTCCACCACTCGGCGTTTAATGTCGATACAAGTAGTAATCACCTGCTCCAGCACTTCATGAATGGTGTCCAATTTATATTGTTCCAACTGTTCAAACAGCTTCGCATCTTGAATCTCACCATATTTGATTACTTCACCCATACCGTCCGCTAAGAATATCTCTGGTAAGGTTTGTAACGTATCCGGATCACACAGAACTGCCACAGGCTGTTTGAATGCACCAACAAGATTTTTTCCGCTGGGCAAATCAATAGCAGTTTTTCCGCCTACCGAGGAATCCACCTGTGCCAACAAGGTCGTAGGAATTTGAAAATAATCCAATCCACGCAAAAAAGTCGCTGCTGCAAAACCCGTAATATCTCCCACAACGCCGCCGCCCAATGCTACCAGACAATCTGTACGAGTTATTTCATGCGCACAGAGGAAGTCATAAATCTGATTTAATGTTTTACTGCATTTTGCAAACTCTCCATGGGGAAATACAAATTTTACCACTCGAAATCCATTTTGCACTAAAGACGCCACCACACTTGTTCCATATAGCCTGTCAACATTGTCATCCGTCACAATTGCAGCTGTTTTTGCTTTGGTTTGCTCTCGCAGCAAACTGCCACATTGTTTCAGTAATCCTCTGCCAATCCAAATGGGATAAACCCGACTGGCGTGTACAGTTATCATATTCATGAATCTGCTCCTGTTCTTTTATTCGTCTTTTATTCCCTTTCATTGTACCATGCATTCCTCTGTTTGTCAAGATAGGAATTTGTAAATTTCCAAAAAAACACCACACGCTTGCACAATATCGCCGAAATTCCATGATAGAATATGATAGAATATAACCGCAAAAAATAATCCTGATAATTTTGTGAAAATCATAGCTTTTTTCCTCCGCCTGTGGTATAATATATCATGTGTTCTTTTAGTAACACTGTACGAAAACAAAAATATAGAAAGGAAGATCCCATGACAACTGCATATCAGCGTATTCCTCTTTCAGAACGCATCGGCTTTTCTGAAATATTGGATACCAAGTTGAAAACCAATACACTCAAAATTTGCCTATTTCAGCCTCTTTCAGCTGAAACTGCCTCTGCTTGTGCACTCGCCGGAGATTTGGCAACCTCCAGCAACGCCAAATACCCCTCCAATCAGCAAATGAATCAAAAATTACATTTGCTCTATGGTGCAGATTTGGGCAGTTCTGTTTCTCGACAGGGTGATTTACAAATGGTGACCATTCATGCATCTGCCATCGATGACCGCTATGCTTTAGAGAACGAACCAATTTTTGCAGAGTTGACGGAAATTTTGTTGGATTGTCTGCGTGTGCCTAATGTAACAAACGATGCTTTCGATGCACAAGAATTCCAAATCAAGCAAAAGGAACTGCTGGATAACATCGATGCTGAAATCAACGAAAAACGTGTTTATGCGATTCAGCAGGCGTCCAAAATAGCTTATCAAAATGAGCCAGCCGCACGCTCTAGCTATGGTTCCCGAGAAGAGGCACTTGCACTTACGCCAAAAAGTGCCTATGCCGCATTTCGAAAAATGTTACGAGAGGCTCGGGTAGAAATTTTCTTCGTCGGACCACAAAAGCGTCCGGAATTACCAGAAAAACTGAAAACAACTTTCGACGCCTTTGGTTCTGTAACAACTGCACCGCTGGTATTCTATGCTCCAAGTTCCAAAAAGGCGGAGCCCGCATACGTAAAAGAGGTTTTACCAGTCAATCAGTCAAAATTGGTTATGATCTGGAAAACAGACTGCACCGACCGCTATGCGGTGAAAATGATGACACTACTATTGGGCGGTACACCCAGCAGTAAACTTTTTGCCAACGTGCGAGAAAAAATGAGTCTGTGTTATTATTGCGCCGCCAACTATACCGAACTCAAACAAGCACTACAAGTCGATTCTGGTGTAGAGACGGCAAATCTGGAAAAAACACAAACGGCAATTACTGCACAGCTGGATGCAATTGCCAATGGTGAGGTTTCTGACGTAGAATTACAAAGTGCATGGATGTTTGTTCACAATTCTTTAAAGAGCATTGGCGACACTGCTTCCTCATATATCTCATGGTATCTGGGGCAGCTTTTCCGTGACACGAATTTAACTCCTACGGAAGAAGAAGATCTTTATTTGCAGGTGACGAAGGAACAAATTGTAGCTGCTGCAAAATCCATGCAGTTAGATACTGTCTATACGCTGCGGACACCGGAACAGGAGGATTAAAAAATGGAAATAACAAAAGAACAAATACAATTTCCCCAAACGGGCGACAGCTATACACTGATTCACCACAAGAGTGGCTTAGATATCCTAGTGTACGAAATGGATGGCTTCAGCACAACCGAGGCAATGTTTGGTACGAAATATGGTTCAATCAATACGCAGTTCAAGACAGCGTCCGATAAGGATTATTGCACCGTGCCGGAGGGAATTGCACATTTTTTGGAACATAAGCTCTTTGAAAATGAAGACTGCGACGTCTTTACGTTATACGCCAAAACCGGTGCCAATGCCAATGCGTTTACCACGTTCGATAAAACTTGCTATTTTTTCGACTGCTCCGATAATTTTGAAGCATCATTAGAGATTTTGTTATCCTTTGTACAATCACCTTATTTTACGCCGGAAAGCGTAGCAAAAGAACAGGGTATCATTGGACAAGAAATTCAAATGTGTGATGATGATCCCGGCTGGCGTGTCTTTTTCAATATGTTAGATGGCTTATACCAAAAACATCCGGTAAAAATCGATGTTGCCGGCACCATCGAAAGCATTGCACAAATCACCGACAATCTGCTCTATCGCTGTTATCGTACGTTTTATAACTTACACAACATGGTTTTAGCTGTTGCCGGAAATTGTACTGTGGAACAAGTATTGGAAGTGGCAGACCGAAAGTTGATCCCTTGCGACGATCCGAAGCTCGAAACCGTTTTCCCTAAAGAAACGTTGGACATTGTACGAGAGGAAACTGTTGCTTCTGCAGCCGTTGGACAAACGCTGTTCAATATTGGTATCAAGTGCAAACCATTAGAAGGGTATGAAAACCTAAAGGCTGAAGTAACTGCATCTCTGATTTTGAAAATCATTGCCAGTTCTTCTTCACCTTTATATCAGGATATGCTGAAAGATGGCATCATCAATTCTACTTTTGATACAGAAGTTTTCAATGGCGATGGGTTCTTCGTATTGATTTTCAGTGGGGAATCCAATGCCCCGCAGACGGTTCGAGATCGCATTCGGGATACAATTCAAAGCGTACAAGAAAACGGTTTGGACAAAGCTATGTTTGCAGAATTTCAAAAATCCACCTATGGCGAATTGATTCGAGAGTTCAACAATGTACCAGCTGTAACGCTCTCTATGATTAGTACGCATATGGCTGGCTGCGGAATTTATGATACAACAAAAGCGTTATCCGAAATGACACTAGAAGATTGTAACCGATTTTTACGGGAAGAAATCGACGTAAAGCGTATGTCACTATCGATGATTACACCGACACAATAAAAAAAGGAGGACGAAATTTGCCAATAAGTAAATTTCAAAAAAACATATGGCAACTGAAACAGTCGGTTCTCTGGACTATTATGAAATTGTCTTTCCGAAGCTTGGAATTGACATCACAATTGACAGCACTGCATTCACAATTGGCAACCTATCCATTCAATGGTATGGCATCTTAATCACTCTTGGACTTGTTCTTGCAATGATTTATGCATTTTCCCAAACCAAACACTATGGTTTGAATGCCGACCATATGCTGGATGCTGTCATTGGTGGTATCATTGGCGGTATCCTCGGCGCACGAGCCTATTACGTATTATTGAACTGGTCGGACTATGCCGGCGATTGGAAGAGTATTTTGAACTTCCGTGCTGGTGGACTGGCAATTTATGGAGGTATCATAGGTGGATTACTCGTGAGCTGCCTTGTAGCAAAACTGCGTAAGGTAAAAATTTTACCCTTATTGGATATTGTTAGTATCGGCTTCTTGTTGGCACAAGGCATCGGACGCTGGGGAAACTTTTTTAACCAGGAGGCATTCGGTACAAACACCACCAGCATTTTTGGTATGTCCGGCGGACGAATTCAACAGTGGATCGATGAAAGCTACACCAGTACAAGCTATTATGCCAACTTCGGAACAGAATTAGATTCATCTCTGCCAGTACATCCGTGCTTTTTATATGAATCCATCTGGTGTCTCCTCGGCTTTGTACTACTGGCTATTTTTGCAAAGAAAATCCGAAAATATGACGGACAGATTTTCCTGATTTATATTGGCTGGTATGGACTGGAACGGGCATTTGTAGAAAGCTTGCGTACAGACAGCTTAGTTATCGGCAATGTACGAATTTCTCAGCTTCTTGCGATTCTCTGTGTCATTGCTTCTATTCTTTTACAGATCATCTGTGGACTACGTGTGAAACGTATGGGCGTAGATTATCATATGTACAAAGATACTGCGGAGTCAAAGCGACTCATGGAAGAGGAATCAATTCGCTACCGTCGAAAGAAAAAATTAGCGGAGGAATCCACAGAAGAAAGTCCTGAAGAAAATACTGACACAATGGAAGCAATCGAAGAAGAATTTACAGAAGAAACAGTCAGCAATAGTGAAACAGAAATAACAGCGCAAGAAGAGAATGACGAAACAATACATGATCAAGAATCTGACAACGACAAAAACAACAAAAAGGAGTAATTATTTATGGGAAATATCATTTCTGGAAAGGAAGTTTCCACCGCCCTGCGAGCAAAAATCCGTGAAAAATCCTTGGCACTGTGTGAAGATTATGGCATTCAGCCAGGATTGGCTGTCATTTTGGTGGGGAAAGACCCCGCTTCGCAAATCTATGTACGGAACAAACAGAGAGCTTGTGAAGAACTGGGATTCCATGCATTCGAGTACAAATTGAATGAAAATTATACACAGGCACAGCTGCTTGACCTCATCGGCGTACTGAATAAGGACAACAAGGTTCACGGTATATTGGTACAACTATCGCTCCCCGACCACATTGACTCCCAAGTTATCATCAACAGCATTGACCCATCCAAAGACGTGGATGCATTCCATCCAGTGAATGTAGGAAAAATTATGATTGGGAACTATGACTTCTTGCCTTGTACCCCTGCCGGTATAATGGAACTTATCGATAGCACCGGTACCGACCTGACAGGCAAAAATTGTGTCGTCGTCGGCAGAAGTAATATTGTAGGAAAGCCTATGGCGATGCTCTTACTTCATCGAAATGCAACTGTCACAATTTGTCACTCTAAGACAAGAAACCTCGCTGAAATTTGTGCTAATGCAGATGTATTGGTCAGTGCTGTTGGGCGAGCGCATTTTATTCAAGCAAATATGGTAAAAGAAGGGGCAGTTGTCATCGATGTGGGTATGAACCACGACGAAAATGGAAAGCTCTGCGGCGATGTAGAGTTCGATGAAGTTGCATCAAAAACAAGCTATATCACACCTGTCCCTGGTGGCGTTGGTCCAATGACCATTACCATGTTGATGCAGAATACGCTTCATGCGGCTGAACGCAAAGCAGCTAGCCGAAAGTAAACATTCCCTAATAATCAAAAATTAAAAAAGCAAAAAAGACTGCTCATGAAAATGGGCAGTCTTTTTATGCCATAATACAAAAAGAACCACAGTCGTTTCCAACCGTAGTTCTTTTTAATATCAATATTGACTCTACACAAACAGAATCAAAATTATTCCTTTACGCCGCCAAGAGCAACGCCGCCAACAATAAATCTCGACAAGCAGATATAAATCACAACAACCGGTAAAATAGACAGCATAATCGCTGCATATCTTGCACCCATGTTAATGTTTTTATCTACACCACAAACCTTTTGCAGCATCATTGGCATAGTAAACCACTTGTTATTACCAAGCAGAATCATGTTTTGCGTATAGTAGTTGTTCCAGTTCTGTACAAATGCGAAAATCGCCTGTACCGCAATTGCCGGTCTCATCATCGGCAAGGAAATGGAAATAAACGTACGGAATTCGTTACATCCATCAATTCGTGCCGCTTCGACAATGTCTAATGGGAACGATGCCTTCATATACTGACGCATATAGAAAACAATTGCAGGGGCTGCAATGGACGGAACAATCAGCGGAATGTACGAATCAGACAATCCTAATGTACCAACCATGAACTGCACGAAACCAGTAGAAGTTACTTGAATCGGAATCATCATAACTGCCAAAATGAAGGTATATACACCATCACGAATTTTGAAGTTATAAACGGTTAGACCATAAGCCGTCATAGCAGAGAAGAAGACTGTCAAAATTGTACAGCTTCCGGCAATAATCAGAGAGTTCCGATAACCACGCCAAACATTCCAGTTCGTATATTGCGTTGTAATTGCTTTGATATTATCTATCAAGTTATCGCCCGGTAAGAAATTAATCGACATCTGCGTAAGTTCAATATGTGTATGTGTTGCATTCATGATCAGAATATAAATCGGTATCAAACAAATCAACGCAATCAGCACACATATAATGAAATAAATTGCTGACTTAATCCGCTGTTTCAACACATAGTTCTGAGATACGCCAACATTTTCCATCAGCTAATCCCCCCTTGCTTCTCCAGCTTCAGCTTTGCTTTATTTTTTTTAATCAGAGCCTTCCGTTCCTTTTTCTTCCGATGTTCATCCTCATCCCGATTGATACGGAATATAAGAATACCCAGTATCGCAGTAATGATAAATAGAATAACAGATGCCGCACCGGCAATACCATACTTAATACTATTTTGATTTGAAACGTGAAAACTATCATAAATATAGATTGCAATTGTCCGTAGGTTTTCGTTTACAGCCGTTGAACCGGAGTGGAACAGATATGGAATATCGAACATCTGTAAACCACCGATCATAGAAGTAATCAATGTGTATACAACCATCGGAGACAGCAAAGGCAAAGTGATTTTTGTCAAAGTCTGCCCACTGGAAGCACCGTCAATCGATGCTGCTTCAAACAGCGACGGATTGATACCCAGAATACCAGACATCATCATAATCATAGTGTTTCCGAACCACATCCAAGTCTGAATAAACATAACGATGCCTCTCGACCACGAAACAATGCTCGTATCAAAGAAAGCGAATGTTCCCGTAATTCCCTCAAATGCATACTGAGAATTCTTTCCATCGTTCATGATCAGAGTATTTATCGCACTCGTTGCTTGGTTTGAAATCAAACACAAATAAAGTGCTGCAACAGATACTGCTGTGATAATATTCGGCAGATACATTACAACTTTAAAGAAACCCTTGCCCGGAATATGAAGCTTGGAATCTGTAAACCAAACTGCAAGCAACAACGAGAGCAAAATCTGCGGAATAAAGTTGCCGACCCACAAAATGATCGTGTTATAAAGGGAATGCCAAAAATCCTCACTTAGTGCTGATGCACTACGACCGCCATCGCCACCAAACAATATCGTCGAATAGTTATCTAATCCTACCCATTCTCCTGTTGCACTACCATTTCCTTGAAAGCTCAAGAGAATTGTATTAATCAAAGGCCAGATTTGGAAGAAGCAATAGACCAGAAAAAACGGCAGGATGAAGATATATCCATATTTAGCATAACTGACAGATTTAATGCGAGATTGTGCCGTTGATGCCATAAAAAATCACCCTTTCAAAAATTCAGTAGAGTAGTAAGAGAATAATAAAATATAAGCCTATAAGGCAAGCTTGCCCTGCCCTATAGGCAAATACCACTTATTATTTAAAAATTTTTGAAACTCAGAGATTAATCAACAGTTACATCCGGCAGATCTGCAGCAACAGTATCCAAGAAATCATTCAAGCAATCCTCAACACTGCTCAAACCGCCTTGGCAATAAGAAGTGATTGAAGTAATCAAATCATTTGTGACTGTGCCATCATACTCTGTAGCAACACCATCGAGGTCGATAGAAGCTGCGGAATCAGCCAATGCCGGGAACTGATCCTGATAGCCTTCCTGCAACAATGTGTTGGTGTTGGAACCTTCATCAATGATTTCCTGCATTACAGTCTGATTGTTAACGAAGTCAGAGTGATTTACAGCATATTCTTTCATGGTTTCTGCATTGATTGTCATATCATACATGAACTGAGCAGCAGCCGTTGCATTGTCACACAACGGAGATACGCAGATCCATGTACCGCCCCAATACCAGCCGCTCGGACCAGCAGTAGTAGCATACAGACCACTTGTGCCAACATCATTGAATGAATCAGTCTCAGAATCATAACCTTCTGCTGCAGCCAACTGACCGGTAGAAGTCAAAGACCAAGACGGGAAGAAATAACCCATGGTGTTGTTAGCCAAAGAACCAGTTGCATAACCAATTGCATACCAGTCATTTGTCCACTGTTCAATACTATTGCAGATGTAACCACTTGTGTACGCATCATAAATAGTATCAATTGTAGTAGTCAAGGTATCATCATAAGTAAATACGTCATCTGTTACCCATGCTGTTGTTCTATCGCAACTGTATGCACGCCATACACCAGCAATGGTATCTGCCATTGCAGTTACACCGTCAGAAACCTCGTATACAGTAGCTGCAGTCGACCAGAATGTATCCCAATCGCTTACATATGCCTGCATTTCATCTGGAGTTGTTACGCCCAGATATTTTTCAGCTAAGTCTGTACGATATGCATATACACCACCTGCTGCCTGGAAAGAAGCAGCCTTCAAAACGCCTGCATCAGATGTACCAACTGCTACAGTGTAGCTGTAAGCATCCGAATAATAGCTCTCATCAATGCCCAGTGCAGACAACGGAGCAGAATATTCATCGTTGTTTACATAAGCCATAGTCCAGTCAGCATCGCAAAAATACAAATCTGCATCTTCGCCAGAAGAGAAGTATGTAATGTATTGCTCAGAAGCTTCTGTACCATCAGAACCTACGTTTACATAAGTTGCATTCTCAGCAGAAGTAACTTCGAGCATTGCATTCAAGTCCGTGTCAGTCCAACACAGAATACTCAGCTGATCGCCATCATCGCCCAGTGTGCCGTCCGGTGTCGGTGCTTCAGCAGTGGTAGATGAATCACTATCGTCTGTCGACTCAGAATCGCTTTCTTCTGCCTCCTCACTCGCTTCAGCGTCTTCGCTGCTTTCATCAGTTGCAGAGCTTTCAGCAGTAGTAGTGGAAGACTCTTCATCTTCATCATCGTCACAGCCTACAAATGCAGTAGCAGTCATAGCCAGCACAGCAACCAATGCCAGTGTTTTTTTCAATTTGTTCATTGGAATTTTCCTCCTTAGATTATATCTATTATGCCACCAAACCCATTTAGCAGGCAACATAATATACACATGAAAAACTACCGTTTTGTATGAACGGCTTCGTTCTCTGCATTCGTTATGCAAATCGCATATTACGAGCATTGAGAACAATTTTTATGATACACTAAATATACAACAATTCGAACTGATTGTCAATAGCTAAAACCGTTCTTTCATTTTTTTTAGTCGCATTGCACAATTTCAACAAAGATTTTTTATGCAATACGACGATTTTTTGGAAATCTGCGAGAAAGATTACAAAACAGTTAAATGCATCTTTTTTAAAGATAGTATTTCAGTTCGCCACTGTGGATTCCTCATCCGATACAACACAAATATATTCCTCAATTTGCGTGAAATAATCGTTCGTCATACCGTCTATATATAGTAGCTCATAAGTCGATCGAAAAGCTTTGATTAACTCTCGAAAATCCAGAATTGCCTGTGCCAATTCCTCAGTCATATCTGGAATCTGCATGAGTTCCTCCAGTGTTGCTTGATTCAAATCCAGCGGAAACTCCACCGGCACAATCTCTTCTGTCGTTGTTTCCGTTGTTTCCTCTACAGCTTCCGTATATGTCTCCAACTGCTGCTTCTGTTCCAATTGCGACACAGTTGTTTCCACTGTTTCCACCGGATACTGTTCGTTGGTTAAATATACCAAATCGTATATTGCCGACAAAGTACCCTCGCCAATACCCTCTACTTCCAGCAACTGCTCTCGATAGAGAAAACCGCCAATCGCCTCACGATAAGCAATAATTCTTCCTGCCAAAACCTCACCAATACCAGGCAGCTGCTCCAATTCCTCTTGTGTTGCCGAGTTCAACTTCAATGGAAATGTAACCGTTTGCGTTTCCGTATCCGCATTTGCATTTGCAGTTGTCGATTTCCGTGTAGTGGTTGTTTTTTTCTTGGTCGTTGTTACGGTCGTTTGGGTAGACTTTACCGTCATTTGTGTGGCTTTTTTCGTCTCAATGGCGATCGCAGACGATGTGCTGATCATCGTTATCTCACCTGATTCTTCGGAAATCACCACGCTATCCGCCGTTACAACCCGATCTACCGTTTGAATTTCTTTTTAATTTGTTTGATACTGTAAACCTTGCCAATCAATTAGTAACAGTGCCCCGAGCAAAAGTGCTGCCGAGCCACCATATGTTAGCAACTTACGACGATTCCATTTCATAGCGATCTGTTATGCAAACATTCTAATTTCACAATTATTTTAAATTTGTGCAACGCCAGTGTCCTTTGCAGCTTGTTCCACGGCTTTTGCAACAGCTGCTGAAACGCCTTCCTGCAATGGACTTGGAATGATATATTCCGCAGAAAGCTGCTCATCTGATACAAAACCTGCAATTGCTTTTGCCGCTGCAATTTTCATTGTATCATTAATGTCTCTTGCGTGCGCATCTAACGCTCCACGGAAAATACCTGGAAATACCAGCACATTGTTTATCTGGTTTGGAAAGTCGCTTCTTCCGGTTCCTACTACCGCAGCACCTGCTGCAATTGCTTCATCCGGCATAATCTCCGGTGTTGGATTTGCCATTGCAAAAATAATTGGATTGTCCGCCATGGTCTTTACCATTTCTTGTGTCACACAACCTGGTGCTGATACACCAATAAAGACGTCTGCGCCCACCAGCATTTCTGCCAACGTGCCCTTCTTGTGGCCACTATTCGTAATTTTTGCCATTTCTTCTTTCTGTGGGTTTAAATAGTCTCTTCCCTCATAGATCGCACCATGATGATCACACAGAATAACATGGTGTGGATCTAGTCCCATTGTAATCAACAGTCGAATAATGGCGATTCCAGCAGCACCTGCACCACTCGTCACCACACGAATATTATGAATATCTTTTCCTACGAGCTTTAATGCATTCAACATTGCCGCCAAAGTAACAACTGCAGTTCCATGTTGGTCATCGTGGAAAATCGGAATATCACAAATTTCTTTTAGCCGACGTTCAATTTCAAAGCAACGTGGTGCAGAAATATCTTCCAAATTGATACCGCCAAAACTGCCTGCAATCAGACTAACTGTTTTTACGATATCATCCACATCTTTAGAACGAACACAAAGCGGAATGGCATCTACATTGCCAAACTGCTTGAAAAGCGCACACTTGCCCTCCATAACCGGCATACCCGCTTCAGGACCAATGTCACCCAACCCCAATACGGCAGTACCGTCGGTAATCACTGCCACCAAATTGCCACGGCGTGTCAGCTCATAACTTTTATGCATATCCTTCTGAATTTCCAGACAAGGCTGTGCTACACCTGGCGTATACGCCAACGACAAATCGTCTGCCGTCTCTAACGGGGCACGTAGCTTAATTTCAAATTTTCCCTGCCATTCATAATGCCGGCAAAGGGATTCTGCTGCATAATCCATAATTTATTCATTTCCTTTCTGACGTACTCGTCAAGATCCCATGCATAATGGATATATTTTTGTCCGTTTTCGGAATGTCTATTCTTTCCTAACAATTCCCCTTCCAGCACCATCTTATGACAATGTCATATTCTTTTACGACGATCTATTTCTTTTCTCGATAAAGATTCGCCTGTTGATAAAGCCACCGGAAATGCATATCAAAACACATATACCAGCGGCTTTTTCAACATTTATCTACCACAATATACAATTGTATAGATTATATCTGATTACTTTCAAGCGAAGCTTAATGGAAAACCGCATCAATGACGCTATGCAATGCATCGCCACTCTTTCGGAATTTTTCGATTTCCGATTCCGTCATTGGCGGTATAATTTTCCGCTCAACACCGTTTGCACCGATGACACAAGGCAAACTGAGACATACATCTTTTACGCCATAGCTCGATCCATCTTGCAGCGTAGAAACTGTTAAGACAGCTTTCGTATCACGCAGCACCGCTTCTGCAATCTGATTTACGGAAAGTGCAATTGCGTAATAGGTTGCACCCTTGCATTTGATGACCTCTGCTCCGCCGTCTCGAACCTCCTGCTGAATAGCATCCTTGTCGCCCAAATCCTCTACATCGCTGCAATATTCGTCAAATTTCATGCCCGCAATGCTGGACAAAGACCATGGAACCATCGAAGAATCACCGTGCTCGCCAAATACATAAGCGTGGATATTTTTTACATTCAAATTTGTGTGGTTTGCCAGACAAGTCCGCAAACGGGAAGAATCCAAAACCGTACCAGAACCAATGACATGATTTGGCGTCAATCCCGTCCCTTGCAATGCTTCATACGTCAAAACATCAACCGGATTGCTGACAACCAAATAAATTGCATTTGGTGCATACTTTGTAATCTGCGGCATAACTGAAGACATAATGCCAACGTTTGTTTTACACAAGTCAATTCTTGTTTGTCCCGGCTTTCTTGCAATGCCAACGGTAATGATAACCAAATCAGAGTTCACTGCATCTTCATAGTCGCCGTCATATATGTCACACGTCGGACAAAATGCATTCCCCTGCATAATATCCATAGCCTCTCCCTTTGCCTTTGGCTTATTAATGTCTACCAACAGCATCTCGGAACATAGACCTTTAATTGCCATTGCAAACGCAATGGAAGCACCTACGTTACCGGCACCTAAAATCGTGACCTTTTTGCCTTTTTTCTTATTCTTTTCCACTTTGTAAATTCCTCCTAACTAGACTGAACGTTTGAAAAACGAAAAATGCATTTTCCAAAAACATTCTGCACACTTTTTTTACGAGTGTGAAACACTAAAAAAGCGTGAAATCTCTGTCCTGCAAAATAAATTGCAGCTTCTGTTATGCATTCCGCATATACAATATTATTATATCATGTATATCAAAATATTGCAAGAACGAATTATATATTTCATGATTTTTGTCGTTTCTTACAAAATTCACCCAAAGAAAAAGTGCATTCTGCCTACACCAAAACAAAGTAACTTGACTTTTCTTTTTTAAACAAATCTTCTAAAAAATTTCTCTTGTGAAATTTAAGTGAAATCGACTTGACAATTTCGTTAGATTGTGTCATAATAATGAAACGGAAAAGCTTTGCTGTTCGAAATATTTGTTCCTTGGTTTTTTCTTCAGAAAACACTGCTGATTTTTCAAAAATCAGTGCTTTCTGAAAAGACTGCCACTCCTTATATTACGTTCAGAATCGTTTTTCAAGCTTTGCGAAAGGAGGACTGCATAATGAATTGGTTCAGTTGGCAGTGCCGAATAAACGTCACTGATATATTCTCCACAACGATTTCGTCAAATTCTTGGTAATTTTTAGAATTGTTATCCATATGATTTTATCAGATTGATTTTGCAATGCGTATAAAAGAAATCGCAATTTCACACGATTTCACGCAAAAAAGGAGTATGGAATACTATGAAAGATTTTTTATTCAATAATGACTATTCTTATTTGCTGCAAATTGCCATCATTCTTTTGACAACAAAGATTTTAGGATTATTTACCAAACGAATCAGTTTGCCGCAAGTTATCGGCGCACTTTGTGCTGGCATCATTTTAGGACCGATGGTTCTGAACGTAGTGGAACGCAACAGCTTGATTGAACAGTTGGCGGAACTGGGCGTTATTGTTCTAATGTTCAGTGCTGGTCTGGTAACGGATTTACAAGAACTAAAAAAAGCGGGACTCGCCTCATTTGTCATTGCGCTATGCGGTGTTGTTATTCCACTAGTCGGCGGCTATTTCTTAGCAGATATTTATAATACGGAACAAGATCCAGAAATGGCGTCCCTTATGTGGCAAAATATCTTTATCGGTGTAGTATTAACTGCAACTTCTGTCAGCATCACGGTAGAAACACTAAAAGAATTAGGTGCGCTTAGCTCTCGAGCCGGAAATGCTATTTTGGGAGCTGCCGTCATCGATGACATTTTGGGCATTGTTGCGTTGACAGTAGTCATCAGTCTAGGCGGAAAAGAATCCGGCGAAAGTGAATCCGAAACAACACTCGGCAGTGCCATTCTCGGTGAAGGCGTACCGGCGGTAATTATCAACATCATCGCATTCTTCATCTTTGCCATTGCATTTGCTGTAGCATACCACATCATTTTTAAAAAATGGAGAGAAAACAGCAGTCAAAACCTACGGCGACACAATATTGTGACATTTGCATTCTGCCTGCTGCTCTCGTTCAGCGCAGAAATCTTCTTCGGTGTCGCCGACATTACCGGTGCATTTGTAGCTGGTCTGGCTGTTTCCGGCTTAAAGAAAAATGAATACATCATCACCCGTTTCAATACTTTGTCTTATATGCTATTATCTCCGATTTTCTTCGCAAATATCGGCTTAGCAATGACATTAGATGGATTAAACACAAAACTGATTGTATTCATGCTATTATTGATGGTAGTTGCTGTCCTAACAAAGGTCATTGGCTGTGGCGTAGGTGCAAAACTCATGCGTTATAGTACAAAGGAAAGTCTGCAAATTGGCATCGGTATGGTTTCTCGTGGTGAAGTCGCATTAATTGTAGCAAACAAAGGGGCGTCTGTCGGGCTCATGAATGAAAAGTTCATGACGCCGCTGGTTATTACTGTAGTTTTCACAACCATTATTACACCGATTCTACTAAAGTTCGTCTTTCCTAAAAACAACAATCCAAAGAACACGACAAAACCGATCGACGATATCCCATTAGCACAAGATATCCCCTCTATTGAAGCGATACAGTTAACACACAACTAAACGCATTTCTACATAAACACGCACAACGCCTGTATGCTGCTATTGCATATGGGCGTTTCTCTTAAGCACAATCCTAAATGCCAAAAAAGAGAAGCTTTTCCACTTTCTCATGAAAAATTGCAATAGTTCCACAAATTTCAAGAGATGTCTTGACAGATTCCTACATATATGCTATACTAAAATAAAAATCAGTTAGTGAAAACTAATTCCAATTAAAAAAGAAACGCTATGAAAAAACAAACACAAACTTTATGCTTAGTTGGTATTGTGGCTGTCCTACTCATCGGAAGTATCTTCGGCTGCGTATATGTCCTCCATAAGAAAAACCCACAAAAAATTGCAGAGATCTATCAAGACGAACAGCTACTCTATCAAATTGACCTATCACAAGTGACAGAAAGCTATACGTTGACCATCACAGGTGACAACGGAGAAGAAAATGTAATTTTGGTAGAACCCGGTCAAATTTCTATGCAGTCTGCAAATTGTGCAGATGCGCTTTGCGTCAATCAGGGTACTATTTCAGATGGAATGATTCCAATTGTCTGCCTGCCCAATCGTATCCGCATTTCTATATCTTCAGAAGAGGAGGAATCCTACGATGCCGAAGTCTATTAGACGATTGGTTTTGTTAGCACTGTTCACCGCTATGGCACTGACTATCTTTGTGATTGAAGCACAAATCCCCTTACCCATTTCCATTCCGGGTATAAAATTAGGACTCGCTAATGTTATCACTTTGATTGTCCTGGCAAAATTTCGTACCAGAGATGCACTGACCGTATTGCTCCTACGGATTTTGCTCGGATCTTTTTTTGCGGGTCAAGTTACTACGCTGATTTATTCTCTGTTCGGTGGTTTGCTCTGCTTTGGCGGTATGACAATTCTATGCAGGATTCTCAAACGAAAACATCTGTGGTTCGTTAGTGTAATCGGAGCAATTCTACACAACATTGGACAAACGATTGCCGCAATTCTCGTGATGGGAACAACACAAGTCCTCGTATACCTTCCTTTCTTAACCATTGCAGGCTGCATCACCGGCTTGTTCACGGGGTTTGTTGCTATGGAGGTCGTAAAACATTGGCCCACAGCCGTTGCGTTCTCTTTAGATTCCAAAAAAGAAAGCCACACAATCGAAAAAAAATAAAATCTTAAAAATTCTCTCGTATGTATGCAGAGAAGAATTTTTTGCTTAGTAGTTAGTCACTGCTAATTAGTCATAACTAATTTGAATTTCAAGTGGATCATTTTGCATTATGCGAAATTTAAGATACATAAATCTAAAATTTGGAGGTAATTTAATGTTCAAGAAAAATTGGAAACGCATCATTCCTACTGCGCTTACTGCAACGCTGGCAGCAACACAAGCGTTTTCAGCAATGCCTGCATTTGCAGAGGACGTCTCAACTTACGTCTACGGCACCGTTAATCTGCCCTACGCTGATTATTACTACGGTGAATTGACCGACGTAGCAGAAAATGATACCATGGACCTGAGTGCAGAAGACCCGACAGCTTCTCTGCGTGCAGAAGGGTATTGCGATGCTGTCACCAGTGCGACAAACACCAAATCTGTCAAGTATGACGCAACCTATTACACCGAAAACGAAGACGGTTCTGTCACTGTGGAAGGTATTTAGGGCGTGAATATCGCCGTAGAATCCAACCTATATGAAGCTGCTCTGGCTGCAATCGAATCCGGTGAAACCTGCAACAATCAACTTTTAGAAATTGTCGGAAGTATGACTGTCAATGAAGACCAGACTGTCGTACCAGACGAATACAAAATCCTGAATGGCGATGGCACATTGACCGCTATGATAGATTCCAATGAAGCGGTTACAGTTACTGATGCATCTATCCTTGTAGAAACAAACACCACTTATGGAAACAATGAAATCACAATTACGGAAGCAGATGATGCAGAAAGCTATCTGCCGGACTCTTCTAACATGGAGGGCGTTGTCATCACTATGACGGACGGCAGTAAATATGCTATGCTTCACGTAGACAATCTTTGGTTGAGAACAAATCTCATCGCTTGAGCAACAGAAGACGGTTATCTGGTACACAATCAAAACACACTGAAATACTTGTGCTTTGAAGATACCGTCGGCAAGACCATTGCAAGTGTCAAGTATATCATTCGTGATGGAGCAGATGTCACCTATGCAACCGAAGCGTATTTACCAGTATTACACGACGGCAGCGTTACTGCTGAAACTGCAGACGTTTCCTCTGGTTCGTTTGTAATCACATTGTCTGATTTGCCTACAGATTATGTACCGGCAGTTACAGCGGCAGATTTGCCGGAATCTACATATACGGATGGCACACTGACATATGATGCAACAGACGTATTGCCAGGCAGCTACACTGTTGAAGTAACCGACGAATCCGGCGTTTATGCATCAATTTCTACAACTGTTACATTGACTACGGACAACTTACCAGCCACATTCGATAGCGATAGCAATACAATTATTGCGGCAGATGACGCAAGTGAAATAGATTTCGCAAACTATCTCTCCAATATTTCAACTGCTACTGTGAACGGCACTTTATACAGTCTCTTCGGTCACGGTTCGACAAAGATACTGGATACTTCAACCGGTGCACTAAATCTCAGTCTCACTACGACCGACGCAGACGGCAACACGGTTTCGTTCTTTAAAGCAGAAGAAACCTATGAGATTACTGTTTCTGCTGCTGGATATTCTACAGATTTGACATTTACATTTTCAATTGCCCTTGGCGATATTGACAATGATGGACAAATCGGTATTCAGGATGCTTATGCTGTACAGGTGGAATTTGCAAATCTCGCAGCAGGCAACGATGCAAGCTTCACTGACGCACAAAATATTTCAGCAGACATCAACAGCGATGGGGTTCTTAACGTACAAGATGCATATTTGATTCAAGTATACTTTGCACAAGCCTCCGCTGGTTTGGATCCTACATGGGATAGCGTTTTAAACGCATAATCATTCTCCCTTTTTCATAAACACAACAAAAGCGGCAAGCACACGTTCTGTGCTTGTCGCTTTCTGCATTTGGGTTCCAATTGGTTGAAAATATCAATTGGAAGATGCCTGCGTGTCTTCATCTACTTCTACTTCAATTTCCACCTCATCCACGTCTTCTGTACCGTGATATTCAACAGCAGCCTCCCCATCATCTGATATCTGAATGTTCCAGTCAGATTCTTCGTTAACTACATCATATGTGACATTGCCGTCTTCATCTGTCCCTTCTTGAATCACATCAAAATCGACATCTTCACCATTGATACGTACTGTGAATTTCTGAAATAGTGCGCCATCTGTCACGGCATTTGCCGTCATTGCCGTAGCTGTACCCACGCAAAAGACGGCAGTTACTGCAAAAAGAATATTGCGCAGGGTGTGTTTGGCTTTTCTCGTTTCCATATTAGATTCCCTTTCTGCTGCTTGAAGCAACTGTTCCTGCACACGCTGAGAAATACGCTGTATATCGACATTATTTTCTTTCAGGTGTAACGGCTGTATGGTTTCGTACCATTCATCTTTATTCGGCATGATGGAAACCCCTTTCTTCCATAAATTTACGGAGCTTTCCTCTGCTGCGGTGGAGTCTGATCCGAACTGCAGTATCAGTCAAACCGATGGATGCGGCGATTTCAGAGGTCTTTTCTCCATAGAAGTAAAATCGAATAATCATCTCATGTTCAACGGCGTTTAATTCTTCTAGTCCCTCCAACAGTGTCGCAGTTATATCCGCCTGCTCTGCCTGTTGACAAAGGTCCGTATCATCCGGAAGATTCAAGTCTTCTAAAGATTAATGCACCGGACAACGACGATGGATGGAGCGAAATCGATTTTTCACACAATTTCGAGAAATTGCTGCTAAATATGGGAAGAGTGGTACATCTGTTCGCAATCGTTCTCAATTGTTCCAAAGCCGTACAAAAACATCTGCTGTCAGCTCCTCCATATCCGCCTCTGACAAACAACCACGAGAGAAGTTCCGAATAATCGTATAAACATAGCCACTGAATTCCTAAATAATCTCTTCAAGTGCAGTAACATCATTCGCCCGTAGTTACTGCGTTCGATTTGTCTCCATTGATTTCACCTCGCTTCTCGTCTTTCCTTGAACGTTCACTTCAATATACACCGATTTTCGGAAAATGTTTCAAACTTTTTGAAATCAGCGTAATCGATAAATCCAACAAAAAAAGATAGATTTTGAGTCAATTTGTGAAAAATGTTTGGCGAATATTCCCTTTGCAATTGCATATAAAATTTGATAAAATAAAATTGTCGTGTAGCGGCAAAATGCAAAGCGTACAGCAAGAAAAGCTGTACGCTTCTTTTTTTAGGAAGAACTACAATGCCAAAAACAAAATTTCAAGGAATCATCTTCGGGTTGCTCATGTCCTATTCTATGGCATATGGAATGGAAATTTATAACATAGCAATCAAAGAGAGGTATCTCGCCATGAATGGCGGATTCAGCAATCTGACAAATCAAATCTTTCTTGATGTAGCCATTGAAGCGTCTTATATGGGACTCTTTGTCTTTCTTTTTTCAAATTTATGGGGCAATCGATTGGGTGAGAAATTTGCAAACAAGCACATGAACCCGACGAAAGATAATCCCTATTTATACCGCCTGTTCCGGCAGGCTTGCACCGTGGGGATTATGTGTCCGACGATGAGTCTTGTGGCATCGATTCTATTCAATGTGATTCTAGCTGGACAAAGCATTACACAGCTTCCGGCAATTTGGGTGGGAACCGTTCTGAAAAATTTCCCTATGGCATTTTTATGGAATATGTATGCCGCAAGTCCCTTTTCCCACGCTGTTTTTCACCTGATTTTTGAACATCGCAACAAAACACAGGATAAGATCACAGAAAAAACGTGAGATTTATTTCATATAATTGGAAAATAGCACTCCTATTTTGTAAAAGTATCCATGATATTTCTGTACACACTTGACATTTCTCAACATTTATGCTATGATAAACAAGAAATGTGATAATATCATAAAAGGAGTGTGTTATTCTATGAAAAAATCTTTGAAGCATCACTTTCACCACAGTACAGCACTTCTCACAGCAGCAGTTCTCGCTGTTGCATAGGCACCTGTGCAGATCACCGCTTCTGCTGCTGTAACTATGGGCGATATTGACAACGACGGCGATATCGACGTTCAAGACGCCTATACTGTTCAAGTGGAATTCGCTAACATTTCCGCAGGAAAATCCGCCTCATTTACCGATGAGCAAAACGCCGCAGCTGACATCAACGAAGATGGAACAATCAATGTACGAGATGCATATTATATTCAAATGTACTTTTCAAAAACTGCCGCTGGTCTGAATCCCACATGGGAATCTGTTTTATCGCCTACCCCCACACCCAACGGCACTTTAGATGACGACGGCGACACACTAAGCATTCTGTGCTGGACAGATACAGACTTGAATGCTCTGTTGAAAGTCACCTCTGTAAAAAATGCAAAATATGTACAAGTTGGTTCTGATAGTACAGAAGCTTCTGAAATGTATATCACATATTTCTCCTCTGGTGAAGATGTAGATTTGTATTTCTGCGATGCTGACTGGACTATGGCTTATGTAAACAACAATAATTATTCTGCGCCAATGTCCGCTCTAGGTATTGACAAAAGCTTTTACTTAGATGCCTACGACTACACGCTGGAAATTGGTACTGCTGATAATGGCGTTTTAAAAGGCGTCACTTATCAGGTTGCCAGTGGTGCATACGTATATCGTGCTGACCTAGCAAAAGAGTATCTGGGAGTTACTTCTCCCGACGAAATGCAGGAATATGTTTGCGATTGGAATACGTTCTGGAATACGGCAAAAACGGTTTATTCTGCTTCAAACGGCGTAACGGCGATGGCGGACACGGTTGCGGGTGTTCTGCGGGCGTACAATTGCGATAGAACGACACCGTGGGTCACGAATGGTACACTTAGCTATGACAGCACGTTGTACAGCACCATTAGTACGATTTATAAAGCCTATAGCAATGGCTATATCTGCAATGATATTGAGCCGTGGACAATCGACTGGTATGCAATCGGTTATGCAACTGGTTCTTTGGCTAACAACACTATGGGCTACTTCTTCCCATCATGGAGTATCAATTCTTCTACAAGTCAGTTAGCTGCTGCAGAAGGTTATAATTCTTGGACTGATTCATTCAATGATGTTGGAACATACGGTGAATATGCTGTCACAAAAGGACCTACCGGTTGGTATTGGGGCGGTACTTGGATTTGCGTTTCACCACTGTGTGACAATGCCAGCGACGCTGCACAATTCCTGTATAATGTTACCATCAATCCAGACACAATGAAAACATATGCTTTAAATAGTGGCGACTTCGTAAACAACCAAACCGTAATGCAAGAAATTATTGATAAAGGCTGTAACAGTAATAGTTTATTATACAATGGTCAGGATCAGTTCGAGGCATTATCTGAATCTGCCGCTTCCATTGATTATGATGGTATTCCAACGGAGTATGATGGAACGATTTTGACTGATTTAACCAATGCAGTTACATCTTATTGCCAAGGTAATGTAAACAATATAACAGAATGTCTGAATTATTTTTTGGATTCTGTTGCAATTGATCTACCTGATATCACAATAGAGTAAAATCCACTCATCAATCACTTATTCAAAAAATTAGAAAAAGCTGCCATATCGCTTTTACACGATACGGCAGCTTTTTTATACTTGAAAAGAAAAAAGAAAATACTTATCTCTTTACGTTAAATGCAGCCATGCCCGGATAAACTGCGCTGTCACCCAGTTCTTCTTCAATGCGGAGCAGCTGGTTATACTTTGCAACACGCTCTGAACGGCTTGGTGCGCCGGTCTTAATCTGGCAAGTATTCAGTGCAACTGCCAAGTCAGCAATGGTAGTATCTGCAGTCTCGCCGGAACGGTGAGAAGAAATAGCCGTATAGCCTGCCTTGTGTGCCATCTTAATTGCTTCCAGTGTTTCAGAAACAGAACCAATCTGATTTAGCTTAATCAGGATGGAGTTGCCACAACCCAAGGAAATGCCCTTAGACAGACGCTCCGTGTTGGTTACAAACAGGTCATCGCCAACAAGCTGTACCTTACCACCCAGTTCCGCTGTCAGCTTCTGCCAGCCTTCCCAGTCCTCTTCATCCAGTGCATCTTCGATGGAAATGATCGGATACTTTTCGCACAATGCTGCCCAGTGTGCAATCAGCTCGTCTGAAGTAAAGTCCTTACCCGATTTCGGCTGGTGATAATAACCCTTTCCTTTTTCGCTCTTCCACTCAGAAGAAGCAGCGTCCATTGCAATCATGAAATCCTTGCCCGGTTCATATCCAGCAGCTTTTACAGCTTCCAGAATCGTTTCGATGGTTTCATCATCGCTGGACAGGTTCGGTGCGAAGCCGCCCTCATCACCAACAGAAGTAGCCAGACCTTTTGCTTTTAGAATCTTTGCCAAGTTGTGGAATACTTCCGCACACCAACGCAGTGCCTCTTTAAAAGACGGTGCACCAACTGGCATAATCATAAATTCCTGTGTATCTACAGTATTGGTTGCGTGTGCGCCACCGTTCAGGATATTCATCATCGGAACCGGCAGACGGTTACCCTGTACGCCACCTAAGAAACGATACAGCGGAATATCCAGTGCAGTCGCTGCAGCTCTAGCAGTTGCGATAGAAACAGCCAAAATTGCGTTTGCACCAAGCTTGGACTTGTCCTTTGTGCCATCTGCATCGATCATTGCCTTGTCTACTGCATAAGTGTCAGAAGCATCCATGCCGACGATTGCATCGCTGATAACAGTATTAATGTTTTCTACAGCCTTTGAAACGCCCTTACCCAGATAACGGGACTTGTCGCCATCACGCAATTCCAGTGCCTCAAACTCACCGGTAGATGCACCACTCGGTGCAGTGCCTCTTGCGACAGTACCGTCGATCAAGGTAACTTCTGCTTCTACTGTTGGATTTCCTCTGGAATCGAGAATTTCTCTTCCAACAACCTTTTCAATCTGCAAATAACTCATTGCAATACACTCCTTTACATTACTCCAGGGTAAAAGCCCTGATATTCGAAACGCTTTCATAAAAATGTGGTGGAAAAATCAAAGTTCCCTGCCATTCATTTTTCGATTGCGAAACGATCCATGATTATTTTACCATACATAGACCCTATTTGTCAAGCGTAATTTTCATATCCAGAAGAAATGTAAAAAAAAACAAAGAAAAATTCCAGTGAAAAAATCTTTGTAAAAGCAAAAAAAAGACCACCTTGCTTTCACACAAGGTGGTGCTTCTGTTCTGTTTCTTTTACGTCACTTGTAATTTATCCCAAAACAACTTCAATCACATTCTGTTCTTCCAATATGCTTGCTGGTACATAGTCGCCGTCTAACGCTTTTCCATTCAGTGTCATTGCTTTTACGCCACTTTCTACATGACTCGGATTTTTCACTGTAATATCCAGCTTCTTTCTACGAAATGTTTTTTGCATTGAAAAGCCATCCCAACTAGATGGAATAGACGGGTGAATGTGTAATCCATCTGCATCTGGACGCATACCGCAAATACCCTCTACACAGCCAACCATAACAGTAGACGCCGTGCCGGTTAACCAATGCACATGAGAACGACCAGCAAACGGCGAAGCAGTAGACTCGGTAAACTGCCCATGCACATACGGTTCAAGAACACGCTGCTCTGCTTTATCATTCATAGATGCCGGCGCACTTTCCTCGAAATAGCGGAACGCAGCGTCTCCGTGACCAAGTAAACTCTCTGCCAAAATCAGCCAGCCTTGAGACTGAGAGAAAATACCGCCATTTTCTTTTGTATCCGGATTGAAAATGTGCATCAATGCGCCATCAAAATAGTGATCTACATATGACGGATCCAATAGTTTTGCACCATATGGCGTATCCAGAATATCGGCTACCGATTGCATCGCCTTGTCTGCCTGTTCGGATGATGCAAAACCGGAAATAACACTCCAGCTCTGCGGATTTAGCCACATCGAAGCTTCCGGATCTTTCTTTGCACCAACAACAACGCCATCTTCACGAATGCCACGAATAAAGCGATCTTCGTCCCAGCAATCCGACAGTGCATCTCCCAATTCCTTCTGTACCTTGTCGAGATAAGCAATATATTCTGCATCTGCCCTATCTTTTGCCAACTCCCGCATCATGGACATTGCATAATAGAGTTGGAATGCAACAAACGTAGATTCCCCTTTTTTGCCAAGTCGTAAGCAATCATTCCAGTCTGCGTGTAATCCTGCTGGCATATGGTGATCGCCCAAGCGTTCCATAGAAAACCGGATTGCACGTTTCAAGTGGTTATAAACCGTGTCTTCCCCGCCATTGGCGTAAACAATAACCTCATCATAAAACGCCTTATTTCCAGATTCACCCACATATTTCCGAATGGTTGGGAATAACCATAATGCATCGTCCGCACGATAGGAGGGATGACCTGTTTCTTTGACATATTCCGGATCATCCGGTGTATTCTCATGTCCAGCATTGTGATTAAACTTTACCAGTGGCAACCCACCGCCGTTGTCTACCTGTGCCGACAGCATAAAGCGAATCTTGTCCGCAGCAAGTTCCGGATCCAAGTGGATAATCCCTTGAATATCCTGTACTGTATCTCGATAGCCGTAACCGTTGCGCAATCCACAGTAAACAAACGATGCCGCTCTTGACCAAATAAAAGTAATAAAACACTGATAAGCATTCCATACGTCAATCATATTGTTGAACGAATCCGACGGTGTCTGTACCTGGAAGTTATTCAGCTTGCCATGCCAATAAGCTTTCAATTCTTCTACTTCTGCATCCACCTTACCAGACTGCGCATAAGATGTCAAAATTTCATTTGCCTGTACATTATCTTTTTGTCCCAACACGAAAATCAATTCTTTGGATTCGCCGGGCTGTAATACCATATCACTCTGCAATGCACCACAAGCGTTTGTATTGTAGTTCATGCTGCCATCCAGCTTGCCATTTTCCACAGAAATCGGGTTGGAATAGGTTCGATAAGAGCCAATGAAATCATCCAAGCTGCCACAATAGCCAGAAATCTCTGCACCAGCCAGACCAAAGAAACGCTCCCGATGATTCGAACCGGTTTCATCCTTGCCACTGTTTTCGTTGATGTGCTGAAGGATTTTATTTCCCTCAAAGCTCGTGCGTGTGATAAATAATGTGTACTGCAAATTCACCTGATCTTGTTCATAGTTATTATCATTGGTAAATTCAACGAAGCCAAACGCAGACAAATTCCGTGGCTTGTCACTCTCGTTGGTGATAACAGCACGCCATACCTCATACGTTGCTCCAATTGGCACATAGTAAGTCACTTCCGATGAAATATCTGCATAATCTGCTGAAATCACTGTATAAGCGGTACCATGGCGGCAAACGCTCTTATATGTATCAAGCGGCTTGCCCACCGGCTGCCAAGAGGCAGACCAATAGTCTTTTGTATCGTTATCCCGCAGGTAAATATACCGTCCAGGCAGTGCCATCATGGAGTTAAACCGAAACCGACTAATTCGTCCATTTGCTCCAGATTTTACAAAGCTGTAACCGGCAGCATTGTTAGAAATCATTGCACCATATTCTGGTGAACCCAAATAATTGACCCAAGGGGCAGGGGTGTTTGGATGATCGATAACATATTCCTTGTGTTCTAAATCAAAATATCCGTACTGCATGAGGATTCTCCTTTATAAGAAGTTGTTTTTCGACAGAGAAAAAGCCAACAAAGACCAATGCAGCTGCATTTGGCAAAAACTGTTCCTCAATCTTGTTTATTAGTATAGCATAATGCAGAAAATATTGCAAGGGTTTTTTCTTATTTCAAATCAAAATCTCAAAAAAATTTGTACTTTTACCCTTCCCATGGACCATCATAAACGGATTCAACACCCAGATATTCTTCTAGCGTCAAATCATACGCTTGTATTTCTTGTGCCACTTCTACGCCCACATAGCGAATGTGCCACGGTTCATATTTATAACCTGTAATATCTTCTTTTCCCTCCGGAAATCGAATAATAAAACCATAATCGGCGCAATGTTCTGCCAGCCACGTTGCTTCGTCAGTTTCTCCAAAAGCATCGTTGATGGTGTTACAATCAATCGTCAAACCGGATTGATGTTCCGAATGACCGGGTCTGGCGGAAAAAGTGTCCGCCTTTTCCCAGCCATACAATTCACAGTAGTTTTGATAAATTTCTTCTTAAAATGCATAGCTGCGATAGCTCGAACCAATATAAATATCCAGTCCCTCTAATGCCGCATCCTCAGCAAGCACTGCAAAAGCGGATTCCACTTCCGGTTGTAAACCTGGGTCGTAACTTTCCGGTAAGCCATATGTCTTATTAACAATTAAAATATCATCAATATATGTACAACCGTCAATTTCTTCCAATGCTCGAACAATAATTTGAATACAATCATCCGTTTCGTTCACTATCATCTGGCATCTACCAACAGACAAACCGGTCACGACACCGTTTTCATCTACTGTAGCAACTGTAGAATCCGTAGTAATCCATGTATAGGTACTGTCCAGCTGTCCCGTTTCCCCGAGAAGAACAGCAAGATACCCCGTCGTATTTTCTTGTGGCTCAGCATCCATAGATTGTGTTTCCATCTCAGCAGTCTCTTCGCTATCTCCATTGTACATTGAATTATCTTGAGAGACAAATAAAGACCATACGGCAAAAAACAATATGGATAAACACAAAACAACAGCCAGTGCGTTGAGAGACAGACGATTGCTGCATTTACCGCTTGATTTTTTTAAATGTTTTGCCAAAAAAATCGCCGCCTTTTTATACTTTATTGCAATAAAAAGTATAGCATATTTTCGGTACAGTGTCAAGCAATCAGAAAAACACAGAGATAAGCCCGTATAATAAAAGTTGACACTCTCGGCGCACGAAAATGTAATTTTCATATAAAGGTGAAAGGCGTGCTGACGCTGAGGACAAATAGCATGACTCCTATACAAATTAAAAAAAGCACCCCGTTTATGCACGTAAACGAGGCACTTTTGTTAAAAAAACGATTTCTACTTTTCTTCTGACCTTGATTTTGCTTGTGCCTTTAGGAGATCTCGGATTTCCGTCAACAATGCTTCTTCCTTTGTAGGCTCCGGCGGCATTTCCGGCTCGTCCTTCTTCTTCCGGCGGAAAACATTCATTACCTTTACAATAAGAAATACGCAAAGTGCTGTCAATAAAAACGTGATTACTGCATTGATAAAGCTACCAAACGCAATAAACGGTTCGTTGCCCCATGGAATCGTAACGCCCAGAGAACTGAAATTGATTCCTGCCAAAACCATGCCAATTACTGGCATCAAGATATCATCAACCAAGGAGGTAACAATTGCTGTGAATGCAGAACCGACAATCAAGCCGACTGCCATGTCCATCACATTGCCCTTGGAAATAAACTCCTTAAACTCATTGATGATTGCCTTACATTTTCACCGGTTTTCTTTGCTTTTTCTTTCATTTGATCTTGCTCCATATTTACATCTTCCTTTTTTACAATATGTATATGTCACGCACTTTGCCACACAAGTTCTCGGCAAAGGCGATCCAAGCTGTCTTTATACTGCATCATGAAATCCTTGTGCAAAAATTTCCTGATACAAAATACTCAAAAAAGCCACGATATTGCTTTATTCTGTCTGCTCGTCATCTTCTGCTGTTTCGTCATCTGTTTCCGTTGTTTCCTCGTCCGAATCGGAATTGGTACTATCACTATCGCTCTCTGTCGTCATGGTCTCTGAGTGCGATGCAATCTCACCAGTGTCCACAGTAATAATAAATCCATCCACGTTATTTCCAGAAATGGTATAATCCAAATCCGGTGGTACCAGAACATACGTAGAATCCGATGTAGTATCTGCTGCAATATAATAAGCCTGATAAATCTCGCCGTCCCAATTGACAATCTCCAAAGGATTATCCGAAGTATAATCTTTTAGGAACGTGATATACTCCTCTAGGCACAAGTTATTTTCTGTCATATAGGTTGCGTGCGGCTGTCCCACATAGCGATAATGCCATTCCTCTGATTGAATCTCAGTGATGTCAGACTTGTCCGACGGATAGCGTAAAATCAAACCATAGTGATCGCAATTCTCGTCTATCCATTCGTAATCGCCTGTACCGTCATAGTCTGTCACAGCACCGTCAATATAAAGCGAAACATCGAAGGAATAGCCCGTCTCATGCTCGCTATGTCCAGGCAGTGCGACCAAATCTGATGTATCAGAACCAGTCGCTTCCAAATCCGCATCGTAAAGCTCCTGTTGTGCTTCTGTAGAGCGATAACCGCTGAGAATGATAATATCCGCATGACCCGTCGCTACATAAAAATCACTGAGCATTTCCGTCATTGCCTCTAAGACAATAGAACGCAAGCTTGTATCCGAGCCACTGACATAATAATAAGAAATATCGTTTGCCTCTTTGTACTCATAGATACTCGTGATTTCTTCCATGTCCATTTCTGTATAGGCATACTCGTTGTTCACCAAAATTAAATCGCCAGCATACATCTGTGCATTATCAATAGCAATATTTTCAAAAACCGTTCCCTCTGCCGAGGTATTTTCGACAATCTCGCCGTTCGCATCCGTTTCTGCAACGTATTCCGGAACCTCTGCATCATCCTGCACAATCTCTGTCATATCACCAAATATCCAATAACCGACTCCCACAAATACCGCTATCAAAACAACTGAAGTAATTCCTTCGATAACACGTCGAGTTCTGTTCTTTTTCTCATATGCCGGTTTCCCATCATATTTTGGTACAGAATGAGAATCCTGTGTTTTTTTTCTGCGAGGTCGTGTATTCTGTGTGGTCTCTTCAGGATTTTTTGACTCATATACCATTTTATCGTCTCCCATGGTATCTACCTCCAAATATTTTTTTGTTCTATTTTTTACGGAATCGCAATGGATTTTCTTTTTTTGTCACCACAGCGCAGCTATTACCTACAATATTATCATTATATCATACTTTTTCAATGAATTCAACTACTTTTTATGAAAACTCGCAAAAAGCGATAATATTTTCGTGATAGCCGTACATCAAAATCAAATGATAATTATATAATTAGTATAGCACATTTTACGAAAAATTGCAACCGATTTCAAGAAGATTTCAAACAGCACATATTTTAAACTCCCGATAACAAAAATCGCACGGTGATAACCGTACGAAGAAGCAGAAGTCAAATATATGTTTCTCTTTCCTTAACTTAAATGAAGGGATTGCCAATTTCTCGCCAATCCAAATCGCCTCGTTCCAGTGCCATAATCAACGCTTCCGCAGTTGCAATATTTGTCGCTACGGGAACATTGTGTATGTCACATAGTCGAAGTAGATTCATTTCATTCGGTTCTAATGATTTCCGTCCAATTGGATCACGAAAAAAAAGCAGAACGTCCACCTCGTCACAAGAGATACGAGAAGCGATTTGCTGATCGCCACCTTGTTTACCGCTCATAAACTGTTGAATTTGTAGACCAGTTACCTCTGCAACCTGTTTTCCGGTGATGCCGGTGGCACAGAGAGAATGTTGCGATAAAATCCCACAATAGGCGATACAAAACTGCATCATCAGTTCCTTTTTTGCATCATGAGCAATGAGTGCAATCGTCATTGGTTTAGCCAGTCCTTTCTGCGAATAGACGAAATACCGAGTCACTGTATACAAGGGTCAAACAAACCATGCCATTCGTATTTACATCTAATTGCGATATTCATTTTGGAGCAACGTCTTACAAAGCATACTTGTCCATTTTTTTATATTCATTTTCGCTTTATTTTCATGTTGCAATTCGCAATAATTCAGTCATCGCTTTTTCATTTTCATGAATTTTTGACAGAACGCCTTTCACAAAAAATAAAAATTTCAACCCTTGATTTCCTGCGTTCCTTTTTCTAAAATTGTCTTTAGTATTATTATAACACAATTTCGGAAATTGTCAAGGCTTTTATGCAGGTCACCAATAAAATTGCGAAAAGTATGAAGTTTAGATATCTCGTATTTGTGCAATTTCACGAAAAGGACACTTATTCTGTTTCTGATTTGGTCGTTGTGGTAGTTGTCGTCATTGTTTTCGTGCTTGTGGTCTCCGTTGTTGCAGCAGTCGTTGTTGCGCCGAAGTTTTCGACTTCTACATCCTCATCATCCTCTACGTATTTATAGTACGCTTGAATAATCGAACGAATCATATACTTCGAATATTCACCACCCTCGATAACACCAGCAAAAGCAATTTTCGGATCGTCCGCCGGCGCATAACCGATAAAGAATGAATCCTGCACACGACTGCTATTCTGTGGTGTACCGGTTTTGACAGCTACGCTAAAGTCAAAATCACTCAGAGAATATTGTGTTGGGAAATTATTGGTCGAAGCAGCAATCATACCATTTTCCACCGCTTGGAAAATATTGGCATCACCATCCGCAATCACTTCTGCAATCACCAGTTCATATTCCTCCACACACTCTGTCTGATTATAGTCCCATATGCTATCCACCAAATGAGTTTCATACCGTGTCCCATCGTTGGCAATCGTGCAAGCTACATTCGCCATTTGAATGGGTGTCACTGCCCATTCGCCCTGTCCAATGGCACTCTGTAAAACCTGTCCCACTGTCCATTCCACGCCTAAATCTGCAAAGGATTCTTGATTCGAAAGATGACCGGCAGCGTCGCCTGTTTCCAATCCGGTGGACTGACCCAAGCCGAACAGTGTCGCATACTTACTGATACCATCGATGGTCAATTCTTCCGATAGCTTATAAAAATAAATATTACACGAAACTTGTAATGCCCGTGTCAACGAAATATACCCATGCGATCCGGTACAATTATAAGTGACATCCTTATACTCATACGTATGACCACAATAATAGGTAGTGCTGCTGTCAATAATTCGCTCTGCCAGTCCCGCTGTGGCAGTGATCGTCTTAAATGTTGAACCGGGACGATACAGTCCATCTGTTGCACGATTAACGAGAGACGAATTGTCTGCATTTAATATTGACGCATAATCTGTTTTATAGTCGTTCAAATCATAGGTCGGTGCTGTCGCCATACCCAATACGCCGCCATCCTCTACATCCAACACAACGATTGCGCCACAAGAAACTTCACCAAGACCCAGCTCCTCGGTATTAGAATCACGTAAATTATTAAAATTGTCGATAAAGTCTTCCAAAATCGCTTGCAGCTCTCGCTGAAAATCGCTGTCCACCGTCAAGCGCACTGTATTTCCAGCAGTTGCTGATGTTGTCACCTCAGAAGAAATCACTTCTCCATTTTCTACCGTGATTGTTTTAATCCCGTCGCTGCCACGCAGCATTAGATCCATAGCACGTTCAATACCGCTTTTCCCAACGATATCATCCAGTTCATAGCCCTCGGATTCCAGTTCTTCATATTCCTCTGCGTAAATGGGACCGACTGTACCGATTTCATGAGGGATTACATCCCCTTGTGCCACGCTGCGAATCGCCTCTTCCACGATGTCCATACCGGGCATGGTAACAGCCTGTTCTTTCAGTACCATAACAGTATCCCAATCCACATCCTCACACAAAGTGAAGCGATTGCTCAAGGAAAAACTACACAATTGCATTTCATAGCGAATTCCCGCCAAAATACGCTGCTGCTCTGGCGTATAAGCTTCTGTGTCAATTTCATAATCTTCAATCAACTTGTCCATACAATCTTCTGCTGTTGCATAGACGTTTACACCGATATTTTCTTTTAAGGAAGTAACAGCATCAGAATCCTCATCCTCTGTAAAAGTGTACGGCTCTGTTTCAGAAATTGGTAGAGAGGTAGACCATTCTTCCTCCTCTTCGTCCAATATCGAAACGACTTTCAAAAGCACTTCGTTGCCCTCAGCGTAGTCATTCGGAAAAGTATCTGGTTCAATGGTAACACAATAGCCCACTTTATTTTCGATAATGGCATTTCCATCAGAATCAACAATTTCGCCTCTTGTCGCACTAATCGTCTGTGTATATGTCAATGTACTGGTGTTTGTATTCACATAAGTATCACTGTCGACTACTTGTATTTTCATCAATCGCCATGCGCAAAGACAGCAAGAAGCGAGCACCAGTACACTGGCGAGAGTCAATTTCACATAGCTAGAAGCCGTACGTTTCATGAAAAAATCCTTTCTGATAATAATGCTATTCGTCCATCGATTTTACCTTTTTCTCCACGGTTTGCTTTCGAGCTGGCAAGAAAAATTTATGGATGAGTCGAAAAACAGGGTGACAAACCACTGCACTCAAAACGGTATAAAGTAAAATTCGCAGAGAATAATGGGTGTAGAGATATGCCAGATGATCATACTCCCAAATCCAATAGCGGAATACGAAATCAAAACCGGTAATCAGAAATGCCGCAATCGCCGTAAATATCAGCGTATTCAAAAAATGCTGCTGCATCATTCTATCATAGAGCATTGACATTGCCATACACAGCAAAAACAATTCCATCGCTCGATACCCAATCAGCGTGCCGCCGGAAATATCCATCAAGAAGCCACAGACAATACCTACTGCACCAGCAGTAAACATTCCAGAAACAGAAGCAATACACAGTGCCATTGGTACCATCCACATAGGCTTGATAAAATCGCCGCTGTTCGCAAAGAGAAATGCATAAAGTATCAACACAACATAGCAGCACCACCGAATAAAATTACACAGCCATGTTCGTTTCGGTTTCTCATTCTCCAGGAACAGCCGCTTATTCCGCCCCATCCCGTTGCTCCTTTCCGGAAAAATCTGTCACCACCATCACCTCGGTCAAGTTCTCATAATCCACCGCCGGCTGAATGACGGCACTATAACTCAGTCCGCTCTCTGTTGTCTCCAAAGCAACGACAGTGCCGATCAAATATCCCTGTGGAAAAATCCCCACAGAATTGGAGGTGACAATCAAATCGCCCTCTTTTAACGTTGTTTCCTTATCCAAATAGATCATTCGGCATTGATAGTCAGCCGTCAGCATCACATCACCTTCGATGATGCCGGATTCTATTACATCGGTACCGGAGGAAGTCGCACCCACAGACAATTCTGGAGAATACAGGGTTTCTACCGTCGCATAGGTTTCGGAAAGTTCGGAAATAATGCCCACAAGTCCCTCTGATGTCACCACCGGATCATAAAGCGACAAGCCGTCTTCACTGCCCTGATCAATATAAAAACTGTGGAACGGATCGTTTTCTACATAACCGATAATAGTACAGAGAGCGGATAATACATAGTCCTCATGCTCCTCTTTTATCCCCATAAAACGTTCCAGTTCCTCCAGTTCTTCCCGCGTCTCGTTGTAGTCCACAAGCTGTTTTTCCAGCTCTGCCACACGCTGTTTCAGTTCTGCATTTTCGTCCTGATAAGACTTCGAATCCTTGAACATCTGTATCGTGTCCTCTACAGCAACGGAAATTTTATTAGATACCAAGCGAACCGGCTGAAGCACCTTTCCAATAAAGCCGGTCGTCGGGAGTGTATAGCCATCCTGTGTAACGGAATATAGCATCACTCCAATCAGCAGTGCCAGAATACACAAAATGATTCGAAATTTTTTACTGCGAAAAAAGCCGCCCATTATTTGCTCCTTTCAGTGTTATCCGTGTTAAAAGGTAAGAGGTGAGAAAAGATGAAAGGTTAGAAATCAGAGATAATGAATGAAAGCCTATTATTTCTAACTACTGCATTTATGCATATTTTGATTCATCGGAAACAGCATCCCGATATTTTTCTAAATTTTCTAAAATTTTGCCAGTTCCCTCTGCGACACAATCTAAAGGATATTCCGCCACAAACACCGGCATTCCCGTCTTCTTGTGAATTAACACATCCAACCCTCGCAGCAGTGCGCCACCGCCAGTCAAGGTAATTCCATGGTCAATAATATCCGCCGCTAATTCCGGAGGCGTTTGCTCTAATGTATAGCGTACAACGTCCACAATACGAGAAAGCGGTTCAGAAAGTGCCTCCCGAATTTCCTGCGACGAAATATTGATATGCTCCGGTAATCCGCTCATCAGATTTCTTCCTTTAATTTGCATCATTTCATCTCGTTCCACCTGATAAGCAGAGCCAATTTGAATTTTAATCACTTCTGCCGTTCGTTCCCCAATCAAAAGATTATAACGTTTTTTGATGTAACCTATAATTGCTTCATCAAACTCGTCTCCGGCGCAGCGAATGCTTTTCGAGCAGACAATTCCCCCAAGAGAAATCACTGCCACTTCACTTGTACCTCCGCCGATGTCCACAACCATACAACCAGTCGGTTCCGTGGTCGGTAATCCTGCGCCAATCGCCGCCGCCATCGGTTCTTCCACAATCAAAACCGGCTTTGCGCCAGCGTGATCCGCAGCCTCACGCACTGCACGTCGCTCTACTGCCGTAACACCGGATGGAATGCAAATAATTACCCTTGCTTTCGAAAAGAGTTTCCCTCGCATTGCTTTCCGAATAAATTCTTGCAATAAAATTGTTGTAGTATCAAAGTCAGCAATGACACCATCTTTCAATGGACGCACTGCCACAATCGAACCCGGCGTACGTCCAATGACTTCTTTTGCTTCTTTTCCCACATATTTTGCCCGATCTGTATGGGTATTTACTGCCACAACAGATGGCTCTCGTATAATAATCCCTCGTCCTCGCAGATATACAAGGGTATTTGCAGTTCCCAGATCAATACCAATATCTTTTGTAAACATTCTTTGCGCACCCTTCTTTTAGAAGCTCATTTTCGCCACAATCATACTATGTATTTTGCCGCTCTGTCTTCTCGTTGTCTTGTTTCTTCTATTATAACACTTTTTTTTGCGAGATACAATCGTTTTTTCGGGAATTTTCTGTGTGCAAAAATTTCTGTGTTTTTTATAGAAACCCTAGAAGATTTTTCGTAAAACTTACAGCAGGTTATACAAACGTCAAATTCCTCCATTTTTTAGATTAACCTTTTTTTCCAATCATCGATGAAATCTTTGGTGCAATGAAAATTGCAATAATTGTCAAAATTAACTGTGCAATATTAAATTTTGAATCTATTCCAAATGTGACATCTGCAATGTACAAATGAAACTCTCGTGCATCCACGTGTAATGGCAATGTAATATCTAGCCAACTGAGTGCGCTAATATCCGCACATACGTTTCCAAGAACACCGCCAAATAAAAGTGCCGCTAAAATCGTCAGAATATACACAATCACTTTCTTCATGAGGAATCTCCTTTCCTTTTGCTCTATTTATTCTATCTGTCTTTTTTATTTTATACCACTGTTACCAAAACCACTGCTGCCTCGCTGTGTTTCCGTTAAGGTGTCTGTTTCTTCTAATTCTGGAAATAATATTGGTATCGTCACAAGCTGTGCAATTCGCATTCCATCCTCCACCGTAAACGGCTCTGACCCCAAGTGAATCAGTGCCACCTGTAATTCTCCTCGATAGTCGCTGTCTATTAGTCCCACACTGTTTGCAAGGGTAATTCCGTACTTTGCAGAAAGTCCAGACCTTGGAAAAATACACAATGCCACATCTCGTCGATCAGGTGCAACTGAAATTCCTGTAGGAACACGAAAAATTTCCCCTGATTTCAACGTAACCGGTGTCTCTAAGCAAGCGTATAAATCATAGCCCGCACTATCTGGTGTTGCCTGCACGGGCAGCTTTGCCCCCTCACGCAACCGTTTAATAAAAAGCTTCATGAATCTCATTTCCTCCATATGTAAATTCGATTATTCTACACCTCGATAAAAAAGTCCTCTCGTCATAGACGCATTTGTTTTTAGATGCTGCGTATAGGCTCTGAAAATAAAAATCGCATCATCGTTATTGGTACAGTCTAATAAATAATAAGACGTACCGTCAATTTCCTCTATTTTATCCGCCATCCAAATTGGCACATCATTGTACATCGTCACCGTATCGCTATATTTACTGCAATACACTGGAAAACTTCTGCCGGTGCGATCACGTAAATTATGTCGACACTTCACATAACCAACTTCTGCTTGAATTGGACAGTTTCGACAAATCATCACTGGTAAATTTCCATAGGCATAAACGCCTGTAGGCAAACCGATACAGTACCGAATTTGCTTCAAATTCAATTCCGGCGAAAGCATACTATCCACGAGTCCCTCTTGCCGTAAAAATTCCAGTGCAAGGTGATTGGTAACGCCAAGTCCCATACCGCCATGCAAGATCATGTGAAATTGCTTTCCCATCTCAATATGTACCACATTTTCACAGACCAGATGTGTAAATCCAAGAATAGACGCCAGCTCAAGTGTATGATGCAGCTTTCGTTCATCTGTGCAAAATTGCGGCATAGCAAGATAAACACGTTTTCGCAAGGACTCTGGTATCACTGCTGACACTTCTTGAATCGGAATCCAAACCACTGCACAATTTTCCTTCAACAGCAGCGTTTCCGCAATAAACGTCCATCGACGCAGCAAAACATGATAACAAAGCGAATCCTGCTGTTTCGGAACAAACTTCGGCTGTCGGGTCAACGGAAATGGCTGCATTGTATAATGTGGCGTATTCCTTGCAATTCGTGCTGACTCGAGTGTGGCAATCCCATCACGGCGCAATGTGTTTAATTGTGCTGCCGATAACACACCTACACCATCGCAATTCGCATGAAGTGTGCGAAGAGAAAATATTGTTCCGCCTAGTTTTCCAAGTTGTTTGTTTAATTGTGCCACATCTGTCGGATGCTGCTGTGCCACCTGTGGAACTGCACCAATAACGGTGACGTGATTGCCTTCCTCGTCAAATAACGATAACGTTGTTGGTACATCAATACAAACTGTCACTGTCATATCCACGGAAATCAACGGCTGTGGTTTCTGATAAAGATTTTTAAGTGCTGGTAAAACCGCTTTCGCCTGCAGCACATCTTCTTTACGGCGCACACCAAACATATCCCATCGGTTTCCAGTATAATAACCGTCTGTGAAGCCACTGCGGGAAAAGACCGCTTTCAGCGTGTCAAGATCCGGCTCGATATCCTCCAGCGCCTGTTTTAATGCTGTGACGGCTGCCGCTACATATTCCGGTCGCTTACAACGTCCCTCGATTTTTAGCGACGTCACACCGCCTTCCGCCATTTGTGGCGCATAGGGAATCAGACACAAATCCTTGAGTGATAATGCACATACGTCTTTTTTCCCATTCGCTAAAAACGGCAACCGACAAGCCTGTGCGCAGCGACCACGATTGGCACTACGTGAACCAATCACAGCAGAAAGTCTGCACTGTCCGGAAACACTCATACAAAGTGCGCCATGTACAAACTGTTCTATTTCTACATCAGTATCACACATTGTCTTGATTTCTGGGCGTGACAGTTCCCTTGCCACAACCACACGCACTATACCGTGTTCCTTCGCCCATCTTGCTCCCATTGGAGTGTGGATGGTTATTTGCGTCGATGCATGAATGGGTATGTCCGGCGACAACCTCCGAATCAAATGCAATACACCAAGATCTTGCACTAATATGGCATCTACGCCTATAGAAATAACAGTTTGCAAAAACGTAACAAGTTTCTCCAATTCTTGGTCGTGAATCAAGGTGTTCACCGTCAAATAGAACTTTGCGCCATACAAGTGACAAAGTGAAACGGCTTCTTTTAGCTGCTCCATCTCAAAATTCTCCGCCGATTGTCGTGCAGAAAACTAGACTCCGCCAGCATAAACCGCATCTGCTCCGCAGCGCAACGCTGCGAGCAGTGATTCTCTTGCACCGGCAGGGGCTAAAATTTCTGGTCTGTTCATTTGTTATTCTTTTCGTGGAGCGTCTGCTCTAAATGTGCAACTTTCGTACGCAATGCATTTACTTCTTGCAGTGCGGCGTCACGTTCCAGACGTGCCTTACCCGCCTCGTCTACATATTCTTTGGCCTGCTCTCGCAATGCATCTAATTTGGCTTTGGATTTATTCAAATCGTCCAGGGCATTCATCCCTACCATAATTGCAGCCGTAAAAGGAGATGCACTGCTGCTGGCATCTGTGATTCCCGTGATTCGTGTTTCCATCGTACGAGCCAGACTGAAAACATAATTGGAGGATTCCGCTGTCTGTAAAACAAAATCCTTGCCACAAATAATTACTTTTACCTTATTGATATTCGCCATATCGTTACGCCTTCCTTCGAAGTTCAATTGGTTCGATTTTTAAACAGTAGATAAAAATGGTATTTTTATCACGAACGTGTGTAAAATCCCCTCACGTTTTTTCAACTTTATTACGACGTTCCAGTTCTTCTAATATCATTTTATTTACCTTGTTGATATCACCACAGCCCATGGTGATAACCAAATCGCCGGGCTGCACATGATCGCAAACATATTGGCACACTTGCGCAAAGTTTTGATACTTCCGCTCCTCTGTTGTTTCTGGATTCAATTCGTCTTGTGGAAACCAAACGGCACCGGGGATTTTCTCCCCAAGCTGTCTCGTAAAAATATTGTAGGTGTTTTTCTCTCGAGACCCCATGATATCCGTCAAGACAGCAGTATCCGGAATAGAAAGTGCATCGACAAATTCGTCTAACAGCATTGCCGTTCGTGAAAACGTAAACGGCTGGAACACTGCCCATACTCTCCGAAACGGCATTTCCATCGCCGCTTTTAATGTCGCAGTCAGTTCTGTCGGATGATGAGCATAATCGTCCACCAGCGTGATTCCATTTACTTCTCCTTTCTTTTCAAAACGACGTCCAGCACCTCGAAACGTTTCCAGTCCCTTTGCCACATCTGCAAAAGAGGTTCCCACATACATTGCCGCCGCCGCTGCCGCTACAGCGTTCAAAACATTATGCGCACCGGCTACGTGAAGAACAATTTCGCCTAAATTCTTTCCTTGATGCATCAACTGAAAATGCGTCTCCAGACCGGAAACGTGACGAATCTCTGTCGGGTAATAGTCACAATCTGCCGTCATACCAAACGAAATCATTTCCTTTTCGATAATTCCCTCTACCGCCTTACAAGTGTTGACGTCACTCTTGTTGTAGATAATCGCCTTACTGGTTAGTTCGGAAAATTTATGGAAAGATTTGATGATATTTTCCACTGTACCAAAATAATCCAGATGGTCTGCATCGATATTAAGCAGCACAGCAATATCCGGCGACAGCTTTAAAAAAGTGTCCACAAACTCGCAAGCTTCGCAGGTCATAATATCGCTTGTGCCACTTCTGCCACTACCGTGGATACAAGGAAGCTTCCCACCAATAAATGCAGATAAATCTATACCGGCGGTGTAGAGAATTTGCGTTACCATCGAAGTGGTTGTGGTTTTGCCGTGCGTACCAGAAACGCAGATGGCGTTGTCATACCAACTCGTAACGATTCCCAAAAGCTCGCTCCGTTCCAGCACCGGCACGCCGCTTGCCTTTGCCGCAATCAACTCCGGATTATCCGCCATAATCGCCGCCGTATGTACAATCAAATCTGCACCTTCAATATTTTCTGCACGCTGCCCCAGATAAACCGGAATCCCCATATCCCGTACGGCTTGGAGCGTTTCGGTTTCGTTATTGTCCGAACCAGTCAGGTAATATCCCTTTTCGTGTAGAATTTGCGCCAGCGGATACATTCCACTTCCACCGATTCCTATCATGTGGATGTGTTTTTTTTCGTCTAAAGTTGCAATGTTCAAAAAAAATCACCTTTTTCTTATCACAAAATTCAATTATATCGTGTATACTATAAGTATCGTAATAAAAAAGGAGTCGCTTTCGAAAAGTACCCTTTTAATTACGAAAAAAATCAACACACCCTTTGGCAGACAACTTGACGACATCATTTGTCTTCTTCATCTGCCGAAACGGAGGAGGTCATCTTATGGAAATCACGGATATCAAAATCAGACGGATCATCACGGAAGGTCGGCTTCGTGCAATTGTTTCGGTAACAATCGACGATATGCTCGCTGTGCATGACATCAAGGTGGTTCAAGGCGACGAACGACTGTTCGTGGCAATGCCTAGCCGCAAGAATGAAGACGGCGTATTTCGTGACATTGTACATCCTATCTCTTCTGTTGCCAGAAAGCTGTTGGAAGAACAGATTCTGGACACCTACCAGAAGCACCTGATTCTCATGGAAGCAGAGGCAGAAGCTGCCGCTTTCGAATCCGATGACGTCGTAGAATGAACCTGACGCAAATCGGCATAGCCGAAGATGCGCAGAGACAAACCAAAACATCACAGAATGAAATGGATCTCACTTTCTGATTCATTCAAACCACAGAGTCGCTTACACAATAGCGGCTCTTTTTTTATGATACGCTGCTTTGCAAAGCCCATATCTTAAGCAGTGCCGTTTGGGTTTTGGCATCCAAAATTTCCCCACGCAATACCATCTGTACTGCGTCTTTTAAAGGTAATTCCGTGATATCTAAAAACTCGCCATCGTCCAAATTCTGTGCTTGTGGCTTCGACAAATCCTGTGCCAGAAACATATGAATCACTTCCGTGTCATATGCCGGCGTCGGGAACATCTTCCCAAGGCTCTGATAAGTTTCACAGGTGCGTCCTACTTCTTCTTTCAGTTCCCGTAAGCCACACTCCTCAGGACTTTCTCCTGCCTCTAGCTTTCCAGCCGGAATTTCTAGTGTCACCTGCTGCATGGGATAGCGAAACTGCCTTACCATCAAAACCGTATTTTCTCTTGTCAATGGTACTACGCAGACGCCGCCGCTATGATGTACCACGTCACGCTGTACCAGATTTCCGTCCTCCAGCTGTGCGGTATCTTTTGTCACATAAAAGATTTTTCCCTGATAAGTTTTCTCACTTGCTATGGTTTTTTCCTCCAGATGCATAGCTATCACTCCTTTGTTTTTGAACGATTGTCATTTTTCTTCTGTATCTCTGGATTCGTCGCTTGCGCCGCTATTGTCGGTGCTTGCTGATCCACCGCATCATCTTCTCCTGAAATCGTATAATCTACAGTGGAAATCTGCTGTCCTCTCGGAATTTTCCTACACACCTTATGACACACCAATAAATATCCCAGCAGTAAAACCAGTCCCGTCATCGTCAACGCAAAGCCGGCTTTTAATCCAGGCGTCTCATAAGTAAAGACAATTTCATTCTCGCCTGCCTCTATTGGCACTGCCATAAAGCCAATGTCCACTTGTTCGATATCTACCGCTTCACCATTCACCGTAGCAGACCAACCATCCTCATATGGTACACTAAAAAACAACAAATTACTGCTATCAGAAGTGATGGTTGCAGTAAATCCGCTGGAATCGTAAACAAACGTATCACAAGAAGATACAGCACGTTCTTCACATTCCACAAGATAATCCTCCTCGTCCATAATCAAATCAAAATCACTAAGCGGCGACAGCATATCACCATATTTTTCTACCTGTTCATCTGTCAGCACCAATGAACGAATCAGGAGTTTTGCACGATCTTCCTCGTCCTGTACCTCCCATTTATCCTCTGTAATATAGCTGCTAAACGTGAACCCCATCGGTACATAATAGTCATTTTTGTAGCGATTGAAACCGTTCTCCGTGGTTTCATAGGTAAAGCCAGGCAAATCAATTTCCGGTTCCATCCCATCAATCACAGTATAGGTTGCTTTTTCAAAATAATATTCCACAGAGAACAGACTACGCAAGGTATAATAATCTGTGTCTGCACGAGATGCCACATCTCGTGTAATGCCAATACTATCGTAAAATTCCATAATGGAGACTGATACAACACTATGGAAGCAACGCATACTCGGCAAGCCCCACAGCATCGGGTAATTGTCATAATCCTCTGAAATGTCTACACGAAAAAAATTATCCTCCGATACGGAAATCGAAATCTCGTTTTCAGTATCGATCGCTTCATCAATGTAGGTATTGGCTCGATTCATATCGAATGCGCCAAAATACACGACAAACATGGTGCAAGCGATAGACCATACTGTCGTAGTGATTAACGCCCGGCGAAGATAGGTCTTTCGATTGTTTCTCCTGCGGATGAGAAACACTGTGCAAAGAATCCCAGCTACACAAATCACCAATGCACCTAAAAAATATTCTGGATATTCCGCAAAATCAAACCACGTCACTTCGTCACCCGACTTCGTGGGCAATAGCGAAATCACGCCAAATCCAGCCATAAATACGGCACATACGCCGACGCCAAACCGCCAAGAAATTTGCCGATTGTCCAACGCATAGGCAGTCATCATCGCCATAATCAAAATCGGCATATAATACCATCTTGCATAATAAGAGCCATTCAACGCATAGAATAGACTATTGAGTACCGGAATGCAAGCGCAGATACCGCAGATAATAACCAGTCGCTTTGCCCAATGCTTCTGCTTTTGCTGCAAAAAGGCAATCACACCTGCCATAGAGAACATGGGCAAATAACCCCCGATTGACGCCCACTTGCCATAATCCGATGAGAACAAATTCGGTCTTGCCGGAACGTCCGGAATCATAAATAGACTAAACAAAATCCGCCAAATTCTCGTGCGATCGCCATATGCAATCAAATCCATGCCATAAAGATGCTCCGACACACGGGAATTTGCAATAACAGTCAATGCTGACGGCAAAAGCAGTACGCAAGCAATCAGCACACCTATTATAGCCTCTAACAAGATAATGAAAAACTTTTTTCCACTTGCGTAAAAGTCTTTTGAATTGCACCGTACGATAAAATAAAGTACCAGAAATACCACTTGACCCGTAAAGAAAAAGTAGTTAATCATTGCCATCAGTGCTACAGTCAAAGCAAAAATCCCACGTCGGTTGTGATTAACCAGCTCTTCCATAGCAATCAACATCAGTGGAAAGAAAGCCGTGACATCCTGAAAATGATTGAAAAAGATGTTGAATAATTGAAATCCAGAAAATGCATACAGCATACCGCCGATAATGGCAGCATTGGGATTTTTCACAAACCGGCGTATGTAGGCATAAGATGTTAATGCTGCCAGCCCATGCTTGAGGCAAAGCAAAACCGGCATAGAATAAGTCACCCACGCCTGTGGCAATAACGTCGATAACCAGAAGAACGGACTGCCCAAAAGATAGAACGAATAAGAGCCGATAAAATTCGCCCCTAAATCCGTGTACCAGTTCCAACCAAAGCTGCCACTGCGCACGGCGTCGTTCGCCAAGTTATAAAATGGAATTTGTTGAGAGTTATAGTCTCCGTAATAAATAAAATAACCTTGATCTTTTATCATAATCGGAAGCAATACAATCAACAGACTTCCAAATCCCAGTAAAAATACAAATAAATAACGACGGCGTTCCTCTTTCCAGTTCGACAACCGTTCGATGCATCTGGATTTCATAAAAATACTCCTTTTCCAAACGGAAACATTTCCGCTGCTTTACGCATATATTATAATATCGACCAGTGAAGCGATCAAGCATTTGCGCTTCCAGCTTCTTTTCTTCTATTCATCTAGTATTCGTCTATTCGTCTGGCATTTAAAAAAACACCACGTTCGTCATGACACCGGCGTGAGAAACATCTACCACGCCATAAGAAGGCGGATTACCATCTCGTGGACAGGACGCACTTCCTGGGTTCAAAATATAGACACCATTGTAATATACGCTTTGTGAAATATGCGTATGACCGTATAGTGCAATATCACAACCATCCTCACGGGCATATTGTGCCAAAACATCTAATGAAGAGCGGACTTGATAACGATGACCGTGCGTTGCAAAGATACGATGCCCTGCCATTACGTCAATGCATTCCGAAATTGGATGATCTCCCATATCGCAGTTTCCACGGACATAATGAAACCGATTTTCTAATTCCGGTCGATTTTCCAAAAGCAGCCGATATTCTCGTTCTCCATCTCCCAAATGAATGAACATATCTGCATCATTTTGACGTGTCACAATGGTTTCTAAATTGCGATATAGTCCATGTGTATCTGAAATCACAATAATTTTCATGGATATTTTCCTCCAACCCTACTATTTTTTATATCCCAATTATATATATACTTATTATAACACAACTCACCCAACTTTACAACATTTTTTTCGGAAAAACTTGTAGAGGAAAATTTCCGCATCAAAAGAGTAAGGAGTGTTGTTCGATGAACCGTCAAAATCTCGATCCCAATTAGGTCAATGCACTGCTAGATACAGCAGGCAAAAAACTTGGAATTCCGCCGGAAAAGCTAAAAACCGCACTAGAATCTGGAAAATATGACAAAATCCTTGGAAATTTAAATCAAAAAGATTCCGCTGCACTACAAAAAGTCCTACAAAACCCAAAGCTGATGGAAAAGCTCATGCATTCACCACAGGCAAAAGCACTTTATGAGAAGTTAAGCAAGTAGTGGTGAAACCAAATGGAAATGGACAAAATTGGAAATCTCCTCACAGATCCGGAAAGTTTACAGCAGCTGCAAGAACTTGTACAGATGCTGCAACAAGAAACTGTCGAGGAGAATCCTTCATCGAAGACAGCGTCAGAAAATCAAGACGACAGCTCCAGCGATATGGGGTTCGATGTGAATATGCTTCTAAAGGTACAGGAACTGATGGGAGCAATGCAAAACGTCGATACAGATGCACAATTTCTCCTGGCACTGCGTCTACACTTGAAGGAGCCTCGGCAAAAGCGTGTAGACCAAGCGATAAAATTCTTAAAAATCTATGCGATTTTTACAGCGGCTCGAGATAACGGTATGCTAAAAGACTTCTTATAAATTTTTATAGAAGGAGGGAGAAGCGTGGCACAATTTTCAAAGCAAGAACAAAACCAAATAAAATGTGATGCCATACGACGAGCCAAAGAAATGCAGCAACATATCCTTTTGCCATAAGATCAGCCCACTCCTCCTTCTTTCCCACTGCCCCAACGAGAGACATCACATGAAGCATTGCCCAGAGACGATCCGCCGAAGCATCATGCACATTCATCCAAATCAACAAATTCTATACCGTTGCTGGGCGGATCCATTTCGGAAAAGATAAATTAAATATTATCCGGTCTAGATGGAGATACTTGTCTGATTTTAATGCTTCTCCTGATACTTTATCAAGACGGTGATCTAAAAGATTGCGATAAAAAGTTATGGATGGCTCTCGTGTATTTACTTATCTAAGGAGGTATCCCCTGTGACAGAAGGTCAGATATTTTGGCTCGCTTGGTGCATCCTGGGTATCGGTATGCTGGTCTATTATCTCCGCCGACAACACCCCATTCGCTCGCTGTTTGCCGACGTATGCAGCGGCTTCGCAGCACTGCTGCTGGTACACTTTGGCGGAAGCTTATTAGGTCTCCATTTTCCCCTGAACGCACTCCATGTCGTTCAAGCGACAATCCTAGGTATTCCTGGAGTGATACTAATGGTGGTGCTGCATTTCATATTATAATAATCAAAAAACCGGTGTACCCCAAAGATACACCGGTTTTTTAGGGAGTCGTTTTCGTTTATCGTCAAACGACTATATACACAAAATAACTTACTTCAATTCGACAGTTGCGCCAGCAGCTTCCAGTTTTTCTTTCAGTGCTTCTGCGTCTGCCTTAGAAACAGCTTCCTTGATGGTAGCTGGTGCAGATTCTACAACTGCCTTTGCCTCTTTCAGACCCAGACCCAAAGCGTCCTTTGCAGCCTTGATAACAGCCATCTTTGCGTCACCAAAGGAAGCCAAAACTACATCAAATTCGGTCTTTTCTTCTGCAGCCGGTGCAGCACCGCCAGCAGCCGGAGCAGCAGCTACAGCAGCTGTTACGCCAAACTCCTCCTGGATAGCGTCAACCAATTCAGCCAGTTCCAGAACAGACAATGTCTTGATATCTTCAACAAACTTCAATACCTTTTCAGATGCCATGATAATAAACTCCTTTATCAAATATAATTTTGTGGTTGTATTTTTTCAACCAATTCGCCGCCTTGTTATGCAGCAGGTTCTTCTTCCGGTGCATCGCCACCCTCGGACTTGCTATCCACAACAGCCTGTAGTGTGGCAGCCAGCTTTTGGATTGGTCCCTGAAGAGAGCCAACCAACTGTGCGAGCAGTACTTCTTTCGACGGAATCTTCGACAATCTTGCAACGCCGGCAGCGTCATAAGCAACGCCTTCTACATAGCCAGCTTTTAAATTGAAGAAATCATTGTGACCATCAGCAAATTCGCCCAGAATCCGTGCAGGTGCAGTCTGATCATCTGTAGACATTGCAACAGCAGTTGTACCGTGCAAAACCTCGTCAAATGCATCAATGCCCATGTTCTGGAATGCGAACCGAAGCATCGAATTCTTTTCGACAGTATAGGTCACGCCAGCTTCTCTCATGTTCTTCCGCAGCTTCGTATCGTCTTCTACAGAAATACCCTTGTAGTCCACGAGTACGAAAGAAACGCTGCTTTGCAGCTGTTCCGTAAGTGCAGCAACCTTTGCTTTCTTGCCTTCTAAAACCTTTTCGCTTGCCATAAAAATTTCACCTCCGACAGAAATTCATCGTATCAGGAGAAAACGCAATAAAAACGCACAATTCCACAGGAATTATGCGTTGTATTTCATTAATCGAAAATCATTGCACATTCCTCGGCTGGACTTCCATCTGAAAAGCAGACTGCCAGCTGTCTTTAGAATACGATATATGCTATAATACACATAACAAAAAGTATTATAGCATATTATTTTTGATTTGTCAAGAGGTTTTAGAAATTTTTTTATTTTCTGATTTTTTATTGTATAATCACTGCCTGACTATACATCGTCTCAAATCGATCCCGAAAAGTGTCCATATCATATACAATTAAACCTTTCAATGGATCCGCTACTGTTACGGTGTTTGCATCCAGATCATAGCCGCACAGCAATACGCAGTGCTCGTTCACGAGAAAAACCGCATCATCGCCGTCGTCTGTTGTCCAATAATATTTTTCTACAATATTTGCAGTCAAATTGATGCTCACCCATGTCACAACCGGTGTACCATTTGAAACATATCCCAACAACGTTTCAAATGAGGAGCCGGTTAAATCTGACGCAGTCATACTACTGCCTTGTGCAGTCAAATACTTGTTAGCGGTTTTTTCAATTACCGGCGCATAGCATCCCCAAGCGGTCGAATCATAGGGAGAGCCAATAAACGCCTCTCCAAATGTAGCAGTATACGCATCTGCACAAATTAGATAATCATCCGCCATCGTCAGCTTATCCACATCAAAGCCGGCGTAGTTTAGTGCCATCGTCAGCGAAGTAATCTCACAACCGGTTGGCAGTTTCGGATTCTGTAAAACCGGATCTACCTCCAGCAATGCAGAACGAGGCAATTCGGATATGTCTGATACGGTATATTGTGTTGTGGTTGTAGTAGTCGTTTCTGTTGTAATCGTTTCTAAGATGGACGTTGTAGACTCCAGCGTCAATCCCTCTGTTTCTGCCGTGACGGACGTAGTGGTATATGACACCATTATATCAGATACGTTCTCCCCTTGTCCGCCGATGGTATGAATAGCAGAAGAAACCAGTTTTACAATCAAATAAATTAATATAATCAAAAGCAGCAATAAAAGCAAAGCAGCCATTCGCCGCCGCCGCCCCAAAGTTTTTTTGGATATTTTAGACATAAAGCCTCCTTCGTATCCAATTCCCTTACAAGCACTTCAAAAGTCTTTTCGTTTCAGCGTTTTCGTACCACATGAACTCCTTTGTGCTACTATATAATTCTATTTTCCTTTTTTATGTTTATACACTATTTTTCTCTTATACATTTATTATAGCGCACTTTTTTGTGCGTTTCATGAACTTTTTATGGTAATAAGGGAAAATTATCCTGTCAGCGGTAGCTATCTCTCCGTTCACGAGATTCCGATGTATTCTGTGATCTTTGCGACTCTCCGTTTGGATTGCGCAATCGTACCGCAGCGATACTTCTCGTTTGCGTAAGATCACCATCCGTTTTAAGATAATTGTCATCGTCATCAGGGCGTCGATAACTATCATAGGGATCGGAAGAATCCTCTACCATCGGCATCGGTGGTATCGACCGAGCATTCGGCATTTCTTGCAGGACATCGTCTGCATTAATATTTCGCCTTTGTTGCTCTCGATTCGGCGATTTCATTTGTGTCATATTCGGTGTACGTCTTTGTGCATATGCCGAGGTAGTTTGCGGCATCATCTTTCGGCGGAAATCAGATTCGCCTTTCCCCACTATGCGTGTGGAAAGTTGATAAATATCAGTGGATTGAGACTCCAGTGTAGCACATCTCCCAGCCTCCGGACTCGTCTGCGCCAAATCTGCCAGGGAATGCGATACCGGAATGGTACGTACCGCCTTTGAAGCACGTAGAATTTGTCTGCCGGTATCATTAAATGCTAAAATCCGTGCATATGGTGGAAATTTTTGTATATCCTCTGTACGAATATCCAAAAGTAGATGCAGCAAAATTCGCCGCAATCTTGCCATAGGATAGCGTTTTGTCCGGATGTTTTGCAATAGCTCCTCCAAAGAGGCAGAACGCTTCGCTTTATATAAGCGATGCTCCAGCCCTTGTCCGATTTCTGCAATACCGTGCATCTCTTCTGGATCTGTCGTGCGAAGCTTGTACAAAACCAATCGTTCCAGATTTTCCAACGAGCCGATTTGCCCGGCAGTATCCACCTCCCGTAGTGCTTTCCATGCGTAGGGCGGCATCATATGGCGACAAACTCCGCCCTCTGCGAAATATTGCCGAATGTAAGTAGCACTTGCAGTGCTGTCTGTACTGGGTTGCATACTATGGTGTCCAGCCCCACGCCTCAAGATGGTGACAGGTCGCATCTTGCTTTTCAATGCGTCTAATGCATTGATATAGGCAATCGCCAACGTGTTATTCGGCTGTCGCAAAACATCTGCCGTTTCCTGTCCGTAGATCTGCCCTACCATTTGGGAGAGTACTTCCGGATAGGAATAACCGGAGCGAAGGAAATCATCCATAACGTCGGCGTATTCCGTCTTGCAAACTTGACAAGCCTGCGCCGTTTGATGCAGAAGCTGAATATTGCCGCACTCGCTACCAAAAGAAAGCTCCGACACATTTCCAAGAGCAGATAGAATCGACACGCCGCCCATCGCAAAATTTTCCGCAGGTGCCAACGCATAAGGGACTGGCAGTTCTAAAACCAAATCCACACCAGCTTGGACGGCAAGATTCGCACGTACAAACTTATCCATAATTGCGGCATCCCCTCGCTGTACAAAATTGCCGCTCATCACTGCAACAATTCCGTCTGCTCCACTGGCACGGATCTGATCCAAATGATACAAGTGTCCATTATGCAGCGGGTTATATTCGCAAATCAAACCTGTAATTTTCATATTATACCTCCTGGTTTTCAAGTGCCTTTCATCTCTTCATTGAAAAGACCGCCTGTAATTTTTGTCATCAGACTTTCACCTAACAAATATGATTATGGGTTTCAAGAAATTTTTTGCGTAATTTCTTCATAAACCTCTTGCATTTTTCTCAAAAACGTTTATAATATTATATGGGGTTTCATTTCCCCAAATATTACGAACGAATTTTGCAAATTTTTTTGTAATTCATTCTAAAACCGAAAAGGGAGAAAAAACTATGATTATTCTTGTTGTTAACGCCGGAAGCTCATCGCTGAAGTATCAGCTCATCGACATGGAAAACGAATTCGTTATTGCAAAAGGCAATTGCGATCGAATCGGTATCGACGGTCACTTGAGTCACAAAACTTCTAACGGCGTGAAAGTAGAAGAAGATTGTCCATTCCCGACCCATGCAGAGGCGTTTGAACGTTTGGTCAAGGCTCTGACAGAGGGCGAAGGGGCTGTTATTTCCAGCATGGACGAAATTTCTGCTGTCGGACATCGTGTCGTACACGGAGCAGAGCAGTTCACCCGCACCATGCTCGTTACAGACGAAATCATCGAAAAAATCGACGAACTGCGTGAGCTGGCACCAGTACATAACCACGGTCACGCATTGGCACTGTGGGCTTGCCGAAAAATTTTGCCAAACGTCCCGCAAGCTGTCGTATTTGACACGGCTTTCCACCAGACCATTCCACAGAAAGCGTATATGTATGGTTTCCCCTATGAGGACTATGAACAGTACCATGTAAGAAAATACGGCTTTCATGGCACATCCCACCGCTTCGTCACAGCAAAACTGGCAGAAGTGATGGGTAAAGAACTGAAAAATCTAAAAATCGTGTCCTGCCATTTAGGAAATGGTTCTTCTATCACTGCTGTACAAAACGGTAAATCCGTTGACACCACCATGGGGTTCACACCGCTGGACGGTGTTTTAATGGGCACACGCTGTGGTGCAGTCGATCCCTCAGCTGTCACTTATGTTGCAGGAAAGCATGGCTTCAATGTAACAGAAATGGATGCATATATGAATAAGAAATCCGGTCTTTTGGGGATTTCTGGGAAATCCTCCGATTTTCGTGACATCACTGCCGCTTCTGAAGCCGGTGACAAACATGCTACCCTAGCAAAAGATATGTTGGTCTACGACATCAAAAAAGATATCGGCGCATATGCCGCAGTCATGAACGGTCTGGACGCTGTCATCTTTACCGGTGGTATCGGAGAAAATGCACCAAACTGTCGGGAAGAGGTTTGCACCAACTTGGAATATTTAGGAATCAAGCTGGACAAGGCGGCAAACGACTTCAAGGGAGAACTGCGTAAAATTTCTACGCCTGATTCTAAAGTAGAGGTTTGGGTAATCCCCACCAACGAGGAATTACTGATCGCAAGAGATACGCTGGCTCTGATTTCCAAATAAGATGTACATTTTATACACGTACAAATACACATACAAATCAAAAGTCTAAAAGCAGGGATTATTCCTGCTTTTTCTTTATTGCAAAGGAGACTTTCCATGACAGAGCGTGAACTCTTTCAAGAAGCAATCGCTGCACGTAAGCACGCCTATGCGCCTTATTCTGGGTTTTATGTCGGCGCAGCAATCGAAACTACAGAAGGAGTCGTTTGGGGATGCAATATTGAAAATAGTTCTTATTCTATGACGATATGCGCCGAACGAGTGGCAATCTTTCGTGCCGTTGCCGATGGAAAACACCATTTCAAACGAATCGCAATTGCCGGTGGCAAAGACAACTCAAATGCAGAAAATAGTCCCTGTTTTCCCTGTGGTGCTTGCCTATAGGTGTTAGCAGAATTTTGCGTCGGCTCGCTTCCGATTATTCTGGCAGATGGTACGCACACGCTGGAAGAATTCTTACCAAAGACGTTTCATCTTTAAACCTTTTCCCCCGTATCCACAACGGTGATTTGTCCTAGCTGACTTTTCAAGTTGCCGACAACTGCTTGTCGATATTCCATACGTAAAACCGCCTGTTCTTCCAATTCTTCTGCTGAAAGGGACTGTATGCGAGATTTTCGAGACAGTTCGCTAATACGTGCCAATTTTTCCGGTGACATAATGTTTTTCCCTCACCTTCTAATGAAATTTCGGTATTGCTTTCACTACAATCACAAGAAATTGTCATTGCATTTAAATTATATTATAGCACAACACCAAAAAAAAGGCAAGGGGGGATTTTTAATTTTCTAAAAGCTACAGTGTAGATTCTACGAATTTTTTCAAAAAAGGCTTGACAACCGCTCTGCTTTATGTTATAATATCTAATATATTAAGATAAATGCTTTGATGGGAAACAAGAGAACAGGCGTTCTGTGCAGAGAAGCGGCGTTTGGTGCAAGCCGAAGAGAACCTGTTCATGATAGCTCCTCCCTGAGCTGCTTTTCTGAACCTCGCATATAACAAGTAAGAAAAGTCGGTTGCCTGCCGTTATCCAGGAACGCATTTGAAAAAAGAACTTCACTTTTTTCTGATGCTTTGAGTGGACGTAAGATTATCATGTCAAAAAGAGTGGTACCACGGAGAATTTATAAAAGAATCTTCGTCTCTTTTCTGTCACTATAGCGACGGAAAAGAGGCTTTTTTCATGCAATTTCAATTATAATCATAATATAGAAAGGAAGTCGTTTCTTATGAAAAATGTAAACCAATACCACCCTCAATTTTTCCCCGTAGAAAATCCGCCTATGGCATGGACGAAAAAAACGATGATTGAAAAACCACCGGTTTGGTGCAGCGTGGATTTACGTGACGGAAATCAGGCACTGATCACACCGATGAGCCTAGAAGAAAAAATTGAGTTTTTCCAGTATCTTGTCAAAATCGGATTCAAAGAAATCGAAATTGGTTTTCCTGCCGCTTCTGAAACAGAATATCAATTCTGCCGCACATTGATTGAACAGAACATGATTCCAGACGACGTCACCATTCAAGTGCTGACACAAGCACGGGAACATATTATCGCAAAAACATTTGAGGCATTAAAAGGTGCAAAGCATGCCATTGTACATCTTTATAATTCCACCTCTTTGGCACAGCGAGAACAGGTATTCCGTAAAAGCAGAGAAGAAATTGTCGATATTGCTGTAAAAGGTGCAGAACTTTGCAAAGCGTATCGTAAAAAAGCAGAGGAACACTTTCGCTTTGAGTATTCTCCGGAAAGCTTTACCGGAACAGAACCGGAATTTGCACTAGAAATCTGCAACGCCATTTTACAGGTTTGGGAACCATCTGAGTCAAATTCCGTCATTATCAACTTGCCAGTGACAGTTTCTCACTCTATGCCACACATTTATGCAAATCAGGTAGAATATATGAATAACCATCTCCATAAACGGGAAAACGTCATTATTTCTCTCCACCCACACAACGACCGTGGCTGTGCTGTTGCAGACAGCGAATTGGGATTACTCGCAGGTGGCGACCGCATCGAGGGGACATTATTCGGAAATGGCGAACGCACCGGTAATGTGGACATTATCACATTGGCAATGAATATGTATTCCCAAGGCATAGACCCAAAACTGGATTTTTCCAATATGCCAGAAGCAGTAGAGCTTTACGAACGTGTCACGAGAATGCACGTCTACGAACGTTCCCCTTATAGTGGACAACTTGTTTTTGCAGCGTTCAGTGGTTCACATCAGGATGCAATTGCAAAAGGAATGCACTGGAGAGAGGAACACAACTATAAAGACTGGACTGTACCGTATCTGCCCATCAACCCGTCAGATGTAGGACGTGTTTATGAAACAGACGTCATTCGTATTAATAGTCAATCCGGTAAAGGGGGCATTGGCTATTTGATGGAATCAAAATATGGTTTTCATATTCCACCAAAAATGCGTGAATCCTTTGGCTATCTCGTAAAAAACGTTTCTGACCATGCTCATAAGGAATTACTGCCGGAAGAGGTTCGCCAAATTTTTGAGGACGCTTATGTGAATATTGAATCACCGCTGACCTTGCCGGAGGTACACTACACGCAAAAAGGCAAAGGTATCATCGAAGCAACTGTGACAATTCATTATCAAGGTCGAACCGAAACGGTTCACGCAGAGGGCAATGGTCGCTTGGACGCTGTGTCCAATGCACTGAAAAAATTCCTCCAAATGCGCTATAAGCTAATGACTTACAATGAACACGCTTTAGAAGTATGTTCCAACTCACAAGCAGTATCCTATGTCAGCTTGGAAAAGAACGACAAAACGTTCTGGGGCGTAGGCATTCAATCAGATATTATCAATTCTTCCATCTCCGCCTTGACTAGCGCATTAAATCGGCTGTTGGAAGGCAAAGTGTGAACGTTTTTCATTGCACGCAAATAAAAATTGCTTTTGGTTTGCAAAATAACCAAAAGCAATTTTTTATGATAGAGAAATTTTTTACACAATGCGCTTGCAAGTTGCGGAAAAATGTTGTATAATAAAAAGGATACGAGATTAAAGGAGTGGATACACATGATCTTATTGGATGAACTGCGTGTCACGATGACGGATTATCAAAAGGATTTAAAAGAACTCTATGAAGTGCTTGGCATTGAAAAGGCACAAGCACGCTATGATGCACTACAAACACAAGTGGCATCACCCGGCTTTTGGGATGATTTGGAAAATTCCCAAAAGGTATTACAGGAATCAAAAGCTTTGGAAAATCGAATCAATCAATATAAAAAAATGGAAACAGAATTAGATGATATTTTGACTTTGATTGAATTGACACAAGAAGAGGGGGAAACAGAGAGCAACAGCGAACTCAATCAAGAAGCAGATGCATTCGTAAAGAAACTGGAATCGTTAAAGCTGGCGTCGCTGCTCACTAGCGAATACGATGCGTCCAATGCAATTCTTACCTTTCACGCTGGTGCAGGCGGTACAGAGGCACAGGATTGGGCGGAAATGCTCTATCGAATGTACCATCGCTGGGCAGAGCGACACGATTATAAAGTAGAATTGTTGGACTATCTGGACGGCGACGAGGCCGGCTTAAAAAGTGCGTCCATTTTGATTTCCGGCGATAATGCCTATGGCTTTTTAAAATCGGAATCCGGTATACATCGGCTGGTACGCATCTCCCCGTTCGACGCCTCCGGCAGACGACACACCTCTTTCGCTGCGTTAGAAGTTATGCCGGAAATCGACGATTCTATGGAAGTGGATATTCGTCCGGAAGATATTAAAATGGACGTATTCCGTTCCAGCGGTGCAGGCGGACAGCACATCAACAAAACGAGTTCGGCAGTACGATTAACGCACTTACCTACCGGAATTGTGGTATCTTGTCAAACGCAACGGAGTCAATTCCAAAACAAGGATTATGCAATGAAAATGCTGCGAGCAAAGCTCGTGAAAATCAAAGAACGAGAACACTTAGATAAAATTGCTGACATTAAGGGCGTACAAAAAGAAATCGCTTGGGGGGCACAAATTCGCTCTTATGTTTTCATGCCCTACACACTGGCAAAGGATCATCGAACCGGCTTTGAAAACGGCAACATTCAAGCGGTAATGGACGGTGATTTAGATGGCTTTATCAACGCTTATCTAAAGGCACTATCGAGTGGCGAACTGCAAAAATAAAAAAATAAAAGAGTGATATTATGAAATTAGGTATGGTTGGACTACCCAACGTGGGAAAGTCAACGCTGTTTAATGCACTGACAAACGCAGGTGCTGAATCGGCAAACTATCCGTTCTGCACCATTGAAAAAAATGTGGGAATTGTTTCTGTACCGGACAGTCGTTTAGATCGACTGGCGGAAATGTACGAACCGGACAAATTCACACCGGCAACACTGGAATTTGTGGATATTGCGGGACTTGTCAATGGTGCCTCTAAAGGCGAGGGACTTGGAAACCAATTCTTAGGCGATATTCGTGAAGTAGACGCCATTGTCCATGTGGTACGTTGTTTTGAAGATGAAAATATTATTCACGTAGACGGCAGAATCAATCCAGCAGTAGATATTGAAACCATCAATCTAGAGTTGATTTTCTCTGACATGGAAATGGTTTCACGTCGTATCGACCGCACCAAAAAGGCATTAAAAGGCGACAAAAAATTACAGGGTCAAGTAGACTTTTTGGAAAGCCTCTTGGCGCATTTGGAAGATGGAAAGTCAGCAAGAAGCTATGACTTTAACGAAGAGGAGCTGGAATGGCTGCGTGATATGCCGCTGTTATCCGCAAAACCGGTGATTTATGCGGCGAATCTCTCGGAAAATGATTTTCGAAGCAGCTTGAAGTCCAATGTTCACTATCAGATGGTTAAAAAAATTGCCGAAGAGGAGCATTCCGCTGTACTTCCGATTTGTGCCAAAGTAGAGGCAGAAATCGCCGAGCTGGAAGACGAGGACAAGGCAATATTCCTAGAGGATCTGGGATTAGAAGAATCTGGACTAAACCGTATTATCCGTGAGGGATATGTGCTGTTGGGACTGATTTCTTTTTTAACCGCTGGGAAACAAGAAGTCCGTGCGTGGACCATTCAAAAAGGCACTCGTGCCCCACAGGCGGCAGGAAAAATTCATACGGATTTTGAAAAAGGATTCATCCGTGCCGAAGTCGTATCTTACGACGATTTGATACGCTGCGGCTCTATGACAGCCGCCAAAGAAAAAGGTCTTGTGCGATTAGAGGGAAAAGATTATATCATGCAAGACGGCGATATTGTTCTTTTTCGATTCAACGTCTAATCCACAATTCAATTGTTTTATTAACACCGTATAAAAGATGCGTTCGTAGATTTGTACGGTATCAATTATGGCTAATTATGAAGGGAGAAAAATAATATATGGAAAAATCAAACAAAAGCCTTCCGTTTTTTTGAAATAGATTCCATTCCACGTGCTGTCGCTACACTGGCAATCCCATCCATTCTAAGTATGCTGGTAACGGTATTGTACAATATGGTGGACACCGTTTTCGTGGGACAAACCCACGATCCATACCAGATGAACGCCGTATCCATGGCAGCACCGGTTTTCACAATCCTGCTGGTGTGTGGCAACTTATTTGGCGTGGGTGGGTGTGCGTTTATTGCACGCTCTATGGGAGCAAAAGCGAACGAACGAGTTCGCAAAATTAGCAGAATCTGGAACAATATACCCGTGATTATCTATTCTACATCGGAGTCGGCGCAATTCCAACAATCCTCAGTGCTGCCATGAGCAATCTGGCAAAGGGCGAAGGTGCCGCAAAAATTTCTATGACCGGCATGATAATCGGTGCAGTCATCAATATTATCTTAGACCCGATCATGATTTTGGGACTTGACATAGGTGTCAAGGGTGCTGCAATCGCCACTTCTCTGAGTAACTTGATCGCCACGTTATTCTACTTCGGCTATTTGAAATTTAGTAAAACGTCGCTCTCCATTCACCCGAAACATTTTACCGTAAAGGGCGGTATTCTATCCGGCGTTTTGTCCATCGGATTTCCCATGTCCTTGACAAATGTGCTGATGAGTCTGTCAAATATGCTGATCAATCGACTGCTCAATAACATTGATGTTCTCGCCACCGGCGGTATGGGCATCGCCATGAAAGCGAATATGCTCGTGGTGTTCCTACAGCTGGGCATCGGCATTGGAATCCAGCCGCTCGTCGGGTATCACTACGGTGCTAGAAATATCAACAAGATGAACCAGGTGGTACGATTTAGTATGTGCTGTACTCTGGTGATCGATGTTATTATGACAGCAATCTATTATATTTTCACAGAACCCATTGTCAGCATTTTCATGACGGCAGGTTCTACCGGATCCGTGGCTGACGTAGAAGCACAGCAGGCTTACGCCGTACAGATGCTCCGTGCGTTGATGCTCTCTGGTCCGTTCTTAGGCATCATCTTCGTGAATAATAATGCGTTCCAAGGCATGGGCAGAGATGTGGCATCGCTGATTTTATCGGTCAGCCGTCAGGGCGTCGTCTTCCTGCCGATAGTCTTAATTGCCAACGCATTGATTGGATTAGACGGCATTATTTATGCACAACCGATTGCAGACATTTGCTGTGTGGTTCTGGCTCTTGTGATGATGCAGATCATCAAACGCAGCGAGAAGCGAAAATTAAAAAATGCCGTACCGATAAGCGGCACAACATGAGATAGCTTGTAAAATTGTAAAATAGGATAAAAAACAAGGCAGCACCGTGCAAAAACGCATCGTGCTGTCTTGTTTTTAATAAATATTTTATCCATTTTCTTCCGTCGTTATTTCTGCAACTCCATCAAACAGTGCCACAACATATTTTGCTAAATGGTACGGCACAATAAGCATACCTATAAAAGCAGCCACAAAAAGCTTTACAATATAATATATGAGCCATCCCTTCAATGGCATCCAAATAAACATATTAGGTGTGATAAAGTTTATGAACCGCCAACCGAACAAAATACCTACTATTAAATAAATCACTGCACATACTTGAGATATACCTGCAAGTGCAAGAATTAAACCTAGCATTATCATATAGCTAATCACATAAAGCAAAATTCTTCCAATAAGACCCGTAAAAAAGCCTATCACAAATGATAAACCGGGATGGCGATTAAAAACGCCGCCGTTTTATCAATTAATGACGGTGAAGGAGTGCCATTCGAAGATACTTCTTCCTCATCAGGTGATGTATTCACAAAAGATTCCCCTTGTGTTGAAGGTTCTGTTTTGTCAACACGATTTTTAAAATTTAAATGTGATTTCAGTGGAGTGCTTACAGTACCCCCCCCCCCCGTACTGTATTTACAGTTTCATTTCTTTCCATCTGCATTAATCGTGTCCCACAACTCTTACAAAACGCTGCACCATCAGCATTTTGCGCCCCACATTTACTACAAAACATAAATCAATCAAATCCCTTCAAAAATATTTTGAAACATATATTTTTATTATTATATCACGAATTTTCGACTTTGTCAAGCAAAAAATACAAAAAAAGATAAATTTCTCAAATTTTTTTCAATAAAAAATCAAGCCGCTGTCTCTTTTTCTGTGCTTTTTCACAAAAAAAGCTTGACAACGAGAGGAAAATTGCGTATAATAATAGCAGTATGTATGTTGGAATGTTTTCGATTGTAACATGATAAAAGCGAACGATATGCATGATAGAAAGGAGTTTTTCAGCTATGAAAACAAATCGAAAAAAACGATTGCAGGTCTGACCGCACTCGCTATGCTTAGCGCAGTACAAGTTGGCGTCGTTTCCGCAGAAGATACGACGACGACCGCAATCACAACCACAACGGCAGAAACCGAAGAGATTTCTGTAGATGAGCCGGAATTAGAAGAACCGATGCCGGAAGAAACAGTAGATGCAATGATTGCAAAAACCGTGGATGCCGACGCTCCCGACATTGACACAACGGTAGACACCAACGCAAGCAACAACCTCGTCTCCGCTTCTGTATCGGAAGATGGACTATTCACTTACTCCATCGTCAGCGGTGCTGCACATATCACCGGCTATTTGGGAGATGATCCGGACGTCGTTATTTCGGATGTGATTACGGTCACTTCGGATTCCGGAGATGTGACAGAATACATTGTAAACTATATCGACACCGAATCATTCTATGGCAATACGCTAATCACCTCGATTAGTATACCGGATACTGTCGTAGGGATTGGCGGCAGTGCTTTTACCGGATGTACAAACTTGACAGAAATCAACTTTTCTTGGGGACTGAAATCGATTAACATTGATGCCTTTTGTTCGTGTACATCATTGACGACAGTGGAGCTGCCGGACAGCCTGACAACAATGGGCGACGAAATATTCGCTTATTGCTCTTCTTTGGAGAGTATTACAATTCCCGGATCTGTAACCACAGTTAGTACAAGTGCATTCGCCTATTGTACAAGCCTGACAAACGTGGTATTAGAAGAAGGCGTAACAAATATCGGAGAGAGTGCATTCTACAATTGTTCTGCACTGGAGACAATTAATTTACCGGAATCTAGCTTAGTTCGGATTTTAAGCGATGCTTTCTGCTACAGTGGAATCACTTCTTTTGATATGCCAGACAGCATAACCAGCGTAGCTGCCGGTTCTTTTGGACACTGCTAAAATTTGAAATCGGTTACTTTTTCAACAGGACTCACTACGATTGGAAAGGACACATTCGCATATTGTGGTCTAGAAACATTGGATATTCCAGACAATATCACGAAGATTAACGCCAGTGCGTTCGCCTATTGTACAAGTTTAACTTCCATCAACTTACCGAGTTCGTTAACCACGCTGAGCGACCTTGCATTCTATGGTTGTTCCTCTTTGACGAGTATCGTCATTCCCGATTCCATCACAAAAATTAGTAACAACACGTTTTATCGCTGCACTAGTCTGTCAAGCATAGACTTTGGATTCGATCTTACCTCCATTGGCAGTTCTGCGTTCTACGGCTGTACTTCGCTGGAATCCATTACGTTCCCAGATAGCCTCACCACAATTTCTGACAGTGCTTTTGCCGAATGTTCGAATTTGACAACGCTGGTGCTGTCGGATTCTATCACCTCCATTGGAAAATGGGCGTTTTATAACGACACGAGTCTGACGTCCCTGACGATTGGAAGTGGCTTAACGAAGTTGGATAACTACGTATTCTATCGCTGCTCTGCACTGGAAACGCTAGTAATTCCGGATAATATCCAGACAATTGGGCAGTACACCTTTGCAAGCTATACCGCTCTATCCGATGTTACTCTGTTAGAAACACTCACTTCTATTGGAAAATATGCTTTTGTCACTTGTCCGTCCTTATTAGAAATCACTATTCCTGTAGGAATTTCTATCATTGATGCTTATGCGTTCGGTTACTCCATTTCCGGCGATGTACTGACAAATGACGAAGCCATGACAATTTATGGTTATACCGATTCCTCCGCAGAACGGTATGTAATTGAATATGATGTAAACTTTGTAGCACTAGATGCACCGTCAACGACAACAACAACCGTTGCAACCGATACAACCACCACGACAACAACTACCGCAACTGATATACCAATTGCGATAGGCACCACAGATACCACAGGCGACGGCACAGCTTCACTCTACGGCGATATCAACCTAGCCGGTACTGTTACTTTGTCTGACCTTGTACAGCTGAATAAAGCAGTTTCTGGTTCTATCGAATTGAACGCTACCGCAAAACTGAACGCTGATTGTTATTATGACAACAACATTGATGCAAGCGATTCTTTGGCACTGCTGCAATTTCTCGTACAAACATCCACTGATTTACCGGTGATTCCATCATAAACAAAATCCATCATAACCATCCTAGCGAGGCAGTTTCAAAAAACTGTCTTGCTTTATTGATTTTTGAGTTCACAAAAAATCCATATAAAATATTGAAAATCCACTTGTATTTTTGGCAATCGTGTAGTATACTAAAAAATGAATGCGAGTTTAAAAAACACTCGTTGTTGATACTGTAGAAGGGAAGTAGGTTTGAACATGACAAAAATTACAATCTTTTCCGGATTTTTAGGTGCCGGAAAAACAACCCTAATCAAAAAATTAATCGCAGAAGCATATACCGGCGAAAAGCTCGTGCTGATTGAGAACGAATTTGGCGAAATCGGCGTAGACGGTGGATTCCTGCAGGACGCTGGTGTTGAAATTACAGAGATGAACTCTGGCTGCATCTGTTGCAGCTTAGTTGGTGACTTCGGAAAAGCACTGCTTCAGGTGCTGGAGCAATACCATCCAGATCGAATTCTCATCGAACCATCCGGCGTCGGAAAGCTTAGCGACGTCATTCGTGCAGTACAGAATATCCACGCCCACGATGTGACTTTAGACGGTTTCACGACAGTCGTTGATGCAAAAAAATGCAAAATGTATCAAAAGAATTTTGGCGAATTTTTCAATAACCAAATCACATACGCAAGCTGCTTGATTTTAAGCCATACTGCTGGTTTGGTACAGTCAAAACTAGACGACTGTGTCAAACGCCTTCGTATCTGTAACGCAAAAGCTCCTATCGTCACAACCGATTGGGCAGAGCTTACCGGCGCACAGCTGCTGGACGCAATGCGACAAAACAATACGCTGGACGATGAGCTAAAAGCACTATTGGAAGAGGCAAGGGAACAGGATCACCATCATCACCATGACCACGAACACGATCATGCACATGAACACGAAGAGGGACACCACCACCACGATCGCCACCACGAGGAATGCTGCGGTCACGAACATGAACATGAACATGAACACCACCATCATCATGCCGACGACGTTTTCACCAGCTGGGGAATTGAATCTGCGAAGAAATATACTGCAGAGGAAATCACAGCTGCACTGGAATCTCTATCCAACGAAAAGAAATATGGCGTCGTATTACGTGCCAAGGGTATTGTTCCAGCACAGGATGGCAGTTGGATTTACTTCGACTACGTGCCGGGAACACCTGATGTACGCACCGGTAGTCCGAGTACCACAGGCAGGCTTTGTGTCATTGGTTCGAAGCTACAGGAAGCAGCACTGGCTGACTTGTTCCATGCAGAATAAGGAGGCCGTTTATGCCAACAAATAACGGTGCAAATCAGATCGATGTTCCAGTATACCTGTTTACCGGATTTCTGGAAGGTGGCAAGACAAAGTTTATTCAGGAAACCATGGAAGACAAGCGATTTAACTCTGATGAACAAACGCTGATACTGCTATGTGAAGAGGGCGAAGAAGAGTTGGACTTGTCCACTTATCCCTCAAAAAATGTCACCATACAGACCATTGACGAACCGGAAGAATTAAACCCAGTACATTTGGAACAGCTGCTGAAAGACTGCAGTGCAAAACGTGTGGTGATGGAATATAATGGGATGTGGCAAGTAACACAGCTATTCCAAAGTTTGCCAGACACTTGGGCCGTTTATCAGGAAATGTGTTTTGTGGACGCTACAACATTTTTACAATACAACGCCAATATGCGCAATCTTGTTGTGGACAAACTCAGTTCTTGTGAATTGGTTATATTCAATCGCTTTCAAAAGAGCATGGACAAAATGGAATTCCACAAAATCGTCCGTGGCATTAGTCGACGTACAGATATTGCCTACGAATATGCAGATGGCACTGTGGAATATGACGATATTGAAGACCCATTGCCGTTTGATGTCAATGCACCCGTCATTCAATTGAAAGACAACGACTATGCACTCTGGTATCGGGATATTATGGAAGATCCCAAGAAATATGACGGAAAGGTCGTATCGTTCCGTGGACTCGTTGCGGTCGATCCAAGTTTCCCACCGAAAACTTTTGCAGTCGGAAGACACGTCATGACTTGCTGTGTGGAAGATATTACCTACAGCTGCGTTGTCGCAGAATGGGATAACACTAATGTCCTCCAGACTCGGCAGTGGATTCAAGTTACCGGAAAAATTCAAGTAAAACGTCATAAACTCTACCGTGGAAAAGGTCCTGTTTTTCAAGTGCAAAAAGTTGTAATGACCTCGGCACCCAAACAGGAAGTGGTAACATTCTATTGATTGCATATTAAATAGCGAATAAATCAAAAAGCCTCGAAACACAATGAATTTTGGGTTTCGAGACTTTTTGCAGAAAAAAAGCTCGACATTCCGAGCTTTTTCAAAATATGGGGTGGGAGATGGGATTCGAACCCACGATCTTCGGGACCACAATCCGACGCTTTAACCAGCTAAGCTACACCCACCATATGCGTCCTCACCCCATTCACAAGAAAAGGACGATTGGTGCGCCTTACTGGATTCGAACCAGTGGCTTACTGCTTAGAAGGCAGTTACTCTATCCAGCTGAGTTAAAGGCGCATCTGGAGCGGGTGATGGGAATCGAACCCACGTAACCAGCTTGGAAGGCTGGAATTCTACCATTGAACTACACCCGCATCTGTCATCAATCAACTTTGTTATTATAACATAATTCTCCTTATTTGTCAAGTTTATTTTTCAAAGTTTTTTTCGTCATTTCCTAGTGTGGTATCATTTTTGCTTTCATAAAAAAACAGCACTGTAAAATTTTCTTATCTGCATACTGTGTACAGTGCCGTTTTCGTCAGCCAGTAATTTTATTGTCTTGTTCCGTAATCCGATTGAGCTGCCGGTTCATTTGCCGTGTGCGAGTCCCTACGAGCTTTTCTAAATCATCGTCCACCTGTCGCATATGCTTTTGGGTTCTTTCCAATGCATCGGAAAACGTCTGAAATTCTGTTTTCACTGCGCCCAATACTTCCCATACTTCATTGGAACGCTTTTGAATTGCCAACGTCTGAAATCCCATTTGCAGCGCATTTAAAAAAGCTGCCATGGTAGACGGCCCGGCAATGTTTACCTGTTCCTCTCGCTGTAGAACCTCAATCAAACCGCTATTTGCAATTTCAGCATAAATTCCCTCAAAAGGTAAGAATAAAATACCAAAATTCGTGGTGTAGGGCGGCGAAATATATTTCTCGTGAATATCCTTGGCACAATTACGAATGGTACGATATAATATTTTTCTTGCTTCTTTCACTTTCTCTGAATCACCGGAATCAATCGCATCTTGTAATGCTGCATAAGTATCCCCTGGAAATTTAGAATCAATTGGCAGCAACACACGGCTTTCCGTATCCTACCCAGGCAGCTTCACAGCAAACTCTACGTGATTTCGACTACCGGGAATTGTTGAAATCTCTCGCTCGTATTGTTCTGGTGCCAAAATTTCTTCTAGGATACTCCCCAGCTGTACTTCACCTAGAATTCCACGTGTTTTTACGTTAGACAATACTCTTTTCAGATCGCCGATTCCAGCAGAAACCGTCTGCATTTCGCCCAGGCTTTCATAAACCTTTTCCAACCATTCACTGACTAAGTGGAATGATTTTTGCAAACTGTTATCCAACTTCTCACTAACAGTAGATTGTATAGCAGTAAGCTTTTGCTGATTTTCACTTCCAATTTGCTGTAGCTGCTGCTGCATAGTCTTTCGCATACTTTCCAGTTTTTGTTCATTCCCCATTTCTAACGTCTGTAATCGCCGTTCCAACTGCTTTAGGCTATCCTGCGTGGCAATACGCATACGTTCCTGTCGATCCACCAAAAGCTGTGCCATATCGTCTAATTTTTGCGATTGTGCTGCAGCGGTATTCCGCTGTAATTCCGTCAGCTGCGACCCTAGGTACTGCACATTTCTCTGCACCTGATCCGAAATTTCCTCTCGCAGCTGCCGTTGTGAGACCTGGGTTTGCTGCTCCAAACGTTCCAAAGATTCTGCATGACTATCCTGTGGCTTACGCAGCAATAACACCAAAACAGCACCTAACAGCCCCAAAATCAAGATGCATAATATCATCAATGCCATATTCATTTCATATACACTCCTTAAAAACTCCCCTTATGGGGAGTTTTTTCTCAATCCTGACCACTCTTTTTCCTTGGTTCTTGCCCGTGTCCGATCTGATGTACGCTGCTGTGCTGCATCGTCTGTTCATAGGACACTAGCATTTCACCATCATCATCATCATCGTCCACAATGCTATGATACCCATCATTCTGTTCTTCGTCGGAATCAAGTGTTTTTCCATCGGTAATGCGCAATTCTTCTTTTTCTTCCTTCGTCATTTTCGTGTGCATAATAATCCGCACCGTCAAGAATATTACAACAATAATCACTGCAGCAATTCCCACATACATTACCAACGACGCCCAGTCAATATCCAATGCATGAAAATCTAAGTCTACTTTACAATTCTTTACATAGTCCTTGGCAACGCCGGTGTATCCTGTCAATTCAAAATCCGATACTGCTTTCAGCGACATAGACTTACCCGAATCTGTTTCAATAGTGATCACATCATCGCTATCTTCATCGTCGTCCGCCTCAGTAATACCAAAGGCATAATCGCCAATCGAAGTCACACGCTTTGGCAAGGTGACCGATTTCAGACTATCGCAGCAAAAGAACGCATATTCGCCGATTTCCAAGTCTTCCCCTTCGCTGCCATCCTCATTATCTGCACCTTCGAAAACCAATTCTGTCAGTCCTGTGCAATCTGAAAACGCTGTTGTTTTTATATTCGTAACCGTTTCCGGAATCGTGATACTCGTTAGCCCTGTGCAATAGTCAAACGCCATTTCACCAATATATTGTAGTTTTGCACCGAAATCAATCTGTGTCAAATTACTTGCCGAAAAAAATGAACCTGCATAAATAACAAGCACCTCATCTGGTACAGTAAATGATGTATCTGTCTTCCCCGCTGGATAGAGATACAAAATCGATTGATCTGCACTATAAACCACGTTATCTTCTACGGTATAGTTGGAATTATCCTCATCAATTGTAACTGTTTCCAGATTTTGACAGCCAAGAAAGCTCATCGCACCAATATCTTCCAATGTAGACGGTATATGAAATTCCGTCATACTCATACAGCCGTAGAACATATATGCGCCTAGCTCCGTGATGTTTTCCGGAATCTCCACGCTCTCTAAAGCAATACAATAATAAAACAATTGATCCCCAATCGTTGTCAAAGTATCTGGCAAAGTAATCTCTTCTAACGATGTACAATAACCAAATGCCATTGCACCAAGGCTCGTGGTTTCGTCACCCAGTGTTATGCTGGTCAGCGCAGTACAATCAAAAAAACAGCCATCCGGAATTTCTGTGACGCTATCTGGAACGGTAACGCTCGTGAGTGCAGTACAGCCGTAAAATGCCGCTTCTTCAATCTCCGTCACAGAGGAGGGAATTGTCATACTTTGTAAATTTTCACAATTTGCAAATGCTTCTTCTCCAATAGAAACCACCGTATAACCGTCGATAGATGGCATTATGCTCACGTTCGTCGCCGAAGTGTCACAGCTTGTCACCTCCACATCTGTCTGATCCAAATAGCTATATGTCAGCGTTCCGTCAGTAAACGAAGTACTATCGGAAGTGGAACTATCGTCTGCAAAAGAGACCCCAGATGAGGCAGCACCGACGAAAGAGATTCCAAATAATAGTGCAGCGACGGCAACAATGCCACGACAAACCTTTTGATGATTCATGATTGATAAAACAGTCCTTCCTTTTTACATACAGACGATGAAATTATTTCTTCTTTTTCTTCGCATTCTTTTTTCCGGAATTCTTCTTTTTGTCAGAGCCTTGCTGTCGATTCTGATAGACTGCATTGCGTGTGGTTGGTCGAATTTGATTTCGCTTTTTATAAATCAAAACAATAACGACAATTCCAGCTGCCACCACAACCACAATTCCAATGCCAATGAGGTAATAGACCAGATTACTGCCATCTGCTTCCCATGCTTCTATATATTCTGCCACGGCGTCATTTCCGGCGTTACTTACCACCAACTCATCCATTTTTTCTTCTTCACTGGTTTCAGAGGCTGTATAATAGCCCCATGCCTCGTCGCCGATTTCTGTAATGGTCGAGGGCAGCGATAGCTTTACCAAATTCGCACAGTTATAAAAACACTGTGTGCCAATCGAAGTAACCCCCTCTGGCACCGTGATTTCTGATAATTCTGTACAGGCATAAAAACAGTGATCCCCAAGGGATTGTAAAGTGGAAGGCAAAGAAACAGTCTCCATTGCGACACAGTAAGCAAATACTGCGCCATTTAACGCCGTAACACCCTCAGGAACTTCTGCTGCCGTCAATGCCGTACAATAATAAAAACAATCCTCCCCAATCTTTGTCACTGCATTCAAATCAATCGTTTCCAAAACCGTCGAGCCAATAAAGCTCCAATCAGCAAGTGTCGTGCAATCGTCAGGTACGGTATAATCCGTTGTTTCCTTTGCTTCCGGATAACGAATCAGTGTAGTACCATCACTGGTAAACAGTACACTATCTTGGGAAATATAGGCAGTATTTCCGTCAGCAACCGTAATTGCTGTTAATGCCTGACAGCCATCAAACACATATTCACCCATTTCCGTCACCGTAGAGGGAATAGTAACCTCTGTCAATCCCTCACAAGCCTGAAATGCGTAATCACCAATTGTCTCCAATCCCTCTGACAGCATAAGGTCCGTCATTCTGGTACAGCCGTAAAAGGTTTCGTTTCCAATCGACTTTATGGTATCCGGCAGGTCAAACGATGTAAAATAACTGCATTCGTAAAACAGAGCATCTGAGAGATTCGTCAGTGTCGAAGGAAAATTGATTTGACTAAGCATAGTGCAAGATTCAAATGCACCACTGCCAATTTCGGTTAATCCTTCCGGCAATGACACCTGACATAGCATGGTACACGATCCAAAGGCACTCTCTCCAATCGAAACAACGCCATCTGGTACGACAATATTTGTGACAAACTGACAGTTCATGAATGCTGCATCGCCAATTTCTGTCACCGGCATACCGTCGATTTCAGAAGGAATTTCAGAAACCGTTGCCGCCGTATCACAGGAGGTAATGGTCACACCTCCACTGTCGTTCTCTCGATATGTATACACATCATAAGTAGAGTCGTTAGAGGTGTCGATCGCAATACCACTGTCATCATCTGCCTCAGTAGAATCTGCTGCGATACACGGCATCGTCAAACTGACACCCATCATACACACTGTCAAAAAAGCAGCACCTATTTTTTTCCATTGTTTCATTGTTGATCCCCGCCACTGGTGTTATTTTCATCGGATACTTCTTCCACATCTGGCTTTTGTTTCTGCTTCAATGTATCATCGATTGCTTTTTCTGCCTTTTTCCGTGACTGACGATTCGTCTTATCCTTGTCCGTTTTTCCTTTTCGATTCCCACTGACAATGAGAATAATACCAACAATCAAAACCAGTACAGCGACTCCATCAATGAATATCCACATTCCGTACTTGTCAAGAAAGCTTTCAGAAGAATCCATTCCTGTTTCTGTCGTGTCTGTCGCAACCTCATTTTTGGAACTAATGGTACGGAACGTAAAGTTGTTGCTGTAATCATTCTCATCGTCTGAATCAGTACAATAGGTTTGTGCCTGTGAGCCGGTGACACCGTACACTACAAAACCACTCACCGTTGTATCCATATCCAATTCATAGCCAAAAGCACAGAAACCAATTTCTGATACACTGGAGGGAATGGTTACTTCTGTCAATCCCGTGCCAGCAAAAGCTGCCATCTGAATAGTTGCTAAATTCCCCGCATCCGAGAACGTCACCTCCGTAAGATTTTCACAGCCTGCAAAGCAAGCCGCTTCCATCAATTCCAAAGAATCCGGAAATGTGACTTCTGTTAATCCTGTGCAGTAGGAGAACGCATACTGTCCGATTTCTGTCAAAGATTCCGGCAGATTCAACGTTTCCAAGCTGGAATACGCAAATGCCCAGCTGTCTATATAGAGAAGGGTATCCGGAAAGACGACATCAGTCAAACACGTTTGTGCAAATGCAGAGGGCATAATCTGCATCACGCCATCTGCAATGCTATAGGAAGTATCCGCCTTTGCAGTGGGATAGTAAATCAAATACAATCCGTCCGCAGAATATAATACCCCGTCTTCCGCTTGTAATGCAGTGTTACCGTCCTCTACGACAATTTCCTCCAGTGCCGTACAGCCATAGAAACACGAATCACCAATTTCTTCTACAGTTTCCGGAATCGTTACAGTTTCCAGCTCTGTATGATTCAAAAGCACAGCGTTGCCCAACTTACTGATCGTGATGCCATCTACCGTATCCGGTAAAATCAAATCCGTATCCGACATACCGTTATAGACCGTCAGCGTTGCTGTGCCCGTGTCCTCATCCACGGTATAACCGTAGTCACCAGAAGTGAACACCTCAATGTCTGATTCTTCATCATCAGCAGAGTTTGCGTCCTCGCTTTCATCATCTGTGGAATCATCCACACTACTCTCTTCTTCTGCCGATACATTCGCCCCGAATGCAAAAGCCGCACTCGTCCCCGCCAGCATTACCGTCAGCAGAATTGCAATTGTTTCCTTTTTACGCATAAATATCTCCCTTTGAAAATTTATTCAACCGTCACGGATTTCGCTAAATTTCTCGGCTTATCCACGTCGTTTCCTTTTAAAACAGAAGTATAATAAGCTATCAGTTGTAACGGAACAACTGCAATCATCGGCATAAGCATATCATCAAAATCTGGTAAGCCAAACCGCATATCTACTGCGTCTTTGTCAACCACATCGCTTTTCCGACAAACCAAAATAACCTTTGCACCTCTCGCTTTTACTTCTTTAATATTACTAATGGTCTTTTCCCACAGTGCCTTTTGGGTCGCCACTGCAATGACCGGCATATTCTCCGTAATCAGAGAAATCGTGCCATGCTTTAGTTCTCCTGCCGCATAAGATTCCGAATGGATATAAGAGATTTCCTTCAGTTTCAAAGAGCCTTCCATACTCAGTGCATAATCTAAACCTCTTCCAATATACAATAAGCTGTCCGCCGTAATCAGCGAGGAAGCAATATATTGCGTCTGTTCCTTATGATTCAAAATTTCGGAAATGACATCCGGTGTTTGCTCCAAAAGATGTACGAATGACCGACATTTTGTCTCGTCGATTTTTCCAACAGCTAGTGCCAATTCAAACGCAAACAAGTACATCACTGCAATTTGTACCATATACGCCTTTGTCGAGGCTACGGCAATTTCCGGTCCTGCGTACGTATAGATTAGCATATCGGCTTCTCGTGCAATGGAACTGCCCATAGCGTTCACGATTGCCAGTGTTTTTGCACCCAATTTTTTTGCAAGTCGCATTGCCGCTAGGCTGTCTGCCGTCTCACCGGATTGAGAAATGATAATCACCAAATCGCCCTCTCCTACCAGCGGATCCCGATAGCGAAATTCTGACGCAATATCCACTGTCACCGGTACACAAGCTAGCTTTTCAATCACATATTTACCAACCGTTCCTGCGTGCATAGCAGTTCCGCAAGCGATAATATGAATATGCCGAAATGCCCGAAGCACCTCCAACGTAATGCCGCACTCCTCCAAGTTTGGAAGACCATCCCGAATACGAGGACGGATTGTATTGCGAATTGCTGTGGGTTGTTCGTGAATTTCCTTGAGCATAAAATGGGCATAGCCACCCTTACCGATTGTCTCAACATCCCAATCCGCCGTTTTTAATTCCTTTTGTACCGGCTGACCAAACGCATCATAAATATGTACACCATCTCTGCCCAAAACGGCAATTTCCTCATGCTCCAAAAGATAGTAATTCCGTGTGTACTCGATAATCGCCGGAACATCAGAAGCAATAAAGCTTTCTAATTCGCCAACACCTACGATCAAAGGACTCTCACAGCGTACTGTATACACCTGTTCCGGATGATCTGCAAAGATAATCCCCAACGCATAAGAGCCTTTTAAATCTCTTACTGTTTCAGAGATGGTCTGAATCGGGCTACCATTATAGCGATAGTCCAATAAACGTGCCACAACCTCTGTATCTGTGTCACTATCAAAGGAAACTCCTTTTGTAATCAAAAAGTCCTTGATTTCCTTATAATTTTCTATGATGCCGTTATGAACAATGGTGACTCTTCCACCACTATGGGGATGAGAATTCACATCAGATGGCTCCCCGTGGGTAGCCCACCTCGTATGTCCAATGCCAACCTGCCCTATCGGTGCGCCATCCTGTTTCATACGCTCTTCCAAATCATCCAGTCTGCCTTTCGATTTGGCAACCGTAATCTCACCATTTTGAAAAACAGCGATACCAGCAGAGTCATATCCACGATATTCTAATTTTCGCAGTCCATTCATCAGGACTTCTGTGCAATCTCGTTTCCCAACATATCCAACAATTCCACACATTGTCATTCCTCTCTTTCATATCATTCACTATGTACCGCCAATTTACAATCGATCAACACAATACCCTATTGATTATAACATAATTCTTTTCAAATTGCAACTGATTTTTTCGTGAAAATTGCGTGATTAGGCTTTGATAAGAAAAAAATTATCCCATAATGATTTTTACTTGCCAAATCTTATGCAAATATGTTATAATATCATCATAAAATTAGTTTATTTCACGAAAGGAATGCCAAATATGAAACGTCTCACCATCGGTATTACTGCACACGTTGACTCCGGCAAAACCACCCTTTCCAAGGCACTCCTCTATCACGCTGGTGAAATTCGTCGTCTCGGTCGTGTGGATCACAGAGATGCCTTTCTCGATACCCATGAAATAGAGCGACAGCGTGGCATTACTATTTTTTCGCATCAAGCACAGCTCCATTTTCCCGATGCTGAATTCACTTTACTAGACACACCGGGACATATTGATTTTTCTGCGGAAACAGAACGCACCATGCAAGTCCTAGACTATGCCATTCTTGTAATCAGCGGTACAGACGGTGTCCAAAGTCACACAGAGATGCTCTGGCGATTGCTCAAACGATATCACATTCCCGTTTTTCTCTTCGTAAACAAAATGGACTTTGGCGGCACAGATAAAGCGACTATCTTGTCTGAACTGAAACAGCGGCTCACGGAAAAATGTACCGACTTTACGCACGCAGAAACTGACACATTTTACGAAACAGCTGCGTTGTGTCAAGAGGCTTGGATGGAAGAATATCTGGAAACAGGATCGATTTCTTTGAATCATCTCCAAAAAGGAATTGCAGCCGAAGCACTTGTGCCGGTGTTTTTTGGTTCCGCCCTAAAACTACAGGGGACGGAGATGTTTTTTCATCAGCTCAATCGCTACACCATGGAGAAAAGCTACCCTTCTTTTTTTGGTGCATCCGTTTTTAAAATTGCCACAGATGAAAAGAATAACCGTCTCACCTACTTAAAAATCACCGGTGGCACGCTGCACGTTCGTGATAGTATCACTTATACAGACAATAGTGGCAACACGCATTCTGAAAAAATCAGCCAAGTGCGTGTCTATTCTGGTGCAAAATTTACGACACCGGAATGCATCTACCCCGGAATGGTCTGTGCCGTCACTGGACCAAGCCACACTTATGCCGGACAAGGTCTTGGATTTCAACCTGACAAGACAGACGCCCTACTTGAACCAATTATGCGTTATGGAATTCGATTGCCAGAAGGATGTCAGCCAACAGATGTTTGGGAACAATTGACACAGCTGGAGGAAGAAGACCCCACGCTCCATTTTCAATGGAATACACAGCACCAGCAAATCCAAGTGCAAGTGATAGGTGAAGTGCAATTAGAAATCTTGGAAAAACTAATTGCAGATCGATTTGGTCTGATGGTTCAATTTCATATGGGACAAATTGCCTATCGTGAAACCATTGTTGCACCAGCGGAATGTGTCGGACACTATGAACCACTCCGCCACTATGCAGAGGTACATCTTTTATTAGAACCGCTGCCTTCCGGAAGCGGTTTGCAATTTGCGTCAACCTGTCGAGAAGATGACCTAGATCAAAATTGGCAGCGACTCATCCTGACGCACTTATCCGAAAAGACACACCTTGGCGTCTTAACTGGTTCGCCTATCACGGATATGCGAATTACGCTCTGCGCCGGACGTGCCCATATCAAACACACGGAGGATGGTGATTTTCGTCAAGCAACTTATCGTGCGGTCCGTAACGGACTGCGAAAGGCGGAAAGCGTACTACTGGAGCCTTGATATGCATTCACACTGGAAATCCCAGATACCATCGTAGGAAAGGCAATGACAGATTTGCAGCAAATGGGTGCTGATTGCCAACCTTCTGAAACGCTTGGAACGACTGCTATTCTCCGTGGTAGTGTACCTGCAAGGCGTATCGCCGGATACGCCAAGGAAGTTGCTGCTTATACCAAAGGAAATGGACGCCTTCAGTGCGTGCAAAAAGGCTATGCACCATGTTCAGATCCACAGAGCGTCATTACAGAAATTGGCTATGATTGCGATCGGGATTTAGAAAACACAGCAGATTCCGTATTCTGCGCACACGGCAGCGGGTTCACAGTAAAATGGGATCAGGTAGAAAATTATATGCACCTGCCACTGCAAAAAAGCCGTAAATCAACAGGCACATTCTGCACAGCGACAGCAGCTGCACCGATGGTAAAACTACCTGCAACAAGCTTTTCCGAGGACGAAGAACTGATGCGGATTTTTGAGCGCATCTACGGAAAAATTGGGCGAAATGAACGATATGCACTGCATACACCAAAAGAACAGGATCCCGATGTACAAAAAACCAAATAAACAGCAATAAACGCCGTACCACAGGAGGAATATCTATTGGTCGACGGATACAATTTAATTTTTGCTTGGGATGAACTGAAAGCATTGGCACAAAAGAGTTTAGACACTGCACATGCAAAATTAGAACACATTTTAGAAAACTATAACGGCTATCGACAGTGCCACCTGATTCTCGTATTTGATGCCTATCGTGTGAAAGGACAGCACTGTGAAGTGGAACAGCACGGCAATCTACAGGTGGTATACACCAAAGAAGCAGAAACAGCGGACAGCTATATTGAAAAAACTTCTCACCGGCTGGCAAAAACATATCGTGTTCGGGTCGCCACGTCGGATGGTATGGAACAGTTGATTATTTTAGGTGGTGGCGCACTACGCATTTCTGCGGAGGAATTTCGACAAGAAGTATTACAGACCAGTGCAAAAATTCGTGGCTTTCTCCTCGAAATGGAAATGCACAGTCAAAAGAAAACCATTGAAAAAAAATAAGAAACGACATCGCATACTATATGCGATGTCGTTTCTCTTTTAAGGAACAATTCTAATTAGTTTTTATCAGACGTAGAATCATCTTCTGGAGGTGCCGCTTCTGTGTTGTTTGATTGTGTCTTCTTTCGCCGAGGTTTTTGCTTTTTCAAAACACTATCCTCTAATGCTGTTTCCGATACTTCATCCACGTCAGATTTCTGTTAATTTTCTCGTGACTTTTGTTTCTGCAAAGCACGCTTCTTTGATTCAAATTCTTTCTCCGTCAGCAATCCCTCTTCATAAAGCGATTCCAGCTTACTTAACAGCGTTTCTTCTTCGTTGGTCGAATTGTTCTTCGAACGATTTTGATTGGAGCGGAGCTTTGCACGTTTTTGTTTATTCTTCTCCTCTTGTTCCTTCTGCCGTGCCAATTCAGCAATCATGTACGCATAACGTTTCCGGTCGCTGAACCAAATGAATACCATTACAACGATACCGCCGCAGAGCAATGCGATACCTGCCCACCATCCCGGTGGTGTATAAGTCATCTTTACGGTATGCGTTCCGGCAGTCAAGCGAACGCCGATCATTGCATCTACTACAACAATTTGTCCTACCTCGCCATCGTCATTGGACAGAGAAACTTCACCGTCCTCGTCTTCTTCCTCGATGACCAGATTATCTACCTTCTCACCGTCTACTTCAATGCTCCAGCCCGGTTCATACGGAATCGAAGTCATCATAATCTGTCCTTCTTCCGCCGTAATCGTACCTTCAATCTTGCGATCATTGTACTCTGTAATATCCCACTGATTCTCCTTCAGAATATCAATATCCTGCTGGAACAGGTCATAGTCAAAGCAATAGAACAAGAAATTCTTGACAATCGTAAATTCATCTGTAACCGTCATTCGCAGCGTCAATTTTGTACCTGCTTCATACGTACCAAGTGTTCGGATAACGTAATTGTCCCCTTCAAAATATTCGCCTAGGGAATCAAATCCACCGTACGCCGATGCATCTATATCCGACCATGTAAACGTACCAGTATTTTCTTCGCTCCAAGTCGCTTCTGCTTCTGCCCACTCGTCCGTCGTCCAAGTATTCAAATAGAGGTTCACCTTGTTCTGGAATCCCGTCTTGAAATAGATATAAATCGGCTTTCCAGCCATCTCTTCTGTCACTTCAATATGGAAATCTACCGTCGGGTCGCCATCGCCCGATGCCACATATTTCACCTGTTCGCCATAAGGTTCCGTTGTAACAGAATCGCTAAGCACCGGATCTTCCGCAAGTTCTATTGCAGTGTAGTATTCATCCCAAGTGGAGAAATTACCGCTGCTGTCGAACTCTGTCTGACCTGCCATCGTACTCAGGAAAATGTTCTGACTGTTAAATGGATTATCATTTCCAAGATGGTCAATGTTTAGGACATCATCATCGACCATATAGCCGATGGAAAGTGCATTCGTATTTTCATAAATCGTAATCGTCTTATCCGTGCCATTCTCGTTGGTGTAGTCATAGTAAAGTACCGGCTCATAAGTATCATTCAGCCGTTTGGAATCGCCGCTGTCGCCACGATCCAACACATACTTGATGCCCAACAACGAATCCGCCAACGGCGTGGTACCGTCGTAACGTGTGTAGTAGCTGTGCATACAATAACCCATCGTTTCGATAAAATTGATAATACGGGTATTCATGACAGAACTGGAATGAGAAATACCATTCAATCCAAAAGCAGCATTGTCGTTGACACAGCGGAAAAACGTCTTTTCTGCACGATACAGACTGTCGTCATACTCCTCCAGTGCATCCACTGCAGCACGACCGTTTTGTACATAATTCTGATAGGATTTTCTTGTGGAATATGCCACCTCATCGTCAATATCCTTCATCGAATCCAGTGCATTATACACGGCTTCACCGCCAGTCGCCACCAGCAATACAGATGTCAGGAATATACTAGCACCACGCTTGTTTCGGGTCGCATTGCTGCAGCACATAAAGTAAAGTACAATCAGATAAATTCCTAAAAGTACTGCAGACACCCAAAGTGCGCCAGATGCCATCTGTTCGAACTTCATACCTGCAACAATCGCCACAAGCAATGCCATGCAAATCGCCGAGCCAATCAGATGTTTACCCTTGATTGCACTTCGATTTGTAAAGGTCGATGCCGCCATCGATAAGAAGAGGAACGACAGCAAGAACGAGTAACGGAACGGCAGCCAGTTCGGAGACTGTCCACCGTGCCACCACATATCTACCGGCACGATCATCATACAAGCGAGCATAACCAAGATTAACAGAGTATAGCCAACTTTTTTGCGTGTTTTGATATTCTTGTTCATGTAGAACATTGGCAGCAATGCTACGGTCAACAAGCCGCAATATATTTCCGGTTTTCCTTGTACATTGACGGAATCATACTGTGCCGGCAAAAACTGTGGCAGCATATCTACCAAATCCAGTAGCAGTGTCAAAATCGGATTTGCTTCTGTATCCGTCAACAAGGATTCACTTAAGAGGAACGATTGGAATCGAAAGTGATAATCCGGATCGGAAAAGTCAAATTTACCGAGTTTCAGAGCATTATACACCGGCAACAACATAAACGCCGCACACGCCAGTGCAATCACAGCAGAATAGAGCGCACGTACCAATACTTTACAGATTTCAGGTGCTTTTCTGCCACGCTTGTCCGTTCCAAAGAACAGATAAAACAGGAAATAAAGTACGACAAAAATACAAATCATGTATCCGATATAGAAATTTGCCACACACATTAGTGCCAGCGGAATAATGAGATTCAACCGTCTGCCATCATCTACAAGGTATTCAATGCCCAGCATAATCAACGGCAAAAATACCAAGCCATCTAACCACATCGGATCAATCAGCTGAATCACAGCATATGCCATCATCGCATACATCGTGGAAAAAATGAGAGAATGCAGTGGCTGCACATTCTTGCTCTTTTGTAAGTAATAGCTGAACGTCACGCCGGCTGCACCCAGCTTACACAGCTGCATAATCAGCAGACTGCCCAGCATAAACTTTTCTGGCAGCAATAATACAATCAGCGTAAAGGGACTCGCCAAATAATAGCCAATAACCCCCATAAATCCGCCGGACAGATTTCGTGACCAGCTGTAGAAAATACTGCCATCACCCCAAAATGCGTCACGCAGGGCTTCAAAATAATAGACGTACTGACCATTCAAGTCCAGACACAGCACCGACTCTTCCCCAAAAGGATAGAGTCCAAACAGGGCGTATGCCAGATAAGTTAGAGCAGCCGGGATCGCAAATGCTGCAAAATAAACACGATTGCGCCAGATCCAGTCTCGCAGGAATGTGAGAAATCCTTTCAAACTGATCTGTCGCTTTCCGGCAGCAGCGGTCAAGGCTCCGGTGTTAGTAGTTGCCATGAAATTCCTCCTTCAAAATTTGACATCGATTGGCAATTGTACCGATATCCAGGGTCATAAAAATTCTTTTCGTCTTTCCCCTTGGACGACAAAACACAAACATAGTTATTATAACATATTTTTATGGGTGGTGCAATAGTTTTTCAAAAAAAGATGTGAAATCCTACAAAAAAATTGATCCTTAACCTTTGTCTGCTTCATCCTTTTCGCCATTTCGAATCAATTTCACTGCCGTCCAATCCGCTTTTTCCAATTGCTCTGCCACAGTAAATCCATAAGGCACCACCGTGTCAATCACCTCCTGCGCACGTTCTGAGATGATACCTGACAAAATCAGCGTACCACCCAACTTTAAAAATTGTGGAAACAGCGGTGCCATCGCTTTTAGCACATCTGCAACAATATTGGCAGTGACAACATCATAGCCACTTCCGATTCGTTCCACAAGTGCAGTATCCGTAATGATATCGCCACAGGAAATTTGATATTGCGTCGGAGACAGTGCATTCTTTTCTGCATTTTCCGCCGCAATCCGCACAACATTTTCTTCAATATCCACGGCGTAAACATCCGTCGCACCCAATAGCATACCGCCAATAAATAAGATGCCACTGCCACAACCCAAATCCAAAAGCTTCGTGTCGCTCGTCACCGAGCGTTCCAATAACTCCAAGCATAATCGTGTCGTATGGTGTTGCCCTGTACCGAAGCTGGATGCAGGGTCGATCTCCAAAACAATTCTGCCTTTTGCTTGGTCTGTCACAGATTCCCAGCTCGGCTTAATATACAGCTTTTCGCCTACGGCAAATGGTTTAAAGTATTGTTTCCAATTATTCGCCCAATCCTCTTCTCGTATGCCGGAACAGGACATTTCTAATCTTCCGTAGCGGCTCTCTGTGTCGGACGCTTTCCACTGCGCCAACATATTTCGCAGTGCAGCCAACGTTTCACTCCCTTGGGCATTCTGTGGGAGATAAGCTGTAACGCAGGTCTCACAATTCGCCAGTTCCATCAAGCTGTCTTCTAAATAATCCCATTTTCCATCTTTTTGTTCTAAGAAATCCCGAAAATCATTTGCATCCTGTACCGAACATCCACGAATTCCCAAATCCTGCAGTTTCATACTCAAAGGGTCGATTCCATCTGTCGTTGTGTAAATATCTACCTGTGTCCAATTCATGTGCCGGATTCCTCCATTTCGCTTCGCTTTCTCACATTTTCCTCCTGTATTTGTCGCCCCTCCGCAATGAGATATTGCAAACGTTCCTCGTCATGCTGCTTCAATGCATCTCGATAATCGGTCAGATTCTCAATCAACAAATCCAAATGATAGAGCAAATTATCCCGATTGTCTAAGAACAGTGCAGACCACATAGTCTCATCCATAGTTGCAACACGAGTCATATCTTGAAAACTGCCGCCGGAAAAGGAGAGCGCATCCTCCATGCAAAAATCCTTCACGTATGCACTCGATACGACGTGCGCCAGCTGTGATGTATAAGCAATCATGTTATCGTGCCACATCGGCGTTGCAGTAACAATATTGCCGAATCCCATTTGCTTTGCAAGGTCTTTCACTGTATGCAAAGCGTCCTCATTCGTACCGTCTACAGGCGTAACAATCAGGTTGGCATTTTGAAATAAATTCGATATACTGGCATCATAGCCGGAGCGTTCCCGTCCCGCCATTGGATGCGTCCCCACATAGTGAATTCCCAACTTTTTACAGCGATAAGTCAAATCCCGCACCATTCTGCCTTTCAGTCCACAAGTATCTACCAAAATCGTACCAGCAGAAATTTGGGGCAACGCATCCTTGAGCAAAGAAAGGGCGACACGCTGGTGTAAGCAAAGAATAATCATGTCATATTTGTCATCTGTCATCTCGCCGATACCATTAATCACGCCCTCCACAAGCGCTTGTTTTAGGACGGTTTCCTGCGTATCACAGCCGTAAATTGTATGATTCGAGACTGCACGGATCACCTTACAAATCGAACCGCCAATCAGTCCCATTCCCACAACAAGAATTTTCATTTTATAAAGCTTCCTCCAATTTTTAAGGATATGATTTCATGTTTCCCATATTTCTATAGTATCACAATTTTAACATTCTGTCAAGGGAGAGATAAATGATAAGTCTGCCTCTTCAAACGAAAAAAATACCCTTCAGAGCCTTTTATTTCTGAAGGGCACTATTTTTTAATCGCTTTCATTTTGTATCCGCAATATTTTTCTATGTCACTTCTGTCATTTCAAATTTTTTCGCATAAATTCCTCTATTTTATCAAACGGAATCACATTCATCTTGTCATATAAATCCGTATGTACAGCTTCGGGAATCAAGAAAAGCTCCTTATTGTCTCCAATTAGCTTTTGAAATGCATCTTTGCTGAAATAACAGGAATGGGCTTTTTCACCATGAATCAAGAGGACGGCGTTTCGAATTTCCTGGCTATACTGTAACATCGGCATATTCAAAAACGATTGGCATCCTGTCACATTCCAACCATCGTTGGAATTTAAAGAACGAGAATGGTAGCCACGTGCTGTTTTGTAGTAATCATAATAATCCTTCACAAAAAAAGGTGCATCTTCCGGTAATGGATCAACTACGCCGCCACCCAAGGCATAACTACCGTTTTTATAATCAATGGTACGCTGTGCACAAAGTGCCTTGCGCTTTTCATATCTGGCTGCTTCACTATCCTCTGCATCAAAGTAACCATTGGCATTTACACGTGTCATGTCGTACATAGTAACGGCAATCGTTACTTTAATGCGTGTATCCAATGCTGCAGCATTCAGTGCCATACCACCCCAACCGCAAATACCGATGATTCCAATTTGATTCAGATCGGCATTTTCCTGTACGGACAAAAAATCCACTGCCGCCATAAAATCCTCTGTGTTCACGTCTGGAGAAGCCATATAGCGTGGTTCACCACCGCTTTCTCCGGTATAAGAGGGATCAAAAGCAATTGTCAAGAATCCTCTCTCCGCCATCGTCTGGGCATAAAGACCAGACGACTGTTCCTTTACTGCACCAAATGGTCCGCACACTGCAATTGCTGGAAATTTTCTACACGCACACCTAGGTTCGTAAAGATCAGCCGCCAGCGTAATCCCATAACGATTATGGAACGTCACTTTTCTGTGATTTACTTTTTCACTTTTCGGAAAACCCTTGTCCCATTCCTCCGTTAAGTATAATTTCTCTTCCATGATAATTTCCTCGCTTTTTTTATTTTAAAATTGTGTATTGGCTATCGTCTACAGCCTCCAGCCATTCATTCGAAGTGTTTTCTCCGGGGACTTCAATCGCCAAGTGTGAAAACCAGCTGTCTGGTGCTGCACCGTGCCAGTGCTTTACGCCAGTCGGAATATTGATACAGTCACCTGGATGCATTTCCTGTGGCTCTTTTCCCCACTCCTGATAATAACCGCATCCGGCGACGCAAATCAAAATTTGACCGCCGCCCTTGTCCCCATGGTGTATATGCCAGTTATTGCGGCAACCCGGCTCAAAGGTTACATTAAAAATAGCAACCTGCGACGTAGACACCGAAGCTAGATAGCTCTGACCAATAAAATATTTTGCAAAAGCATCATTTGGCGCACCGATAGGAAATATCATTTCAGCAGCATGAGCAGATTTTGCGTCGGTTACCGCACCGTCATCACGCCAAATTTCTTTCGCCATATGAAAAACTGCCCAACCCTTTGGCCAGCCAACATAAAAAGCTGCATGGGTAATGATCGCCGCAATTTCCTTTTTGGTCACTCCGGCTTTCTTTGCATTTTCCAGGTGAAATTTGAGAGAATTATCGGTAATCCCCGAGGACATCAACGCTACTACTGTGATGATACACCTTGTCTTATGGTCAATATCCGAATTATTCCAATTTTCTCCAAACAGCACATCGTCGTTAAAATGTGCAAATTCCGGTGCAAATCCTCCCAAGGTGTCACGTCCTGCCGTCTGTACAATTTTATCCATAATTTACCTCCCACGGAAATGCCAAAAAGATTTGACACTTCAAATATTTCATGATATACTGATTGTAGCACCTAAACCCGACTTTAGGTCAATACCCAATTTGAAAATTTTTTGTGAACAAGGAGACGATAATCATGACATATACCATTGGACAAGTTTCAGAGATGATTGGATTGCCCATTTCGACGCTGCGCTATTACGATAAAATGGGACTATTCCCCCATATGAAGCGTGTTTCCGGTGTCAGACAGTTCAGTGACACGGAAGTTGACGCTTTACGCATCATAGCGTGCTTAAAAAAATCCGGACTGGAAATAAAGTATATCAAACAATTCATGGACTGGTGTGTACTGGGACGTGACACCTACCCACAGCGAAAAGCACTATTTGAAAAGCAAATTGAAACAGTGGAAACAGAAATCGATCGCATGAACCATGTTCTGACATTATTGAAATATAAACGCTGGTACTACACGCAAGCGATTCTGGATGGCAACGAAGAGCGACTACAGACAATACAGTCGGAGGATATCCCAGAAGAAATCAGAGCGGCTTTTGAAGAACTGCATCCGTCTGTATAAATCGCTGATAGATGCTGCGACAAAAATCCCATCGGAATTTTTCCGATGGGATTTTATCTATGGAATCTCTATAAAAATTTCAATCAATCGGTATAAGGTAACGTCTTCACGATTTGTACAACAAATTTCAAGAGGATGAGTGCATCGTCTGCATCAACATAACCGTCGCTGTTCACATCTGCTCCTGCAACGGCAGCTTCGTTCAGTGTAACCGTTCCGGCAACTACCTTATTCATAAAGATAACGTCGGAAAGCGTGATGGAACCATCTAAGTTAATATCGCCAAAAGTAACATTTTCCGGGTCGATTTCCGTAGTCGTCGTTTCGGTAGTGGTCGTTTCTGACGCTGTCGCTGTCGTGGTAGATTCGTCTGTTGCCGTCGTGGTTTCTTCTGTTGTAATTGTAGTCGTTTCTGTTGTGGTGGTGGTTTCCGTAGTTGCAGTGGTAGTGGTAGTTGTAGACAGCATAAAGGTCGTAAATGTCACGCTCGCCGTATTTCCATTGTCGTCCATTACACGAATGGTTACAGTTCCCTCGCCGGTAATTGTCACCTCGCCATCCTGTGTTACCGTCGCAATCGAAGCATCATTGCTCAGCCAAGCCATTCCGCCGGTATAGTCATCTGCAACTGTATATTCCATTGCAAATGTATTTCCAACATAAAGATTTCCAACATATGGGTCTAGTAGTGTTATTGCACAGTCATTGGATTCTGTGGTTGTGGTGGTAGATTCTTCTGTGATGGTTTCGGTAGTGGTGGTTGTGGTGGCCGTGGTTTCTGTTGTGGTAGTAGTTGTTGTCGTCTCTGTCGTGGTAGTCTCTGCGTTCGGGTCGGATACTTTAATATTGATTGCACCATCAATCAGTTCTATTTCATCCATTATGTCATCTAAAGAAGCGTCGAGATAAGTAAAATATGGTACCGTTACTTCGACAGTCTCTAGATCCTCTTGGCTGGAATATTCATCCATTTTGGAAAATGTATCAATTGACCCAACCACAAAATTCATAAGCTCTAGTGCATCTGATGCATCCACACCGTCACCAGAGCAACAATCTGCAACAACTAACCCTTCATCCGTCAGGAAACACCCACCAGATACGTAGCTATTTAAAATATTGCAGTCTGCCACTGTAATTGCATCATCATCTATCGAAAGATCTCCCATCAGCGTTGTAATGGTAGAACTCTTACAAGAATACGCCGTCGAGCCACCGTCCCGATCTGCCCACGTAATGGGGAAAGCGTAATAATAACCCTCTTCATCGTCATACTGTAATTCTAATCCATATTCTTCTGCCGTTGCGATAACGGTTTCTTCGTCTGCAACATCAAAATAACCACCAATGATTTCTCCGGATAATTCATCACTATAACCATATAAAGAAGTAAGACTCGATGCTGTAGCAAAGCAAACCAATCCACTTTCTTCATAATCATTCGCATTGATAGCATTGTTATAATCATTACCATAAGAACTAGATAAGCTATATACAGAAACAAAACTATCTTCGTCAAGTGCAAGTTCCAAAACTGCCCTCGTTTCCTCTGGAAAATACATTGCCACCGTCATTCCCAAGGTGTTTTCTGTGTTATTCGCAGAAGCTAAGCTTATATCCACACACGAATCCCCACTGGAAACAAAAGGCGTTCCAATTTCTAAAGAAGCAGTTTCTGCGTTCGGGTCGGATACTTTAATGTTGATTGCACCATCAATCAGTTCAATTTCATCCATTATGTCATTCTTAGAGGAGGCATCGAGATAGGCGAAATATGGTACTGTCACTTCGACAGATTCCTCATCCTCTTGACTGGAAAATGTATCGATTGATCCAGTTAGAAATCTTATCAATTCTAGTGCATCTGATGCTTACACACCGTTATCAGAACAGCAATCTGCATTAAGAAGTGCTTGTGAACTTAAATCAAGAGCACCGGCAACATAGTGATTCAGCAAAAAGAAGTCATACATTGTAATCTCATCGTCCAAAGAGACGTCACCCATCAATGTAACGGTGTCACTGGTATAAGAATACACCATCGAACCGCCGTCCCGATCTGCCCACGTAATGGGGAAAGCATAATAATAACCCTCTTCGTCGTCATATTGCAACTCTAATCCGTATTCTTCTGCCGTTGCGATAACGGTTTCTTCGTCTGCAACATTAAAACAACCATCCAGAATATTTCCAGATAAACTTGTAGAAGAACTGCTGGAACCGTTATACAAGGAAAATCGAACGAGTCCACTTTCTTCATACGCATCGGAATTGGGAATATCTGTCATCGTACCATAAAAACTATTTTCGTCCAATGCAAGTTCCAAAACAGCCCTCGTTTCTTCTGGAAAATACATCGCAGCAGTCATTCCCCGAGTATCCGGCGTATTATTCGCAGTGACTAAGCTTATCTCTGTGTAAGAATCCCCACTGGAAACAAAAGTCGTTCCAATTTCTAAAGAGGCAGTTTCTTCGTCACTCGACGAATCTTCTTCCGCCGACGTCAAAATACTCGTCGCTGTACCCCCCCCCCCATTTCCAGAAAATGCCATTCCAGAAATGAACATCGCACCGGCAGTCAGTCCCGCCAGCCATTTTTTCATCTGTAACATCATTCGTTACCTCCAATAATAAAAATTTCTCATAAGGATAAAACACACCCTACTGATAAATCAATTATATCACGATTGTTTCAAAATTGCAAGCGATTTTCCAAAATTCCAAAAAAAACTATTGAAAAAATTTTTTTACTATGCTATAATATTAGAAAAAGCATATATTATTCTAAAATTTTCACTTTGAGCAAGGAGGTCTCTCAATGGGCATTATTCGTGCAGCCGCCGGCGCAGTTGGCGGAACCTTGGCTGATTCGTGGTTGGAGTATATCACCGCTGGTGAAATGGGGCCGAATACCGTTATGACAAAGGGCGTTCAGGTCACTCGCAGCAAACGTGGCAGCAATAAAAAATATACACCCGGTATCATTTCTAACGGTTCTCGGATCGAAGTCGGTCCGAACCAAATGATGCTGCTGGTAGAAAGTGGCAGAATCGTAGACTATACCGCAGAAGAGGGATGCTATGAGGTCTATCTCTCCTCTTCTCCTTCGATGTTCAACGGGGAGTTGGGCGACTCCATTCGGGAAAGCTTTGAGCGTTTCCGCTTTGGCGGACAGCCTGGAAAGTCTCAATACGCTTATTTTATCAATTTACAGGAAATTCGTGGCATTCGCTTCGGTACACGCAATGCCCTCCAATATTTCGACAACTTCTATAATGCGGAACTGTTCATTCGCTGTCATGGGACTTATTCCATTAAAATTGTTGACCCCATGAAATTTTACATGGAGGTCGCTTCCCGCAACGCCTCTCGTCTGGAATTCCAAGACTTAAGCGAACAATTCAACATGGAATTTCTCGGTGCTTTACAATCCGCTATTGGACAAATGTCCGTAGACGGCGTTCGGATTTCAGCACTGCCGTCCAAAAGCATGGAACTTTCAAAGTACATGGCGACGGTTCTGGACGAGGACTGGATGCAAGCACGAGGCGTTGATATCTGTTCCGTGGGAATCGCCAGCATTAGCTATGATGACGAAAGCAAGTCGCTCATCAATATGCGCAATCAGGGGGCTATGATGTTCGATCCCACGATTCGAGAAGGTTATGTACAGGGCGCAGTCGCAAGAGGCTTACAAGATGCCGGTTCCAATACTGCAGGTGCTGGCCAGGCTTATATGGCAATGGGCATGGGAATGCAAAACGCAGGCAATTTCATGGCAACGGCTTCGGCAAACAACAACCAGCAAATGCAGCAGCAAGCCTCTGCACGGCAAAGCAGCTGGACTTGCAGCTGCGGTACAAAAAATACCGGTAACTTCTGCACTAACTGTGGGAACAAAAAAACACAAAATGACAGCGGGAAGTGGACTTGCAGCTGTGGTACAGTCAACACTGGCAATTTCTGTACCAACTGTGGAAATCGGAAATAAATATGAATACAATACAATATAAATGTCCCAACTGTGGGGCAGAATTGACATTTCAACCAGATACGCAAGATTTCGCCTGTCATTTCTGCAACTGTAACTTCTCCGAATCGGAAATTCAAACACGCTACGCTCGAATGGAACAAGAGGCGGAACAGTCCGCAGACCAAAATACCAAAACTGCAGCAGATATCAGCGACTTTGAAGACGGTGCAAAACTCTACCACTGTCCAAACTGTGGCGCACAAATTATCGCTGATGAGGAAACCTCCGCTACATTTTGCTATTATTGCCATTCGCCGGTAATGCTGTCTGGCAGACTCTCCGGAGAATATCGACCGGCATACGTCATTCCCTTTGCGATTTCTCGTGAAAAGGTGACGGAACAATTTCATCAATAGTGTAAAAAACGTTGGTTTCTGCCAAAGGAATTGCGTTCTGAAAAACAACTGGAGAATTTCTCCTGTATTTATATACCTTTTTGGCTGACCAACTACCGTGCGGACGCTGCCATTTCTGGTAACGGCGATCGTGTGCGATCTTGGCGTGAGGGTGACTATCGGGTGACGGAAACCCAACATTTTCGAATCGAACGAGAGGCAGAAATTCCCTTTCGTGGAATTCCAATGGATGGAGCGAAAAAAAATCGACGATTCCCTTATGAACGCCATCGAACCGTTCTCCTATGAGAAAATGAAGTCTTTTCAAATGCACTACTTAAGTGGCTTTTTGGCACAAAAATATGATGAATCTTATGACGAAGTATTCCCTCGCATCCAACAGCGTATCCAACAAAGCTGCATATCATTACTACGTGCTGACGTAAAAGGGTATACAAAGTGTCAAATCACATCCACACAAGTAAATCTTTACGAAGTGCAGCATGACTATGCGCTCTTACCAGTCTGGTTTTTGCACTATGCCTATAAAGGAAAAAACTATGACTTCGCCATCAACGGACAAACAGGAAAACAAGCCGGTACGCCTCCTTTTAGCTGGGGAAGAGCTGCGCTCTTTAGTGGAGCAGTTGCGATGGTTGTCACATTGTTGCTGGCACTTATCTGCTTCTTCGGAGGTGCTGCATGAATCACCTACACATATTCTAGAGAATATTTTTTACGGTTCTCGCTGCTATGACAATCATGCTCTTCCCGTACGCTGCTTTCGCAGCGGAAACAACGCAGGAAGAAGAATCAGAACAATTGGAACAAACTGAAACGGTTTACTTCTACGATGAGAGAACAGTACTCACAGACAATGCTTTTTAGGATACCTTGGATATATTGGAAGATACCGCATCTCAAACAGAAATGTACATTGGCGTATGGCTAGGTAGTCGATACCGTAGCGAATACTCAACAGAAAATCTCTGCGACGACACTTACGATGAGATATTTGGCACAGATATAGACGGTGTGTTTTTGTATTTAGATTGTTCCGACTCCAACGATTTATATGACTACATTTCTACGAGCGGACTCGGACAATTTTATTATAGCAATGATTCCAGCTACGACCGCATTTCCGCAATTTTTGAGGAAATGGATCCCTATCTGATACGTGGACAGGAAGATTTGTCCGGTGCAATTCAAGTGTTCTGTGACAATTTAATCCGCTACAAAGACGCAGGTGCTCCAAGCCATACTATATCTATGATACCGCCACTGGGATGTATTATTATTTAGAAAACAGCGAAATCGTTGCTTTTATGACATTGCCGGCAAATTATCGTCTCCACGATACGCTTACGCTATTGCCCGGCTGTCTCCTGATTGGACTTGTCGTTGGCGTTGTTGTATTGCTGTCACCACGGGGGTTTTATCGCTTTAAACAGGGCAAAAGTGTCAATCAATATTTACAAAACAGCGATATTCGCTTTACACGCCGTGTCGATCAATTCATCGGACAACATATCACTCGTACACGTATCAACAATGGTAGCAATGGTGGTCACGGCGGCGGAAGCCATGGTGGCGATGGTCTCAGTCACGGCGGTCATGGCGGCGGCGGTCATCATCGATGAAAATAAGATACCAATCTTAAGGAGGGTAATCCTATGTCGAAAAAGAAAAAACAGGAGCAAACGTCTAATGCGGACACACAGGAGAAAACAAAAAAGCAGCCCAGCATCTGTGCAGTCTTCGGATCAATTGCACTATGCATCATCACCTTTTTGGTGACAATTATGCTAATTTTCTCTGCTTCGCTGCATCTTATGTTAAAACAGGACGGCATTCCAAAGGCAATCGAAAGATTAGATCTTGCTTCTGCTACATTGTCCTACGAAGGAGAGAACCGAAGTATTGGCAGCCTCATTTATGAATGGTATATGCAGGGTGCGCCTAATCTGACCGAAAGCTATGCAGAATCTGCTGTCGCTACGGACGAATTTAAAAATGTGTTATGTCAATATTTTTATGATCTGGGCGATTACCTCTTGAAAGAAAATAATGCTCTGCCTACGCTGAACGCTGAGGACTTTGCGGACGTATTACAAAACGACTTAGCTGGTACTTTAGAACAAGAAACCGGCGTGATATTTACAGAAGAGGACAGGACTTATTTTCTATGGGCAACTGATGAAGACTTTCCAGAATGGAACGCAGACATGGAATCGCTTGTCGGATCCGGCTTTGGGCGATTCTGCATACGCTTTTTCATTTCCGTCCCGGGACTCATTACATTAGTTGCACTGCTAGTAGTACTGTTTATCCTATGGCTGATTTTTGCCGTAAAAGGACATTGGCGAAAAGGTAGAATGCTGACCGGCTATGGCGCAGCAATTGCTATTCCCGGACTGCTTCTGCTCTGTGGTGGTGGAATTTTCTTGCTGCTCGTAACCGGCATGGACGTCATCGACACCCTGTCTTTTCTCAAACAATCACTGCCACTTCTGGTATTGCCTGTAATTTGGCCATCACTGGCTCTAGCACTCTATGGTCTTATCTTCGGCTCTATCGGAATTTGTTGGAATAAAATTGCAAAAGCAAAACGTGAAAAGGCAGAAGCAAAGGAAGTAGATGAAATATTGCCGTCTGAAAACACCAATACACAAAATCTGGAGTCCACCGCACCTCCAACTCCCGTGCCTACAGAGGAACCATTCCAATATACGCACATTCCAGCAGAAGCATCGGCGACAGAAGAATCTCCTATTACGGAAACAACACAGCCGGAACAGCCGGAACTCACAACGTGTACTTGTCCACACTGTGGCAAAGAAAACGAACCCGGCAGCGTATTCTGTGGCGGATGCGGCAAAAAAATTTAGTTGGGAGGAGCTTATATGAAACGTTATCTCCAAAATATTCGGAAAGTTGTACCTTATGTACCCGGCGAACAACCGAATTTTCCGGATATGATTAAACTCAATACCAACGAAAATCCCTATCCCCCTTCGCCTAAAATTCAAGCAGCTCTACAGGGTATTGCGGATTCTCAGCGGCTCTATCCAGATCCGACTTCACATACACTCAATGCTGCCATTGCGCAGGTCTATCAGGTAGAGGAGTCACAAGTTTTCACCGGTGTCGGGTCGGACGATGTCCTCGCAATGATATTCCAGACATTCTTCAACGATACGCTGCCAATACGATTTCCCGATATTACTTATGCGTTTTATCCAGTCTGGTGCAGGTTATTTCAAATTCCCTACGAAACAAAACCACTGAACGACAACTTCGAAATTGTACCATCTGATTATTTCAGTGAAAATGGCGGCATTGTTTTTCCGAATCCAAATGCACCAACGGGAATTGCATTGCCCATGAATTCCATTGAAGAAATTTTACAGCACAATCCGGATTCCCTAGTTGTAATAGATGAGGCGTATATCGATTTTGGCGGAACATCTGCACTGCCACTGCTCCAAAAATATGAAAACCTGTTAATTGTACAAACTTTCTCCAAATCCCGTTCGCTTGCAGGTTCACGGATCGGTTTCTGTCTTGGTGCGCCAAAGCTAATACGGGCACTACACGACGTAAAGTATTCGTTCAATTCTTACACCATCAATCAAGCATCACTGGCAATCGGTACAGCATCAATGCTAGATACAGACTATTTGGAGAAAACAACACGGAAAATCATCGCCACAAGAGAGCGAACGAAACAACAACTGGCATCCCTTGGTTTTACGTTCCCCAATTCGAAAAGCAATTTTCTATTTGTCACCCATACGGTGTGGAACGCCAAGCGGCTATACAATGCACTACGGGAAAATCATATTTATGTCCGATGGTTCAACATCCCACGAATTCAAAATTATTTACGGATTACCATTGGAACAGATGAACAAATGGACACCTTGTTCCGCTTCTTAGAAAATTATTCCGAAACATAAAAACATAAAAAAGGCGACTGCGTTCTCCCATTCTGGGAACACAGCCGCTTTTCTATTTTCCTTACTAGGCTAAACCAAAATACGCTGCAATCACTGCCGCTTCTGCATACGCCATTTTTTCCAAATTAGAATCTACTAATAACCAATTGGTTGCCGCCAGATTCGTGTGATAGCTATGCTCGAGCAATATGCCCGGAACGCCGATGAAAGCAGCACTATTTAATACTGTGTACCAATCTCCACCGTAAGTGCCAACACGATTTCAAATCGTTCCGCCTTGACTCGTACCTATAACGCTTGCAACAGTATCTGCCAATTCCTGTCCCAGATCATTCACCTCGCCACTTACTGTACAACAAGCCAAAGGAGCATCTACCGAACTGCTGTTGCACGCATTGCTATGTAAGCTGATAAACAAGTCACAGCCTTCTGCCGCCTTGCCTCGAGCCGTCAGAGACAAGTCTTTCGTCTGATCCATCCGTGTGTGGTAACGACTTCGATGCCGTAAGACTCCAGTGCTGCTTTTAAGTAAAGATGTAGCTTCCACATCATTTCCGATTCATAGTATGCACTATTCACCGGGCTTTGGTTATATTGACCATAATGTCCCGCATCAATACAAATCTTTACAATCTTCAACGTGCCATCATCCAAGAAATTGTATACCTTGCCATCGATGGTCTGTCTGCCAGTACGCATCACGCCATCTGTGCCAAAATAATACTTATTGCTGTTAATGGTCTGCCAGCCAGTCTGCATGACACCAGAAGAACTGCAATAATATGTACTGCCGCTTACAGTGATAAAACCAGTTTGCATTACGCCACCGCTGCTAAAATAATAGCGACTGCTGCTTACGGTTACCCATCCAGTTTGCATAATGCCGTCTGTGGAGAAATAATACGTCTTGCTGCTAATTGTTTGAAATCCAGTTTGCATCACGCCACTTTCGTCGAAATAGTAGGAACTCCCTTTTTCCTCTAACCAACCAAGTACAATTTCTCCCATTTCATCATAATAGGAAACCGTATCATCCGAAAACGTACAGAACCCCAAGGATTGGGTGCCATCCTCATTTAATAGGTAACGCACACCATCTACTTCGATTTCTCCAGTCGCCTTTCCGGTGATCTCGTCCACGTAATAGCGATAGCCAGAGGTTTCAATCCAACCATACAGCATTTCGCCGGTATCCGGATCATAATAACGCATGATGTTTTGAATCCGCTGCCAACCGGTTTGTTGATAGCCATTTGAATCGAAGATATATAAAATCCCATCGATTTCAATGGTCTCTACCGCATAAGAGCCATCACCGTAAACATATCATATGTCATCGTCAGTGACTGTCCAACTGCCTGTGTCCAATTCTGTCACAGATGTTGCAATTGTTACATCTGTTGCCACAGAAACTTCCGTCTCTGTTGCTGATACCGAAAGCTCTGCAGATTCCGCCAAGGTAGATATACCCGGAAGCAGGAACAGACCGGCACAAGCCACTGCACCCAACGGCAGCACTTTCCGTATCAGTTTTGAAAAATGCATTTTAAAGTATGCCCCATTCTGAAAATATGAATTTGGATGATTCCCCCAATGATAATAAAATATGACTGCAATTATTTTACTATAAAAATTCAAGTTTGTCAAGAAATTTTTCCATAAAAGCAATAATTGCCCCAAAAAAGCGCCTTTCATAGAAGGCGTTTCTCTCTTCTGCAATAAAAAAATTATTTTCTCCTCGAGCGATTCTTTCGCTCCGTATTTCGTTTGATGTCGCACATTCGTTCTTCACTGTTCTGCTTAAATTTAGACAGCATATCCTCGAATGTCATCTCCGATGGCTCTTGCCGCTTTTTGGGTTCATATATATTCGGCTTTCCGCCGCCACTGCGGCGTCCTCGAGTCTGACCGTCGTTTTCTCGTCCTTCACGTCCGATTTCCTGGTCGCCACGCTGTTTATATCCAACACTATTTTCACTGCCGGCGTGCCGTCCGACGGCATTGTCATTCCGTGATTCCGGCTCTTTCAATTGCTTCATCGATAGGCTGATCTTCCCCTGTGGGTTGACCCCAATGCACTTTACACATACCTGTTCTCCTTCGCTGACAAACTCATGGATATCGTTGACATATTTTCGAGAAATTTCCGAAATATGTACCATCCCTACCACACGTTCGTTTTCTGGATTATCAATATTCACAAACATTCCGTAGTTTGTGATATTCTTCACAATTCCTTCGTAGATGCTCCCAACTTCGACCTGCATATTCTCCTTTTCCCTTTCTACACGTACACAAACGTTCTTCTCTAGACTGCGTCATATTTCCTGCCACACACCAATTCCATAAAACGACTCAATTTCTAGAGGTATCATAATAACGATATTCATCCGGATAAGCATAATTATATTCCTCTCGTGCAAGCTGCTCCATATAACTATCCATATCACCACTCTCTAAAATCTGTTCCAAATCTTCGTTTTCCGCCGTCAGATTATCTATCTGCTTTTGGATTTGCGCTAACTCCGTTTCCTTTTCTGCAATATTCGATTGTATCGAAATGACACTAACCGTACAACCTACAATTGCTGCGACGATGCCCGTTCTCGTGATGATTCGGAAGAACCAGTGAGATTCTCGTGGTTCTTTTTTTTTGACTTTTTTAGCTTTTGCCATTTTCGCCGTTCCTCCCATTTTTTTCGTTTCTTTTATTATACAACACTTTTCCGCTTTTGTTCAAGTGGAAAACGAAAAAAAAGATTCCTTTTCGAAAAACTTTGGTGAATTGAATAATTTTTCTATGAAAAAACGAAAAAATTCGCACGACTATATAAAAAATCGGTCGAAACAGCCAACACAGCACGCATCTCAGAGCACTGCCCACATGTCGGAGTAACAGCACAACACAGATGCCCAGTGTACACTGATAAAGAAAGAATCCCAGAGTACTGCCCAAAACATAATACCCTCGCATTTCACCACGTGCCATTACCGTCGCAAAACAAAGTAAGCTACTGCTCCAAAGCAACAGGAAGTAAATGTCCTCCACAGCCACGAGCCACTTCCCGTGCGGAATACAAAGGCGCAGCGTACGAAATACGTCAAAACACAGTCCCAGCGGCACACCAAGCAAGCATGAACAGATAAACAGCTTCATCTGCTCAGATACCGTAAAAAAAGTCTCTGGCACCATTATCGAAACAGCTTTCCCAGCAGCGACAACGGTCCGTGGCGATCTTTTTCCCCATATTGCAGCGTCCATATATCACCGGTGATGGTCATATCACCACTCTCTACACTAACATCATTGATATGTAGATTTCTTCCTTTGATGGTCAATTCCCCATAGGTGGTGAATAAGTTAATCATTCGCTCATCAAAGCAATCCACATCCGTTACACCAGATAAAGACAGCTTTTCTCGATTCTCCAAAATTAAATTGTGGAAACCGGTAGGTGTCGGCAGTTCTTTTTTCATTGATATGCCTCCTTGTGTGATTGGCTTCTCTTTTGCAATCTTATCTTATGCTGTCCGATCGCTTCCTATGCCTATATGGAGAAATTTATAAAAATTCGCTAGTTTCTCGCTGCGTTCTTTGTACATTTTTTTTTGAAAAACGACTTGCATTTTTAGTGAGATTATGGTATAATAATTTAGATTGTGTAGGTTCGTTTGCCTGCCCATTGTAAACAGGAAAGGAGTGAGAAGAATTGACTGCGCTTGAAATCGTACTGGGTATTGTCGTCTTGATTATTAGCGTCGCTCTGGTTATCATTTGTATGATGCAGGAACAAAAACCACAAAATGCTACTTCTGCACTGACAGGAGCGTCGAACGATTCGTTCTATGACAAAAACCGTGGACGTACCAAAGAAGCACGCCTCAAGAAAGTGACTTTTTGGTGTTCTTTATTATTTTTTATCTTGATTTTATTTATGGATATTGTTATGCCACTGATTACAGGCTAAAATTGCACACATACGTTCCTGTGCTTCGGTCTTCGAAGCACAGGATATTTTTTCATTGCCAGTGGATTTTATATGCTATACTTGATTGGAGCAGAGAGGTTAGAGGTAAGAAATTAGGATGCTTAACTTTTTACCTCTAATCTCTCCAAAGCAACGGCAAAATTCTTCCGCTTGGCATTTCTAAAAGAGAAAGGAAAAGTGAAATGAATACACAACTTGGCGGAACAGAAACAATCGAGGGATATCGCAGCAAAATCGTTGCCACTCTAAAGAAAAATGGCAGAACGCCACTCAGTGACAGAGAACTTGCAACAAAATGTCGTACAAATCGAGGTGGTGCGGCAAACTTCCGAAAAGCTGTCGATGCACTCTTGTCTGAGGGCATTATCTGCAAGCGGCGTAGAGGCTATGTATTATCCTCGATGATGGGCTATTTCCCGGCTACGATCGTACGTTTAAGTCGAACGTTTGGCTTTGCCCGCCCGGATAAGGAAGGCGCACAGGATGTTTTTATTCCCGGAAAATATTTGCAGGGTGCGTTGACAAATGACCGTGTCCTAATCGGACGGATTCCCTCTCGAAATGGCTTAAAGCCGGAGGGCGAGGTACTGACAATTTTGGAAGAAGCAGATGCTCGCCTAGTCGGCGTTATCGTCGATGAAAAGGGCTTGCTCATGTTTAAGTCGGACAATATAGCAAAATTGCCACTTCAAATCTCCCGTAAGGGCAGTGTCCTGTACCACGAGGGAGAAAAGGTGCTGGCAGAAGTAATCTCTCGTGGGCAGCGTCACGCAGAACACAAGGTAAAAATTGTCTTTTCTTTTGGGGAATCTACGAGAGCCAGTGTTTGTGCAGAATCGATTGTAGCAATTCACAACGCCAAAACGATATTCCCCGATGAGGTGTTGCAAGAGGCAGAAACCTTATCTCAAGCACCCATTCCTGAAGAAGAATATACAAAACGCTTGGATTTAAGAAATACACCGATTTTCACCATTGATAGTGCCCATTCAAAAGATTTGGACGATGCCGTCTCTATAGAAAAAACAGCAACCGGCTATCGGCTCGGCATACACATCGCCGACATTTCCCACTATGTAAAGCCAAAATCCGCCTTAGACGTGGAAGCATTGGAACGTGGCACAAGTATTTATTATGCCAATCGAGTTATCCCTATGCTGCCAGAAAGTCTGTCTAACGGAATCTGTTCCCTAAACCCACACGAAGATCGCCTCGCTTTCTCCGCTCTGATGGACTTGGACGAAAGGGGAGAAATTATCTCTTATCAATTTTCCAAATCCGTCATTCGCTCTGCGGTCAAGGGCGTGTATAAAGAGGTCAATCAAATTTTAGATGGCACAGCTTCGCAGGAACTACTGGAAAAATATCATGATGTAGAACACATGATTCCACTGATGGACGAATTATGCGACATTCGGCTGCGTGAACGAAAACTGCGTGGTGCGCCAGAATTGGAAACGGTAGAGGGAGAATTGATACTCAACGAAGAAAACGTCTGCGTGGATGTTGTCGCAAGACAGCGTGGCAAGAGCGAATGCATCATCGAAGAAATGATGCTGCTTGCTAATGAGGCGGCTGCCAGAATGGCACGTGAAAAGCACTTGCCCTTTGTCTATCGTATCCACGACAAGCCCACTACCGAGAAAATCGAAAATCTGGAGGGAATTTTGCTGCGTCTGGGTGTTCCAATTCCGAAATTCGATGAAATTCAGCCGAAGCACCTAGCAGAAATTTTAGATGGTACAAGAGGAACGGAGCTATATCCTGTTTTAAATGTTATGGTGCTGCATTCCATGGCAAAAGCTTGCTATTCACCGGAACCAGTTGGACATTTCGGCTTATGCCTTGCTGATTATGCCCACTTCACCTCTCCCATTCGGCGGTATCCCGATCTGGCAATTCACCGAATTTTAAGCAGCTATCTGGAAAATCCAGATTCTACAATTATGCAGCGACAGTACTCTTTATTCGTAGAATCGGCTGCTGATCGTTCCACAGAAGCAGAAGTACGTGCCATCTCCATCGAACGCAGTGCAGACGACTGCTACAAAGCAGAATATATGCAGCAACATCTGGGTGAAGAATTTGATGGTATCGTTTCCGGTATCACCGACTTCGGATTCTATGTCTCCCTACCCAATACAGTGGAAGGGTTGGTACACGTCGCTACGCTGCCTAAATCCGACTGGATTAACGATGACGGAATCGTATTCCGTGAAGAACAAGGAACAGTTCGCTATCGTCTGGGTGACACGGTTCGGGTTCTTTGTACCAAAACTGACATCAATAGCGGAAATGTAGATTTTGAATTGGTGGATGGAACTAGCACAACACAGTGATATTATATCATTCTATAAAATAAATAAAAAGCACCTCAATTGTCTGTAGAAATACAGAACCTCTGAGGTGCTTTTATTATTTATATGTTTTCAGTTAAAATTCAAGGGTGATTGTAGGTGTGTCAACGATATCATCTATCATATTTTAAAATTTCTCCCAATGTACCTTGGAAGTATCAAACGATTCTACCTGATGTGGTTCCGGCTTTTGTAACGGAATCCCTAGAGAAAGAATCGCTTCTAACTAAAAAATTTCCGGAAATTGCAACAATTGTCGCAAATATTCCTCCGTGGTAGTATCATCCTCTGCATATCACATTCGACCTTGAATCCAACAGCTGCCCAACCCAAGATGGTCTGCCATCAGATGCATATTCGACATGACAATTGAACAATCCTCCACAAGCATATCCGTCTTTTCTCGATTACCCAGAACAACAATTGCACAATCTGCATTCTGAAGCATTTTCGCTGCTCCGTTTTTTCGACAATGAGACATTTTCACTAGTGTCTCACGATTTCGCACCACAACCCATTCCCATGGCTTTTGATTTCGTCCCGAAGCAGACGCTAAACCCGCTTGTAGCACAAGTTGCAGCGCATCATTCGAAATCTCTTCACCGATATACTGCCGCACACTGCGTCGGGCGAGTAGCTGCTCCAAAAAAGCATCCATATTATTCTTCTTCCTCCGTTGTATCAGAAGTCGAATCATCAGAAGTAGACGTTTCAAACGGCGTTATCGGATCTGGTGCATCTTCCAATTCTTCACGGTTGAACGTAAACGAGTAGGCAACGGTATAATCCAGCAATCCTGCGCCGGGATAATAAATCAACGTCGCCTCTGAAAAACCAGCTGGCATTTCTATATATACATAACCTATTCGAGTCTCACCGGGTTCAATGTTATCGTTAAAGCACTCTGCATCTTCTCCGAATTGATAAGTAATAAAATGCATCGAACACACTGCTACAGTAGCGTATGACTCTCCATCTGCCAAACCATAGAACGTTCCAGATAAGATATTAGCGGAAATAGATTCATCAGAACCATTGGTAATCGTAATCTGATAAAAGATGATTTCCAAGTCTTGATCTCCATCAGTAAATGTATACGAAGACAAATAAGCGTGATCTAAAGTCGCTGTAACATCATCAAGAGAAACCTCTTCTCCGATGTTGGCATCATATCGTTCTGCGATAACTGCTATTGTTGATGTTGTCGCTTCTGTTACTTCCTCTGCACTGCGTACTGTCCCACTGGATTTGTCACCACATCCCGGCAAAACAAGTAAAGCCGCACACAGAAATAAGCTAAGCAATTTTGTCTGTATTTTGAATATTTTTCGCATTTTCAATTTCTTTCACGTCATCGAAAATTTTCGAAAACGTGTCTATCATTAGAGTATCCGAACCAATTCGGCACTCGTTTCTTACAAGGTTAGAAGCAAGAAGCAAGTCCACTTGTTTCTAACCGAACATCGATACAACTTCGCTCAATCTGCTTCAATTGCATCTGCTGGACAGGCACCAGAACAAGAACCACAGGAAATGCACAAATCTTCAGCAATGACATATTGTGTCTCACCCTCAGAAATTGCATCTACCGGACATTCATCCTTGCAGCTGCCACAGCTTAAACATGCGTCTGTAATTTTATATGCCATAATTTTTCACCTCCGTAAGGATTTGTTATAAAACAGAATGGAGAAATCTCCACCGTTTTTTATTATAACAGATGCAACAAAAAAAATCAAGAGTTTTTTGTGACTTTCCAAAAAATTTTCAATAGTACCGCAAAATTGGAATATATCGTGAATCATTCTCCTATTCTTGGATATGTTCCATTGCCTGTCCAAAAATCGAAGAAATATGTGCATCTGCCAGTGCATAATAAATTGTCTTTCCATCTCGACGACTTGTCACTAGACGAGATTGCTTTAAAATGCGCAGCTGATGCGATATGGCAGAGGACGACATATCCAGTTTTCGTGCAATTTCCATCACGCACTCTTCTTGTTGAAATAGGACGAAAATAATTCGCACCCGTGTCAAATCACCAAAAATTTTAAATAATTCCGCCACATTTTCGAGAACATCTTCTGGCGGCATGGCATTTGACAAGGTATTGTTTATAGAATCTGAATAATTTACGTGCATAATATCTCCTCTTTTATCGTGAAAAACATAATAAAAATATCCAAACTCACACAGAGTTCGGATATTTTCATTTGGCTCCCCCAGTTGGACTCGAACCAACGACAACTCGGTTAACAGCCGAGTGCTCTACCGACTGAGCTATGGAGGAATATAGAAGAGCAAGAAAATTACTCTTCCAAAATCGGCACCGACCAATTTCCCCACAGGGTCGCCCCTAAAGTATCGTAGGCGCAAAAGAGCTTAACTGCTGTGTTCGGAATGGGAACAGGTGAAACCTCTTTGCCATAAGCACCGACTAAAAGAAAAATGGTGACCCGTACCAGAATCGAACTGGTGATGCCGCCGTGAGAGGGCGGAGTCTTAACCGCTTGACCAACGGGCCCCTAGTGGTGCACCATCGGGGACTCGAACCCAGGACCCACTGA